>Ga0123333_10006053_pt1 | contig 10730 bp, 9 predicted proteins | sample BioC12SIPDNA_3_FD_89957 | JGI IMG/M metagenome (GOLD analysis project Ga0123333, IMG submission 89957) | Anaerobic biogas reactor microbial communites from Washington, USA - Biogas_R2_B C12 SIP DNA | ecosystem: Engineered > Bioreactor > Anaerobic > Unclassified | place: Washington, USA...
AAGGCCGGGCGGGGCGCCTACCTGTGTGCCTCCACCGCCTGCCTTGAGCGCGCCCGCAAGCGCAAAAGCCTGGAGCGTGCCTTTGGCGCCGCCATCCCTGAGGACGCGCTGGTGCCCCTGGCTGAGGAAATAGCCCGCGCCGAGGCGGAAGCCGCCGGGCGCCCGGCGGAGGACGCCGATGACGGATAAGCTGCTGGGTGCGCTGGGCCTGGCGCGCAAGGCCGGCAAGCTGCGGGTGGGCTTCGACGCCGTGTGCGATTCTGCCGCCCAGGGCGAGGTGGTGCTGGTGCTGCTGGCGCGGGATCTTTCGCCCAAAACAGCCAAGCGGGTGCATACCCGCTGTGTATCACCCTGTGAGGTGATGGCCATCCACCTCACACAGCAGGATATCGCTGCCATTGCCGGCAAACCCGCCGGGGTGCTGGGCCTGGCCGACACAGGGCTGGCAGCATTGTGCAAAAAGCAGCTGGCGGAATAAATACAACCCGCTAAACGATTATTCACATATTCATGTTATTCTATTTGGGTGCCGGGGTTATTTCGGGCTTTTTAGAATGACCCCCATGAAGGAGGAGCCAGTTTGATCATTAAATACAAACTCAGTGACTTTGCCAAGGACGTGGCCGTGCAGAACAAGCAGGTGGTAGACCTGCTGAGCGGCAAGTTTGGCGAAGTGAAAAAGCACACCACCCCACTTTCGGAGGAGGAGCTGGACTATTTGTTCGAGCACCTCACCCGGGAGGCCGAGGTGGCGAGCTTTGAGGATTATCTGGCGTCGGCACCCGCCCCGGCACCGCCACCGGCTGATAAGCCCGCGGCGGCAAAGCCCGCGGCCGGCACCGCCCCGGCGGCCCCTGCCGGCGCTGCGGTGGGCACCCCCCCACAGCCGCCCAAGGGCCCGGCAAAGCCGCTGCCCCAAAAGCGCGACGGCCTGGGCCGCATACGCGAGATAAAACCCGACCGGCCAGACAAGCCCGCCGAGCCCAAGCGCGAGGTGGTCACCCGCACCATCGACACCCGCACGGTGGATGTCAACCTGGACAAGTTCAACGAGAAATACAACGAGCTGGCCAGCGCCAAGGGCGGGGTGCAAAACCGCAAGAAGCCCCAGCAAAACCGCCAGAAGCTGCGCCAGGGCGGCCGCGGCAAGCAGCAGCCCTTTGCCAGCAAGCGCCGCGAAACCGAGGCCGAGCGCCTGCAGCGCATCCAGCTGGAGAAGGCCCGCAAGGCCCAGCTGCGGGTGTCTATTCCCGATGAGATTACCGTGGGCGAGCTGGCCAGCCGCCTGAAGGTGACGGCGGCGCAGGTTATTAAAAAGCTGATGGGCCTGGGCATTATGGCCAACGTGACCGAGGTGGTGGACTTTGACACCGCCACCCTGGTGGCCGAGGAACTGGGCGCCAAGGTGGAGCACGAGGTGCGCGTTACCATAGAGGAGCGCCTGTTTGAAGAGGACACCGACCGCGACGAGGATATGGAACCCCGCCCGCCCGTGGTGGTGGTCATGGGCCACGTGGACCACGGCAAAACCTCTATTCTGGACGCCATCCGCGCGGCCAAGGTGGTGAGCGGCGAGGCCGGCGGCATCACCCAGCACATTGGCGCTTACCAGGTGGAGAAGGACGGCAAGCTCATCACCTTCCTGGACACCCCCGGCCACGAGGCCTTTACCAGCATGCGCGCCCGCGGCGCCAACCTTACCGACATTGCGGTGCTGGTGGTGGCCGCCGACGATGGCATCATGCCGCAGACGGTGGAGAGCATCAACCACGCCAAGGCGGCGGGGGTCACCATCATCGTGGCCATCAACAAGATGGATAAAGAGACCGCCAACCCCGAGCGCATCAAGCAGCAGCTGACCGAATACGAGCTGGTGCCCGAGGAGTGGGGCGGCGACGTGGTGGTTGTGCCGGTGTCGGCCCATACCGGCCAAGGCATTGAAGAGCTGCTGGAGATGATAAACCTGACGGCCGACGTGCAGGAGCTGAAAGCCAACCCGCACCGCCGCGCCAAGGGTACGGTTATTGAGGCCCGGCTGGACAAGGGCCAGGGCCCGGTGGCCACCATCCTGGTGCAGCGCGGCACCCTGAACAAGGGCGACGTGGTCATCGCCGGCACCACGGTGGGCCGTGTGCGCACCATGCGCAACGACGCCGGCGACCTGCTGGACGAGGCCGGCCCCTCCACCCCGGTGGAGATTACCGGCCTGACCGACGTGCCCGCGGCGGGCGATTTGTTCGACGCCGTGGAGGACGAGCGCCTGGCCCGCGAGCTGGCCAGCCAGCGCCAGGCCGACGCCCGCGAGGAGCACCTGGGCAGCTACACCAAGGTGACGCTGGACAACCTGTTCAGCCAGATAGCCGCCGGTGAAATGAAGCAGCTGTCGGTCATCGTGAAGGCCGACGTGCAGGGCAGCGCCGAGGCGCTGAAGCAGAGCCTGGAAAAGATATCCAACGACGAGGTACGGGTTAAAGTCATCCACTCGGGCGTGGGTGCCATCAACAAAAGCGACGTGATGCTGGCCAACGCCTCGGGGGCCATTGTCATCGGCTTCAACGTACGGCCCGACCCCGTGGCCAAGGCCGACGCGCTTCAGGACGAGGTGGAGCTGCGCATGTACCGCGTGATATACGACGCGATAAACGACGTGGAAGACGCCATGAAGGGCATGCTGGCGCCCAAAATCTGCGAGGTGGAGCATGGCCGCGCCGAGGTGCGGCAGGTGTTCAAGGCCAGCAACATTGGCACCATTGCCGGCTGCTATGTGCTGGAGGGCAACGTGATGCGCAGTGACAAAATCCGCATTGTGCGGGATGGTATTGTCATAACAGAGGACGAGATTTCCTCCCTGCGGCGCTTTAAGGACGACATGCGCGAGGTGGCCGCCGGCTACGAGTGCGGCATCGGCCTTGAAAAATTTGCCGACATCAAAGAAGGGGACATCTTCGAGGCCTTTATTCTGGAAGAATACCGTGACTGATTTTCGGCCCAACCATGGAGGGCATAAGCCATGCCTAAAAAACCGGTATCCAAGAATGTTTCCCGCCTGAATGAAGACATCAAGCGGGAGCTGATAGACATCATTGGCGGGATGAAAGACCCCCGCGTGAAGGGTGGCCTGCTGACCATAGTGCGGGTGGACACCACCAACGACCTGGCCCAGTGCAAGGTGTATGTGAGCGTGATGGACCGCCCCGGCGGCGCCAAAGAAGTGGTAGACGGCCTGAATGCCGCCAAGGGCCATGTGCGCAGCGAGATATCCTCCCGCATGCACATCCGCCGCGCGCCCGAGATGATTTTTATTGAGGACGACAGCGCGGCCTATGCGGCGCATATCAACAGTGTGCTGAAAGACCTGTAAGCTTTTCGGTGCATCCCGCCGGCCCTGTGGCCGGCGGCACAGCCATGTCCGGCCGGTGTTTTGCCGGGCGGACAAAAACAAAGGACGGTTGGATGAGCGAAGCGATCGATATCAATGTGGCGGCGCGCAAGCTGGCCAAAGTGGACAATGTGCTGATACTGTGCCACAAGAACCCCGACGGCGACACCCTTGGCTCGGCCGGGGCGCTGTACTGGGCGCTGCACAGCCTGGGCAAAAAGGCGGCGGTTTTCTGCTCCGACCCCATCCACGAGCGCTACCAGTACATGGAGCTGGAGCAGTTTTACGACCAGTTCGAGCCCCAGTATGTGGTGGCGGTAGACATTGCCGGCACCCAGCTGTTTGGCGAGCGCAGCGCCAAATGGGCCGACAAGGTGGATATGTGCATCGACCACCACGGCAGCAACACCGGCTTTGCCGACCAAATGCTGCTGGACGCCACCGCCGCGGCCACCTGCGAGATTATGTATACCCTGATTGTGACCATGGGCGTGGAAGTGACAGGCCGCATGGCCGACTGCCTGTACACCGGCGTTTCCACCGACACCGGCTGCTTCAAGTTTGCCAACACCACCGCCAGCACCCACCGGGTGGCCGCCCGCCTCATCGACCTGGGCGCCAACCTGCAGATGCTGAACGAGTTGCTGTTCGAGAACAAGAGCAAGGAACGCATCGCGGTGGAGCAGCTGGCATTGTCTACGCTGGAGTACCATTTTGAGGGCTGCTGCGCGCTCATCTGCCTCACGCGCGACCAGATTGCCAAAATAGGCGCCGACGAAGCGGACCTTGAGGGCATCACCTCGCTGCCCCGCTCCATAGACGGGGTGCTGGTGGGCATCACCATGCGGCAGCAGCCCGGCGGCAGCTACAAAATAAGCGTGCGCACCAAGGTGGGCCTGAACGCCACCGAGATTGTGCGCGGCTTGGGCGGCGGCGGGCATGCGCAGGCGGCCGGGTGTGAGATTTTTGGCGGGCTGGACTATGCCAAGGCCGCCATACTGGCCGAGGCCGGCAAGGCGCTGGAGGGCCGGATTCCCCCCCGCCAGCCGGAAAAACAACCGGCCGGCGAAAGGCAAGACCATGCCCCCGAAGGCTGAGGGCGCGGGCCCGGCGGGCATTCTGGTGGTGGACAAGCCGGCGGGGTTTACCTCGTTTGACGTGGTGGCCAAGCTGCGGGGCATTTGCGGCACCCGCAAAATAGGCCACGGCGGCACGCTGGACCCCATGGCCACCGGCGTGCTGCCGGTGTTTGTGGGCGCGGCCGCCAAAGCGGTGGACCTGGCCCCCCGGCAGGACAAAACCTACGAGGCCACCCTGCTGTTTGGCCTTGCTACCGACACCGGCGACATCACCGGCGCGGCGCTGGAGCAAGCCGATGTGACCGTGACCGAAGCCATGCTGGCGGCTGCGCTGCCGGCTTTTGTTGGGCCACAAGAGCAGCTGCCGCCCATGTACAGCGCGGTGAAGATAGACGGCAAGCCCCTGTATAAGTACGCCCGCGAGGGCAAAACCATTGAACGCAAGCCGCGGCCGGTTACCATTTTCAGCCTGGACTATCTGGGCACGGACGGCGAAAACCGCTTTCGGCTGCGGGCGCATTGCTCCAAGGGCACCTATATGCGCACGCTGGCCGAGGACATTGGCAAGGCGTTGGGCGTGCCGGCTACGCTGGCGGCGCTGCGGCGCACGGCGGCCGGGGTGTTCACACTGGAGCAGGCCCACACGCTACAGGCCATCCAGCAGGCCAAAGATACCGGCGCACTGGCGGGGCTCTACCAGCCCATAGGCCGTTTGTTTGACGATTGGCCCCGCCTGGAGGTGGATGACACGGCCCTGCACCGCCTGCTGAACGGCGCGGCGGTGCGCGGGGTTCAGGCCGAACCCGGGCGCTATGCGCTTTATGCCGGGCAGGCTTTTGCCGGCCTGGGCCGGGTGGCACAGCCCGGCACGCTGCAAGCCGAAAAGATGTTTTATCCGGAAATTCGCCCAAAATGATAAAAACATTTTTGGCGGAATTTCCGCATGAGACGCGCTGCGGCTTTTTTGCCGCAACTTTCAATGAAACAGTTCTATCGTTTGATTGAAAAAGTAGTATTATACGGAGGAAGAGGCAACTTGAGGGTATTCAACCGGCGAATAGTACCGGAGGACGGCATAAAGCCCACCGCAGTGGCGCTGGGCTTTTTTGATGGCGTGCACATCGGCCACCAGGCGGTGATAAGCGCGGCGCGCGATGCGGCAGTGGCAGCCGGTTGGCAACCGGCGGTGTTCACCTTCACCCAGCCGTCCGGGCAGTCGACCAAGGGCCGGCAGATCATCACGCTGGACCAGAAGAACCATGTACTGGCCGAGCTGGGGGTGCAGTATTGCTTCGAGCCGCCGTTCGAGAGCTTCAGCGCGCTGTCGCCCGAGGCTTTTTTTGCCGAGATGCTGATGGGGGAGTACCGCGCCAAAGCGCTGTTCTGCGGCGAAAACTACGGTTTTGGGGCCAAACGCGCCGGCAACGTGCAGCGCCTGCGGGAGCTGTGCTATGCCAACGGCATACACCTGAATGTGGTGCCCACCACGCTGTATCAGGGGCTGGCTGTCAGCTCCAGCCGCATAAGGCAGGCGCTGGCCGCCGGAGACATGCCCGCCGCGGCAGCCATGCTGGGCCGGCCCTACGCCATCGACTACCCCGTGCGGCATGGCCGGCAAATTGGCAGCAAGCTGGGCTTTCCCACCCTGAACCAAACCTTCCCGCCCGAGGTGCAGCCGCCGGCCTTTGGGGTGTACATCACCCAGGCGGTGGTGGACGGCAAAGCCTGGCCCTCGGCCACCGGCTACGGCACCCGCCCCACAGTGGACGACGGCGCGCCCACCTGCGAGACCTTCATCCCCGGCTTTGAGGGCGATTTGTACGGCCGGCCGGTGCAGGTGCGCTTCTATAAAAAAATAGCCGACCCCACCCGGTTTGAAAACCTGGAAGCCCTGGCCGAGGCCGTGCAAAGCTGGGCCCGGCAGGCGCAAGGCTTTTTTGAAACAGCGGGGGTGTAAAACAGGCGTGCACCCAGAAAGTTTACCTTGTATTGTGCCCGCTTCTGTGCTACACTGTTACGGTACCTCTGCTTGGTGGGTGGCGTGTTCCTCGAAGTGGCCTCACCCCCACCCGGTGGCAGGCGAATAAACCCGCATATGCGGCAAATGAGGAGAATAGTATGAACAAACAAGACATCATCAACGAGCATGCCCGCAGCAAGGGCGACACCGGCAGCCCCGAAGTACAGGTGGCCCTGCTGACCGCCCGTATCAACCACCTGACCCAGCACAGCAAGCAGAACCCGAAGGACCACCACAGCAACCGTGGCCTTTTAAAGATGGTAGGCCAGCGCCGCAACCTGCTGAAGTACCTGCAGAAAAAAGACGTGGAGCGCTACCGCGCCCTGATTGCGAAGCTGGGCTTGAGAAAGTAGTCTTGTTGCAAAACAGAATATGTCGCGACTGCGGCGGGGGTGCTGTGTCGGCGCTCCCGCCTTTTTGATTGCTCCTATCCAATTTATTCATCCCGCGCGGCCTGTGCCGCGTAAACATAAACGCTATACGCCTGTAAAACCCCGCGGCGGGAAGCCTTTTAGCAATGAAAGGACTGTTTTGGCCCTGTGCCAAAATGCCCCTTTGATTGCTGAACTGCCCCCGGCCGCACAAGCTTTAAGGAGGCAAAAATTGGATCAAAACATTCAAGCCATGAGCAAAAAGGAAACCTTCGCCAACGCGCGCACCTTTCAAACCGAGCTGGCCGGCCGGCCGCTGGTGGTGGAAACCGGCAAGTTTGGCGGCCTTTCCAACGGCAGCTGCATGGTGCGCTACGGCGACACCTGCGTGTTCTGCAACGCCACCATGAGCGAGAAACCCCGCGAGGGCATCGACTTTTTCCCGCTGAGCGTGGACTATGAAGAAAAGCACTACGCCATCGGCCGCATTCCCGGCTCCTTCATGCGGCGTGAAGGCCGCCCCGGCGAAAAGGCGGTGCTCATTGGCCGCGTGATCGACCGGCAGATTCGCCCGCTGTTCCCCAAAACCATGCGCAACGACGTGGCCGTGGTGATGACCATCATGAGCGTGGATCAGGACTGCAGCCCCGAGGTGGCCGGCATGATCGGCACCTCCATCGCGCTGTCCATCTCCGACATTCCCTGGCACGGCCCCATTGCCGGCGTGATGGCCGGCCTGGTGGACGGCGAGATCATCATCAACCCCACGCTTGCGCAGCGCGAGGTGAGCGACCTGACCCTGACCCTGGCCGCCAGCGAAGACAAGATTGTGATGATTGAAGCCGCCAGCAACGAGGTGGACGAGGAAACCATGCTGGCCGCCATTGACAAATGCCACGCGGTGGACCGCGAGGTTATCGGCTTCATCAAGTCCATCGTGGCCGAGATTGGCAAGCCCAAGGTGGAGTTCCAGTCCATGCACACCGACGAAGCGCTGCTGGACGAGGTGCGCGCCGAGTACCTGGAGCAGTTCAAGGCGGCCATGGACACCGACGACAAAAACGTGCGCGACGCTCGCCTGCTGCCCCTGCAGCTGGCCCTGACCGAGCGCTATGGTGAAGAATGGGGCGCCAATACCATAGATGAGCTGATGTACCAGATGCAGAAGTATGTGGTGCGCCGCTGGCTGCTGGACGAAGGCAAGCGCGTGGATGGCCGCGGGATTGACGAGATTCGCCCGCTGGCCGCCGAGGTGGGCCTGCTGCCCCGTGCGCACGGCAGCGGCATGTTCACCCGTGGGCAAACCCAGTGTCTGGCCGTGGCGGCGCTGTCCGTCATGCGGGACGCGCAGATCGTGGACGACCTTTCCACCGACGAGCACAAGCGCTACATGCACCACTACAACTTCCCGCCCTTCTCGGTGGGCGAGGCCCGCTCCCCGCGTGCCGCCGGCCGCCGCGAGATTGGCCACGGCGCATTGGCCGAAAAGGCCCTGCTGCCCATGCTGCCCAGCGTGCAGGAGTTCCCCTACGCCATCCGCGTGGTCAGCGAGATTTTATCCTCCAACGGCTCCACCAGCCAGGCGTCCATCTGCGCGTCGTCGCTGGCGCTCATGGACACCGGCGTGCCCATCAAGCGCCCGGTGGCCGGCATCTCCTGTGGCCTTATCGTAGAAGGCGACCGCTGGATGACCATGATCGACATCCAGGGCGTGGAGGACTTCCACGGCGACATGGACTTTAAAGTGGGCGGCACCGAAATGGGCATCACCGCCATCCAGATGGACCACAAGGTGGACGGCCTCACCCGGGAAATCGTGGCCGAGGCGCTGGAGAAGTGCCGCAAGGGCCGCCTGTACATCCTCAGCGACATCATGAACCCCGTCATTTCCGCCCCGCGCGAGGAGCTGAGCCCCTACGCGCCCAAGATGCTGTCCATCCTCATCGACGTGGACAAGATCCGTGACGTGATTGGCAAGGGCGGCAAGGTCATCCAGGAGATCCAGTCGTCCAACAACGTGAAGATCGACGTGGAGGAGGACGGCCACGTCTACGTGAGCGCCATCAACATCGAGGACGCCCAGCGGGCGCTGCACACCATTAAAACCATTGTGGAAGACCCCGAGATCGGCGCCATCTACAAGGGTAAGGTGACCCGCCTGATGAACTTTGGCGCTTTTGTGGAGATTGCCCCCGGCAAGGAGGGGCTGGTGCACATCAGCAAGCTGGACCAAAAGCGCGTGGAGCGCGTGGAAGACGTGGTAGCCGTGGGCGACGAGCTGCTGGTGAAGGTGACCGAGGTGGACCAGCAGGGCCGCCTGAACCTTTCCCGCAAGGACGCGCTGGCCGACCTGGCCGCCAAGAAGCAGCAGGGCTGAGTTGTGTAAGACAGGAAACCTATAGAAACAGATGGCAAGCGGCTATGCCGCTTGCTTTTTTATACGACATAATTTGCGGTGGTCGCCTTGACAAGCTTTTGCCGCGCTGACTATACTGTTACAGCAACAAAAGCAGTCAAGGTTTGCGAATGGCTTCACAATAGATGATACGGTATGAAGAGGGGAGGGCTGGCCGTGGATATCAGCATTTTCGAGGTACTTGGCCCGGTGATGATCGGGCCGTCGTCCAGCCACACGGCGGGCGCGGCGCGGCTGGCCCGGGTGGCGGCGCTCATCGCGGCGCGGCCCTTTAGCCGGGTGGATTTCGGGCTGTCCGGCTCCTTCGCCCGCACCTGCCGCGGCCACGGCACCAACAAAGCCCTGCTGGCCGGGGCCATGGGCCTGGCGGCCGACGACGAGCGCATCCGCAATGCCGAAGCACTGGCCGCCCAGCGTGGGCTTGAGGCCCGCTTTTACGAGGAAGACCTGGACTGGCTGCACGAAAACGCCGCCCACATCACCTTTTACCATGCCGACGGCCAAACCGAGGTATGGGGCGCGTCGCTGGGGGGCGGGCGCATCCGCGTCAGCCGCATTGGCGGCTTCGAGACCGACATCCGTGCCGAGTGCCCCACGCTGGTGGTGCACCACCTGGATCGCCCCGGCGTGGTGAGCGAGGTGAGCCGCACCCTGGCCGAAAGCGGGCTGAACATCGCCGTGATGCGCCTGGCCCGGCAGGCCAAGGGGCAGGCGGCCAGCCTGGTCATTGAGATGGACGGCGCCATCCCGCCCGAGGTAGGGGAGCGCGTGCGGCAGTTGCAGCATGTAACGGAGGTCATAGTAATCGATGTATCATAGCTTTAAAGAATGGTTTGCCGCGGCGGAGCGCCGCGGGCTGTCGCTGGCGCAGGTGGTGCTGGAGAACGAGATGGCCCTGGAGGAGACCGACGTGGAGACGGTATTGGCCACTTTGGCTGACCGCTGGCAGGTGATGCGCGCCGCCGCCGAAAAGGCACTGGACGCCCCCCAGCCCATGACCGGCGGGCTGATTTCCGGGCAGGCGCAGAAGCAAACCCATTATGCCGAGACGGGTGGCTTTACCGGCGCGGCGCTGAACAAGGCCATGGCCTGGGCGCTGAGCGCCAGCGAAGTGAACGCCTCCATGGGGCGCATATGCGCCGCGCCCACCGCCGGGGCCTGCGGCGTGCTGCCGGCGGCGCTGATGGCGGCGGCGGAGCTTTTATGGGCCGGCGCGCGCCAGATACAGGACGCCCTGCTGGTGGCGTCGGGCGTGGGGGCGCTTATCAGCCGCAACGCCACGGTGGCCGGCGCCGAGGGCGGCTGCCAGGCCGAGTGCGGCGCGGCCGCCGCCATGGCCGCGGCGGCCGTGGTAACCCTGGCCGGCGGCAGTAACGCCATGGTGGGGCAGGCGGTGTCCATCGCGCTGATGAACTGCATGGGCCTGGTGTGCGACCCCGTGGCCGGGCTGGTGCAGCTGCCCTGC
>Ga0123333_10006055_pt1 | contig 10728 bp, 14 predicted proteins | sample BioC12SIPDNA_3_FD_89957 | JGI IMG/M metagenome (GOLD analysis project Ga0123333, IMG submission 89957) | Anaerobic biogas reactor microbial communites from Washington, USA - Biogas_R2_B C12 SIP DNA | ecosystem: Engineered > Bioreactor > Anaerobic > Unclassified | place: Washington, USA...
CCAGGGTTAAAAGAACAGCAATTGATAGCCTCTCCTCCATGAGTTGTGCTTTGTACACTGCAGAAGCCATCAAGCATGTATATTTATGTAGAATATTATAATTTAGTTTCGGTGTTCTGCATTCTACAAAGCCGAAAGCATTAATATTCACCCAGGCTATCACCATTCTGCATTCGGCAAGACCGAAAGCACCAGTGTATCCCGGTCCATCCGGACCGTGGTGGGGCAGAGAAGCAACCCATGAGCGAAAGCTCTCGACAAAAGCCAGGGGGAGCGCCCTGTTCTCTAGCCCACTGGATACACTACTGCGCTCCCCCGGCACCAAGGGAAGTGGGCGAATGGTAGACAACACCGCACAGATCGACGCGCTCCTGGAGGAGCAGGAGCGGCAGAGGACGGCCGAGCAGGCCAAGATAGTGAACGCCAAGCTGGACGAGCTGGACTCGCACGTGACGATGCTCCGGGCGATGGGCGTGGACGTCAGCATCACGCTGGACGCACCGACATCGAGGCCGCTCGACAAGATAGAGAAGGTCGGCAGCACCAAGGAGATCGGATGGTACGCCTACGTGGACTTCCTCGACGAGGAGGGCACGAAGCGCAGGATCGACGCGGCCAAGGCTGCCGCTGCCTACGCCGCCAACGGGGGCGCTTGATATGGACCCCCGGTACTTCGAGGACTACATGAAGCTCGCGGCCGGGCACGCCGACACCGCGAGGATGTGCCTCAATAAAGCCATGGGCTACGCCGAGAGCGCCGCCTGCTTCGCCTCCGAGGGTGTGGACGTGCAGAAGGTCCGGAAGCTCGTGGAGAACGGCCTGGCCGAAGCGCTGGACGGCGTGCAGCACCTGGCGGACCTGATGTCCTACCTGGTGGAGGCCGCCTCCGCTCCGATGGCACCGGCAGAGAGGCTCGTGGCCGTCATGGAGAGTGATCGCTGATGGCCAACGTCAAGGTCCTTATGATCCCGATCACCGGGCCGGGGGACGTGCTCAGGATCCAGGACATCCTCGCGGAGGTCCTCAAGGGCGAGGGGGTCAAGGAGACGATCGTACCCTGCTCCTGCGGAAGCCTCAGCTGCGACAAGGTCCTCGGCTTCACGCACCTCCCGGACGGACGGTCCATCATCGGCATAATGCGCGGGGCGGACCTGCTCATGGGCATCACGCTGGACAAGGATGGGAAGCGGAGGCTCGTGGAGGAGCTCGGCGGGACGATGGGGGCCTGAGCGTCGTGCCCGAAAGATTAACTACTCAGCCCTATGATACTGACAATGGCCGGGCCCTGTTGAACGTACAGGATTGCCAAGTCCGACATTTCTATGGGGTCCGGTCACCCCTCTCCATTCTTTTCTTAAGTTCCAGAAGAGCAAGCTCGATGCCATGGGAACGGTTCGCAAAGATACGTTCCCCTACCATCTTGTCAAGCCAATCAGTGGCCTCCGGTGGTAGGGTCACAGTAACCGACTCCCGCCGCCTAGCCATGTCTTGCAAACCATCATGCCAATCTATATATCTGTGCATGGCGATGCCTATGCAAGCAAGCCAGATGCTTGCAGGACTTGGCAAAATGTACGGGATGAATGATAGGATAATTAGCGATAGCTTTGCGAACACGGGGGCCTGAGCGTGTCCTCCTTCTCGCTCTATCCGGCAGGGATCTACTCCTGGGAGAACATGACGCCCGAGGAGCGCCGTGAGTACCTGGCCGCTCACCTCGGCACCGATGACGGCAACGAGCGCGTCCTGCGTCTCGAGCTCACCAGGGGGCAGTATCAATGATGAACCGTACGCAGCTCCTGACGTATATCAGGGAGCTGGAGTACCACATGGCCATGCATCCCTCGGAGCGGTGGGCCGCGAAGCTGGAGGCCGCCAGGGACGTTCTCAATGGAGGCCTGTGAATATGATCATGAGCGTCATGCCGGTACAGGGCGCTGCCGAAGGCTCACGGACAACCATCCCCATGTTGCCACGGCCGTGGGATCTGTGCATCGATCCTGCCAACGCCCGCCGTGAGCATCTCGCCATTACTCTGAACGACGGCCGGGCCGCCAGCTCCTCTTGTCTGGACCCCCCCAGAGCCCACCGTCCATTCATCTCAGGAGGGAGAGCGTGACTCGCACTCAGGCGGAGATCATGCAGTTCGTGCCGGCGTCAGAGCTCCCGGCCATGAAGGACAGGGACCTGCCACGAAAGGAAGACCGCCGCTTCGTGTGCGAGATGTGCGGCCGGGACGCCGGGCCGCTGTGCGATCAGTGCCTCGAGGACTTGATCGAGACCAAGGCCGAGAGGATCGTCGAAGCTGTGCTCCAGGAAAGCATCAGCAGGCTCATTGACCAGGGGAGATTGGACGCGGTGATGCAGCGCATACTGGACCGCAGGCTGGCACGAGCCAGCATCACAACGGCCGACGAGCACGAGCTCGTGGACGAGGCATCGGGAATAATTCGAGATTGACAGGGGAAGGAGCATGGGAGAAGGGATGGGATGCAGATTAAATATTCACAGTTCACATTCACGGAGCAGTAGCTATGCCCTATGCGAAGCAGGGGGCGTTCTACGAGGCCATCAGAGAATACCTTACGTCACTGCGCCCGAGGGACGCCAGGACCGAGCGCGGCGTGGTGAGGAAGAAGACCGTTTACGAGTATCAGGGGATACTGTACGAGGCCGGGCAGCTGCTCGGCCTACCGGACCCCAGGCACGTGACGCTCGCTCAGATGAAGGCGCTGGAGTCGCAGATCTCGGGCGGCTCGGAGAGGACGTTCGCGAAGAAGCTGTCCGTCATCCGGGCCTTCCTGAGATACAGCGGCAACCAGGACGCGCTGAAATGGCGCGTTGCGAGGCATCCCACGCCATATCGCGGAGGGGTGTTCCTGAGCGAGCGGCAGGTGGCGAAGCTGCACCAGGAGGCGGCAAGGCTCGGCCCGCTGGCAGAGCTGGTGATATCGTTAGCCGTGGACAACGGCCTGCGGTGCGTGGACATCCACAACCTGACGATGGAGAACGCCCTGGAGTTCCTGGACTTCGGGGAGAGCGAGATATTAGGGAAGGGCCGCGACGGGGGCAAGATGGCCCTGCAGACCTTCTCCAAGTACACCATCGGGCCGCTGAAGCGGTACCTCGCCGAGCGCGAGAAGATGTTCGAGAGGAACCATGCCCCGCCGTCCGAGTTCCTGGTGTGGAAGGAAACGACTTACTTCCGACCGGCCAGGATGCGCCGGTCAGACAAGGACGACATGCGGGACATCGCCATCATCCTCTCCGAGAGGATGAAACTGCGGTTCGGCATGCACGATCTGCGCCGGACGTTGGGCCACCGGCTGCACCGCCGGGGATGGCCGATAGAGACCATCGCCAAGATACTGAGGCACGAGGACTGCGGTCAGACGTTCAGAGCGTACATCGGCGTGGACTCGTGCGAGATGAGGGCGGCGCTAGACTCACTGACTCCCGAAATGTCAAGCCAGTCGGAGACCGGCGCGTAAACTCCTTTCGGCGCCAGTTCGCTCCTAGGAAATCAGGACGGGGGCGGAGGATTAACTATTTATTACGCAGCCATAATCCATGGGGGTTATCATGCTCATTTGTCCTCTTGATTATCGTTATGGAAAGAAGGAGATGAAGGCCGTATTCTCGGAGGAGAACCGCCTCCGGAGCCAGCTTCTCGTTGAAGCGGCCCTAGCGCGCGCCCATGCCGCGGTCGGCAACATCCCCGATGATGCTGCGGAGATCATCACAGAGAAGTGCTCCCCGGAGCACGTGAAACTGGAGAGGGTCAAGGAGATAGAGGCGGAGACCAAGCATGACGTCATGGCCATGGTCAACGCCATCTCCGAGCAGTGCGGGGACGCCGGCCGCTACGTCCATCTGGGCGCCACGTCCAACGACATCGTGGACACCGCCGCGGCCCTGGAGTTCAAGGCCGCCCTGGATATGATCGAGGAGGACCTTGACAAGTTCATAATCACGCTCTGCGCCCTCGCGGCGAGGCACCGGGACACGGTGATGATGGGCAGGACCCATGGGCAGTTCGCCATCCCCACCACCTTCGGCTTCAAGGTCTCCGGCTACGTCATGGAGATGTTGCGCCACCGAGACCGCCTGCGGGAGGCCCGGCCGCGCATATGTGTGGGGAAGATGTCCGGGGCCATCGGCACCGGCGCCGGCTTCGGGGACAAGTTCTTCAGGATACAGCAGCTGGTCATGCAGGACCTGGGCCTGGGGGTGGAAGAGGCGGCCACGCAGATAGTGGGCCGGGACCGCTACGCTGAGCTGGTATTCCTATTGAGCATCATCGCCACCTCCTGCGAGAGGTACGCCACCGAGGTGCGGAACCTGCAGCGCTCGGAGATAGCGGAGGTGGCGGAGGCCTTCGACGCCAAGAAACAGGTAGGCTCCTCGACCATGGCCCAAAAGCGGAACCCCATGCTCTCGGAGAACGTCTGCGGTCTGGCCCGGATCGTGCGCGCGTACCTCGACCCTCAGCTGGAGTGCATGGTACTCTGGCACGAGAGGGACCTTACCAACTCCTCCGCGGAGAGGTTCATCCTCCCCCACGCTGCCGTGCTCACCGATGATATCCTCAGCAAGATGAACGATGTGTTCGCCCACCTCACGGTGAACGAGGCCAACATGCTGCGTAACATCGACTCCGCCGGGGGGTTCATCATGGCCGAGTCCGTTCTCCTGGCCCTTGCCAGCAAGGGAATGGGGCGGCAGGAGGCGCACGAGCTGGTACGAAAGGTGAGCAGGAAGGCCGAGGATGAGGGCAAGGACCTCAAGGAGGCGCTGAAGGCCAATCGTGCGGTCTCCAAACTATTGAAAGGGAAGGAGCTGGACATGGTCATGGACCCCACGAACTACGTTGGCCAGGCCCCGGAGATGGTCGACCGCACCGTCGCCTACGCCGAGGCAACGCTGGGGCGCAAGATCATCTGATCAGTGCCCATCGTACTTGTAGCGTAAGTGTGATCTGATGGTACGGGCGACCATAGGGTTGGCCTGTGCTTCGGGGAGATGCAGGTCCCTCATCACCGCCGCCATCAGCTCCGGCGAGACCTCTGGGCCGGTGGAGTTGCGCACCACTGAGCGGTGGACGGTCTGCACCAGGAGGGAAGCGTCATCAAGGCGCTTATTGATCTCCCGCCCCTCTAGTGGTCTTTCCCAGGCGGACAGCATGATCTCCGCCCCCAGGCCGCGCAGGCGGCGCAGCGAGCCCAGAGTGGAGAAGGCGTCGTCATATATGGGCAGGTCCCCGGGCACGGGGACGGCATCGCCGGTGATGATCGTGCGTCCCTGGGAGGACCACAGGGAGATATGCCCGGGAGAGTGCCCGGGGGTGAACACCACCGACAGCTCCCCGCTCCCCACGTCGATCCGGTCCCCGTCCCTGAGCACAGTGTCCACGGACACGGGACCGGACACCAGGGAGTCGAATCCGGGGACCGGCCTCTCCGCCTTCTGCACCGCGGGGTCCTCAATCCATGATCTCTCGCCCTCATGCGCCAGGACCTCGCAGCCAGTGGCGTCGACGATCTCCCTGGCCGCTCCGATATGGTCCGGGTGGGAGTGTGTCAGGACCAGCTTCCTCAGCTCTTTGGGACGACGTCCCAGGGAGCGCACCTTGTGCAGGATGATGCTCTCCGCCCCCCTCACCCCGGAATCTATGAGGGTCAGATCGTTCCCCTCCACCAGGAAGATGTTGACGAAGCGGTCGAGGGAGACGGTGGGGGAGATGGGCACCTTGAAAGGTATGGTGATGGGATGAATGGAGACCATATCGCTCGGCCACATTACGCCGCTTCGGTATTAAGGCATTTCCGCTTACCAGGCCCCTGAGGGCCATCCGAGGATAGGGGCTCGGGCAAACTTCATAGGGGGTGCTCCGTATCACGTAGCGTCGATCTCATTATGGGTCGGCATAAGGTCAATCTCATGAAGGGCATCGTGGCGTTCGACAGCGTGTACGGCAACACCCTCAAGGTGGCCGAGGCCATCGCCGAGGAGCTGAGGGCGGAGGGCCAGGAGATCGAGGTCATGGACCTGGGCAAGAGGATCCCCTGGGGGGCCGAGGCGGACTTCGCGTTCATCGGCTCTCCCACGCGGATGGCGAAGATGACCGGCCGCACCAGGAGGTTCCTGAAGCGCCTCAAGAAGGAGCATTGGAGCGCCCATACCATCGTCGCCTTCGACACCGTACTGAAACTTCCCGAGGACCCCGAGAAGAGGTCTAAGTCTGCGAAGTGGACCGAGGACGGAGCGGGGCCCAAGATCAAGGCGTTCGCCGAGGAGATGGGTATGAAGGTCCATCCGGAGGTGCTCAGGGCCGAGGTCGTAGGATTGAAGGGACCGCTAGCCCCTGACGCGCTGGACAAGAGCAGGGAGTTCGCCCGCAGGGTCATCAAGGACCTACTTTGAGCTCTCTCGTCAGAGACCTCATCACCGGCATCGTAAGTAGCTTACGCTGTCCTTGGAGATGCACGGACCAGGTCACGACGTTCTCTTAGACCTCTTGCAGCGTTCGTCCGTCATTGGAGTACAGGAACCCCTGGATGGTCACCTTGTCCCGGACATCCTGCTCCTGGATGCCCACCCACAGCTCTGATATCCTCTTAATCACCGACCCCTCAGGCATGATGAGTCCGGGGTAGTGGATGGCCAGCCTCCCGTACTTGCGGGCGGCCTCGATGTATTCGTTGTCCAGCTCCTTCTTCCCGGCGGAGAACACGCTCTCTATGAACTCCTTCCTAAGTACCGTTCCGTCCTTGTCCAGCACCCACAGCACCGCCCGGGGCTCGCGGTCCTCGAACTCATGCTCCACCCTCGCACCGGGGTGCTCCTTCAGCAGCTCTCCCGTGCGGTGGTACAAGGCCTTGTGGACGATGTCGACCAGAGAAGATCTAGCGGACATCGGCCCCTGTTCGGCGTCGGGGTCCCGATCGATGTTACCTTCCCTGTAGTACATGCCAACTGTTTCTCTCCTTCACGGATAAATACACTGTCGGCCAACCTTCTGAATTGACGATGTAACGTTCAGGTGACTCCTCACAAATCGGGTTAGCGATCACAGTGAGTGTCTGGAGAGCACATCGAAAGCTATTTTGATGGAGAGGCCGTATCGTTTATCAGGAAGGAACAAGTACCCCTTTTTCTATTAACATTTGTTATCAATAGACAAATATCTAATTGGAGTTGAAAATGTGAGCATTTCGGAAAAGATGACCAACACTGGGCTCCCCGGTCTCGACGAGATACTCAACGGGGTCATACTGGGCGACAACGTCGTCTTCCAGGTGGACGACATCGAGGACTACATGCGCTTCGTGAGCCCCTTCTGCCTGGAGGCCCGCAAGGGAGGGAAGGACCTCATCTACTTCCGCTTCGCAGATCACCGGGTGGTCATTCCCCAGGGATCGTGCGACCACATCTACGAGCTCCATCCTGAGGCCGGCTTCGAGAACTTCATCTCTGAGATATTCAGCGTCATCGAGGAGTTCGGCAAGGGCGCGTTCTATGTCTTCGACTGCCTCTCCGAGCTTACTGTGGACTGGTATAGCGACCGCATGCTTGGCAACTTCTTCATGCTCACCTGTCCCTACCTCTATGACTACGACACGGTCGCCTACTTCGCCCTCTATCGCAACCACCACACCACCTTCGCCATAGATGCCATACACTCGACGGCCCAGGTGGTCATGGACGTATACACGCACAGGGACGAGATCTATGTGCACCCCCTCAAGGTGGATGGACGGCAGTCCAAGACCATGTATATGCTGCACCGCTGGGAGGGAGAGGAGTTCGCGCCGGTGCTCACCAGCACCACCACCGCGGAGATCCTCACCGAGGTCCCCCAGCCATGGCTGGACTACTCGCTGCACCAGCAGGACATCTGGACCAAGTGCTTCCTCCACGCTCACAAGGTCGTCGATGCCACCAGCGCGGACCGGAGCGAGGACTGGAGGGGCAGCAGCCTGTTCAACCGCCTGGTGCGCATGGCCTTCACCCGCGACGAGAGGCTGACGAGGCTCATCGAGCAGTACTTGGAGTTCTCCGACCTGGTGGACATCGGTAAGCGGATGATAGGCACCGGCCTCATAGGGGGCAAGTCCGTGGGCATGCTCCTGGCCCGGGCTATCCTGAAGAAGAAGGATGAAAGATGGACGGTGAGGCTGGAGCCGCACGACTCCTTCTTCATAGGCTCCGACGTGTTCTACACCTACCTCATCCAGAATCGTTGCTGGTGGATACGCAGGAGGCTCAACGATCCCAGCTCTGGGTTCGTCCTGGACGAGGATGCGGAAAGCCGTCTACGCACGGGTAGGTTCCCCAAGGACATCGAGGCCCAGTTCATCAAGATGCTGGAGTACTTCGGGCAGTCGCCCATAATCGTTCGCTCCTCCAGCCTCTTGGAGGATGCCTACGGGAACGCTTTCTCGGGGAAGTACGAGAGCGTCTTCTGTGCTAACCAGGGGACGCCCCAGGAAAGGTTGGAGAATTTCCTCGATGCCGTGCGTCGGGTGTACACCAGCACGCTCAACAAGGAGGCGCTCGCCTACCGCGCCCACTGGGACCTGCTGGACCGCGACGAGCAGATGGCCATCCTGGTTCAGCGTGTCTCCGGCTCCGTGAACGGGGACCAGTTCTTTCCGCAGATCGCCGGAGTGGGGGACTCCTTCAATCCCTACGTGTGGAACAGCGAGATAGACCCTAAAGCGGGAATGCTCCGCCTGGTGTTCGGCCTGGGCACGAGGGCGGTAGAGCGCATCGATGACGACTACACCCGCATCGTGGCGCTGAATGCCCCGCTGCGCCGCCCCGAGGCCGGCTCCGAGGACGTGAGGAGATACTCGCAGAAGAAGGCGGACATATTGGACCTGACGGCCAACCGCCACACGTCGCGAGACTTCCGCGAGATCGTGGAGCCCTTGAACGACTTCCCCCTGGAGATATTCGCCAGCCGCGACCTGGCACTGGAGAGGCGGGTCCGGGACGCGGGCGGAGATGAGGTGTTCTCATGGACCCTAACCTTCGATGAGCTCCTATCCAAGGGCTCCTTCGTCAAGGACATGCGGGATATGATGAGCGTCCTGGAGGAGGCGTACCAGCACCCCGTGGACATCGAGTTCACGGCCAACTTCAACGATCTGTCGGACTACAGGATCAATCTCGTGCAGTGCCGGCCGTTCCAGACCAAAGGGGACATCCTGAGCGTGGAGAACACCTGCTCCGTCACCGCGGAGCAGAAGGTCCTGGAGTCCGCGGGTCCGGTCATCGGCAGCAACATCGCCGCCACCGTGGACCGCATCATCTACGTCGTCCCCGAGGTCTACGGCGGGATGAAGCTCTCCGACCGTTACACGGTCGCACGGACCGTAGGCAAGCTGGCGCACCTGAAGAAAGAGGGAGGGAAGCCCACCATACTGCTCATCGGCCCGGGGCGGTGGGCCACCGCCGATCCCTTCCTGGGGGTCCCCGTGTCCTTCTCGGAGATAGACACCGTGTCCATACTGTGCGAGGTGGTGGCCATGCACGAGGGGCTGGTACCGGAGGCGTCCCTGGGCACCCATTTCTTCAATGACCTGGTGGAGTACGACATGCTCTACTGCGCCGTCTACCCCGCAAGGGAGGGGCATGTGCTCAATAGTGAGTTCTTCGCCTCCTCCGAGAACAAGTTGACAGCTCTCCTGCCGGACGCGGAGCCGTTGAGTTCGGTGATCAAGGTCATCGACGGCGAGGACATCTCCCGCATCTGCGTCAGCTCCGATGTGCTGAAACAGAAGCTGACCTGCTACTTCGATTGCTCATCGGAATGAGCGAGATACCTGAACAGGAAAAATTCAGACATGTCATCCCGCGCACGATGGCCAGCGGAGCGGCATGATAAGAGATAAGGGGATGGGCCGTCAATGAGGGAATGATGAACGTTCTAGTGGTCCTGCTCTCATACCATCACGGCAACACCAAGAAGGTCGCGGACGTCATCGCCAGGGTCCTTGATGCCGATGTCAGGACGCCGCAGGATGTCACCCCTGAAGAGGCCTCGCGTTACGACCTCCTGGGAATGGGTTCCGGTATTTACAGTGGTAGGCACCACCAGGCCCTCCTGGAACTCGCCGAAAGGCTGCCTCCGGTCACCTCCAAGAGGGCGTTCCTGTTCTCTACCAGCAGCGCGGTCATGGTAGGCGACGCTGGAAGCAAGCGCTTCCAGGAATATATGGGCGAGATCCACGCTCCCCTACGCGAGAAGATGATCTACAAGGGCTATTCCATCTCAGGGGAGTTCAGCTGCCCCGGCCTAAACACTAACAGCTTCATCCGTCACTTTGGAGGGCTGAACAAAGGGAGGCCGAACGTCGAGGACCTCGCCCATGCGGAGGATTTCGCCAGAATGGTGCTGACAGAAGCCTCTCGATGATCCCCAATCCTGGCTACGGGCGATGAGGAATGGTCACTTACAGAACGATAGCGTTGCACGGCGCTTTCCTTCATTAATTGCATTCGTTTTGAACTTACGTATACCGGCTAAACCGTTCTGAAGCAGTTCGCGGGTACGACGATCTGGAACCTCACACCTCTGCCAAGCTCGCCATTCTCGGTCATCGCCATGCCGGTGATGTCGAGGATCTCCCTGCTCAGGAACAGCCCCAGGCCGTGGTTCGTCCCGTGCCCCCTCTTGAACAGGTTCTCCTTGTCCGCGATGCCGTTCCCATTGTCCGCGTA
>Ga0123333_10006058_pt1 | contig 10726 bp, 8 predicted proteins | sample BioC12SIPDNA_3_FD_89957 | JGI IMG/M metagenome (GOLD analysis project Ga0123333, IMG submission 89957) | Anaerobic biogas reactor microbial communites from Washington, USA - Biogas_R2_B C12 SIP DNA | ecosystem: Engineered > Bioreactor > Anaerobic > Unclassified | place: Washington, USA...
GCGGGAGGTCAAAGCCCCCCTGGCAGCGCCCGGCGCCCATGCGGGTGCGCCGCTTGAGCGCGTCATAGCTGCGCGCGGGGATGGGCGCGTGGCAGGCCGCCACGATCTCGCCCTCGGTCACCGTCTCGCAGCGACAGACCACGTGCCCGTAGCGGGGGTCCTGGGCGATGAGCGCCGCGTGCTCCTCGGGGCTGAGGTGCGCGACACGCGGCGGCGCGGGGCGACGCGGATCATAGTCCGCGCGAGGATCGAGGGGTAGTCCCTCCTCGCGCAGCAGATCGACGACGTACTCGGCGATGGCCGGCGAGGCCGTCAGCCCGGGCGACTCGATGCCGGCCAGGACGACGAGGCCCGGCGCCTCTCTCGGCGCCTCGATGACGAAATCGCCCGTGCTCCCCGTGGCGCGCAACCCCGCAAAGGTGCGGATCACGTGGCGGGGGTTAAGGGAGGGCACCAGCCCGAGCGCGCCGGCCAGCACCTCATCGAGGCCGTCGGCGGTGGTGCGCAGGTCATCCTTGGCGCCCACGTCCACGGCGTTGGGGCCGAGCATCACGTTGCCGTGGATGGTGCGCGTCACCAGGATCCCTTTGCTCACCGGCGTAGGGCAGGGGAAGAGGACGGTGCGCACGGCGTCGGCAGCCGCCTTGTCGAGGACGAAATACTCCCCCTTGCGCGGCGTGATGGTAAAGCCATCCAGCCCCGCGGCGTGCATCAGGTCGTCGGCCCACAGGCCGGCGGCGATGACGACCCAGCGCGAGCGCACCACGCCACGATCCGTGATGACCCCCGCGATGCGCCCGTCGGGGGCATCGCCTTCTCTCAGGAAGCCGGTGATCTCCGTATCCAGGGCAACCGTGACGCCGTTCATGGCGGCGTTCTCGGCGGCGGCGATGCACAGGCCAAAGGGATCGACGATGCCGCCGCTGCGCGCCCAGAGGGCGCCGACGGTCGAGGCGTTCACTCCCGGCTCGGCGGCGCGCAGCGCCTCGCCAGGCACGATGGCCATGTCGGGGACGCCGTTCTCGCGGCCACGGCGGTAGAGGTCGTCCAGCGTGCGCAAGTCATCGTCCGTCAGCGCGACGACGTAGGTGCCGCAGCGGTCGAAATCGACCTCTAGCTCGGCGCAGAGGGTGTCGAACATGGCGTTGCCCGCCAGGTTCAGGCGCGCCTTGAGGCTGCCCGGCTTGGCGTCGTAGCCGGCGTGCACGATGGCGGTGTTGGCCTTGGTGGTGCCCTCACCCACGTCCGACGCCTTGTCCACCAACAGGATGCGCAGAGCGTAGCGCGACAGCGCCCGGGCGATCATGCTCCCGACTACCCCCGCACCGACGACCACCACGTCGTACTGCAGGGCGTCGCCTCCCCCGAACGGCTCCATGCGTGGGCTCACGACTCGATCCACCCTCGGGAGCGCTCCACGGCGCGCGCCCAGCCGTGGTATCCCACGGCGCGCCGGGCATCGTCCCATTGGGGCTCAAAGGTACGCTCCACACCCCCATGCTGCCGCAGCGCATCGGTGGTGGCCCACACGCCGGCGGCCAGGCCCGCGGCGTAGGCCGCGCCCAACGCCGTCGTCTCGCGCACCGTGGGGCGCACCACGGGCACGCCGAGGATGTCGGCCTGCATCTGCATGAGGAGATCATTGGCCACGGCACCGCCATCCACCTTGAGGGTCCGCAGGCCGATCCCCGAGTCCGCCTCCATGGCGTCGAGCACCTCCCGCGCCTGGTAGCAGATCGCCTCCAGGGTGGCGCGCACGAGGTGGGCGCGGTTGGAAAAGCGCGTCAGCCCCACGATGGCACCGCGGGCGTACATATCCCAATGGGGGGCGTACAACCCAGAGAAGGCGGGCACAAAGTAGACCCCGCCCGTGTCCGGCACGGTGGCGGCGATCGCCTCCGTCTCGGCGGCGTGCTCGATGAGCCCCAAGTTGTCACGCAGCCACTGCACGGCGGCGCCCGTCACGGCGATGGACCCCTCCAGGGCATAGGCGCACCGACCGGCGCCCAGGTCATAGCCCACGGTGGTGAGCAGGCCGCGCGTCGAGGGAACGGGGTGGTCGCCGGTGTTCATCAGCATGAACGAGCCGGTGCCGTAGGTGTTCTTGGCCTCGCCGGGGGCGAAACACGCCTGCCCCACCAGGGCGGCCTGCTGATCGCCCAGGTCGCCGCACACCGGCCAGCCGAGGGCGGCGCCGTCCACGACGATGCCCGCGACGTCGCCATAGCTCGCCGCCTCGCTGGAGGGGCGAATCGTCGGCAGCATGGCGCGCGGGATGCCCATGGCGGCCAGGAGCCCGGGGTCCCAGTCCAGCGTGGCCAGATTCATCAGCATGGTGCGCGAGGCGTTGGTGACGTCGGTGACGTGCACGCCGCCCCGCGGCCCACCGGTGAGGTTCCAGATGAGCCAGGTGTCGATGGTGCCGAACAGGACATCCCCGCGCTCGGCGGCGGCCTGCAGCCCAGGCACGTTCTCCAGCAACCACATGAGTTTGGTGGCGGCAAAGTAGGTAGCCACCAGCAGGCCCGTGCGCTCGCGGATGAGGGGCTCCAGCCCGGCGTCGATGAGGCGCCGGCACTGGCCGTCGGTGCGCGTGCACTGCCAGACGATGGCATTGTAGAGGGGTTGGCCCGTCTGACGGTCCCAGACGACGGTCGTCTCGCGCTGGTTGGCGATCCCCAGGGCCGATACGTCCGTCGGGCGCAGGCGCCCCGCTTCGAGCGCCGCGCCGACCACCTTTTGCGTCTTGGCCCAGATCTCCAGGGGGTCATGCTCCACCCAGCCGGCCTGTGGAAAGATTTGCCGGTGCTCCTCATAGTCCGAGGCGACGACGCGCCCCTCGCGGTCAAAGATCATGCAGCGCGTGCCGGTCGTGCCTTGATCGACGGCTGCCACATAGTCGGCCATCGCAGCTCCCATCGTGGTTGTTGTCGGCAGTTGCGCCGATACTACCCCTGAGGGGAGGTGGCGTCAAGAATCGTTGCCGATTGGCAGAAACGTTAACGTGTGTTAACATTCATCTAACGTACCGGGTGAACCTCGTGGGCGCCAGTCGCCCTCAGCCCGGCGCGGGGACGCGCAACTCTCGTTGGTGGAGCGTGTTCTATCGATTGTGCCGCTAGAGCCGAATCGGACGGAGGGCCATGGACGGGTTGCGCTATGTGGCGGCGGTCGTGTTGGCCTACGGGCTGGGGTCCATCCCTTGGGGGTACGTCTGGGCCAGGCTGCTGAAGAACGTCGATGTGACCAAGGTCGGAAGCGGCCGCACGGGCGCCAGCAACGTGCTGCGCGCCGCGGGCGTGGTCCCAGCCGCCCTCACCTTCCTGAGTGATCTGGGCAAGGGGTATGGTGCCGTGGCCCTGGCGCGCTGGCTGGCGCCGGGCGTCCCGGCGGTGGCGGTGCTGGCGGCCCTGGCCGCCGTAGCGGGGCACAACTGGTCGGTGTTCCTGCGCTTCGACGGGGGCGTGGGGAGCATGACCACGGTGGGCGCGTGCCTGGCCCTCATGCCCGTCGCAGCCGCGGCCGGCCTCGTGGCGGGGGGACTGGCGATCCTCATCTGGCGCTACACGTCGCTCGGCTCCCTCACGCTGGCCGCCGCACTCACGCTGGCCTCCATCGTGGGCGCCGTCCAGGGGGTGTGGCCGCCGGTGTACGTCCTCTTTGCCCTGGGCACCAGCACCATGGGCGTCTGGGAACTGCGCCCGAACATCCAGCGCATCCGCAACGGCACCGAGCGCAAACTCGGCCAGTTCATCCGCACCGGCCAACGCGACGTCTTGCCCAACGATCGCAAGAGCTAATACGAGGATGGTTAGAGATTGCGTGTTGGTCGGTGCCGGTGACAGGTTACAGGTCACAGGTTACAGGCTAGAGAGAGACCAGTCGCAATAGCCTGCAACGTGCTTTAGCAACTCATAACGCACAACCCACAACGCTCACCCTATACCTCGCCGCCGCTAGTGCAGAATCTTGCTGAGGAACTCGCGCGTGCGTGCTTCGCGCGGCGCGTCGAACAGCTCCTTGGGCGTCGTGTCCTCCACGATCTTGCCCTCGTCCATAAAGATGACGCGCCCGGCGGCGGCGCGAGCAAACCCCATCTCGTGGGACACCACCACCATCGTCATGCCATCCTGGGCGAGGTCGAGCATCACGTCCAGGACCTCTTTGATCATCTCCGGGTCGAGGGCCGAGGTGGGCTCGTCAAAGAGCATGATCTTGGGCTGCATCGCCAAGGCGCGCGCGATGGCCACGCGCTGCTGCTGCCCCCCCGAGAGCTGCCCCGGGTACGACTGCGCCTTGTCGGGGATGCCGACCTTGTCCAGCAGGTTCAGGGCGATCGACTCGGCCTCGGCGTGGGAGCGCTGCCGCACGACGCGCGGCGCCAGCGTGATGTTGTCTACCACCGAGAGATGCGGAAAGAGGTTGAACTGCTGGAACACCATCCCCACTTCCATCCGCACCTGGTTGATGTTCGTCGCGTCGGTCAGGGGGACGCCATCCACCACTACCGAGCCCGAGTCGGGCACCTCCAGGTGGTTGATGCAGCGCAGCAGCGTGGACTTGCCCGAGCCGCTCGGCCCGATGATGACCACCACCTGGCCCGAAGGCACATCCATGGAGACGCCGTCCAGGGCCACGACGCGGCCATGCGAAAAGGTCTTGTGCAGGTCGCGGATGGCGATGATCGGCTGGCAGGACGTCGTTTGCGCGCCCACAGAGGGCGCGGGAGATGTGGTCGCGGCCATTGACTGCTCCTTGGTAACCCGCCCTCAGCGCTCGAAGCGGCTCTTGGACTCGATGAACTCGACCACGCGCGACGAAAAGAGCGTCAGCACGAGGTAGCAGAGGGCGACCAGAATCCAGGTATCAAAGCTCAAGAAGGTGCGCGCCATGTACTCGCGCCCCCGCCGGGTGAGGTCCGACACGGCCAACACCGAGACGAGGGACGAGTCCTTCAGCAGGGCGACGAACTCGTTGCCGACCGGCGGCAAGATCACCCGCACCGCCTGGGGCAGGATGATGTAGCGCATCGCCTGGAACGAGTTCATCCCCAGCGAGCGCGCCGCCTCCATCTGTCCATGATGGATGGACGAGATGCCGGCGCGAAAGATCTCGGACCCGTAGGCGCCGTAGCAGATGGTGAGGCCCAGCACGGCGGCGGCGTAGGGGTCGAGGCGCAGGTCCAGCAGCCATTGCGCCGCGCCCTCGAGGCCGGGCACCTCCACCAGCGCCCCTCCAAGGATGTCGAACACCTGCGGCAGGGCGAACCAGATGAACAGGAGTTGGACCAGCAGCGGGATGCCGCGGACGATCTCCACGTAGAGGGACGCGATGCCATAAATGACGCGGTTGCGCGAGATGCGGCCCAAGCCTCCCAACAGGCTCACCAACAGGATAAAGCCGAAAGAGGTGGTCACGAGGCGCAGCGTCACCAGGATGCCGTCCGAGATAAAGTTCCAGATCTCGAGGAACGGCTGGGGACGGACGCGCGTCAGCAGCCACACGCCAAGCGCCACGATGAATACCAGGATCCACCAGGTGGCCACCCGCTTGATCGTGTCGCGGCGCAGGGCCAGCGCGGCGCCGGCCACTGCCAGCGAACCCACCAGGGCGGCCCAGTAGCCCGGCGCCGGCAGCAGCGCACCCTCGGCAAGTTCGTAGAGCCGCAGCGAGAAATCGAACTGGTGCAGCCAGGCGATGACGAGTGCGATGGGGCCGGCCACCGCCACGTGAATGAGGGCGGGGATCCAGGGTGCACGCCGCTTCGGCGCCCCCTGCGCGGCGGCGCCATAGACGCCCATGGCGAGGGCACTCAGAAGGGGCGCCAGCATAAAGAGCACAAAGCTGGCGTGCCGCCCCAGGTAGAACGGGTTGGCCACGAGGCGCGCCAACCAGCCATAGCCCGAACTCTCGGGATAGGGTACGGGGGCCACATCGATGGCGACCGACTCGAGTTCCTCGTTCAGCGGCGTGTGCGCCTGGTTATAGTGCTGGCCGGTGACCAACACGGGAAAGTGCGATGCGATCGACGTCCCCAGCGAAAAGTGGGTCCGCGCCGCCGTGATGCGCTCGCCATACATCGGCAACGCGTACGATACCAGGATGATCAGGGCGCCCGCCATCCCCAACAGCACTCGACGGTCGAGCTGCCGGCCGATGGTGATGGGGCGCGCCAGTACACGCGTGACGATCGCCACGTTACCTCCTCACAAGGTGCCCGAAACGCGAGGGGCCTGTCTCAACGCTGTCCCCAGCGACAGGCCCCATCGATGGCACCATCGTCAATGGCTATCACAGGAGCCCTAGTGCCCCTGCTCTCCCAGGTACGCCGCCTGAACCTGCGGGTTATTCAGCACATCCTGCGCGCTGCCCTCGAGGACGATGGAGCCCGTCTCGAGGACGTAGCCGCGATTAGCCACCGAGAGCGCCATGGCCGCGTTCTGCTCCACCAGCAGGATGCTCGTTCCCTGGGCGTTGATGCGCTTGATGATCTCGAAAATCTCTTCGACCAGGATGGGCGCCAGCCCCATGGAGGGCTCATCCAGCAGGAGGAGGGAGGGGCGCGACATCATCCCACGCCCCATGGCCAGCATCTGTTGCTCGCCACCCGAGAGGGTGCCGCCGAGCTGGTTGATGCGCTCCTTGAGCCGTGGGAAGCTCGTGAACACCTGCTCCATGGTCTCGGCGATCTCTTGGGAGTCCTTGCGGGTAAAGGCGCCCATCTCCAGGTTCTCGCGCACCGTGAGGCTGGCGAAAATCTGCCGCCCCTCGGGGACCTGGCTGATCCCTAGCCGGACGATGCGCTCCGCCGGCGTGCGGGTGATGCTCTCCCCGCGGAGCCGCACGTCCCCCGCCAGAGGTCGCAGCAGACCCGAGATGGTGCGCAGCGTGGTGCTCTTGCCCGCCCCATTGGCGCCGATCAGCGTGACGATCTCGCCCTCGTCGATGTGGAAAGAGATCCCCTGCAGCGCGCGGATGGCGCCGTAGGCGACCGCCAGGTCAGTGACTTGGAGTAGCATGGCCTAGATCCTCTTTCCCATGCGCTTACCGAGGTACGCCTCGATGACGCGATCGTTGTTCTGAATCTCCCGCGGCGTGCCGCGCGCGATCACCTGGCCAAAGTCCATCACGGTGATCCACTCACAGATGCCCATCACCACGCGCATCTGGTGCTCGATGAGCAGGATGGTGAGCTTGAAGTGGTCGCGAATAAAGTGGATCAGCTCCATGAGGCTTTCCGACTCGGTCGGGTTCATGCCCGCGGCGGGCTCGTCCAGCAAGAGCAGGCGCGGCTGAGCGGCCAGGGCCCGGGCGATCTCGAGCCGGCGCTGCTCGCCGTACGGCAGGTTCTTGGCCACCTCGAGCTGGCGGTCCTGCAGGCCGAACACCGCCAGGAGGTCCTGCGCCTGCTCCGACAGGCTGCGTTCCTCCCGGCCGAACCGGCCGAGGCGCAGCACTGCCTCGAGCATGCTGTACTCCGCATGGGTGTGGTAGGCGATGCGCACATTGTCGAGCACCGTCAGGTTCTGGAACAGGCGGATATTCTGAAAGGTGCGCGCCACGCCGGCCTGGGTGATGTGGTGCGAGTCGACGCCCACCAGGTCGCGCCCATCGAACACGATGCTCCCCTCGGTGGGCAAGTACAGGCCGGTGATCATGTTGAACACCGTCGTCTTGCCGGCGCCGTTGGGGCCGATGAGGCCGTACAGCCGCCCCTCGGGCACCGCCATGTGGAAATCGGACACGGCGCGCAGCCCGCCAAACAGCTTGGTCAGGCGGCTGATATCGAGAATGGAGCCATTGCCCGTCTCGGCGCGTGGTTGTGCAGCCATGCTACGCCTCCTCCGTCCCGCCGGCGCCGGCCGGGCTCACCACCGGCACGGGCGCGGCCACATCGCGCTCGGGGGGCAGCGGCGCCCGCAGCCAGCCCCACTCGGTGGTGCCGAGCAGGCCCTGCTGGCGCACCAGCATGATGATGAGCAACAGGACGGGATAGATGACGAATCGCCAGTCCTCGAAACCCTGCGGCAACACCACCCGCAAGCCCTCGATGACCAGGGCAAAGAGCGCCGAGGCCACGATGGTGCCCGTCATGCTTCCGAGGCCGCCGAACACGATGATGATCAGGGGGTCAAAGCCCTTCACAAAGCTAAAGGTGCTGGGGTGCAGGAACCCAAAGAGGTGCGCGTACAGGCCGCCCGCCACGCCGGCGAAAAAGCCACCGATGGCGAACGCCGTGGCCTTTTGCTGGGCGATGTCGATGCCCATCAGCCTGGAGGCAATCTCGTCCTCGCGCACCGACATGATGGCGCGCCCCTGACTCGACCAGATGAGGTTGCGCATGACGATCACCGAGAGGCACAGCACCACGAATACCCAGGACCACGTCGTCCACCGGGGGATGGCCACCATGCCGCGCGCGCCCTTCATCGTCTCGATTACCATGTCCGAGTTCTGCAGGGCGGTGTAGACCATGATGGCGAGCCCGAGTGTAGCGATCCCGAAATAGTCCGAGCTGAGGCGCAGCAGGGGCAGGCCCACCAGGTAGGCGATGAGGGCCGCCATGGTGCCGCCGTTCACGAGCGCCAGAACAAAGACGATGCTCTGCGCCGCCTTCTCCGGGAGCGCTGCGAGCCCGCCCAGCGCGAACACGAGGCCGCGTTGCAGTCCCCAGGCGAGCGCTACACCAACCGCCACGGAGAATGCCACCAGCACCAGGCTCACCAGGGTAACGATCATCCAGCTCTCGTGCGACTTCATGAATTGGTCCAGAGCGCCTTGGAGCGCCTTGCGGATAGCGCCGAGCCGGATACGCTGCGCCACAAAGAGGACGGCCAGCACCCCCACCTGCCCCGCAATGATCCAGGACAGGGCGCCGACCTGGCCACCGCTCCACTTGGTGACGAAATCCTTGGTGATGAGCGCCGAGCCGTAGGCGCCAATGGCATAGAACCCCACATGCCCCAGCGAGAACTGCCCGTTGAAGCCATAGATCAGGTTCAGCCCCAGCGCCGAGACCGCCGCGATGCCCGCCAACTGGATGACGTTGTACCAGTAGGGCGTGATCCTCGCCGACGCACTGGTATAGCTAACGAGCCAGTACAGGGCGACCGCCACGGCAAGCGTGGGGATCCAGGATGGGATGGCACGTCTTCGCTGCATTGCGATCCTCCTCCTAGACCTTTTCGACCTGTGGCTCGCCCATGATGCCCGTGGGCTTGACCAAGAAGACGACGATCAGCACGAGGAAGGCGAATAGGTCGCGCAACCGTGAGCCGGCCGGCACAAAGCTCACGACCAGCACGTCGATGCTGCCCATCAGCAGAGAGCCGATGAAAGCCCCGGCGATATTGCCGATGCCGCCGAGCACGGCGGCCACAAAGGCTTTCAGGCCGGGCATGAGCCCCATGAAGGTCCAGATCTGGGGGAATGCTATAGCGTACAGCACGCCACCCGCGCCGGCCAGGGCCGCACCGAACGCAAAGGTGAGCGAGATGATGGCATCCACATTTATGCCCATCAGGCGCGAGGTGGGCTTGTCCAACGCCGTGGCGCGCATGGCCTTGCCGATCTTGGTATTCTTGACGGTGTATTGCAGCGCCAGGAGCAACAGGGTCGTCGTGACGGCGATGATGACGGTGATATTGGTGATGAGCACGCCACCCACGTTCCAGACCACCACCTCAAAGGGGCGCTTGTAGGTGTTAAAGTCCGCGCCGAACACCCACTTTAGGGCAGTAAAGTACTCCAGAAAGAACGATACGCCGATGGCGGTGATCAGCGCCGCAATGCGCGGCGCCTCGCGCAGCGGCTTGTAGGCCACGCGCTCGATCACGACGTTCAGGAAGGTGCACACCACCATCGCCAGGAGGATCGCGGGAATGAAACCCCACCCATATTGGGTGATCGCATAAAAGCTGGCGAACGCGCCCACCATGAACACGTCACCGTGGGCAAAGTTGATCAGGCGTACGATGCCGTACACCATCGTGTAACCGAGGGCAATGAGGGCGTACACGAACCCCAGCTTGACGCCGTCGACCACGGCCTGCATAAAGTAGACCGGGCCATTGGCCCGCACGAGGAGGACAACGCCCCATACAATGCCCACGGCAAGCGCCCCGTAGATGACCCATACGATGGCGCGAAGCGCGTTCTGAAGGAAGGGACTCTTCATGCGGCCTCCGTGGTCGCCTTGCGCCAAGGTGCCTTGGACCAAGGTTGCCTTCTATCCAAGGTCATCTGGTACCCAAGGCCCGCAGGGCGGACAAACAAAACCAGGAACCAAAGAGGGGAGGGCACGGCGGCGTGCCCTCCCCCGTGGGAACAACGCTACGGCGCTACGAACTTGTAAAAGATCTTTTCGCCGTTCTCGATCTTGACGACCGCTGCCTTCTTTACCGGGTTGTGCTGCGCGTCAAAGGTAATCTCACCCGAGATCCCCTCGTACTCGAGCGCTGCTATCGCGTCCTTGACGGCGGTGGGGTCATCCACCCCCGCCTCGGCGATGGACTGCAGCAGGATACCCGCGGTATCATACGCCAGAGTGGCCAGCGCGTCCGGCTCGGCGCCAAACCGCTCTGTGTAGGTGGAGACAAAGTTCTGCACGATGGGGCGCGGGTCCGCCGGCGAGTAGTGGTTCGAGAAGTAGCCACCCTCCACCATGTCCACCCGCAGCTCCGGCGAGTCCCAGCCGTCCCCACCCAGCAGCGTGGCGTCGATCCCC
>Ga0123333_10006063_pt1 | contig 10713 bp, 11 predicted proteins | sample BioC12SIPDNA_3_FD_89957 | JGI IMG/M metagenome (GOLD analysis project Ga0123333, IMG submission 89957) | Anaerobic biogas reactor microbial communites from Washington, USA - Biogas_R2_B C12 SIP DNA | ecosystem: Engineered > Bioreactor > Anaerobic > Unclassified | place: Washington, USA...
AGCGCTGCCGTCATCTTGCCCGGAAGCCGCGCCGATCGGCACCCAGACCAGCGCGATGATGCCGAGGATGAGGACCAAACGTGTCCGCATTGTGAATGTCCTTTGTGATATCAGCCCACTTGAAACGGGATTGTGTCGGTCTTTCTGCCGTTCAGGTACAACTCAACCTGGTAGTTGCCGCGCGGCCAGCCTTCTTCCGGCGGGGTGGCCTCGAAGGTGATCGTACCGGCGCCGCTGGTGACCTCCGTCTCGCCGATGATGGTGTCTGGCGCCTGCCCTGCGACCTCCACGGCGCGCCAGACCGCTTTGGCGCGGGTATCGTCGGGCGCGTTCTTGAGCGTGACCACGCAGTAGAACGTCTCACCCGGCGCATACGCGCGCGCTCTTTCCTCGCCCTGCGGATCTTTGGAGACAATGGGATCGGCGAAGTGAGCGGTGCTGATGTCGATGCTGCACGCCAGGATGGACGCGGTGATCAGGATCAGTACCAGCCAGCCAGGGTTGCGAAAGGTGTGCATCGTGCGCTGCTCCTGTGGAGGCCCAACCAGACATAGCATAACCCGCTGGCCGCCGTTGCACCAAGTCGTCAGCGGCGCGCCGCCCAGCCGTACCCGAAGCGTTGCCGCGATTGCGCCGGAACGTGTTATGATCGGGCCGCAGCAGGAGGGGTTCGATATGGCGCGCGTGTGTGAGCGAGGGTGGGTGTGGCTGGTAGTGAGTGCGATCCTGATCGCGGCGGGAGCGCTGCCGGCATTTCCGGCGGCGGCGCAGGATCCCTGCGAGGGCCTGGTGACGCCGCGCCTGGCGGTGGGCGGGTCGGCGCGGGTGATCTCGTCCTTTGGCGTGAGCCTCAAGGACACGCCGCGCACCGGGGCGGCTGGCGCGCGGGAAGTGGCTCAACTACCGCCCGGCACCACGGTCTCCGTGATGGACGGGCACCGCTGCAACCTCGGTTATGTGTGGTGGCAGGTGCTGCTGGACGATGGCCGGACGGGGTGGGCCGCCGAGGGCGACAGCGCCGATTACTACCTGGAGCCGGTCACCCTGGGCCTGCACATGTTCTGGCGCCGCCCTGATGGCCGGGCGATCATGCACTATTTCGTCACGCCGGACGCATCAGCCGAACCGCGCGCCTCGTTCACGGTTGAGCCGCTCGAAACCACGCCCCAGCAAGCCTGGCAGCAGGTCGAGATCGACCGGCTGGACGAAGCGCTCGACGCGCTGCGCGCGGACTGCCCCGATCGCCTGGTCGGCAGCGTGTGGGAAGGCGTGGACACGCTCGACGCGGCGCTTCAGGTCCCGCTGCCGACGCTGACCTACGACTATTATCCCGCGCCGGATGGCGAGCGGCTGCTGCTGGCCCGGCACCTGACGCTGCCTCTGCCGCGCTGCGACACCGTGGTGCCGGAGCAGATTGGCGTCACCCAGGTCAGCCTGCTCGACCTCGACGGGACCGAAACGCTCCTCTTCCCCTACCCGCAGCACGGATCGGTGCCACCCTCCGACGACCGCTATGCGCCGAGCGATCCCGCCGACTCACGTAACGTGTACCTGGACGAAGTGGTCTGGTCGCCAAACGGACGCTATATCGCGTTCGTGGTCGCCTACCGCGATGCGTGCACTAGTGAGATGTGCTATCGCTTTCACCTGTACGTGTGGAATGTCGAGACCGGGCAGTTGTACGTCCCTGGCGAGGGGCGCCACGTCGGGTGGACAAACGCCGGCGAAGCGCTCAACGTCTTCCGGCTGGTTTCTGGCGCGGAGGGAACCCAGGCCGCGCGCCTGTTCACCATGCGCCCCGACGGATCGAATCGCCAGGAGATCTGGCTGCCCGGCGGCGCGGTATATGTGTCCGGCGAGCAGCGCTCGCTGGGCTTGCCGTGGAATGAGGGCGGTACGCGGGTGATGGTCGCTAACGCGGGGATGGGCGAGGTGATGCTCTTCACGCTGAGCGACCGCGATTTCACGCCGCCGGTCGCGCTGCCCGACATGATGCAGCCCCTCAACCGGCTGGCGGTCCACCTGATCCGCACGGATTCGCAGTATCTGTGGACCACTATCCGCGGCGATTTCGCCACGCAGAACGTTCGCACCGGCGACTGGAAGGTGCTCAGCAGCAGCCTGGGGCCGACCGGCAGCGCGCCGCTCCGGGTGCGCCCCTTTGGCAGCGGCGCGACGGCGTTGGTCGAGATGGCGAACGGCACGGCGTATGTGCTCGACGCCGAGGCCGATCGCCTGACGCCGGTGACCTACGTCGATTAGCCGCGTACATGTCAAATGTGGGGCGAGTATTGAACCACAGAGCGCACGGAGAGCACAGAGGGGTAGTTTAGAGGGACTCTCAAAATACTCTCTCTGTGTACGTAGTGTCCTCGGTGGTAGACTTGTTGCCCCGAATCTGGAACGCCCCATGAGCCGTGTTGTTGGACAACCCTTCGACCCGCGCCCTATAATGGGGATGGAGCACATGACCGTTCACCGGCCTGGGGGCCCACAATTATGCAGCGCAGGATTGCCATCATCTTGCTGATCTGGCTGAGCGCCGCTGTGGTGCCACGGGCCGGGGCGCAAGCCTATCCTCCGCTGGGGCCGGACAACGCCGGGCGCACCAGCCAGGTGATGATCGTGGGCCGCGGCAAGCCCAACGCCGTCGCCTGGTCGCCGGATGGCGCGACGCTGGCCGTCAGTAGCTCGATTGGGCTGTGGCTTTACGGCGGCGCCGATCTACGGGCCGAGCCGCGCCTGCTGCCGGTGCAAACCGGCCCGTTGGGCAGCGTGACCTTCAGCCAGGATGGCGCGCTGATCGCGGCCACCAGCGACAAGTTCCCCAACTTCCTGATCTACGTATGGTACGCTGCCTCGGGCGAGGTCGCTGCTGTGCTCGGCCACGACGAGCCAGTGTACGGCGTGGCGTTCAGTCCGGATGGGGCGCTGCTGGCGACTGGCAGCGAGAGCATGATTCATCTGTGGGACGTCGGGGCGTGGGAAGCCCGCACGCTGGTGCTGCCGCCCGAGGACGGGTCGGTGTTCAGCGTGGCGTTCAGCCCGGACGGGGCGCTGTTGGCCTCGACCACGAACAGCGGCAAGGTCCTGCTGTGGGACCCGGCGACCGGCGAGATGGTGGGCGCGCTGGAAGCGCACACGGCGGCGGCGAGTGGCGTGGTGTTCAGTCCGGATGGGTCGCTGTTGGCCTCGAACGGCCTCGACGGGCGCGTGGTGCTGACCGGGGTGGAGCAACTGTCGCCGCAGGGTGTCATCGACGAGGCGGCGGGGGGAGGATTCGCCGGCAGCATCGCTTTTGCGTCGGATGGCGCGACCCTGGCGACCGGCACCTACGGCGGCGCGATCGATCTGTGGGATGCGGTCGGCGTGCGGCAGGTGGGTGCGCTCAGCGGTGACGCCCGGCCCTTGCACAGCCTGGCGTACCGGCCCGATGGCGCGGCCCTGGCGGCGGCGAGTCTGAACGGCCAGGTGCGGGTGTGGGATGTGTCCAGCGGAGGGCTGCTGGCGCTGCTCGACGGGTACACGGACGGCCTGCTGAGTCTGGCGTACAGCCCGGGCGGGGAATCGCTCGCTACCGGCGGGCGCGACGGCCTGATCCGGCTGTATGATCGCAGCGCGCAGCCGGGATCTGTGCTGGAAAACGTCAGCCCGATGCCCGGCGGCCAGACGCTGTACTCGCCGGTCAGCGCCCTGGCGTTCAGTCCCGATGGCCGCGAGCTGGCCTCGGGGGGGTATGACGGCACGCTGCGCTGGTGGGATGTCGCGCTGGGTGCCGAGCTGACCGCCGTGACCGCCCACACGCGCGGCCTGACCGGCCTGGCCTACCACCCTGGCGGACAGGTGGTGATCTCTGCCAGCAGCGAAAACGCGATCCGGCTGTGGAGTCGGGCTGTTGCCGCGCTGAGCGGCGACCCGCTGGCCGAGCTGCCTCTCGGCGACGAGCCGGCCCAGGCCGCCGTGTGGCACGTGGCCGCCAGTCCGGATGGCGCGTTGGTGGCGTCGGCCCACTGGGACAACACCGTGCGCCTGTGGGATGGCGAGACGGGCGAGTCGCTGGCGGTGCTGGAAGGCCACCGCCATGCCGTGTATGGCGTCGCGTTCAGCCCGGACGGCGCGCGGCTGGCCTCCGCCAGCCGGGATGGCACCATTCGACTGTGGGACGTGCGCGATGCGCGCGGAGGCGTGGAGTCGCTGGCCGTGCTGGTCCACGAGCAGTGGGTGCGCTCCCTGGCGTTCAGCCCGGATGGGCGGCTGCTGGCGAGTGGCAGCGACGACGGGGCAGTGCGCCTGTGGGATGTGAGCGTTCCCCGGTCCGGCGCGAATCCGCTGGCCCGTCTGGACGGGCACACGGATTTCATCACGGCGGTGAGCTTCAGCCCGGATGGGACGATGATCGCCTCCACCAGCCTGGATGGCACGCTGCGCCTGTGGGCGGTGGCCACCCCGCCGCCAGCCTGATCGCGCCCGGCGCGGAGGTTGGCGAGTTCCGGTTTTTCCAGTATGCTAAGCGTGCACAGGTTAGCCCATCAGGGAGGTGTGTCGTGGGTTCTGATATGGACGATCTCCGCCGGCTGGCGCTGGAAGAAGAAGACGAGATCGATCACTACGAGAACTATCTGGCCCAGAACGTTCGCAGCGACAAGATATTCGGCATGACTCCCGCCGAGCGCATGTTCGTCTCGATTGGCTGCTTCCTGGTGACCGGATTGGGCGGGTTCTTGCTGCTGCTGATTATGGGCAAGATCGCTATCTGACTTTCTCTATCATGGAGGCTGTTGTGGCAGCCAACACAGAGCGCGGGTCAATGGGCGAGTGGACACTTCGCGTCTTAGTCGTCCTGTTGTTGGGCATATTTTTACTGGGCGTCTGGCATCTGCGAGACGTCTTTTTGTTGGTTTTCTTCGCCGCGATTATGGCGATTGTGCTGCAAATCCCGGTCCGCATGTTCCAGCGCATTGGCCTGCCTCGCGGCGTGAGCATTGCGCTGTCGCTGATCGGCGCGTTCGCGCTGCTGGCCATTCTGCTGATCCTGCTGATCCCCATCTTCGTCAACCAGGTAGGGGACCTGATCGATATTCTGCCAGAGCGGGTCGACGATGCGCGCATCGAATACAACCGGTTGGTGGCCGATTCCGGATGGCTCCCTGAGATCGAATGGCATCAGACGACCGAAACCGACATCAAGGATTTCCTGACCGAGCAGGCCGAGAGCCTCTCGCGCCAGGTGTTTCCATTTCTCAGCGGTTTGAGCGGCGTGGTGACCAGCCTGGTGTTCATGTTCTTCATCGCCGTGTTCTTTGTCGTCGAGCCGATCAACTACCTGGAAGGGATGCTCACGCTCATCCCGCGCGGTTATCGCCCGCGCGCGCTCGAGATCTTCGAGAAACTGGGCCGCATGCTGCAGCGCTGGTTTGTGGGGCAGTTGATCAGCATGATGACGAGCGGCGTGTTGATCACCTTCGTGACCGGCGTCATTCTGGGCTTGCCGAACGCCGTGGCGCTGGGCGCGATCTCCGGCTTGATGGAGTTCATCCCCAATTTTGGCTCGATTATCGCGGTGATCCCGGCGCTGATCATCGCCCTGGCGACGCGGCCCGTCCTGGTGCCGTTCGTGATCCTGGCTTATGTCATCACGCAGCAGGTCCAGAGCAACCTGATCATGCCGCGCATCATGAGCCGCCAGATTTCGTTGCCGGCAGCCACGATCCTGCTCGCGCAGATTATCGGCGCGGCGCTGTTCGGCTTCCTGGGGATTCTGCTGGCGCTGCCGCTCACCATTGTAGTGACGGTCTTGGTGCGCGAGATTTACGTCTACGATGTGCTCAACGCTCGTCCGGCGCGGCTCCAAACCCATCTGAGGCCCGACGGCACGACCTACACCCTGGTCACCGGCGAGACGTACCGCCCGGAGCGGTTGTCACCCGGTGAAGCCGCTCGCTTGCAGGCCGAGGGCCGTGATTGGTTCGGTGAGGATATCGTCGAGATCATCACGCCTGCCTCGCCCGCGCTGGAACAGGCCGCGCGTGGCCAGCAGATGGTATGGTGGGCGCTTCTCGCGTTGACGGTGGCCCAGATGCTCGCGCTGGTGCGGTCGCTGGTGGGCTCGGGGGGGGATGGCTAGCGGCGAGTGTTGGCTGGTTGGGGGAAATCGGCCGCCAAAAAGATCCGGGCAGCGTCTTCCTCGATGAAGTAGGCCACCTGTTCGTGATTGTTCAGCGTGTTGTGCAGCAAGACGGCTAGTTGCAGTTGGGTATCCGTGTCAAACAGGACGGCTACCAGGGTGGCTTCGTAGTCGGTCAGCCGGTCGATCAGGTGGCTGAGCCGGACGATGCTCAAATTGGCGCTGTGGCGCATGTCGAGCAAGATGCCCGCCGGCACGCCGCAGATGTCGATGTAGTCTTCGACCTGCCTGATGATCGCCTGCGCAAGCTCCGGCACGAATGATCCCTGCGATCGGATCTCGAGAATTCCATCATCGCTGACGCGGGTCTTAAAGGTAGGTTCGATAAGGATTGATGGCTCGTTCATCTGGCCCTCCCATCTACGGATTGACCGTACCTGACCTTATCTTCGCTTGCGACAATTAAACGTGCGTAAAAGCACAATTTAAAGTTTGTGAATTCGATCTTTCATATCAATGGAGATGCACCCCTATGGCTATGCTGCGGGATTACTGGCCGGTAGACGGCTGGCGCGCCGCCCCGCCCGACGCGCACGGCATGGACGGCGCGCAGCTCGAGAAGGCGCGCGCTGCCCTGATCGTACAGGCGCCCCACATGACGAGCCTGCTGGTCGTGCGCGGCGGGTACCTCGTCGCCGAGTGGTACGCGGGGGGGACGGCCCCCGATACGCTGCATAACGTCATGTCGGTGACCAAGAGCGTCCTCTCGCTGCTGGTGGGAATTGCCGTCCAGACGGGCGACCTGGGCGGCCTCGACGACACGCTTGGCGATCTCCTGCCGGAGCGCTTCACATCGAGCAGCGACGCGCGTAAGCGCGCGATCACGGTCCGGGACCTGCTGTGCATGCGCTCCGGGCTGGCCTGGGAGGAGTACGGCTCCAGCACCGTCGAGATGACCTCCAGCCGCGACTGGGTCCGCTACGTGCTCGATCGCGAGCTGAAGAGCGACCCCGGCGAGCGGTACAACTACAGCACCGGCGATGCGCAGCTTCTGTCGGCGATGTTGGCGCGCGCTACCGGGATGACGGCGCTGGCCTTCGCCGACCTGTACCTCTTCGGCCCGCTCGGCATCGAGCGCCGGACCTGGCCCGCCGATCCGCAGGGGGTGACGGTCGGCGGCGCGGAGCTGGCGCTCACCCAGCGTGACATGGCGAAGATCGGCTATCTGGCGCTGAACGAGGGCCAGTGGGTCGATGGCGCGCTCGTCCCCGCCCCGTGGATCGCGGAGTCGTTCCAGCCGCAGGTGCAGGTCGTGCCGCCCGGCGCGCGCAACTGCCCCCCGATCAGCTATGGCTATTCGTGGTGGCTGCGCCCGCAGGGGGACTTCGCCAGCGCGATGGCGGTGGGCTATGGCGGGCAGTACATCTACGTGATTCCGGAGTGCGATCTGGTGGTCGTCATGACGGGCGATCCCAGCTCGCCGCCGAAGCCGTTCCGCAGCAATCGCATGTTGTGCGAATTCAACTTCGTGGAAGACATGATCATCCCGGCGGTGGGAGCGTAGATCGGGCGTATGCCCGGCGTAGAACACTCGCCAGCCGAATTTACTCGTTTTTTATAGCATCCAAACGAATAATCGCGTATCATAGTAGTACCGGAGGGCTATTGACAGGCTCCGCGGGGAATGGTTTGGGGGAACTATGACACCGAGAATTCGTAAATCGATCCTGGCGCTGGCTGTCATCGGCTTGCTGCTTGTGTTGATGCTGCCGACCGTGTCGGCGTCGATCTATAACAGCCAGTCCCCGGCGACGGACGGCAACGATCAACAGGACTGCACCCCCCGGCAGGTCTTGTATGAGTTGCTGGTATACGCTTATGGGTTCGCGGATGCTGGATCGGTCCACACCGTGGGCGATGATGGCGCGCCGCTGTGCGTCACGGATGTCGAGGCCGGCGCCGTGACCGGCCCATCGTCGGGCGGCCACACCATGTACGTGACCAGTGGGGTGCTGCCGGCTCCGCCCAAGTTCTAGCCCCGTTAAGGCGATCATCCTGGCCCTGGCTCACCAGCCGGGGCTTTTTTTGTGTGTGGCCCGCCAGCCCGCCCCGACTGAGGGCATACAAAACGCCGGTTGCCGCTTATAATAGCGCCGTCGCGCTTGCATTCCGGGGTCGTTACGGTGAGGCCGGGCAGAGGACGTGTTGGGACAAATGAGGACTTTCGTGCGCCGCTACGGGGCGGATATCGGCATGGTGGTGATGACGTTCGTGTGGGGCGTGCATTACATCGTCGTCAAAGATGCCCTCTCCGATCTCGCGCCGCTGGCGTTCAACGCAATCCGTTTTTCGATCGGGCTGCCCGTGATCCTGCTGGCCGGGCTGCAGCGTCCGGCGGCACTGCGCCTGGCGCGCCGCGATATTCCGCGCTTGCTGCTGCTGGGGCTGATCGGGCCGTTCGGCTACCAGATCTTCTTCATCCTGTCACTAGAGCGCACCACGTCGACCAACACGGCGCTGCTGACGGCCACCATGCCCACCTGGACCGCGCTGCTGACCATCGCGCTGGGCATCATCGTGATCCGGCGGCAGATGCTGGTGGGGGTGGCGCTGTCGTTGGTGGGGGTGGCGCTGGTGGTTGTCGGCCAGTCGGAGGGCGGGCTCTCGCTCTCGCGCTCGGACGTACTGGGCAGCGGCCTCGCGCTGGGGGCGGCGATGGTCACGGCGGTGTACAACATCAGCATCAAGCCGCTGGTCGACCGCTACGGCGGGACCGTGATCGCCTTCTGGACCTACTGCCTGTCCACGGTCGGGCTGATCGTCGCCTCGGCGCCCGATCTGGCTGCACTGGACGGTGACAGCCTGCCGGTGCGCGTGCTGCCCAACCTGCTGTACAGCGGGATTCTATCGTGCGCATTCGGCTTTCTGACCGAGAATTTCGCGCTGCACCGCCTGGGCCCGGCCCGCACCGCGACCTATTACAACTTCACGCCGATCATCGCGGCCTTCGCGGGCGTGGCGATCCTGGGCGATCCGCTGACGGTCGGGCTGGTGGTGGGCGGCGCGCTGACGCTGTGGAGCGTTACCGTGGTGCGGCGCAACACCTTCCTGCGCCTGCCGGTCTCGCATCCCAAGCTGGAAGTCCATTCCGCCGTCGAGGGGCGCGGCTCCTGACCGAAACGACGTTGCCGTTTTGCCCGCGTTTTGCCTACAATTTAACTGTAGTTGCACTCGCGAAATCCACACGCGACCGGGCCGAGGCGACACCGCCTGTTCTCTTCATTCCTGCCTCGAGTGACGTGGCTCGTGCCCGGCTTTGCCAACTCACTTTTCAGGAGGATTTGAATATCCATGGATAAGAAAGCACTGATCAAAGCGTTGAACGAGGACCTGGCTGGTGAACTGCAGGCGGTGATCCAGTACCTGACCTATTCGGCCAAAGTGACCGGCCCCTGGCGCCCGCAGTTGGTCACCTTCATGCAGACCGAGATCCAAGACGAGCTGCTGCACGCGCAGTTCCTGGCCGACAAAATCGCCGCGCTCGGCGGCAATCCGACCACGACGCCGCGCCCCGTCCCGGCGGCGGATGACCCGCGCGACATGCTGAAGGCCATTCTGGAAGCCGAGTTGCAGGCCGGCAAGGATTACACCGAGCGGGCCAAGCAGGCCGACGAGTATGGCGATAAGGGCCTGGCGGTCCAGCTCGAGGACATGGTCCGCGACGAAACGGGCCACGCCGAAGAAACCGCCAAGCTGCTCAAGAACTGGGAATAGGCTCCGCGCCACCCGCACGAAGCACGACGGGCGTCTGCAGGCCGCAGGCGCCCGTTTTTTGCTGCCCGCTCCCGGAGGCGTCAGGCGGGATCGTCCGCGGCGTTGTAACCGGCAGGCCGGACGTAGCGCGTCTGCAGGTGTGGCCCCAGCGCCTCGCGGAGCGCGTCTTTCATGATGTTGCCAGAGACGTGCATCAGCGTATCCCCGTACTGCGGATCGATGCCCATACTGGCCTGGCACGGGTAATGGTGGTGGTGCAGGCCGCCCGCCTCGATTGCCTCGTCGACCGGCGCGCCTCACAGACGCCCGGCCACGTAGCGCGCGCAGCCGCAGCACGCGTCGCGCGTCACGTCCAGCGCGACGATCTGCCGGGTGTGCTCGTCCACGGTGGCGCGGAACGCGGGCTGGCCAAAGTGCTCCGCGAACGCCGCGATCAGCGGGTGCGCCCGGTACGGCACGCGCTGGCGCAGCGCGTTGGTGTGGGTGGCAGTGAGCGAGCAGAACGGCTTGGGCGTCACACATGCCACCCCCATCCGGTCCAGCCATTCGCACAACTGGCGGGCCAGCCCGACCGGCAGCCAGGCCAGATTGTCGATCGGGGCGATGACGGCCCGCGCGCCGGTCATTTGCGCGATCTCCGGGATCATCTCGGCGGCGCCCTTGACCTCCGCCAGCGACAGGATCAGATCGCACGGCGGCAGGCTTTCCGGCAGGTAGTCTTCGGGATAATCCAGCACGGGCGGCAGGACTTTGGGCGTCTGCCAGATTGTCATCTGCCAGCCGGATGGACCGTGGCGGCGGATGTTATCGACGTG
>Ga0123333_10006064_pt1 | contig 10713 bp, 7 predicted proteins | sample BioC12SIPDNA_3_FD_89957 | JGI IMG/M metagenome (GOLD analysis project Ga0123333, IMG submission 89957) | Anaerobic biogas reactor microbial communites from Washington, USA - Biogas_R2_B C12 SIP DNA | ecosystem: Engineered > Bioreactor > Anaerobic > Unclassified | place: Washington, USA...
ATGACGTCGGCCCAGGCGGCGGCGTCGGCGTTGGTCTTGACCTCGAAGCCGGCCTCCTGCGCCTTCTCGGCGGACTTGGAGCCCTCGCGCAGGCCGATGACGACCTCCACACCGGAGTCGCGCAGGTTCTGGGAGTGGGCGTGGCCCTGGGAGCCGTAGCCGATGATGGCGACCTTGCGGCCCTGGATCAGACCCAGATCAGCGTCGTCGTCGTAGAAGGTTTCGATAGCCATGGGAGAAATTCTCGCCTTTCGGTGTGTCAGAGGTACTCACGTTGTTTGTGCCACAACATGAGACAGATATCGCCCATCTGGCGGGAAATCACCCGAAGGTGTCCCGCCAGATGGGATTGTGGGGGTGCTGCAGAGGTGTCGACAGCGTCACTACTTGGACGGCGCCATGGTCTTGGGACCACGGTTGAGGGCGATCTGACCCGACTGGATCAGCTCCCGGATGCCGAAGGGTTCGAGGACGGCCAGCAGCGCCTTGAGCTTGCCCGGGGTGCCGGTGGCCTCGATGACCACGGACTCCTGGGCGACGTCGACCACGCGGGCGCGGAAGATGTTGGCGGCGTCGACGACCTGCGGGCGGTTGAGGTTGTCGGCGTTGACCTTGACCAGCATGATCGCGCGGGCGATGGTGGTCTCGTCCTCGAGACGGACGACCTTGAGCACGGGGATGATCTTGTTGAGCTGCTTGGTGATCTGCTCGATGACCAGCTCGTCGGCGTCGACCACGATGGTGATGCGGTTGATGCCGGGGGTGTCGGTGTCCGCGGAGACGATGGAGACGAGGCTGTAGCCGCGGCGGGTGAACAGGGCCACGACGCGCGAGATGATGCCGTCGGTGTTCTGCACCAGGACACTGAGGGTGTGGCGGGTGATGTCGGTGGACGCCATGGCTTAGTTCTCCTTCTGCTCGGCCTGGTCGGGGGCCTGCTCGGCGGACTCGTCGACGGCTTCGTCGATGTCGGCGGGCTCCTCGGCGGCGGACTCGTCACCGTCGAAGAACGGGCGCAGCCCGAGGGCGTACTGGATCTCCGAGTTGGAGGCGCCACCGGCGATCATCGGCCACACCTGGGCGTCCTCGCCGACGATGAAGTCGATGACCACGGGGCGGTCGTTGATGGACCGGGCCTTCTCGATCGCCGGGGCGACGTCCTCGGCGCGGGTGACACGGATGGCCACGCAGCCGAGTGCCTCGGACAGGCCGACGAAGTCGGGGACGTACTCGCCCTGCTCGCGCAGCTTGGTGTTGGAGTAGCGGCCCTCGTAGAACAGGGTCTGCCACTGGCGGACCATGCCGAGGTTGCCGTTGTTGATCAGGGCCACCTTGATGGGGAAACCCTCGACGGCGGCGGTGGTCAGTTCCTGGTTGGTCATCTGGAAGCAGCCGTCACCGTCGATGGCCCACACCTCGGTGTCGGGCTGGCCGGCCTTGGCGCCCATGGCGGCAGGCACGGAGTAGCCCATGGTGCCCAGGCCGCCGGAGTTGAGCCAGGTGCGCGGGTTCTCGAAGTCAACGAACTGGGCGGCCCACATCTGGTGCTGGCCGACGCCGGCGACGTAGATGGCCTCCGGCCCGGCGATGCGGGACAGCGTCTCGATGACGAACTGCGGGGAGATCATCCCGTCGGTCTGCTCGTCGTAGCCGCGGGGGAAGCGCTCCTTGAGGTCGTCGAGGTACTCGATCCACGGGCCGATGGCCGGCGGCTCGATGTTCTTGGCGGACCGGTAGGTCCGGGCCAGGGCGGAGAGGACCTCGCGCGCGTCGCCGACGATGGGGACCTCGACCTCGCGGATCTTGCCGATCTCGGCGGGGTCGATGTCGGCGTGGATGATCTTCGCCTCCGGGGCGAAGGAGGCGACGTCGCCGGTGACGCGGTCGTCGAAACGCGTGCCGATGGCGATGAGCAGGTCGGAGCGCTGCATGGCACCGACCGCGGGGACGGTGCCGTGCATGCCCGGCATGCCCATGTTCAGCGGGTGCGAGTGCGGGAACGCGCCGAGGGCCATGAGGGTGGTGACCACGGGGATGCCGGTGTACTCGGCGAACTCCAGCAGCTCCTTGTTCGCGTCGGCCTTGATCACACCACCGCCGATGTAGAGGACGGGGCGCTCGGCCTGCGCGATGAGCTGGACGGCCTGGGAGATCTGGCGGGAGTGCGGGGTGGTCACCGGCTTGTACCCGGGCAGGTCGATCTTCGGCGGCCACACGAAGTCGAGCTCCGCGTTCTGGATGTCCTTGGGCACGTCGACGAGGACCGGGCCCGGGCGGCCGGAGACGGCCAGGTGGAAGGCCTCGGCGATGGCCTTCGGGATCTCGTTCGGGTCGGTGACCATGAAGTTGTGCTTGGTGATCGGCATGGTCACGCCGCGGATGTCGGCCTCCTGGAAGGCGTCGGTGCCCAGCAGACCACGGCCGACCTGGCCGGTGATGGCCACCATGGGCACGGAGTCCAGGTTCGCGTCGGCCAGCGGGGTGACCAGGTTGGTGGCACCGGGGCCGGAGGTGGCGATGCACACGCCGACCTTGCCGGTGACCTGGGCGTAGCCGGTCGCGGCGTGGCCGGCGCCCTGCTCATGGCGCACGAGGACGTGGCGCAGCTTGGTCGACGAGTAGAGCGGGTCGTACAGGGGGAGGATGGCGCCACCGGGCAGGCCGAAGACGATGTCGGTCCCGAGCTCCTCGAGGGTGCGGACGATCGCCTGGGCGCCGGTCATCCGCTCGGGGGCGGGAGTGTCCGCGGCACCCGGGTTCTTCCTGGCGGTGTTCGCCAGGCTGGCCGGTGAGGGCGGTTGCGAAGCTGCCACGTTATCAAGCTCCTAAGTCACAGGATTCTTCAGTTCTGGTGCCTTCCCGGATCCCGGCCCCGATGGTGGAGGGGCAGGCGCCGGACAGACGTTCGTCGACGACAGAGTTACAGAGCGACCACAATGACAAAGCCCCCGAACAGCACTGATGGTGGGTGCGTGTCGAGGGCGCTTGTCGAGACGACTGGGTGGGCCGTGACGGCGAGCGCCGCTAGGGTACTACCACAAGTCGAATGTTGATCATGATCACGATAATACACGCCCCGGACTCGCCTCACAGGTAAGGGTCGTATCGTGGTCGGCATGCCCGTGTCGTACATGCTCACCCGAATCTGGCAGTGGGTCGCCGACCAGGGACTGTCCCTGGCGATCCTGCTTGTCATCGCCCTGCTGGTCCCCCGCATCGGCCGGTTCGCGCAACGCTGGATCAACCGGGAGATCGAGGAGTCCGGCGACGCCGACGAATCGAAGACCCGGCTGGCCCTGGTCGGCGTGTCCATCTACATCGCCCAGGTCATCGCCTTCTTCGTGCTCCTGGTCTTCTTCCTCCAGGTGCTCGGTTTCTCCCTGGCGGGCGCGGCGATCCCCGCGACCGTCGCCTCCGCGGCCGTCGGTTTCGGCGCCCAGTCCATCATCGCGGACTTCCTCGCCGGCTTCTTCATCCTCACCGAGAAACAGTTCGGCGTCGGCGACTGGGTGCGGTTCGAGGGCAACGGCATCGAGGTCGAGGGCACCGTCATCCAGGTGACCATGCGCGCCACCCGCATCCGCACCCTGCGCCAGGAGACCGTGATCATCCCGAACTCCACGGCGCGGGTGTGCATCAACTCCTCCAACTACTGGTCCCGCGCCGTCGTCATCATGCCGGTCCCCCTGCTCGGTTCCGACAATCCGCAGGAGGCCATCGACCGTTCCGAGGCCGCCACCCGCCACGCCCTCGACCGCCCCGATGTCGCCGCCGAACTCCTCGGGGACCTCGACGTCCACCCCGCGGTGTCCGTCAGTCCGCCCGCCACCGTGGGCATGCCGTGGACCGTGGACATGCGCTTCATGGTCCAGGTCCGCGCCGGTTCCCAGTGGCTGGTCGAACGCGCCATCCGCACCGCCATCCTCGACGAGTTCTGGGACGAGTACGGCTCCGCCACGACCACCTCCGGCGAGGTGAAGGACACCGTCACCACGAAGGCGTTCACCACCGCCCCGCTTATCGACGTCCCCGTGTCCCCTACACCGCACGAATCCCGCACCGACGAGGCGTCCACCCCGCCCCCGGGCTTCGCCGACGCCGAGGGCCGCGACCCGGCGGTCGTCGACCGGGGCCTGCAGGGCGACGAGCCCGACCGTGTCGGCGGCCCACCCCGGCACGCCCAGGATCCGGATGCGCCGCTGGACCCGGATGATCCCGACGCCACTTCCGGTCCGTCAACGGTGTTCCGTTCCGAGGAGTCCGGCTCCGCCTGGCACCGCTTCGCCTCCCTCGGCGGCCGGGTCCGCGCGTCGACGACCTATCTCTTCGCCGCCCTGTTCCTCCTCCTGCTGCTCAAGGGCCTGACCCTGGAGACCAGCGAGGCCTGGGAGGGCCAGGACGGGGTCCTCGCTCCCCCGCCGCGCCCCACCGAGGAGACCGCCCCGGCGGAGCCGTCCACGCCGCCGGAGACCGAGGTCGTCCCCGAGCCGACCTGGGAGCCGACGCCGACGCCCTCCCCACAACCGACTCCGGACACCGGGCAGACCCCCGCCACCCCGGGAACCCCGGCTCCGGGTGCGCCGGGTGTGACCGAGCAGCCCGGTCCGTCCCCGGCCACGCCGACCGCTCCGGCTGGGACCCCGACGAACACCGCGCCGGCGCCCGCCACCCCGGAGGGGGAGATCACCAACCCCCTGAACTAGCATGGTCGCCATGAGTTCTGACACCGGCACCCCTGCTCAGCGACCCGCATCCGTGCATTTCAGGCCTGAACGGACCAACATTCTCGCGGCGCTGCTCATGATCGCCATCGCCGCCCTGGTCGTCGGCTCCGCCCCGCTGTACCTGTTCTGGGTGTTCCTCATCCCGCTGGTCTTCATCTACTGGATCGTCCGGGCCCGCACCGTCGTCGGCGAGAAGGGCATCGAGGTGATCTACGCCTTCCGGCCGGGCCGCTCCATCGCCTGGGACGACCTGGCCGGGGTGGGGTTCAAGGGCGCCCGCGCCCTGGCGACCACGAACGACGGCAAGCAGTACGTCATGCCGGGTGTCTCCTTCAACTCCCTGCCGAAGCTGGCCGAGGCTTCCCGCGGCCGGATCCCGGACGTGCTCACCGCCGGCCGGAAGGCCGCCGACGAGAAGGTGGTCATCATCAACCGGGACGGTGAGGAGATCATGCTCACCAAGGAGGAGTACGCTGCTCGAAAGCGTCAGACCAACGACGACATCAACTACTCTCCGAGGAGCAACCAGTGATCCCGCTTCGTTCACGCGTCACCACCGTCGGCCGCAACGCCTCCGGAGCTCGTGCCCTGTGGCGGGCCACCGGCACCAAGGAGCACGAGTTCGGCAAACCGATCGTCGCCATCGTCAACTCCTACACCCAGTTCGTGCCCGGCCACGTGCACCTGAAGAACGTCGGTGACATCGTCGCCGACGCCGTCCGGGCCGCCGGCGGCGTGCCCAAGGAGTTCAACACCATCGCCGTCGACGACGGTATCGCCATGGGGCACTCCGGCATGCTCTACTCCCTGCCCAGCCGCGAGATCATCGCCGACTCCGTGGAGTACATGGTCAACGCCCACACCGCGGACGCCATGGTGTGCATCTCCAACTGCGACAAGATCACCCCCGGCATGCTCAACGCCGCCCTGCGCCTCAACATCCCCGCGATCTTCGTCTCCGGTGGCCCGATGGAGGCCGGTAAGGCCGTGGTCATCGACGGGGTGGCCAACGCCCCCACCGACCTCATCACCGCCATCTCCGCCTCCGCGAACGAGGCCATCTCCGACGCCGACCTGACCACCCTCGAGGAATCCGCCTGCCCGACCTGCGGTTCCTGCTCCGGCATGTTCACCGCCAACTCGATGAACTGCCTCACCGAGGCCCTCGGTCTCTCCCTGCCCGGCAACGGCACCACCCTGGCCACCCACACCGCCCGCCGCGACCTGTTCACCAAGGCCGGCGAGATGATCGTGGACATGTGCCAGCGCTACTACGGCGAGGAGGACGAGTCCGTCCTGCCGCGCAACGTGGCCACCAAGCAGGCGTTCCACAACGCGATGGCACTCGACATGGCCATGGGCGGGTCGACCAACACGATCCTGCACACCCTCGCCGCCGCGCAGGAGGGCGAGATCGACTTCACCCTCCACGACATCGAGGAGATCTCCCACAAGGTCCCCTGCCTGTCCAAGGTCGCCCCCAACGGCACGTACCACATCGAGGACGTCCACCGGGCCGGCGGCATCCCCGCCATCCTCGGTGAGCTGCGCCGCGCCGGCCTGATCAACGAGGACGTCCACACTGTCGCCTACGACACCGTCGACGGCTGGCTCAACGACTGGGACATCCGCGGCGGCAAGGCCATCGAGGCCGCCGAGGAGCTGTTCTACGCCGCCCCGGGTGGTGTGCGCACCACCGAGCCGTTCTCCCAGTCCAACCGCTGGTCCTCCCTGGACACCGACGCCGCCAACGGCTGCATCCATGACGTCATGAACGCCCACAGCGTCGACGGTGGCCTCGTGGTCCTGCGCGGCAACCTCGCCCCGGACGGCGCGGTCCTCAAGTCCGCCGGCGTCGAGGAGGAGCTGTGGACCTTCACCGGCCCGGCACGGGTCGTCGACAGCCAGGAGGAGGCCGTCTCCACCATCCTCAAGCGCGAGGTCCAGCCCGGCGAGGTCGTGGTCATCCGTTACGAAGGCCCTGCCGGTGGCCCCGGCATGCAGGAGATGCTCCACCCCACCTCCTTCCTCAAGGGCGCCGGCCTGGGCAAGAAGTGCGCCCTGATCACCGACGGCCGTTTCTCCGGCGGCACCTCCGGGCTCTCGGTCGGACACATCTCCCCCGAGGCCGCCCACGGTGGACTCATCGGACTCATCGAGAACGGTGACCCCATCACCATCGACGTCCACACCCGCCGCCTGAGTCTGGACATCTCGGACGAGGAGATCGAGCGCCGCCGACAGGAGATGGAGTCCCGGAACAAGCCGTGGACCCCGCTCCACCGCGACCGCCACGTCTCCACGGCCCTGCGCGCGTACGCCAAGATGGCCACCTCGGCGGATAAGGGCGCGGTCCGCCAGGTCGACTAAGGTGATCGGGATGAATTCCCCGGATCTCCGTCAACCGCCCGCGACACTCTCCCACGCCGTCATCCTCCGGATGGTGGCTGTGCTGGGATGTGTCGCGGGCGTCGGCGTCACCGGCCGCCAGATGCTCATCACCGACTTCCCCGTCGACATGATCATCTACCGCGAAGGCGTCCTCGCTTTCCTCGAGGGCCGCGAGATGTACGCCGTGCCCATGTACGCCGGCGACCTCGCCCTGCCGTTCATCTACCCACCCTTCGGGGCCCTGGCCCTCGTGCCGCTCTCGGTCGGTGAGTGGCTCACCCACGACCTGGCCGGCGACCTCATGATCATGCTGTCCTCCGCCCTCGTGCTCGCCTGCCTGTGGTTCGTCCTCCGGGCCGCGACGGGCGCCCGCGTCGACCGGGACTCCCTGCTGGCCCTGACGACTGTCACCTGGGCCGGCATGATGCTCATCGAGCCGGTGTGGCTCAACGCCGGTTTCGCGCAGGTCAACATCGTCATCATGGGGCTGGTCATCCTCGACCTCGTCCCCCGGAAACGCTTCCTCCCGCAGGGCACCCTCATCGGAATCGCCGCCGCCATCAAGATCTCCCCGCTGGCGATGCTCCTGTTCTTTCTGCTGCGCAGAGACTTCCGGGCGATCCTCACAACCGCCCTGTCCGCCCTGGTGGCCACCGGTATCGCCGCCCTGATCCGCTGGGACGCCACCGTCGAGTTCTTCAGTTCGGTCCTGCTCGGCATGGGCACCGAATCCGAGTTCGGCGTCGACAGCGCCTACCAGTCCAACAGCTCCCTCAAGGGCATGATCATGCGCTGGTACCTCACCCCCGAATCCCTCGACGCACACAGCACCCAGGCCAACATCATCTGGCTCGTCCTGTCCCTGGCCACCATCATCCTCGGCAGCTGGTTCATGATCGCGCTCATGCGCCGCGACATGCTTGTCGACGCCGCCCTGGTCAACGCCGTCATCATGCTCCTGATCTCCCCCGTCTCCTGGTCCCATCACTGGGTGTGGCTCACCCTCCTGCTGCCGGTCGTCGCCTGGCGCTGCGCCACCACCCTCGGGGCCCCGGTGTTCCTCAGCGCCTGGGTCATCCTCTGGACCGCCCTGGTCCTCCACGAGCCCCCGAAGTGGTGGTACGGCGACAGCATCGAGGTCCACGCCCTCACCTTCACCGAGAAGCTGCTGGTCTCTGACTTCGTGTGGCTTGCCATCGTGCTGCTCATCGCCTGGGCTGTGGCGCTGCGCGGGGTTCCCCGGGCGACGCCTGCGGCGATCGCGGCGTGACCCTGCATTGCCTGACCCTGCATTCGGGGACATCCCCTGCACTGCAGCGCAGTGAATCTCCCCGAATGCAGGGGTGATCCGGAAATCAGGGAACCGACAGGGACGAGCGACAGTCCAAGAGTGGTGATTGCACACTGACTCGAGGGGAGCCCATGAACGTCGCCACCTGGTCCGCGAAGATCATCGAACGACCGGACGGTCTCATTCTGCGGAGTGACCAGACCCATCTTCCGGACTGCAATCACGTTCTCAGAATGCTGGTGAAGCACCGGGAGATCCGCATGCTCAGCCGGGGCGCGTATGCCAGGTGCTCGACCATTGACGAGCTTCCACCGTGGGGCCGATTCGACCTGGACGCCCGGTCCGTGGGTTCCACTCGGGGTCGGATACTCGCCGGATACTCCGCGGCTGCCGTGCACGGATTGTGGCGGTATCAGTCGGTTCCGGGCCGGCACCACATCTACCGGCGATCCCAGGGAAGAAGGCTGACCACGGGTCCTCGCCTGACGGAGCTGCACAGTCGGCTGCTTCCGGAGGACACGGTCATGGTGGACGGTCTGTGGTGTACCAGTGTGGATCGCACCATCGCCGACCTTGTCCGGGTCCACGGATTTGGCGCCGGTTTCGTGGCCCTGTGTCACGCGCTTCGCCTCGGACTGACCTCCCGGGAGAACTTCGGTCGATTTTTGGGAGGCGAGGAAAGTTCCGGCGATCTTCGCACACTGGTCAACCGCGCCACCCCGGCAGTCGAGTCGGCGATGGAAGCCCAGTTCCTGGCGCAGTCGGTGTTCTACGGCGATTTCGACCTGATCCCTCAGTATGCGGTGACCGTCGAAGACGGGACCGTCTACCGCGTTGACTTCGTCGTCGAAGGAACGATTGAGGGAATTGAGCTGGACGGACGGGGTAAGTACGGGTCAACTGACGGGGAACAGCATTTCTCGTTGGAGCGGGAGAAACGGCGGGCGGACGCCATCCGACGAGCGGGTGTGACCACCGCGCACTACAGCTACCACCAGGTGGAGAAACTGCACGCCTACCGTGCGACCCTGGCTCGGCTTGGGTTGCCGGACCGCACGGACTTCCCGCGGATCCACATCGACTGAGTACCCCTGCATTCGGGGAGCTTCCCTGCGCTGCAGTGCAGCCGATGTCCCCGAATGAAGGGGCACTCCGGAATCGACAACGGCCCGGCTCCCGCAGCAGCGCGGAGCCGGGCCGTTGTGACGGTGACCAGAGAAACTAGCTCAGGGGGTTGACGCCTGCGCCGAACCACCACAGGGCGACGGCGCCGGCGATGGCCAGGAGGATGAAGATCCAGGAGCTGACCAGCGGGCGACGGGCCCAGCTGCGGCCGTAGTCGAAGGAGTACAGGCCCGGGCCGGTGAACTGCAGCGCCAGGGAGATGCCGAACAGGATGACCGAGAGCCACACCCCCTCGGACCAGGCGAAGACGTTGAGGCCGGCGCCACTGCCGGTGAGGGCGTGCAGCGCGGTGAAGGCGGTGACGATGGTCGCCACCATCGCGAACAGCGGCGTGATCAGGCCGAGAACAAGGAACACACCGGCCGCCAGCTGCAGCGACGGCACGATGATGGCCAGGCCGCCCGGTGCCAGGTAGTTGGCGTACTCGGACTCCAGTCCGGAGATACCCTCGTTCCCGCCGAGGCGGAAGAAGGTGCCCACGGCCTCGAGGATGAGCCAGATGCCCAGGAGCAGCCGGATGATCAGCAGACCGAAGTCGATGGTGCCGCGGCGGTGGTCGGGCACGATGGTCTCGGTGACCACGTGCTCCTCCTCGACCACCGGGGCCGCGACCGGGGCGGGCTCGGCGTAGGTGGTGTCCTGGTAGGCCGGCTCGCTGTAGTTGGCGTTGCGGTCGAAGGAGACGGTCTCCCGGCTACCAGTGGGAGCGAAATCCTGGTCCTGGTAGTTGTCGCGGGGGCTGTCCTGCAGGTACTCGGTGCGGGCATCAGTGCGCGGCTCGGGCCGGGACTGGCGGGGTTCCGCCGGGATCTCCTGCGGGGCGGCGCGACCGGCGCGGTTGTAGACGTCCCCGCCGGTTCCGGCGGCACCCGTGGCACCGGCCGCACCCGTGGCACCGGCCGCACCCGTAGTGCCGGCAGCACCAGCGGTGCCACGGGGGAACTGGGTGGTGGCGTCGTCCCGGCCGGCGGTCGGGGTGGGGTCCTGCTGGGCGTTCCGTGCCGGTGACGCCGGGGACGACCCGGTGGGGGTGGACCCGCCGGTGGGGGTGGTCTGGTCGTTGCGGTAGGTGGGTACGTCGATGCCGTCGTTGTCCGGGGTGTTGGCCCGGTCCGGATTCTG
>Ga0123333_10006067_pt1 | contig 10712 bp, 9 predicted proteins | sample BioC12SIPDNA_3_FD_89957 | JGI IMG/M metagenome (GOLD analysis project Ga0123333, IMG submission 89957) | Anaerobic biogas reactor microbial communites from Washington, USA - Biogas_R2_B C12 SIP DNA | ecosystem: Engineered > Bioreactor > Anaerobic > Unclassified | place: Washington, USA...
CTACCAGCACTATTTCCAGTGGGACAACACGGGGCCCATCGTGTTGCCGAGCGGCGTCATGCCCGGTTCATCGGTGACCACGACCGCCTCCGCGCATCTTGCGCAACTCGGCGTCACCGTCAAGTACTGACGACTCTGAGTCGAGGTGTGCCTGTGTCGCAATCCAGTCAACAGGGCGTCGGGTATCACGACCACTCGTTTGGCGAGCATCAGCGGAAACCGGGCGAGCTGCGCACGTTGCTGGTGGTCCTGTTGACTGCCGCCACCATGATCCTGGAGATTGCGGCGGGCCTCGCATTCGGCTCGATGGCGCTGTTGGCTGACGGCCTGCACATGGCCTCGCATACGACGGCGCTGGCCATCGCCATGTTCGCCTATGTCTATGCGCGCCGCCATGCGCACGATGAGCGGTTCACTTTTGGCACCGGTAAGGTGAACTCACTGGCCGGGTTCACGGGCGCCGTGCTGCTGGTGATCTTCGCCCTGTTCATGGTCTTCGAGAGCGTCAAACGTCTGTTCGCGCCGATCTCGATTGCATTCAATCAGGCGCTGGTTGTGGCCTGCGTCGGACTGATTGTCAACGGGCTGTCGGTGGTTATTCTGGGGCATCGGGACGAGGGGCATCCTGCTGGGGATCACGGTGAGGTCGATGCGCCGGGATATGGCCCGGCCGGACCGCTGCGGGAGACGGTACATGCACAGGGCGACCACCACGCGCACGATCACAATCTGCGTTCGGCGTACCTGCACGTGCTGGCCGATGCGTTGACATCGGTGCTGGCCATCCTCGCACTCCTGGCCGGAAAGTTTGGCGGGCTGTTCTGGCTGGATCCGGTCACGGGGTTGGTCGGGGCGCTGCTGGTCGCACACTGGTCCATCGGGCTGCTGCACACCACCAGCCGCGTGCTGCTGGATCGTCAGGGACCGGAGCACGTATGTGCGGAGATCCGCGCAGCGGTCGAGGCACTGGAGGGCTCGGTGGTGACGGACCTGCACCTGTGGGCCATTGCGCCCAGGATGTACAACCTCATGCTGGTCGTCACTACTAGCGGGTCGGACACGCCCGAACGCGTCCGCCAGCGGCTCCCCGGCGGCACCGGCATCGTTCACACAGTCATCGAAGTCAACCGTCAGTAACGACCGGCCGGGACCTACAGGCGGCCGGCATCGAGCTACTTCGCCGGCGTCAGGGCGACGACGATGCTGCCGTCATTGTCGCTCAGCTGGCCCCAGTGATCGTGGCACCGCAGATAGAGATGGCCGTCGCCAGGTGCCGAAAAGGTGCCTTGGCAACCGAGCAGAATCGGGTCACTCAGCTGATAGTCCCGCATGACGACCGCCTCCAGCCGGCCGCGATCCTGACTCCGGCCATCGGCCGAAGTCGCTCCGTCCCGCGCGTCCGCGGTCCAGCTTCCGGTCGCTTTGTAGTCATACGATTCTCCCGCCGTAACCACCAGTCCGGACGCCTGATACCCGCGGGCCGCGTCGACCCGGACACGATATGGCCGGTTACCGGTCAGGCGGCGGATCCGCTTGCCCCAGTCCCACGCGCACAGGTCGACGCGATAGCCGGGCGTCATGTGAGCGACTGTGAACTCATACTCAAACAGCAGCTCGCGGGCGACCGGGCTGAAATGCTTGCTGAACGTTTCCTTGCGCCCGACCAGATAGTCCCGGCCGAGCGTCTGGAAGCGGTTGCGGTAATTCGGGTTGTGTTCCAGCAACTGGCAGGTGAGCCAGCTCCATGCGTAAGTGTGTTTGATGTCTTCAAGTGATTGAATGTCGGCCTCATTCCAGGCGCTGTCGGGCACCAGGCCGACCAGTCCGTCGTGCGCGGTAGTTTTATCGTCAAAGGAATCGCACAGCTGCTGCACGTTCTGGCCGCTCTGCACCACGGTGGCAAGCGACTGTTTCTTGTCGGCCGTCAGGCATTCCTGGATCTCGGCTGGAAAGACCAGGCCGTGGGTCACGTCGTGCCCGCTCGTCAGCATCTGTGCCATGCCCTCGCGATACCAGAGCGGTCCGGTGGTACCGAACGTCTGACCGCAATATGCGTGGACGACCTCATGCTCCGCCACACCGGGGCGAGCGGCGGCCAGCACCACAATCTTGTGACTCTCCTTTTCCGCGTCAACGACGCGCACGGCGATTGCCGCACCGCCCACTCGCCCAATCAGGATCCTGGCCATCGGATGCGGCAACTCACGATCGTGCCAGTTGTCCAGATGCTCGGCCACGTAGCACTGGATGGTCCCGCGCAGGGGGCGTTTCCAGTACGCGCTGACGAGGTCCAGCGTCGCCTCGAGCCGTTCGAGCAGCGCATTGGCCTCCAGTGTGGACAGGTCCGTGTAGAGTGACACGTTGGTCGAGCGGAGATACTGCCGTGCGCCGACTTTCGCCGCTGACGTTTCCGCCGCGAGCCGCGGTCCACTGCCAGCCAGGACGGCACAGAGTGTTCCCAGCACTACGCAGCGCGAGAGATACAGTCCCGCCAGGGAATCCTTCATAGGGCGACCCGATCATCCGTTAATAGTACGACGAGAAATGTACGACGAGAGTCATCAAGACGGGTGAGTTGAATGAAACTCCGCTTCACTTCGCCTTCCGTTAGCGCGGCACGTGCTGACCATCAGAACTCCCTCGAACGATGCGAGATCAGCACACCTGCGCCACGGCACGAATGCCCGACGCCGCTTCCTGCATCTCACCCAGACGAGTGTAGATGGAACCGCTTTACGTTTCGACGCGCTGAGTTTCGACGCGCTGACTGCGCTCAACACTCAACGGTTCCCAGTCTAACTGTCTGGAAAGTGGCCGCAATCACCCCTTTAGGAAAAACACCGATTCGCAGGGAGTGGCAGGCTATTGGGGAGTAGTAGTGATGTGCAGGTCGTCCAAGGCGCATTCACCCGTCGCGCCGAACATGGCCACGGTGATGACGGCGAACCGGGATCGGCCGGGGACGGCGATTTCCTGGGTCTCGCGCGACCACGGGCTGTTGCCGGTCCAGGGCCCCAGGATCAGGGTCCGGATCAGTGCCCGGTCTTCGTCGTAGAACGCCAGCTCGACGCGCGGCTGCCGAGCCTTGTCCGAGCGCCCGTGAAATCCGCGGGTACGGCGGTAGACCGACAGGGTCACACTCTTGATCTGACGCCCGTCCAGACCCACCGCCTGCAGCGCATGGGCGTTCTGGCCGGGGATGTCATTGGCCAGCACCAGGCAGCGGCGGCCGTCCGGCGCCGTGCTGTCTTCCACCACCTCGGCCTGCCGGACATAGAACCAGCCAGGCACATCCCGACCGTCGCCCGACTCCTCAAAGCTGGCGTTGACCGGCCGCGGAATCCCCGAATCGTCCGGCGCCATTCGCGCTGCTTCGGCCATGCCGGTCATGGGGACGAAGAACGTGGACTCCAGTTTCTCCTTCTCCAACTGTCCCTGGACCTTGCGGAAGAGGTACAGGTTCTGCTGGAAACGTTCCCCTAGAGGCACCACCAGGCGACCACCCTCCCGGAGCTGATCGACCAGCGCGCGGGGAATGTCCTGAGGCGAGCAGGTGACGATGATCTTGTCGAAGGGGGCGTGCTCCGGCCAGCCCTGGTAGCCGTCGCCGATCTTGACGTGGATGTTACGGTACCCCAGTCGCTGCACGGTCCGGGTCGCCCGCTGCCCGAGCGGCTCGACGATCTCGATCGTATACACCTCGGCGACCAGACGACTCAGGACCGCCGCCTGGTAACCGCTGCCGGTGCCGATCTCCAGGACGCGGTCGGCAGGCTGCGGCTCCAGCTTCTCGGTCATGAACGCGACCACGTACGGTGACGTAATAGTCTGGCCGTTGCCGATCGGCAGCGCTCCATCGATGTAGGCGTTTTTGCGCTGGTCGGCCGGCACGAACAGATGCCGGGGCACCTCGCGCATGGCCGCACGGACCCGCTCGTCGCGCACGCCGCGGCCGCTCACTTCACGCTGTACCATCGCGGCCCGCGCGGCGGCATAGTCGTCGGGCCGCTGCGCGCAGGCTCGCCCTGTCAGCCGGCACGACCACCAGCCGGCGCCGGCCAGCGCCACCAGGCAATAAATCACTTGCCGCGTACACACCGATCCGCTCCTTGTGCCAGTTCCGTCCCGCCCGCCAAGTCTAATCCCGGGCTGCGGCCCCGGCAACAAGTATTCCGCCGCCGCAAGCCCGGCCACCGAGGCTGGTTAGCGGTGCCGCGGCGCCGTACGATGAGTAGATCCCCGGACGAACCCCTGGGTATCGAAGGCCTACCTGTAAGAGAGGAGTATTCCCGTGGCATTTGAAATCAACCGTCGCAAGTTCGTGCGATCCACCGTGGCTGCTGGTCTGTTCTCGGTCGTCCCGCGGCACGTGTTGGGTGGACCCGGCTATGTGGCGCCGAGCGAGAAGATCACGCTGGCGCACATTGGCATGGGGACCCAGGGATTCAGCGAACTGGGGGCGCTGCTGGAGGATCCGCAGGTCCAGATCGTTGCCGTCTGCGATCCGAACACGGACAGCAGTGACTACGTGGAGTGGGGCAAGCACAGCATCCGCGCGTGCATTCGCAAGTACCTGGACAATCCATCCTGGCGCGAAGGGGATGACGGCTGTCCGGGCGGGCGGGAAGTCGGCCGCGAAGTGGTGGACACATACTACGCCAGGCAGCGCGGCGCGGACAACTACCGGGCGTGCACCGCATACGCTGATTTCCGCGAACTGCTGGCGCAGGAAGCGGACCTGGACGCCGTCAAGATCATGACTCCCGACCACCTGCACGCGACCATCGCCGTTGCCGCCATGAAGCAGGGCAAGCATGTGATGGTGCACAAACCGCTCGCCAATCGCCTGTACGAGGGCCGGCTGGTTGTCGAGACGGCCCGCCAGACCCAGGTGGCCACGCACCTGCTGGCCTACGGCAGCGGCACCGGCAACGGAAAGATCGCCCAGTGCATCAAGGACGGGATGATCGGGCGACTGCGGGAAATCCACAATTGGACGAACCGGCCGGTGTGGCCGCAGTACACGGAGCTGCCGACTGAGACGCCGCCGATCCCGCAGGGATTCGACTGGGACCTGTGGCTGGGTCCCGCAGTGGCACGCCCCTATCACCCGCACTACACCCATACCGTCTTCCGCGGCTGGTTCGACTTCGGCGGCGGATCGATGGCGGACATGGGTATCTACAGCCTGTGGCCGATTTTCACCGCGCTGGAGGTGGGCGTGCCGGCCAGCGCCGAGGCCTGGGCGACCCACACGTGCGCGATCCACGACAACGTGAGCCGTCCGACGGCCAACGACTTCTCGTATCCCACCGCGTGCACGCTGCGGTTCGGGTTTGCAGCGACCGAAAGCATGCCGGCATGGGAGCTGTTCTGGTACGACGGCGGCATGAAACCGCGTCTGCCGGACGAACTGGAAGCGCAGGACATCCAGCTGGAACGCGAAGGCATTCTGTACCTTGGCGACGCCGGCGCGATCCTCGCCGGTTTCCTGGGTCAGGAACCGCAGTTGCTGGCACAGGGCAAACGCCAGCTGCTGGAGATCGGCGAAGTGGCAGAACGGGCGCCGCGCCGCTACGGCAGCTGGCAGCAGGCGGTCCGAGGAGGGGACCCGTCGCCCGGCAACTTCCTCAACGCCGCCGCCATCACCGATACCGTCAACCTCGGAACGGTGGCCCTCCGTGCTGGCCGCAAGGTGCTGTTCGACAGCCAGCAGATGAAGATCACCAACGCCGACGACGCGAACCGGTACCTGTACCGCGAGTATCGGCCGGGCTGGGAACTGTAACCGGTCGGCTGGGACGCAATTACCGTGTTGTGGGGCTCTCTCGCTGCCGTCTGCAACGGGCAGACGGTGGCGATGGCTGGCCAGGATCCACGCGCAGCGGATGTGGCGCTCCGCCGGCAGGTGGGCCAGGAAGTGACGGTGGCCGGACGGGTGTCGCGCACGGGCGAGTCGCAGAACGGCATGCAGTTTCTGTATTTCACCGACAGCGAGTTCACGGTTGTCTGTCACATGGCGGATGCCGCCCGGTTTCCGGGCGGCACCCCCGCCGACACGTACAGATCGGCGACTGGACTATGAAGCACCCGGATCAACTTCCGCACATCGCACTCTGCGGATCCTGCGAACAAGGTTTACTGCGGTTCATGCGGTGTAACAGCTGCACTACCGTGTTGGCCGTGTGCGAGGAATGTGAACTCGTCTGGCTCGATATCGCGGCGGTGAAGGACGATCCGCACATGCCGTCTTCGTCTGCGCTCCCCAAGTGCCCGGCCTGCCACTCCAAGCATGCCTGCTGGTCGTGGCTCACACGCGAGGAAACTGAAGGCTCCAGCCTCGTGCGATACATGGCCCAGCCCCTCGACCCGGCACCCGGCACTCAGGTCCCCGACAACGGGACCCCGGACCCGGAACCCGGCAGCCAGCAACCGAAGCACCGAAGCACCGGACGCTAGCTCCCCGTCCCGACCTCGGCCGTGAATCGCACCGCCGTCGTCGCATGGATCCCGCTGGCCAGCTCAATAATGTCGCGGAAAGACGCATAGCGGCTTTGAGCTGCGGGCAGTTCCTGCTGATAGGCCGTCAACTGCTGGGCGAGGAGCTTTTGGCGCAGGCGGACCGCTTTGTGCAGATATAGCGGCTTGTTCCCGGGCGTGGCGAGCCAGGTATCGATCTGGTGATACTCCCGTTGCGCCGCACGGATCTGCCGCTGCAGATCCTTGACCCGCCGCTGAAATGACCAGAGCGTCCGCTTGATGCGATCATGTGTGAACTCGACCGGATTCGCCCGCCCGATGTCGATCAGCGGTGAGACGCGCGCTGCCAGCTCCTGACCCCGGTGGACGATCGACAGTCGAATGCGGACGCCGGGCGACTTGACCAGCACGATGTCGACCGGCTGTCCGATACGCACGACGCCTGCAGCGGGAATCAGCTGGTACGATGACGGCAGCGGATCCGCCTCCACATCGCACAAGAACGTGCGCGCAGCCGAACCCGGGATCGTCACGTACGTGTCCTGCTTGGACAGGTCGATCAGCACCGTGTAGGTGCGGCGCACCGGCGATTCCGGATCACTGCTCCAGACACTGCACCACACGCCACCACCGCCCCACACGGTCACACCCGCCAGCAGCAGGAGGCACCAGGTGCCCCGCCTCAGCCGGCGCGGTCGTTCGACATGCCACCCACGGCGGACGTCCGCGCACGTATGCATGCCGCACCTCCCTTGCGATCACCGCTCTGCAAGTCAATCAACAAACGGGTCGATGACCCCTCACCGAATCGGCTTTTTTTCTGACCAGCCAAGGTGCGGCGCGTTGCGACCCACAACTTCCACGCAGCGGGAATGGCTGCTAGCGTGGCCCGGCGCCACATCACGCTCATCACGCTGCAGGTACGGAGTGTGGACCGAGTGGGTAAACGGCTGTTGCTGTGGCTGGACAGTGATGAGGCGATCCGCCATGAAGGGTCGACGCTGTCCGATGGCACCTATCGGACGGTGCTGAACAACTCCGATGGTTACCAGAATTGCCATCGTGTCTACGACCGTGCGGACGAGTTGTGCCCAACCTGTGAACGCGCGGTGATTCGCCGCATCGTCCAGGCGCAGCGGAGCACGTTTTTCTGCCCGACGTGCCAGCGGAGATGACGCGGCGCGTGGCTGGAACCAACGTCCGTCCTGTTTTCTTGTTTCTTCAGGTGGCCGTTGAGCCGTGGCCAGGAGCGGTCAGTTTCTGTACGTTCTCGACGAAGCCGGACCAGGGGCCTTCGAATACCAGCGTGTCTCGACAACCGCCGAACGCGGGATCGTCAGTAATCGTCCGAACAAGCTTCAGGCCCAGCCGCGTCAGTGTTCGGGAGGACGTACGATTCTCGCGCCAGGTCTTGGCCCAGATGCGCGTGGCCCGGCCGTGCCCTTCCTGCTCGACCTGCCGCACCATGGCCTGATACAGCCGTATCAGGACGGTGCCCATCTGCGACTCGCTCACGCACATGTTGCTCAGATAGATCGATTCTTGACCCGGCACGGTTCCGCTCGGTTCGTAGCGGAACGCCAGGTACCCGATGATGCGTTGGTCTCGTGCGTGGAGCAGGACGCGCCCTTGCCCATCAGCCAGGCTGTAATCGAGGTAGGCCTCGAGGCTTCCATACCGCAGACTGCTGGACAGGGGGGGCACGAACTGGTGGTCGACCTGCCGCAGAAACTCCAGCGTCGGCTGGCGATCAGCGGGCGTATACAACCGGACCGACGTGCGCGCCTCGTGTTCGTTCAACACCCTCGTCCTCCGCGATCTACCCTGTCACCCCCGACACACTACCGCTGCGCCCGGATCTTGTCGACCGACCCTGTGGCTGGTTCTGTGTCTGGCGATGGCTGGTATCCGACGACGGCTGGTGTCCGGCAGTGGCGGGCGACTGAACGGCCGAAAAGCTCGCGGTGAACCGTTTGCACGGCGCTGCCGGGTCGGCCAAGATAGCTCGTGATGCGCCTGCCTGTTTTCCTTTGCCATGGGGGAGAAGCGATGAGCCAACCTGGCGATGTCCGGTGTGGATCCAGATTCGAGTCGATACCGCGCGCCGCGCGCACCTGCGGTGCACTGCTGCTGCTGGTGTTGCTTGCCGCCTGGCCGGGGTGGCAGCTCCAGGCCGCCGAGATCATGGATCGCTACTACGCGTATCCGGCCGTGCACGATGCGGAGGGGGTGATCGCGCCGTGGTACACGGCTCAGAACGGGCAGCTCGATTTTCGCATCCGTGTGGCGGCAGAGACCTTGAAGCGCTACCCCTGGACGACCCGCGACGAGGCGATCGATTGCCTGCCGCACTTTTTGTTCAGCGGCCACTGGAGCATTGCCGCGGATGGCGCCATCACGCCGCTGGTGACCAGCGACTGGGACAACGCGGACCTCGGACAGCGGTCTGCCTACGTGCTGTCCGGAATGGTGGACTACTATCGTTACACCGGCGATCCGGCCGCCCTGGCGCTCGTGACACTGCAGGCCAACTTTCTCCTGGACCACTGCCTGACGCCGGACGATCATCCGTGGCCTCGGTTCCTCATCAGCGTCCCTCATCGCGGCAAGTCGTACGGCAAGTGTGATCCGCAAGGCATGATCCAGCTGGACATCGCGGCAGAAGTCGGCTTGGCCATGCTGCGCGCGTACCAGCTGACGGGCCAGCAGCGCTGGCTGGAGGCCTGCCAGCACTGGGGCGACCTGCTGGCGGCCAAACGCGACCGCGACGTTGGCGCACGGCCGTGGTCCCGGTACGCCAATCCGGAAGCGGCGCCCTGGAGCGACGACACTCAAACGGGCGGCGTCTCGTTCCTGCTGTATTTCCTCGACGAGCTGGTGCGGCTCGGTTACACCGGTGAGCACAACGAGATTGTGGAAGCGCGCGACGCAGGGCGCGCTTACCTGCGCGACGTGCTGCTCGAGAAGTGGACGGTCGACGATACGTGGGGACGCAATTACTGGGACTGGGTGGACAATGTACAGGCCGAGAACGTTACTGAGTTCACCGCCCGCTATTTCATGGACCATCCGGACGTGTTCCCCAACTGGCGACAAGACGCGCGGAATATCCTGACGCTGTTCCTGAACCACACGGGTGTCTGTCCGATGTCCGCCGGCGACGTTTACAGCGGTGCGTGGGCCTTCCCGGAGTCGTCCAGCTGTTGTGGCCGCTCGCTCTGGTACGGCCCGATGGAGTTGGCGGTTCCCATCGCCCAGTACGCGGTGCAGGCGAACAGTGCCTGGGCCCGGGAACTGGCGCGGCGGATCCAGATTCTGGCCACCTACGATGGTCGCGAAACAGGCGTGTCGGAGGACAATATTGATGGTGGCTTTGTCGTTAACAACAACTGGTTCAAGATCGCGCATCCGATGGCGCTGACACACCTGCTCGGTACGCTGGCGTGGCTGCCGGCTGAGTTCGGGGCGGCGCGGGAGAACCACATCATGCGGTCCACCTCCGTCGTGAACTCCGTCTTCTACCGCCAGGGGGCCGTGCACTACAGCACGTTCGACGCGCCACCGGGAACTACTGATCTGCTGCGTCTGGCATTTGTGCCGCAGCGCGTCACGGCCGATGGCCAGCCTCTGCCGCAGCGCGACGATCTGACGCACAACGGTTTCAGCGTGACGATGCTCTCCAACGGCGACGCTCTGGTCACGGTCCGGCACGATGGTGCCCGCCGCATGGTGGTTGAAGGAGAGGATGACCCGCAGCAGCAGGTGGATGATGCGACGCTTGCCTTTACGGGCGCGTGGGAGAGCGTGAAGGATCCGGACGACGCAGCCGGCGGCTGCCATGTGAGTGATGCGGCGGGCGCGGCGGTGACGGTCCCGTTCGTCGGCAACCAGGTACGTCTGATCGGACGCGCCGCTCCGGACGGAGGTCTGGCCGACGTGTATGTTGACGACCAGAAGCAGTTGGTCGGCATCGATTGCTGGTGCCCCACTGTGCACCACGAACAGGTGCTCTATTACCGGAACGGATTGCCAGACGGTCCACATACGCTGCGGGTGGTGGTGCGCGGTGCGCACAATGCGAAGTCGAGCGGCGGACGCGTCTATGTGGACGCGGCGCAGTGGTCGGCAGCCACGGGAACGAGTGGTGATGGCACGGGGGGCGGCCCGACCGAGACACAGTGCCTGTTGATGGGCTACCCCGGTCGGCAGGATGTTCGCGACGCGCGCGGCAA
>Ga0123333_10006073_pt1 | contig 10707 bp, 10 predicted proteins | sample BioC12SIPDNA_3_FD_89957 | JGI IMG/M metagenome (GOLD analysis project Ga0123333, IMG submission 89957) | Anaerobic biogas reactor microbial communites from Washington, USA - Biogas_R2_B C12 SIP DNA | ecosystem: Engineered > Bioreactor > Anaerobic > Unclassified | place: Washington, USA...
CAACGCGTTGTCGATCGCGGCCTCGCTCGGCGTGCTCACGTGGGCCTTCCAGGACGGCCACCTCGCGGAACTGCTCGGGTTCACCCCGGTCGGGGGGATCGAGACGTACGTCGTCGTGCTCGTGGTCGCCTTCGCCTTCAGCCTCGCGACCACCTACGAGATGTTCCTGCTCTCGCGCATCAAGGAGCTGCGCGACAGCGGGCAGCCCGACAAGGACGCGGTGCGCCTCGGTCTCGAACGCTCGGCGCCCGTCATCACGGCCGCGGCCGCGATCATCGTCGTCGTGTTCGCGGGCTTCGTCCTCGGCCGGATGCTCGTGATCAAGGAGGTCGGCTTCGCCCTCGCGGCTGCCGTGCTGATCGACGCGACGATCGTGCGACTCCTGCTCGCCCCGGCCCTCATGACGATCCTGGGCCGCGCAGCCTGGTGGGCCCCCGCGACACTGCGCCAAGGTGCGCGCGAGCCGGACTGACATGCTCAGACGCATCCCGCGCGGCCTCGTGCACACCGCCGTCGTCCTGCTCGGAGCGCTGTGGCTGTCGAGCCTCGTCGGCGTCCTCGTGCTCACCTACGCGCCACCCGAGGAGCCAAGCCTCGTGTGGGCCTACTGGAGCACGTGGGTCGTGCTCCTCGCGACCCTGCCGCCCCTCCTCGCGCTCGCGCGCTGGGCCTTCACGGACCTGCGGCGCACCGGGCCGCGCGGCGAGCCGGACGAGGACGAGCAGGACGCGCCGCGCACGCACCGCGGCCTGTCGGGCCGGGACGCGCCCCCGACCCGGTGGTGAGGTCTCAACGCGCGCGCAGCGACTCGAAGCGGTGGTGCAGCTCGAAGCCGAGCCGGTCGTAGACGCGCCGCGCGCGCGTGTTTGCCGAGTACAGCGCGAGGCTCACACCGCTGCCCACCCGCGCCGGTTGGGCCAGGCCGTCACGCACCGCCGCCGCGAGCACCTTGTCGGCAAGCCCTCGCCCGCGGTGCTCAGGGTGCACCCCGAGCGAGACGAGGTACGGCGGGAGACCCGCGGCGAGGCGCATCGCGCCGACCCCCGCCCGTAGGGCACCGCCCTCGCGCACGACCCACCAACCGAAGATCCGCGGGTCGTCCGGGTCGGTGTCCGAGGTCGGGTGCGCCGCGGCGAGGAAGTCCGACACCTCGGCGATCACCGCCGCGCTCGGCTCGAGCCGCTCGACACCCCCAGGGTCGGCGCCGAGCAAGGGCGCACCGACCCACATCCACTCCCACTCCCCGCGGTCCCCGAGGTGCGCAAGGGGCCCCGCGAACACCTCGGGGCACCGCTGCGAGGTGCCCTGCGGGACAGTGGCCCAGCGCACAGGTGAACCCGATGCGCCGTCGTCGGCCCCGGGGTTCGAGATCGCTTCGGCGACCTCTCGCGAGGAGAGCAGGCGCGCGACACCGTCGGCGTCACCGAGCCCGAGCAGCCCGGGAACCGGCCGCGAGACCCCGTCGATCAGGGCGAGGAAGGCGTCTGCGGTCTCCCACGCCGCGAGGACCTGTGAGTCCCCGTGATGGCTCAGGAGGTACTCCGTGGTCCCCCACGGCGCGGGCAGCTGGGCCGGCTCGGCGAAGCGGCCGAGCGACCGTATGCCGCTCACGCGTCCGAGGTGCCGGCCTCAGCGGCCGGGGCACCCTCGCGCGCGGGCTTCGCGTCGACGCCCGCCTCCTTGCGCTGCTGCGCCGAGATCGGTGCGGGCGCACCCGTGAGCGGGTCGTAGCCGCCGCCCGTCTTGGGGAAGGCGATCGTCTCGCGGATCGACTCCGCGCCCGCAAGGAGCGCGACGACCCGGTCCCAGCCGAACGCGATCCCGCCATGCGGGGGCGCACCGTACTGGAACGCGTCGAGCAGGAAGCCGAAGCGCTCCTGCGCCTCCTCGGGACCGATGCCCATGACGCCGAAGACCCGCTCCTGGACGTCGCGGCGGTGGATACGGATCGACCCACCACCGATCTCGTTGCCGTTGCACACGATGTCGTACGCGTACGCGAGCGCCTCGCCCGGAGACTCCTCGAAGCGGTCGATCCACTCGGGCGTCGGCGAGGTGAAGGCGTGGTGGACCGCGGTCCACGCGCCCTTGCCGACCGCGACGTCGTCGGTGTCCCCCGCGGGCTCGAACAGCGGCGCGTCGACGACCCACACGAAGGACCACGCGTCCTCGTCGATCAGCCCGTCACGGCGTGCGATCTCGTTGCGCGCCGCACCGAGCAGCGCACGGGCCTGGCTCGTCGCGCCCGCCGCGAAGAACACCGCGTCGCCGGGCTCGGCACCCACCGCCTCGACCAGACCGGCCCGCTCCTCCTCGGAGAGGTTCTTCGCGACCGGTCCCCCGAGCTCGCCGTCGTCGGCGACCGTGACGTACGCGAGCCCCTTGGCCCCACGCTGCTTGGCCCACTCCTGCCACGCGTCGAAACCGCGCCGCGGGGTCGCGGCGCCGCCCGGCTGGACCACCGCGCCGACGTACTCGGCCTGGAACACCCGGAAGGGGGTGTCCTTGAAGTACTCGGTCATCTCGACGAGTTCCAGACCGAAGCGCAGGTCGGGCTTGTCGGTCCCGTACCGGGCCATCGCCTCGGCGTAGGTCATGCGCGGGATCGGCGTCGTGATCTCGACACCGATCAGGCGCCACAGCGCCGCCAGGACCGCCTCGCCGAGCTCGATCACGTCGTCCTGCTCGACAAAGCTCGCCTCGATGTCGAGCTGGGTGAACTCGGGCTGGCGGTCCGCGCGGAAGTCCTCGTCGCGGTAGCAGCGCGCGATCTGGAAGTACTTCTCGATCCCGCCCACCATGAGCAGCTGCTTGAACAGCTGCGGGGACTGCGGGAGGGCGTACCAGCTGCCCGGGGCGAGGCGCGCAGGCACGAGGAAGTCACGTGCGCCCTCGGGCGTCGACCGGGTCAGCGTCGGGGTCTCGACCTCGACGAAACCGCGGTCGAGGAGCACCTCGCGCGCCGCCTGGTTCACGCGCGAGCGCAACCGCATGATCGACGCGGGCTGAGGGCGGCGCAGGTCGAGGTAGCGGTGCTGCAGGCGCACCTCCTCGCCGACCTCGACGTGCTCGTCGACCGGGAACGGCAGCGGCGCGGAGGTGTTGAGCACCTCGAGAGTCTGGGTCACGACCTCGACCTCACCCGTGGGCAGGTTCGGGTTCTCGTTGCCCTCCGGTCGGCGGCCCACCTCGCCGGTCACCTGGATCACGAACTCGTTGCGCAACGCGTGCGCGACCTCCTCGTCCCGCACGACCACCTGGGCGACGCCGCTCGCGTCCCGCAGGTCGAGGAACGCGACGCCCCCGTGGTCTCGCCGCCGGGCCACCCACCCGGCGAGGGTCACGGTCTGGCCGATGTGCTCGGCTCGCAGCGAGCCGGCGTCGTGGGTGCGCAGCACGGAGGTCCTTCCGAAGGTTCGAGGGGTCGTGCGCCCGGAGGCGCTCGGACGAGTCTAGTGTCGAGAGCGCACCGCGCCGTCGGGCGTGCCTCTGGGTGGGCCGACGAGGGCGCGTCGAGTCCCCGCCGGAGCCTGGAGGCCACCGTGACCCGCAAGATCGCACGAGCCGACCGCGTCTCGCGCGCAGAGCTGATCGAGTTCCTGCGCCCACGCCACCACGCGATCCTCGCGACACGGCGCCGCGACGGATCCCCGCAGATGTCGCCCGTGACGTGCGGAGTCGACGACTCAGGGCGCGTCGTCGTGTCGACCTACCCCGAGCGAGCAAAGGCCCGCAACGCCCGCCGCGACCCGCGCGTGAGCCTGTGCGTCGTCTCGGACGAGTGGGACCCGTGGGTCCAGGTCGACGGGACCGCCGAGGTGATCGACGCGGCCGAGGGCCTCGACGCGTTCGTCGAGTACTACCGCAACATCGCGGGCGAGCACCCCGACTGGGACGAGTACCGCGCGGCGATGGTCGCCCAGGGCAAGTGCCTCATCCGCGTCACGATCGACTCGTGGGGCCCCGTCGCGACGGGAGGGTTCCCCGCGCGGCTCGCCCAGGGCTGAGCCTCACAGCAGCACGAGCACCTGCACAAGGAGGATCTTCACAAGGATCCCGAGGGCGAACAGCGCCGCGTAGCCCGCCTCGACGCGCTCGTCGGTGACCCGCGTCCCCGCGTAGGACAAGATCGCAGGCTGCCCCACGAGGCCCGCGATCGCACCCGCGGTGCGGGGTGCGCTGACCCCCGCTGCGCGCGCCCCGAGCGCGAGCAAGATGCACGTGAGCCCGACCGCGACGGCCGCGGTCACCACGACCGCCGCACCGGTCGCGGTGAAGGCCTGGGAGGCGAAGGCCTGCCCCGAGGCGAGCCCGACCGCGGCGAGGAACAGCAGCAGGCCCAGCTGGCGCAGCGCAAGGTTCGCGTACAACGGCATGCCCCACACGATCCGGCCCGTCCGCTCGACGTTGCCGAGCACCATCCCGACCAGGAGCGGGCCCGCGGCCGAGCCGAGCGCGACGGCCGTGCCACCCGGGAGCGGGAGCGACACGAGACCCAGCACAAGGCCGACAGCAAGGCCGATACCGGTCGAGACGGGGTCGATCTCCGAGACCCGCCGCTCGGAGTCGCCGAAGAAGCGCGAGGCTTCCTCGAGCCGGTCGCGGGGGACCACGGCGAGCACCCGGTCGCCAAGCTCGAGCGTGAGGTCGTCGCGCGCGAGCAGGTCGAGGTCGCCGCGCCGCACGCGGGTCACGACACCGTCGAAGCGGCCCGGCAGGTCGAGCTCGGCAAGCGTGCGGCCCGCAAGCCGCTTGTCGGAGACCACGAAGCGCTGGTTCTCGACGCTCGAGCGATCGTCGGCGAGGTGCTCGTCGAGCACCTCGCCGAGGTGGGCGACCGCCTCGGCGACCCGGTCGGCCACGCCGACGACGACGACCTCGTCGCCAGGCCGCAGCTCCTCACCGGGACGGATCACACGGACACGACCGTCGCGAGCGAGATAGGACATGCGCACCGCCTGCTCGGCGTAACCGGGGACCTCGCCGAGCGTCGTCGCCGTGCGCACCCCGGCCGTGACCGCGCTGAGGCCCACGCTCGCGGCGGGCGCGGGGTCGCGGCGCGCGGGCCACGTTCGCCCCACGACGAGCGCGACCACGAGGATCGCGACCGTGACGCCCACGGGGTAGCCGAGCGCGTAACCGACCGCGGGCGCGTCGCTCGCCGCCGCCTGCTGCGCGGCCGCGAGGGCCGGGGTCGAGGTGAGCCCGCCCGTGAACGCGCCCGCGAGAAGCGGCCCGCCGAGCCCGAGCACGCGCGCCGTCCCGGCCGTGACTGCCGCCGCGAGGAGGAGCACCGCGACCGCGACGCCCATGAGGGGCAGCTGGCGGCGCAGGTCCCGGAAGAACCGGCCGCCCGCGGCGAGACCCACCGTGTAGACGAACAGCGCGAGACCGAGCGACTGGACGAGGCCGAGCCCCTCGCCGAGCCGTGGGTCGGCCGCGCCGAGCGCGAGCCCGACGAACAGCGCCCCCGCGGCCCCGAACCGCACGGGACCGACCGGGACCGCCCCGAGCGCCGTGCCCACGGCCATGACGAGCATGATCGTGAGCAGCGGGGAGGAGGCGAGCAGGTCGAGCACGCCTCGACGCTACGGCCTCGCCGCTGCGACGTGCCAGGCCAGCGCTGTGCGTCCCCTGAGAAGTGGTCAGCCGGGGTCGCGTGCGCAAGGCTCGGACGCATGGTGGCACGAGCTGAGGTCGCGCTCATGCGGCTCGTCGCGCAACGCGTCGTCGGTCCGCGCCTGCGCGGTCCCGCGGAGGTGGTCGAGTGGCTCACCGCGATGCAGGGGCAGGACCTCCCCGGACTGCTCGAGTCGATCGCGCTACGCACCGAGGGCAGCAACGTCGCGAGCGTCCGCAAGGCCTTCGACAGCGGGGCGATCGTGCGGACGTGGCCGATGCGTGGGACCTTGCACGCCGTCGCGGCGCGCGACGCCGCGTGGCTCGTCGAGCTGCTTGCCGAGCGACCGTTGCGAGCGATGGCGCGGCGCCGACGGGATCTCGGGCTCACCGACGCGCACGTCGACCTTGCCCGCAGCACGCTCGTCGAGGCGCTCGCCGGGGGCGGTGCCCTCGCGCGCGGCGCCCTGCTCGACCGCTGGACCGAGGTGGGCCTCGACGTCACGGGCGGGCGCGGCTACCACCTGCTCGCACTCCTCGCGCACGAGCGCCTGACCTGCCTCGGGCCGATGCTCGAGCAGGGCCAGGCTTTCGTGCTGCTCGACGAGTGGGTGCCCGAGCAGCGGCGGCTCGGGCGGGACCTCGACCGGGAGGCGGCACTCACCGAGCTTGCGCTGCGCTACCTGCGCTCGCACGGGCCCGCGAGCGAGGCGGACCTCGCGCGGTGGGCCGGTCTGCCGCTGCGGGACGTGCGGGCGGGGATCGCAGGCGCAGGCGACGCTCTCGCACACATCGAGGTCGAGGGGACGACCTACCACCTCGACCCCGCGACGCCGGACCTGCTCGCCGAGCACCGCGATGCGGCGCGGTGCGTCCTGCTGCTCCCCGGCTTCGACGAGATCGTCCTCGGCTATGCCGACCGGACCGCGACGATCCCGCCCGAGCACGCGGCGCTCGTCGTGCCCGGGGGCAACGGGGTGTTCCGCCCGACCGTCCTCGAGGACGGCGTCGCCGTCGGCACGTGGCGTTGGGCCGGTACGGGTCACGCCCGCGGTCGCACCGGTGAGCCGTTCACGAGCTTCTCGGCCGCCGCGACCGCGCGGCTCGCCGCGAGCGGGTAGCTCGGTCCTCGGTCACGGGGTGAGCGGGCTTCGTCGCACAGTCTGCGGGCGGTCGCGTGCCGCGGCGAGCGCTGCGCGGACGGTCTCGACCAGACGCTCGGTGTCGTAGACGGCGTCCTCGAACGCGAAGCGCAGCACCGCAAGGCCGTAACGCACGAGCGCGACCCGGTCGCGCCGCCGATCCTCCCGGAACTCTTGGCGCCCGGAGTGGTACGCGAAACCGTCGACCTCGACCACCACGAGTCCCTCGACCAGCATGTCGACACGGCCCACGCCCGGGATCCGCGCCTGTGTCTGGACGGTGAGTCCCGCACCGACGAGGGCGACGCGTGCGATCGACTCCCCGATCGAGCCTGAGGCGGGATCGATCAGACGCGTCGCGCGTTCGTGCGCGAGCCAGCCCTTCCGCGGCCGTCGAGCTGCAAGATCCTCGCGCCGGACCAGCCCCCGGCCCACCGCAGCGTCGAGCACGGCAACCGCCTCGGGAAGCGGCAAGCACTGGATCGCGTGCGCGAGAGCCAACGCGGGCTCGGGCCTGTCGAACCGTTGGCCAGGTGCGATGCCGAGGTCGCGGTGCAGCACGGTTCCCCCGGGGACCCGGGACCGCACGCTGCCCGACGCGCTCGCAGGGATCGCGACGTGCGCTGCCACCGGTGCGGTGAGCAGCGGGAGCCGCCACATCGCCGCGATCGACACGCACGTCAGCACACCGCTCGCAGCAACCGCTGTGACCGCATCACGCGGCGCGCCCCGAACCGCGTAGATCCCTCGGCGCGGGTTCGTCACCTCGCCCGACCCGACGAGCACCGCGAGCTCGCGCGCGACGACGCGTGGTGCGAGCCCGGTCACGCGCACGAGATCAGCGCGGCGCGCGACACCACCGAGCGCGAGGAGCTCCTGTCCGACCTGCACGGCCAGACCCTCTCAACCACGCGCCCCCGGTGCCCGGCGCGCTCCCGCGTCTGTGGACGGGCCGCACACCGACGCGCACGGCCTCGTCCTGTTCGTCACGGCGGGCGAAGTGGCGGGTGTGGCAGGTGCGGCGCGTGTGAGCCACTCGGGCCACTTATGCCGCAGGAGTCACCTCACCCGCCGGGACGCCCTGAGGATCGGTTCAGGTGCGCACGGCGCGCGGCCACAGGTCCTCGGCAGGGGGGAGCCACTCGGCCGCGTCCGCCGTGACCTGCTCCCCCGAGCGGATGTCCTTGACCTGGTCCGTCCCGTCCTCGCCCGCGCCGCAGAACCACACGAAGGGGATGCCGCGACGGTCCGCGTGCCGGATCTGCTTGCCGAACTTCGCCGCACTCGGGGCAACCTCGCACGGCACGCCACGCGTGCGCAGGGTCGCGGCGACCGCCTCGGACGCCGCGCGGGACTCCTCGTCGGTCACCGCGACGAGCACCGCGCTCGGCACCGCGCGCGTGGCCCCCACGAGACCCGCGCCGAGGAGTCGCGAGACGATCCGCGAGACACCGAAGGACAGCCCGACACCCGGGTAGGTGTGAGAGCCGGCCGAGGCGAGCGCGTCGTAGCGCCCGCCCGAGCAGATCGAGCCGAGGTCCTCGTGCCCCTCGAGCACCGTCTCGAACACCGAGCCGGTGTAGTAGTCGAGACCGCGAGCGATCGCGAGGTCCGCGCTCGCGACCCCGGGCACCCGCGCGTTGACCTCGTCGACGAGCCGCGCGAGCCGTTCGGCACCCGCGCCCCACACCTCCTCGGCCACGCCCCGGGCCGAGGCGACCTCGCGCACCCGCGCGAGCAGCGCCGCGCCGTCGTCGGCCGCGATCCCCGCGAGCTCGAGGCACGCCGCGGCCTGCTCCTGGCTCGCCCCCGCCTCGGTGCGCAGCAGCTCGGCGGTCGCCTCGGGGCCGATCTTGGCGAGCTTGTCGATGCACCGCAGCACGGCCTCGACGTCGTCCAGCCCCAGCCCGCGGTAGAGCGCCTCGACGAGGACGCGGTCGTTCACGAGCAGGCGCGCGGGCGGGACCCCGAGCTCGCGCAGCGCCGCGAAGCCCTCGGCGACGACGACCGCGACCTCGACCTCGTGGTGGAACGCGAGCTCGCCGTCGCCCACGACGTCGATGTCGGCCTGGTAGAACTCCCGGAACCGCCCGTCCTGGGGCCGCTCGCCGCGCCACACCTTCTGGATCTGGTAGCGGCGGAACGGGAAGTGCAGCTTGCCGGCGTGCTCGAGCACGTACCGCGCGAACGGCACCGTGAGGTCGAAGTGCAGCCCGAGGCCCGCGTCCGAGCCCTCCTCCTCGGCCTGCAGTCGGCGCAGCACGTAGACCTCCTTCGAGGTCTCGCCCTTGCGCAGGAGCTGGTCGAGCGGCTCGACCGCGCGCGTCTCGATCCCCGCGAAGCCGTGCAGCTCGAACACCCGGCGCAAGGTGTCGAGCACGGCCTGCTCGACGACGCGCCCCTCGGGGAGCCACTCGGGGAAGCCGGACAAGGGCGTGGGGCGGGCCATGGGGGCCTTTCCTTCCAGCGTCAGCGCCGCGGTGCGGCGAGGAACGGGTTGCGGCGGTACTCGACGTCCATGCGCGTCGCCGGGCCGTGGCCGGGCAGCACGAGGACGTCCGGGGCGAGGGTACCGACCGGGTCGGCGAGGGTCGCAGCCATCTCGGCGTCGTCCCCGCCGGGCAGGTCGGTGCGACCGATCGTGCCCGCGAAGAGCACGTCGCCGCTCAGCACGGTCCGCGAAGGCGGCGGCTCGTGCGCGAGGCCCTCGCCCGCGAGCAGGACCGAGGCCGACGACGGCGCCCGGGGCACCGACACAAGGCTCGCACCCTCGGTGTGGCCCGGGGCGTGCTGCCACGTGATCGGCAGCCCCGCAAGCTCGAGACGGGCCTCGCCCCGGTGCTCGGTCTCGACCGGTTCGACGCGCGCGGGCTCGCGGTAGTCCTCGGTACGCAGCCCGAGCTGGGCGAGCGCCGCCGCGACCGCTCCCCCGCCGAGCGAGCCGAAGGGGTCGGCGAGGCGGTAGACGTCCTTCGCGTGGACGTGCAGCGGGACGTCGTAGTGCGCGCAGATCTCGGCCGCACCCCACGTGTGGTCGACGTGACCGTGGGTCGCGAGGACCGCGACCGGGGTCAGCCCGTGCTCGTCGACCGCGGCGCGGACGGCGCCCGCGACACCTCCCCCGACGTCGACGACGACGCACTCGCGCCCGGGGGCCGGGGCGAGCACGTAGCAGTTGGTCGCGAACACGGGGGCCACGAGGGTCAGCACGAGCACATGCCCAGGGTAGGCGGTGGCCGCGCGCGAGACGTGCGCTGCCCGTGGGTCACCTGGGTGCTGCGCGGGGCTTCTCGTGGCGCAGACCGATATCGGACCGTGACCTGCGGGGGCGACTCACGAGCCATCGACGCGGACACCTTGCCTAGACTGTGCTGCGGACCTCATCCAGACCGTCGAAGGAGCCCCGGTTGTCGGCCAGCAAGCGCGAGCGCGAGGCTGCGCGGCGCCGCTACGCCACGGACCAGGCGAGCTCTGGGCGGCAGGCGCGCTACCGGCGTCGGCAGCGCATGGTCGCGCTCGTGGTCGTGGGTGCCCTCGTGCTGACCCTCGGCGTGGGAGCGACGGTTGCGCTCGGCGCCGAGGCTCGCGAGCCCGCGCCGCAGGTCCCCCAGCTCTTCCTCGAGCCCGAGGAGCTCTCGATCCCGTCCGTCTCCACGGGCGGGATCACCGTGTCCGGTCGCTCGACGTCGGGTCCTGACGTCGTGCCGGCCATCGCCGACGAGGACGACGGGGACGACGCTGTCGCCCCGGAGTCGGTCGTCATCATCGAAGGGGTGCAGGTCCCGTGACCGAGACGCCAGGAACCGACCAGCCGAACCTCGCCGAGGAGCAGGCCGCCGAGGCCGCCCGCGCCGCGGCGGAGGCAGAGATCACCGAGGCCGCAGCCGAGGTCGAGGGCGCCGAGCCAACGGCCGAGGTCGAGGGGGCCCAGACCGCCGCTGAGGCC
>Ga0123333_10006074_pt1 | contig 10707 bp, 8 predicted proteins | sample BioC12SIPDNA_3_FD_89957 | JGI IMG/M metagenome (GOLD analysis project Ga0123333, IMG submission 89957) | Anaerobic biogas reactor microbial communites from Washington, USA - Biogas_R2_B C12 SIP DNA | ecosystem: Engineered > Bioreactor > Anaerobic > Unclassified | place: Washington, USA...
CCCGCGATCTCGCGGAACTGGCGACGCACCTCTTCCACCACCGCGCCCGCGGCACGGCCAACGGCCTGCATCGCCAGCGCGCCGAACAGGTACGGGATCATGCCGCCGATCAGCAGGCCGATGATCACCATGTGGTTGGACAGGTCGAAGGTGAAGTCGATGCCCGGGTTGGCCGACTCCAGGTTGTGCGTGTAATCGGAGAACAGCACCAGCGCCGCCAGCGCCGCCGAGCCGATGGCATAGCCCTTGGTCACCGCCTTGGTGGTGTTGCCCACGGCGTCCAGAGGATCGGTGACGTCGCGCACCTCGGACGGCAGTTCCGCCATCTCGGCAATGCCGCCGGCGTTGTCGGTGATCGGGCCATACGCGTCCAGGGCCACGATCATCCCGGTCATCGACAGCATCGCGGTGGCGGCGATGGCGATGCCGTACAGGCCGCCCAGCTCGAAGCAGGCCCAGATCGCGATGCACACCGCGATCACCGGCCACGCGGTGGCCTTCATCGAGATGCCCAGGCCGGCGATGATGTTGGTGCCGTGGCCGGTGGTGGACGCGGCGGCGATCTGCTGCACCGGCTTGTACTGGGTGCCGGTGTAGTACTCGGTCAGCCACACGATGGCGCCGGTCAGCACCAGGCCGATGATGGCGCAGGCGAAGATGTTCATCGGCCCGTGAACGTTGTCGCCCATGAGCGAGGTGGTGATCGGGTAGAACGCGACCGCGGCCAGCACGCCGGACACGATCACCCCCTTGTACAGCGCGCCCATGATGGAGCCGCCTGGCTTCACCTTGACGAACATCGCGCCGATGATGGAGGCGATGATCGAGGCCCCGCCCAGCACCAGCGGGTAGAGCACGCCGTTGCTGCCGACTTCGGCCACCATCAGGTACCCCAGCAGCATCGTCGCGATCACGGTGACCGCGTAGGTCTCGAACAGGTCGGCGGCCATGCCGGCGCAGTCGCCGACGTTGTCGCCCACGTTGTCGGCGATCACCGCCGGGTTGCGCGGGTCGTCCTCGGGGATGCCGGCCTCGACCTTGCCCACCAGGTCGGCGCCCACGTCCGCGCCCTTGGTGAAGATGCCGCCGCCCAGGCGCGCGAAGATCGAGATCAGCGAGGAGCCGAAGGCCACCCCGACCAGCGCGTGCAGCACCTCGGCGGTGGGCAGCTTCAGGGCGAGGTTGAGCACGGCCCAGTAGCCGGCGACGCCCAGCAGGCCCAGGCCCACCACCAGCATGCCGGTGATCGCGCCGCCGCGGAAGGCGACGTCCATCGCCGGACCCATGCCCTGGCGCGCGGCCTCGGCGGTGCGCACGTTCGCGCGCACCGAGACGTTCATCCCGATGTAGCCGGCCGCGCCCGAGAGCACCGCGCCGAGCAGGAAGCCGATTGCCGTGTACCAGTCGAGGAACAGTCCCACCAGCACGAACAGCACCACGCCCGCGATCGCGATCGTCAGGTACTGGCGGTTGAGGTAGGCGCGCGCACCCTCCTGGATCGCGCCCGCGATCTGCTGCATGCGTTCGTTGCCTGCAGGCTGCCGGTTGATCCAGCCTGCCGAGATGATGCCGTAAGCGATGGCCACCGCCGCGCACACGAGCGCCAGCGTCAATCCGTACTGCTCGAGCATGTATCCTCCCCGGGACAACCCGACCAAAAGTGCCACGACTATGGCACAGCCGGGCAGGTCCACCAATCGGGTCGGGGAGCGGGGCGGGGCGCGCCCGCGCGTTGTGCGGTGCGGCATGCGCCGGCACGGGCCGGCGTCGGAGGCCGGCCCCGGCGCCAGCGCGCGGGGCCGGTCCGGGAGCCGCGGGGTCAGGCCGCGGCGAACGCCTCGCGGGTGAGGTTGAGCGGGTCGCCCCCGGTGCAGACCACGTTGTCCTCGATCCGGATCCCGCCGTACGGGCGCAGCGCCTCGACCCGGTCCCAGTCGACCGCGCCGGCTTGCGGCGACGCACGCAGTTCCTCGAGCAGCATGTCGATGAAGTAGATGCCCGGCTCGATGGTCACCACGAATCCGGGCTCCAGCACGCGGGTCAGGCGCAGGTAGGGATGCCCGTCGGGCCTGGGGATCGTGCCGCCGCGGTCGGAGGCGGCGAAGCCGCCGACGTCGTGCACCTGCAGGCCCAGCCCGTGGCCGATGCCGTGCGGGAAGAACGCGCGGCTCACCCCGGTGGCCACGGCCTCCTCGGGTGACACCTTCACCAGGCCGGCCTCGCGCAGCACGCCGGCCAGGGCCAGGTGCGCGTCCAGGTGCAGCTGCCGGTAGTCGGTGCCGGCACGCACCTGGTCGCACATCCGCTGCTGGGCGGCGTCCACCGCGTCGATCAGGGCCTGGAACTCGCCCGGTTCCTGGGCGTGGGTGCGGGTGATGTCGCAGGCGTAGCCGGCGTGGCTGGCGCCGGCGTCGAGCAGGAAGCTGCGCACCGGCCTGGGCGGCAGGCGGTCGAACTCGGTGTAGTGGAGCACCGCCGCGTGCTCGTTGAGGGCGACGATGTTCGCGTACGGGAGCTCGTCGGTGTCCTGGCCGGCGGCCTGGCAGTAGGCCAGGTGGATGCCGAACTCGCTGGCGCCGGCGCGGAAGGCGCGTTCGGCCGAGCGGTGCGCGCGCACGCCGCGGCGGGTGGCCTCGCGCAGCATCTCGATCTCGTAGGGCGTCTTGTAGGCGCGGTGGTAGTCCAGGTAGTCGAGCACCGGGCCCGGATTGTTCGGACGGAACGCGCCGTAGCGGCCGAGCGCGCTCTGCGGCTCGCCCAGGATCGCGCAGCGCCCGGCGTTGCGCGGCAGGTGCTTGAGCGCCTCGTCTGGCCTGCGGATCACGACGATGTCGAAGTGCTCCACCCACTCACCCTCGGGCGCCTGTGGCACCACGTGCCAGTAGTCGCGCGGCTGCAGGTAGACCAGCCGCGGGCGCTGCCCGGGGGTGACCACCAGCCAGCAGCCCGGGTGCCGGGTCAGCGGCAGCCAGTGCTTGAACTGGGGGTTGGCCGCGTAGGGATACTCGCGGTCGTCGAACACCTGCACGTGGGGGGTGCCGCTGGGCACCACGAGGTGGTCGAAGCCGCCGCGCTCGAGTGCGGTCGCGGCGCGCTCGTGCAGGGTGGCGAGGTGGTCGGCGTACAGGGAACTGGCGGTGGACATCGTAAGGACGACCGGTGGGGCGGGGTCCGCATTCTGACCCAATGCGCGCCTGGCTGCAGGCCCGCCGGGCGCTATTCGTAGTGGCTGCCGGGCGCTTCGATCCAGGCCCGCAGGCGCCGCGCCTGGGTTTCGGAGACCGCGATGAACCGGAACCCGGCCCAGACCTGGTCCGGGGCGCTGGCACGGTCGCGCCACAGCAGGTGCGCGCCCACGTCCACCGGCTGGGCCGCGGTCCCGTCGGGCAGGGCGAAGCGCAGCTGGTAGAGCGCGTCGTCGGCCAGCGCCTCGCTGGCGATCAGCAGCATGCCGGTTTCGGAGAGGTTGCCGATCCGGCCGATCACCCGCTCGGTCATCGCGTCGGTGACCAGGATGGTGTCGGAGGCCTTGCGCCGCTTGGCCCGACGGAACTCGTGCATCATGCCGTCACCCCTTCCGTCCCGGCGTCCTTCTCGCCGAGGCCGGCGAAGCTGCGCAGGGCGTGCATCGCCGCCTGCCAGGCGCGGTCCACCAGGCGGGCCTGGCCGGCGGTGACGATCCGCGCCTGGCCCGCGGCCAGCATCCGCGCCACGCTGTCGAGCGACTGCTCGCCCACGCGCTGGCCGCGCTGGTTGACGAACAGGGCGCGGTCGGTGATCGGGCTGAACCACGACAGGCGCCGGCGCACCACGTCGCCCTGCTGGTTGGTGACGAACTCGATCCAGGTGCCGAACGGCATCACCTTGAGCTGCTCGTAGCGCGTCTGCTCCTCGGGCGTGCGCGGCGGCAGCTGCGGCTTCTGGCGCTCGGCGTCCTCGCCCAGGCGGGTGCGCGCCTTGAGCTTCATCGCCAGCTCGGTGCGCGAGGCGGGTTCGTCCTCGTCCTCGTCGGCGCGGCTGCTGGTGAGCCGCTGCGCGATCACGCCGGCTTCGTCGCCGTGGTAGCCGACCTGGCCCAGCGCGGCCTCGACGTGGCGCAGGAGGTCCGGGTCGGCCGGCGCGTCGTCGCGGCTGCAGGCGTCGATGATCCGGCGGGTGGCGTCGAGCTGGCGCTCCCAGGCCTCCGACTCCTCGCCCTGGCGCAGCAGGGTCAGGGTCAGCACGTCGGCCCAGGCCTGGTTGAGCAGGGCGCGGGTGAAGCGCGGCAGTCGCCGGTCGCCAACCAGGCCGGCCATCACCTCGGCCGTGCGCAGCTTGGCGATCTCCAGCTTCTCCTTGCCGCGCGCGGCCTCGGCGTGGCGCTTCTCGAGCAGTTCGGCCTTGCGCACCTGGGCCTGCAGGTGGGTCTGCAGCTGTTCGTTGGAGGCGGTGAACACCTCCAGGTCGCCGTGGTACTTCTCGATGACGTGGTTGACCGCCGCCTGCAGCGGCTGCAGGAACTGCGGGTCGAAGTCGGCGTCGTCGAGCCACTTGGCGGCGCTTTCGGCCACCGTGTTGAGCAGCTGCCGCGCGGGGTGGCGGCTGCGAACGAAGAACGCGCTGTCGCGCAGGGCGACCCGCAGCAGCGGCACCTGCAGGCGCTTGACCAGCGAGGCGGCCGGCGCGTCGGCGCGGATCTCCTCCTCGAGGTTGCCGAACAGCATCCCGAGCAGCTCGAAGGTGTCGTTGTCGCGCGGCGAGAGCTCGGCGTGCACCCCGCGGCGCTGGCGCGCCTGCGCCAGCAGGGTCTGCTTCACGTCGGCCAGGGTCTGCAGGGTGCCACCGGCGGTCATCGACTGCCCCTGCAGGTGGCCCAGCGCCGAGAACACCTCCTCGGTGGCGATCGGCGCACCGCCTGCGGACTTGCGGCCGGGACGCAGCTTGCCGAGCAGTTCGCGGCGACTGTTGAGCAGCTGCTGCAGCTGCTGGGAGGCAAGCTGCTCGTTTTCGTCCAGCTCCTCGATCGGTTCGCCCATCCAGCCGGTGTGCGGCCGCTGCGGATCGCCGGCGCGGTAGCCGCCGCGGCCGGGGGCGGGCGTGGCCGGCGCCCGGTCCGCCGGGGCGGCGTCGCGGGCCGGGGGCGTGGCGGCGGCCGGGCGCGCCTCGCCGGTCCGTTCGCGCGGCTGCGGCGACGGCCGGATGCGCACTGGCACGTAGGTCAGGCCCGACAGGATGCCCTCGCGGTCGAGCAGCTCGTCCAGCCGGTCCAGCACCCGCCAGAAACCCTGCATCACGTGGCGATCGAAGATCCGGTAAAGCAGCAGCCGCGAATCGTGCTCGATGTCCAGCGCATGGGCCGCGGCCCGCATCGCCCGGCACAGCGCCTGCGGGCCCAGCGGCAGGCGCTCGGTGTCGAAGGCGGGCGCGCCGGCGAGCACGCCGAAGCGCTGGCCGAGCAGGTGCAGGGCGAGGTTGGCGCGCGCTTCCTGGCGTGCCGCGATCTCGCGCAGCACCGTGTCCTCGTCCATCACCGACTCGTCCACCAGGCTCAGGGTGCCGAAGCCGGCGGTGGCAGGACCGTAGCCGGGGCCGCCAGGCAACGGGGTGGCGTGCGCCGAGCGCGGCGTGCGGATCGCGGCCACCTGTGCTTCGAGTTCGAGGATGAAACGCGGCACCAGGTCGGCGCGGTTGAGCCGGAAGCTGCGCAGCGTCTGCATGTAGCCCGACTCGATGCCCGGGTTGCGCGCCTGGTCGGCGAGCCGGAACAGTTCCTCCTCGAACTCGTCGAGCATCGCGCCCAGGTGCGGCTCGATGTCGTCGGTGACCACGGCCAGCGCCGCCTCGAGCGCCTTGCGGACGCGCGGAGGCAGTCCCGCGGCGGCGAGCGACCTGGGAGCCGCGTGTTCGGCGGGCGGAAGCGTGACGGGCATCAGGGCGGGTTTGGAACGGGTCGCCCAATAGTTACATGCCGCGGGCGCCGCGGCCAATGCCGCGCCCGGGCCGCTCCAGCCGCGCTCAGCCGGGCAGGAACAGGGCGACCACGTCGTTGTTGAAGCGGCGCCCGAGCGCGGTGGGGACCACGCGCTCGCCGCTGCGCTCCAGCCAGCCGCGGGCCACGGCCTCCTCCAGCGGCGCGGCGATCGCCTCCACCGGCAGTCCGCAGCGGGCCTGGAACGCCGCCAGACTGAAGCCCTCCACCAGCCGCAGCGCGTTGAGCATGAACTCGAACGGCCGTTGTTGCGGTGCAACGTACTCCTCGCCGCCGATCGCCGCCGCACTGCCGGCCGCCGCCTGCCAGGCGGCCGGATGCCTGGCCTTCCAGCGCCGCAAGACCTGCTGCGTCGCGCCCAGGGTGAGTTTGCCGTGCGCGCCGGCGCCGATTCCGAGGTAGTCGCCGTAGCGCCAGTAGTTGAGGTTGTGCGCGCACTGGCGACCGGGCCGCGCGTAGGCCGACACCTCGTACTGGGCGTAGCCGGCGTCGGCCAGCCGCGCCTGGCAGGCCTCCTGCATCTCCCAGGCGTGGTCCTCGTCGGGCAGGTCCTGCGGCGGGCGGGCGGCGAACACGGTGTTGGGCTCGAGGGTGAGCTGGTAGTGCGACAGGTGCGCGGGCCCAAGCGCGATCGCGCGCTCCAGGTCGTGCAGCGCCATCGCCGCCGTCTGCCCGGGCAGCGCGTACATCAGATCGAGGTTGAGGTTGTCGAAGCCGGCGTCCTGCGCCAGCCGCACCGCGGTCTCGGCCTGGGCGGCGTCGTGGATCCGGCCCAGCCGTCGCAGGCAGCCGTCGTCGAAGCTCTGGATGCCGAAGCTGATCCGGTTCACCCCGGCGGCGAGGTAGTCCTCGAAGCGGCCGTGCTCGGCGGTGCCGGGATTGGTCTCCAGGGTCACCTCCAGCCCCGGCGCGAACCGCAGCCGCGCGCTGGCGCCCTGCAGGAAGCGATCGATCTGCGCGGGCGGGAACAGGCTCGGGGTGCCGCCGCCGAAGAACACGCTGTGCACGGTGCGGCCCCAGGCCAGCGGCAGGTCGTGGTCGAGGTCGGCCAGCAGCGCGTCGACGTAGGCCTCGAACGGCAGCGGCCCGCGCGCCTGGTGCGAGTTGAAGTCGCAGTACGGGCACTTGCGCACGCACCAGGGCAGGTGCACGTACAGCGACAGCGGCGGCGGCACCAGTGCCGGGGCGTCGGTGCCGGCGGCGACCGCGCCGGGCGTGCTCATCGCGGGGGCGCGGCCGTCGCCGACAGCCGCTCGACGAGCAGCGCCAGCGCCTGGCCGCGGTGGCTGATCCGGTTCTTCAGTTGCAGCGGCATCTCGGCGGCGGTCTGCCCGTGGACGGGATCGAGGAACACCGGATCGTAGCCGTGGCCGCCGCCGCCGCGGCGTTCGCGCAGGATCGTCCCGCGCCACTGGCCCTCGACCACGATCGGATGCGGGTCCTCCGGGTGGCGCAACAGCGCCAGCGCGCAGACGAAACCCGCGCCGCGGTCGGGGTCGGCGACGCCGTCGAGTTCGCGCAGCAGACGGTCGATGTTGCGGTCGGCGTCGCCGTGCCCGCCGCCGTAGCGTGCCGAATACAGGCCGGGTGCGCCATCGAGCGCGTCCACGCACAGCCCCGAATCGTCCGCCAGCGCCGGCAGGCCGGTGGCGCGGCTGGCGTGGCGCGCCTTGAGGATCGCGTTCTCGATGAAGCTCAGGCCGGTCTCTTCGGCGTCCTCGACGCCGAACTCGTCCTGGGCGCGGACCTCGAAACCGCGGCCGGCGAGCAGCGCCCGGAATTCCTCCAGCTTGCCTGCGTTGCCCGAGGCGAGCACGAGCGTCCGTGGCGCCGCGTTCATCGCGCCAGGGCGTCGCGCTGGTGCTGGAGCAAGGTGGCGATCCCGCCCTCGGCCAGGCCCAGCAGCGCGTCGAGCTCGTCGCGGCGGAAGGCATGGCCCTCGGCCGTGCCCTGCAGCTCGATGAAGCCGCCGCCGTCGTTCATCACCACGTTCATGTCCGTGTCGCAGCCGGCGTCCTCGGCATAGTCCAGGTCGAGCACCGGCACCCCGCGCCAGATGCCCACCGACACCGCGGCGACCGCTCCGAACACCGGGTCGCGGGTGATCTCGCCGCGCTTGCGCAGCCAGCGCACCGCGTCCACCAGGGCCACGTAGGCGCCGGTGATCGCGGCGGTGCGGGTGCCGCCGTCGGCCTGCAGCACGTCGCAGTCCAGGGTGATCGTGCGCTCGCCCAGCGCCGAGCGGTCGACACAGGCGCGCAGCGCGCGTCCGATCAGGCGCTGGATCTCCAGGGTGCGACCGCCCTGCTTGCCGCGCGCGGCCTCGCGGTCGCTGCGCGAATGGGTGGCGCGCGGCAGCATCCCGTATTCGGCGGTCACCCAACCTTCGCCCTTGCCGCGCAGGAACGCCGGGACCTTGTTGTCCACGCTGGCGGTGCACAGCACCCGGGTGTCGCCGAAGCACACCAGCACCGATCCCTCGGCGTGGCGGGTGAACCCGCGCTCGATGCGGACCTGGCGCATCTGGTCGGGTGCGCGGCCGCTGGGGCGGGTGATGTTCATGTGCTGCGATTCCGGCAAAAAACGGGGCGCCAGATTACCATTGCCGCTTCGCCGGAAACGGCCCACGGGGACCGCGATGCCGATCCGAAGCATGACCGCCTACGCGTCCGGGGAACGCAGCACGCCCTGGGGCACGCTCGGCTGCGAGCTGCGCGCGGTGAACCACCGGTTCCTGGAACTGGGCCTGCGCCTGCCCGACGAACTGCGCGCGTTCGAGCCGCTGCTGCGCGAGCGGGTGTCTGCGCGCGTCTCGCGCGGCAAGCTCGACCTGGCCCTGCGCCTGCGCCCGGGGGAAGGCAGCGCCGCCCTGCAGCTGGACGAGGGCCTGGTGGCGCGCCTGGGCGAACTGGCCGGGCGCCTGCGCGGCCACTTCCCGGAGCTGCGCGTGGGGCTGGTGGAACTGCTGCAGTTCCCGGGCGTGCTGCAGTCGCAGGGCGCCGATCCGGCCGCGATGCAGGCCGAGGTGCTGGCGCTGCTGGACACGGTGCTCGACGAGTTCATCGCCGGCCGCGAACGCGAAGGGGCCAGGCTGGTAACGGCGATCCTGGAGCGGGTGGACGGGATCGAGCGCATCGCCGCCGAGGTGCGGACGCTGGTGCCGGATATCCGCGAGGCCCAGCGGACCCGGCTCCGGGCCAGGCTGGCCGAGCTGGCGCAGGGGGCCGACCCGGCGCGGGTGGAGCAGGAGCTGGTGCTGGCGCTGCAGAAGCTGGACGTGGACGAGGAGCTCGACCGCCTCGCCAGCCACGTCGACGAGATCCGCCGCGTGTTCACCCAGCGCGAGCCGGTGGGCCGGCGCCTGGATTTCCTGCTCCAGGAGTTCAACCGCGAAGCCAACACCCTGGGGTCGAAGTCGGTGGACGCGCGCACCAGCCGCGCGGCGGTCGAGCTCAAGGTGCTGATCGACCAGATCCGCGAGCAGGTCCAGAACATCGAATGAGCCGGGCCCTGCGCGCGCGCCCGCGGCGGCGGGAACAGGTAGGATGTCCGGCCCGACCACGGCCGGCAGGGTGCCTGCCGTGAGCGGCCAGTCCCCGAACGCCACCAGCCAGGCCTCCATGCGCGGCACCCTGTTCATCGTCGCCGCCCCGTCCGGGGCGGGAAAGTCGAGCATCGTCAACGCGTGCCTGGCGCGCGACCGCAACATCTGCCTGTCGGTCTCGTTCACCTCGCGCCCGCCGCGCCCGGGCGAGCGCGACGGCGAGCACTACCACTTCGTCAGCGCCGAGCGCTTCGAGGCGATGATCGCGGCCGGCGACTTCTTCGAGTACGCCCAGGTCCACGGCGACTGGAAGGGCACCGCGAGGCAGTCGGTCGAGCCGCAGCTGGCCGCCGGCCGCGACGTGCTGCTGGAGATCGACTGGCAGGGCGCGCAGCAGGTCAAGGCCAAGGTGCCCGACGCGGTGGGCGTCTTCATCCTCCCGCCCTCGCGCGCCGCGCTCGAGGAGCGCATGCGCAAGCGCGGGCAGGACAGCGAGGAGACCATCGCCCGGCGCATGGCCAACGCGCGCGAGGAGATGTCGCACCACGGCGAGTTCGACTTCATCATCGTCAACGAGGTGTTCGAGACCGCGGTCGACGAGATGTGCGCGGTCTTCGCCGCCAGCCGCCTGCGCCGCGAACGCCAGCAGCAGCGGCACGCGGCCCTGATCGAGGCGCTGCTGGCGCCGGAATGATCCTGACCGGGCTCGCGGCCGTTCCGCACCGGTTTTTGCGTCGCAAGTGATTGATTTTCATGGGGCATGCTTGCAATCCGGCCGGATCCCGCTACAATGGCCGGTCCCGCATCCTGAATCGACGGCCCGCCGGCCGCCGGGAGTCCCATGGCCCGCATCACCGTTGAAGATTGCCTGAAAGTCGTCGACAACCGCTTCGAGCTCGTCATGATGGCCGCCAAGCGCGCGCGCCAGCTCGCCAACGGCGTCGAGCCGCAGCTCGACAACTCCGAACTGCAGGACAAGCCGACCGTGCTGGCGCTGCGCGAGATCGCCGCGCGCCGCATCGACCAGGACTACATCGACGCGGTCGACAAGGCCGAGCGCGAGCGCAAGGAGCGCGAGGCGCTGGAGTGGGCCGCCGCCGAGGTGGTCGCCGACGACGACCTGGCGAAGGGCGACGACTGAGTAGAGCGGGGAACGGGGTACGGGGAACAGTGGTTCGCCGGTCCCCGAGGGACG
>Ga0123333_10006077_pt1 | contig 10704 bp, 4 predicted proteins | sample BioC12SIPDNA_3_FD_89957 | JGI IMG/M metagenome (GOLD analysis project Ga0123333, IMG submission 89957) | Anaerobic biogas reactor microbial communites from Washington, USA - Biogas_R2_B C12 SIP DNA | ecosystem: Engineered > Bioreactor > Anaerobic > Unclassified | place: Washington, USA...
CGGCGTCATCCAGATAGCGGGTATCCGCGGGCAGCGGCCAGCGGCCCTGCAGTGCGGAGTCATCGGTCGTCTGCAGGTTGACCTCCCCAACTGCGGCGGCGGCTCCCCGGGGCGCCAGCCAGGTTGCCTCTTGTGTGTTGCCCACACAGACGCGCGCTTTGATGGGGCCAGTCGAGGAGACGGCGATGCGGCGGCCGTCCGTGGCCTCTGTCCACTGCCCCTCGGCGTCCTGGACGAGTAGCCAGTTGAACTCGGCGTTCAGGTACTTGGGCGGATTCTTTCCGGTACACGGCCGGTTGCCGACCGCCACCAGCGGCGTGTTGGCTGACGTCGTCCCCGAGCCGGCGGTGCGAATGCCCAGCTGCTCGCCCGCCTCCACGGCGCGCCGGTAGGCGTCGCGTCCGCTGTGGAAGCTGGCGTACCAGTAACCGCCGGCGTGCGCATCGCGATCCATGTCAAACCATACGGTTGCAGCGGGCCATTGGCGGGCCGTCTTGAGTTGCGGTCCGTATTGCGCGATGAGCTGTGCGGCCGGGCGCGGTGAGCCGTCGGGATTGGCGATGCCGTAATCGCTGCGTTCGCCTTCGCGGTATCCGCCGGGCCACCACCAGGGGATTGTTCCGTTGGCACCGCTTTCAAGTGCCATCCGGTAAAACAACTCGTGGTATTTGGACACTTCGTCAATCCGCGCGCTCGACGGACTCATCGTCACGGCATTCCACACACTCTGGCCAAACTCGGACCAGACGATCGGTTTGCCGCCAGTGGTGAAGTGCGCGTATTTCGTGATGAAGCCGGCGGCGTAGTAGCCGTCGTCGGTTGGCGGAATCGAATATCCTTCCGGACAGATGAAGTCAATGTGCTTGGGGGTGCCGGTGAAGACGAAGTCGTGAGGCAGCGTGTTCCCCTGGCGGAAGCTCACCAGATGATTCGGGTCCAGTTCACGCAGCCTGCGGTGGGCACGGTTCCAGCGGCTGCTGGTCAGATCGTCCATGAACCTGCGATAGGCGGCCATCATCGTGCGCCATGGTCCGTCGTTACTGAAGTGCTCGTCGGGGGGCGAGATCAATCGCCCCTCGGCGTCGCGACGACCGGTAACTCCCCAATCTGCTTCGGCGGCCTCCAGGCTCCCGTACTGCTCCACGACCCACTCGCGCCATGCCTCATCCCATTCGGCGCGGCGATCCCCCTGGAACACGTAGTTGCCCGGTTCCCAGATGGTGTCGTAAGCCATGATGGTCGGGTTGTCGGCCAGACGGGCGGTGGCAAGGAAGTCCTGCAGCTCCTGCTCGCGAAACGCCAGGGGTGACGCCAGTCCGCAGAACAGGTTCACGTAGATGTCGTGCTTGCGGCACCGGCAGATGAAGTCGAGCAGATTCCGGTAGAACTTCGAATCGGGCGACTGGATGCTCACCATGTTGATCCCGATCGCTGTCATGCGCTCCAGGTCCTCCTCGACCAGCGCCGGATCGTAGTAGCGCTGCTGCAGCCACCCGGCCCAGAAGTCCTCGTGGTGCATGCCTGACACGTAGAGTGGCCAGAAGTTCACGCCCACCGGATACCAGGGTTGATCGCCCAGGTAGAAGTTGTTGTCCCGGACGGTCATGAACTGGTCCTGCGCCGGAGTGGCCGTGTCGAGCACATGAATCTCGTGCTCGATCTGGTCCAGCACGGTGCTCTCGTGAAGCAGCGTTGTGGAGACGCGGTACGTCGCGCCGGGCGCGCCGGCGGCCATGCTCGGTTTCTCCCAGCGGTGATTCTCGCGCGGAGGCAGATCAAGTGCGGTTGTCTGAGACAGCACGACATTGTCCTCCGCATCGCGCACCGTCATGCGCAGTGCCACCGACTGGCGGGCGAGGCCGAGGTTCTGCACGTCCGCGCCCAGCTGGATCGCCTCTCCCGGCCAGTAGGCGAAGTGTTCGGCGCCGGCTTCCCGCAGGAAGACGCCCGTACGCAGGCGCGAGGCCAGCGACTGAACCAGCGTCAGCGCGGCCGGCGTGGAGAGGAATGCGGGGTCATTCACGCCGAGGCAGGCGAACACACTGCCCGTAAAGGGCGGAGCGTGATTGAGCAGCAGCCAGGCCGCATGGCCGCGCACATGGCCGTCCTGCGCGACGGCGTCCACCAGCGGCAGGAAACGCCATTTCTGGTCCCGCGAAAAACCGCGGCCCATGGTCCGAGGGATGCCACAGACGAGATCCGTGACCGCCGGACACTGTGTGACGTCCGGCGCACACGGATGCACCCCCGCGCGCAGCGTGACCGGCTCGTCGACAGGGTAGACTTTGTACCGCGGCAGGATCGTCTCGAGCGTCTTGTCCGCAGGCGGCATCATCACGGCGAGTTGCTTCACGGGATGCTCGCACGTTCCGAGATCGGCCAGCCAGAAACGATGCTCGCCCGGCGCCACCACCGATGTGTGCGAGAAGGCGAGTTGAAATCCGATGCGGCGCGCCCGCGCAGGTTGCAGCTGGTCCCCGGCCCCACCGCGCTTGTCGCGTGTGGGGGAGTCGATCCAGTACTTGAAGTCGCGCGCGTCCAGCACAATCCGTTGCCACTGTGGGGCGATGTCGACGACGGCCATCCAGCGTGATCCGTCCTGCTCATGGATCTCCACGACCAGTTGGGGCGTCGACGGATCGCCTTTGACCTGCATGCTGATGAGCGTGTGCTCCGGGCCGAACAACTGCAGGTTGTCGGGAGACATGTACCCATCCCAGTTCGTCAGGTTCTGTGTCCAGTAGCAGAAACAGGGCTGCCCCTGCGGTCCCTCCGGGCGGACCTCCCACGATCCGGCCGCGGCCGGATTGCCGGTCGCGCGCTGCCAGAGGGCTGCATTCAGCGCCGAACCTGCCAGCGGCGCGTACGTCGGTACCGCGCTGCGTTTGACGGCCTCCACGGCCGCATGATTGAACCAGATGGTCTCCGCGGACCAGACCGGATCGTCCAACAGCGGGCCGCCGAGAAAGAGCACATGTCCGCGGCCACTGGCGAATGCCGCCAGCGCGTCCAGGCCCGCTGCCGGATAGGTCCGGCACTGCGGGATCACGTAAAGGAAGAACTGCTCGGGGGACAGCGTCTGGGGATCGCAGACCTGTGCAGCCGACAGGGGCTGCACATCGAAACCGGCCTCGCCGAGTCCGGCTGCGAGCTTGGCTACATACGCGCGGTCGCACCCGGGCAGATCGTCCGCCAGGATGGCAACGGCCGCGCCGGGATCAGGCACTTGGGGAGCTGCACCGGCCTGCGAAACCGCTGCGGCGAGCACAAGCTGGGCACACATCCCCACCACACAAAGCTGTCGGTTGACGGCGGTCAAAGGGGTTCTCATATTATTTCCTATCCGAGCTTCTGTGTCATTGTGTCATTGTGTCATTGTGTCTGTGTGTCATTGTGTCATTGTGTTTCCAGGTTTCCGGACGTCTGAGCTTCTGGACATATTAACCGCATTTGCCCAACGGCGAGAGAGGGTCCACTGTGCGAAAAAGTGCTCTATACAGGCGTGCGTGCACGCGCGCTTCGGCGGCTGGTCGTCTGTGTGGCGGCCGGATCCTTCCGATGCTGGCCGGCGCGTGGCTATTGTGCTGGGTGTCGGCCACGAGCGTGGGCGGTACGGAGGGGCCGGCGACACGTCCCAACATACTGATCCTGCTGGCCGATGACATGGGGTACTCGGACCTCGGCTGCTACGGCGGGGACATCGAGACGCCGCATCTCGATGCGCTGGCCAGGCACGGACTGCGTTTCACGCAGTTCTACAACACCGCCCGGTGCTGGCCCACGCGCGGCGCTCTGCTGACCGGCTATTATGCGCAACAGATCCGCCGGGATACCGTGCCGGGTGTGCCAAAGAGCGGCGGTGGGGGCACGCGCCCTGCCTGGGCAGCGCTGTTGCCCGAAATGCTCAAGCCTCACGGATACCGGACCTATCACTCCGGCAAGTGGCACATCGACGGGGAACCGGTCAAGAACGGTTTTGACCACTCGTATTGCCTGCACGATCACGATCGGCTGTTCTATCCCAAGCACCACACCGAGGACGGTGTAGCGCTGCCGCCCGTGGCGCGCGACTCGGGTTACTACGCCACGACCGCGATCGCCGAACACGCGGTGAAGTGTCTGCGCGCGCATGCTGCGGAGCATGCGGGACAGCCGTTCTTTCAGTATGTTGCTTTCACCTCGCCGCATTTCCCCCTGCACGCTCTCGAGCAGGATATTGCCCGCTACCGCGACAAGTACATTGCAGGCTGGGATCAAATGCGGGAGCTGCGGTGGCAGCGCATGCGCGATATGGGCATCGTGCAGTGTGGTCTCGCAGCCCCGGAACGGGAGGTGGGCCCCCCCTACGATTTCCCGGATGCGCTGGCCACACTCGGCGCCGGAGAAATCAACCGGCCGGTGCCGTGGAGCGAGTTGACCGAAGCGCAGCGCTCATTCCAGGCTGCCAAGATGGCGGTGCACGCGGCCATGGTCGACCGGATGGATCAGGAGATCGGCCGGATCCTCCAGCAGCTGCGCGAGATGGGAGCGTTCGAGAACACGTTGATCCTGTTTCTGTCGGACAATGGGGCGAGCGCCGAGATCATGGTGCGGGGAGACGGCCACGATCCCCACGCCCCGCCTGGATCCGCCGCTTCGTACCTCTGTCTCGGACCGGGCTGGTCCACCTGCGCGAACACGCCGTTGCGGCGGCACAAGACCTGGGTCCATGAAGGCGGCATCGCCACCCCCCTGATCGCGCACTGGCCCCAGAAGATCACGGCCGCCGGGGCCCTGCGGCACAACCCCGGCCACGTGATCGATGTAGTACCCACCGTCCTGGACGCCGCGGGGATCGCACCGGTCACTTCGTGGAACGGTGCGAGCGTGCCCGCCCCGCCCGGCCGGAGTCTGGTGCCCGCGTTCGCGACCGACAACAGCGTTACGCACGAGTACCTGTGGTGGTTGCACGAGGGCAACCGCGCCGTCCGGGTCGGCAACTGGAAACTCGTGGCGGACAACCGGCAGCCCGAGTGGGAACTCTACGATCTGGACAAGGACCGTGCGGAGTCCGTCAATCTGGCGGGCGAGTATCCGGGCAAAGTGCAGGAACTCCAGCGGGTCTGGGAGGCCCGCTGGCAGGAGTTCCGCGAACTGGCCACGCGGGACCTGACACCTTAACGTGGCGACGCTGGTGGCGGGGCCCAGTTGGCCGCCTGGGTCTTGTCGCGCTGGGCGTATTTGCTCCAGACAGACTCGTCATAGAGCATCTGCAGGAAGACGCCGCCGACCACTGGCCGCGCCGTGAACCCGGTGCGACGAGCCGTGTCGGTCTCGTACCAGTCCGTCAACGGCATGCGGTCCGGTGTTTCGTTGACGAACGCCATCACGGGATTCAGCAGCGCACTGAAATCCGCGCGGTCCTGCGTCAGCGTGGCCGTCCAGAGAATCCAATCCAGCTTGGTGTATGCCTTGCGATTGTCCAGCGGCAAGCCGTAGCGGTTCTGAACCCGCTTATAGTAGTCCAGCTCTTTGCGCAATACCTCGCCGGGGAACAGTCCGAGTCCCAGGAGCCGATCCCAGACCAGGTTGTACTTCTGGCTCCACGAGCCGGGAAGGTCGAACGCCAGGCGGAAATGATCGCCGTCATCGGCCGCTGTGATCCATTGGGCCGCGTACTCCCGTGCCAGCGACTGGTACTCCTCGGCCCGTGCGCTGTCGCCCCGCAGCGCGCACAAACGGCCGAATGCCCCCAGGCCACAGATCGCTTTGGCGCTCAGATTCACGTTGTGGGCCAGGTGCCCCGCGAAGTCGTCAGTACACAGCTGATTAGCAGGGTCAAAACCCTTGTCGCGGAGATATTCGGCCCAGCGCTCAAGCAGCGTCCAGTACAGTCCGGCGAAATCGGCATGCCCTTCGAGCTGAGCGATGGCGGCCATCAGGATCAGCAGGTTCCCGCACTCTTCGACCGGCATCTGGTTCTCTTCCGTCTGTTCCCCACCGCCGTACATCTGGCCGTTGGCATGCGGGTATTGACCCAGGTCGTGGGGCGCGAAGGGGAACTTCCAGCGCGCCGATGCGGCGTAGTTCATGAACGGGACCAGGAACGACTTGGCCAAGGTCGGACCGAACAGCAGGAACTGGGGCGACATGGGGTAGAACACGTCCGACGTGCCAATGCAGCCGCCCGAGTGATTCTCTTTGGAAAACTGCAGCGGCTGGCCGTTGTCATCTGCCACGAATTTGCCTGCGGCAAAGCACTGGCGATACGCCAGCGCCGCCAGCGCTGCATACTGGTCACCGCCTGCGCGTGTCAGATCCGCCAGCAGCTCCTCGTCGAAATCGCTGCATCGCTGACGCAGCGCCGGCACGTCTCGCACTGCCGCCTGCAGCAGGTCCGAGGCCTCCCACCCGCTGCGGCGCCAATACGGACGCAGGTTCTGTCCCATGTACTGGATCGAATACAGGTCGTCGTAGGCCAGCAGCAGCCAGCGCGACGCCGGCTTGCCCTCCAGCCGCCCGAAATCCATCACGACCCCGGCCCCGATCGTCCCGCCCGGACCGCGACTGGGGCCCGGCCCGAGCGACACCTGTGTCGACGAGTCGTCACTTGCCACCGCCACGTACAGATACCCCCAGTCGATGCGGATGTCATCGCCGCACTTAGCGAGAACCGGCTGGTCCGTCGAGCCGATCTTCACGGCCGTCACCCCCGGCCACTGCTCGATCGAACCTTCCACCAACTGGTCCGGCGTGTTGACGGCCAACTCGCCCGAGGCAGTAAACGACAGTTTGACGTGGTGAGCCGCACCATCGGTCGGCGCGACGTCCCACAGAAGATACGTGACGGGACGCGCCAGCAGGTCCAGATCGTCCGGCAGCGCCGGTGTGAGGAAAGTGAGCTTCACTTCAACCCCCGCGGCCGCAAACGTGTAGACCGTTTGTGTCGGAGTCACACACAGACGCGTCTGAGGCATCGGGGTCATCGCCACCGGGGTCTCCCCCATCACGCGATACCCGGTGCCGTCAATGTCAACCACGGCTGTCAACCGGTGCGGTTTGCCCGTCCAGTGCACGGTGCCCGCATCGGACAACCGGTCGGCCGGCGACCAGATGCTGAAATACGGATCACACGTCACCAACGGCACTGCGGGCGGACGGAGATCGCCTGCACCAGCTGATGGGATGACTGACCCCGCCAGCAAAGTCGCGGTACACACCGTACACATCCAGAAACACCGAACGCTGCTCATTCTGCTTGCTCCCGTATGATACGCCTGACCAGTCCGCACCCTGTTATACTCATATTTCGTTCAGCAGCGAGGGGGCTGGCGGGACTGGCGCCGCCCCCGAAGTGGGCGGTTGTGGGTTCGGGTTGAGGCGGCACGTGACGCCAACCAGACAACGCCAACCAGACAAGTCGGAGTGGCAGAGTGAAACACACAGTGTCCATGGTTTGCGCCATCGTCCTGGCGTGGCTGGTCCCGGCCACCGCGGAGGAAATCCCGCTGCAGTGGCTGCAGGACGGGGCGCATGCGCGCCAGTTCAGCGGTATCTATCCGCATCTGGCCAGCTTCAATTCGCAGGGTGAGTGTGGCACCGGCGCGCTCCTCCCCTGGGCCGGCAAGCTCTGGTGGGTGACCTATTCGCCGCACATGCCGCATGGGTCGGATGACAAGTTGTATGCCATCAACGAGACACTGGACCTGTTCGTCTGGCCTGGCAGCGTGGGGGGAACTCCCGCTAATCGCTTCATTCACCGCGAATCGCAACAGGCACTCATCGGGCCGTACGTGATTGACCGGCAGGGCTCGATCCGGGTGATTCCGCCGAGCGTCATGCCGGGACGCTTGACAGGCAACGCCCGGCACCTGACCGATCCGTCGCGGCGAGTGTACTATGCGACGATGGAGGAAGGTTTCTACGAGGTCGACGTTCAATCGCTGGAGGTCACCGAGTTGTTTCCGGATGCCAATGCCATGCCAGATCTGGCCGGGCCCCTGTTGCCCGGATTCCATGGCAAGGGACTGTATTCGGGCCAGGGGCAGCTGGTCTACGCCAATAATGGTGAACCCGGTGCAGTCGCCCAGACTCGCCCGGACATCGAGTCAGGCGCGTTGGCCGAATGGCACGGACATGGCGACTGGCACGTGGTGCGCCGGAACCAGTTCACGGAAGTGACCGGACCCGGCGGCGTCGCGGGCAACGAGCATCCGGAACAGGACCCGATCTGGAGCATTGGCTGGGACCATCGCTCGCTGATCCTGATGCTGCGCAGCGACGGGGCCTGGCAGCATTTCCGACTGCCCAAAGCCAGCCACTGTTACGACGGCGCGCACGGATGGCATACCGAATGGCCGCGCATCCGCGAGATCGGTGAAGACGATCTGCTCATGACCATGCACGGCATGTTCTGGCGGTTCCCATCCACCTTGCGCGGCGGACACACGGGAGGCATCCGGCCACGGTCGACGTATTTGAAAGTCATCGGCGACTTCTGCCGTTGGCAGGACAGGCTCGTGTTGGGCTGTGACGATGCAGCACACAATGAATTCCTGAACACGCGCATCGCCAAGGGGCAGGTGGCTGGTCCTGCCGAGTCGCAGTCGAATCTCTGGTTCATCGCACCTGCGCAGCTCGACTGCCTCGGCCTCCCCCTCGGGCGCGGTGCCGTCTGGCTGGACGATCCGGTGCAGCCGATGGAGCCATCCGACGCCTTCCTGTTTGGTGGGTTTGCCGAGCGAAGCGTCCACCTGGCACATGACGCGTCTGATGCGGTGACCTTCCGGTTCGAAGTAGACAGGCGCGGCGATGGCCACTGGACCCCGCTGGAAGATGTCACCGTGGGGCCTCACGGTTACAGCTGGCACGCCTGGGCAGCGGACCAGGATGGGGAGTGGATCCGGATCACGGCGAGCGGCAACTGCCGCGCCACTGCCTGGTTTGAATATCGCGGCGGAGGGAAGCACGTGCCACATCCGGCACATGGGACGACCGAGGTCGCCGAGCTGTTTGCAGGACTGGCGCCTGCCGGTCAAGGGCCGGCGCTGGGGGGCTACGTGCGGGCCGGCGCGCGGCAGGTCGGACTGCAGATTCTCGCCACGCAGGTCGCTGGGAATGTCAGTCGGGAGACCGGCTGCTACACGCTCACTCCCGACCTGTCACTGGTGCGTGACACATCGCCGCCGGCGCAGTCCCAGCTGGCGGAAGCGGTGGCAATTCCAACCGGCATTCTCCGGCTCGAAGGGAATTCGATTCTCTATCGCGATGACGATGGTACGCGCTATCGTCTGCCCATCGGGAACCCGGTCTACGGCCAGCGGCCGGAGTTGCTGGATCTGCAGCGGACGTCGCGTGAAGTGACGACCGAACGCGACCTGTTCCAGTGTGCCGGAACGTTCTTCGAGCTGCCGGCGCGCGGTGCCGGCGGCGTTGCTCGGATTCGCCCCGTCGCCACACACCCTTTCTTCATTCAGGACTACTGTTCGTGGCGCGGCCTGCTGGTGCTCACCGGTGTTGCGCCGCTCGCGGAATTACCCAATACCCATATCATGCGGTCTGCGGATGGCCTGTGTGCAGTCTGGTTGGGGGCCGTCGACGACCTCTGGACACTCGGCAAACCGACCGGGCGCGGCGGCCCGTGGGCCAGCACGCCGGTGCGCCGAGACGAGCCGTCCGATCCGTATCTGTGTGCCGGGTACGACCACAAGGTCCTGCTGGTTTCCCACGATGCCAGCGCCACGGTCACGATTCGTGTCGACGTCGACATCAGCGGGACTGGTCGATGGCACACGTTCACGACGCTGGCCGTCGCCGCGGGAATGTCCGGACGTTTTGAGTTTCCCGCAGGGTTCCAGGCTTACTGGGTGCGGCTGGCCGCCGATCGGGATTGTACCGCCACTGCCGAACTGGTGTATGAATAAGGGGGCACGCGAAGCAGGCTTCCAGCCTGTCAAGCATAGCCGCTTTCGGATCGAGGCGCCTCACCGCGGCTCGCTGGGCTGATCCATCGCGCGCGGCCGGTCGGCTACGGCGTGTCCGCCCTGGCAGCTGCAGCGGCTGCAGCGGCTGCAGCGGATGTGGCGACACGATAGTGCGCCAGTATCAGGATGGCCGCACCGGCCACCATCAGCAGACCGGCAAACCACTCCAGCGCGTTGAGCGTCTCACCGAGAGCGGATCGACGCCCAGCAGTGAATACCGCATGCTCACGCCGTAGCAGCCGTAGAACAGGCTGCAGACCAGCGCGATCAGAATGCCCGTGAGCGTGACCTCCGCATCGGTCTGGATCTTGCTGATACTCAACAGCACGAATCCCACAATCGACAAAACCAGGCCGGTATGATAGTGGCCATAAGTGATCCGGGTACAGCCTCTTTCCGTGAGAACGCTCCCATGTCACGCCAAGCCTCCGAATACGCCGAAGGCGTTACACTCCAGAGCCCAGGGGTCGCCGCGCTTCGCGGCGCACCCTGGGTGGGGAACCGTACACGACGGGGCGGCCGAGCCATGAGGCAACCAACCAGCCGGCGGCCACCGAGGCCGCAACAAACCGCGCGTGGCGTACTGCGTGGCATGTGCCGCAGGCCGGCAGGAGTCGGAGTGCCTGTTTCAGATTAGGAGCTGTTGCGGCTGGAGGCCGAGCGGCGCGCGCCGCGCAAGTGCCGCGTGTGCGGCGGGAAGCTGGAGTTGCTCTATCAGACCGGGCGTCCGACGGTGGCCGAG
>Ga0123333_10006079_pt1 | contig 10704 bp, 8 predicted proteins | sample BioC12SIPDNA_3_FD_89957 | JGI IMG/M metagenome (GOLD analysis project Ga0123333, IMG submission 89957) | Anaerobic biogas reactor microbial communites from Washington, USA - Biogas_R2_B C12 SIP DNA | ecosystem: Engineered > Bioreactor > Anaerobic > Unclassified | place: Washington, USA...
ACATACGCATTGCTTCACGCTCTCCGACAAGTCCCTCGCCATCGGGGGAGGCGTGCTGGAAGCCCTGCTTTCCAGAAGCATCCTACCGCTGAGCGAGCCAACAGGGTAGTCAGCCAGAGCCATCCATGATCGGACCATTTCGCACCTGGCTGCGCGTGGCGGCCGGACTCATCGTCCTGGTGAGCCTGGTGGGTTGTTGCCGGCTGGCGACCATGTCGCCTCCCGGGCTCACACCCGAGACCGCGACCACGCCAACGCCCACAGCCGCGCCCACCATCACGCCGCCGCCCACGGCCGCCCCGACGGGTGCTCCGGGAACGAAGCCCACACCGCGCGTGCCACAGGCGCCCCTATTCGGCCCGCCCTGGTCCGAACGAACGATCTACCGGACTGGGCTGACGCCCGGCGAATGGCCCATCCTGGACGCGCTTGACGATGCGAGCGAGTATCGGATCGACCTGACGATCGCAGACTCGTTCACTGAAGTGCAGGGACGCCAGCAGGTCCGCTACACGAATCAGGAAGAGGAACCACTATCGGAGATCTACATGCGGCTCTTCCCGAACGCGCTGGGAGGAGAGATGGCCGTCTCATCCATAACCGACGATGGACAAAGCGCAGACGTTCAGACCCATTTTGCCCGCACTGCATTGCTCGTCACGTTGCCAGTGCCCCTCGCGCCGGGCGCGTCCACGGTGATCGAACTCGCCTATCGCATCACCGTTCCTGAGACGTTGGACACCGGATACGGGCTTCTCAGCTACACCGATGGGATCCTGGCCCTGGACACCCCTTACGCACCGATTCCCGTCTACGACGACGAGGGCTGGAATGTGGAGGATCCGCCGGCGACCGCGGATACGAGCTACTACGACGTGAGTTTCTACCTGGTGCGCGTCACGGCGCCGCCGGCGCTTGCGCTTGCCGCTGCCGGGGTCGAGGTCGAACGCACGGCCGAAGGAGCCGCGCAGACGGTTACGTTCGCGCACGGGCCGGCGCGCGACTTCTCCCTGGCGGCCAGCGCTGCCTACGACATCGCCTCACAGCAGGTCGATGACGTCCTGATCCGATCGTTCGCGCTCGAATCGGGGCGCGTGGGAGCCCGCATCGCGTCAGATGTGGCGGTCGAGGCCCTGCGCATCTTCGCCGAACGGTTCGGACCTTATCCCTTCAGCGAGTTCGACGTGGCCGCAACGCCGATGCTGGCACTCGGCATCGAGTACCCGGGCATCATCGGCATCAGCGCTGAGATACTTGATGGCGACGCGCCGCGCCAGGCACTCATCGAGACGACCGTCGCGCACGAGGTCGCGCACCAATGGTTCTACGGCCTGGTCGGTAACGACCAGGTCGACGAACCATGGCTGGATGAGGCGCTCGCGCAGTACGCAACCTGGCTCTACTACCTCGACCGGTACGGCGAGGCGCCGGCTGAACTCGTCCGTGAAGGGTGGTTCTCGCGCTGGGAACGAGTCGACCGCGCGGCTGTGCCTGTGGGACTACCGGCCGCGGCCTACGACGGCCTCCAATATGGCGCCATCGTCTACGGACGAGGCCCCCTCTTCGTGAGCGCCCTCGCGGAGCGCATGGGCCAGGAGACGTTCGATCGCTTCCTGAGGGAGTATAGCGATCGTCATCGCTGGGGCATCGCGACGACTGCCAGCTTCGAGGAGATGGCAGAGGCGGCCTGCGATTGCTCGCTGGATGACCTGTTCAGCGAGTGGCTCGCCCCGTAGCCGTGTCGGGGTCAGGTCCAGCGTAGCGAGACCGTTACGGCCGTCCCCTCCCCTGGCCTGCTGTGCACCTCCAACTGCGCGCCCAGGCTCTCCGCCCGGTCGCGCATCGTCTGAAGGCCCATGCCGCCTGCCTCGGCGCCGGTCCGGACGTCGAAGCCGGTGCCATCGTCCCGGACTGTCAGCACCGCAGCCTTCTCGCCGTACGACAGATGGACTTCGATCGTCGAGGCACGTGCATGCTTCAAGGCATTGTTGAGCGCCTCGCGCGCGATGCGATAGAGCTCTTGCTGCGCCGCGACCGGCAGATTCTCATCGCCGTCCTGGACCAGCTGGACCCGCATGCCGCCGCGTGCTTCGACCGCCTGTAGCCGCGTGCGCAGCGCCGCGGCGAGTCCGACACGCTCCAGGTCTGGCGGGCGTAGCTCGTGAATCAGGAGTCGCATCTCCCGCAGCGCATCCCGCGATGTGTCCCGCAACGCGCGCAGGTTATCCGAGACCGCGCCGTGGTTGTTCGCCTCAACCTGACGTGCCGCAGCCTCTGCGTAGAGGGTGATGCTGTAAAGCGCCTGCGTCACCGAGTCGTGCAGTTCGCGCGCCAGGCGGTTGCGCTCATCCAGCGCGGCTGCTTCGCCCGCCTTCTCCCGCAACGCTGCGTTCTCGATCGCCAACGCGGCCTGATCGGCCACGCTCTGCGCCTCGCGCGTGTCCTCATCGCTGAAGTCACGGACGTCGTGGTAATAGAGCGCCAGGATGCCGTAAGGCTGATCCTGTACGATGAGCGGCGTCAACAGCATGGCCGCAAAGGAGTCCATGAGCTGCTGCATCTCCGGCCGCTCGAGGTACGAGGCCAGCAATGCGTCCGCATGCATGCCTGACACCTGCTGGCGGATGTTCGGAACCGCGATCGGCCGGCGTTCCTGAAGCACGCGACCCGCGATGCTGCCCCGTGACGGAATGGCAGCAGCCTCGATGAACCGTTCGCCCACCCCACAACCGGCTAAGACCCCCATTACCGATTCGGTCTCTCCGGGGGGTTCCAGGCGAAAGATGGCCGCGCCGTCGCTGCGCAGCATGCGACAGGCGTGGGTCACGATGAACTCGAGCATCTTTTCGAGTGACTGCTGCGAGTTCAAGGCGCCGACGATCTCGGCCAGGCCGTCCGCAATGCGCCGGCTGCGCTCTGCCTCGGCGCGCCGATCGCGCTCCTGCCTGTGGAGTGCCGCCAGCTCGGCCGTCCGTTCTGCCACGCGGCGCTCCAGGTCCTGGTACGCGAGCTGCAGCGCGCTCTGGGCCTCGACGCGGGCGGCCAGCTCCTGCTCGAGCGACGTGTGCAGCCGCGCATTCGCCAACAAGATGCCCGCCAGCTCGGCAAGTCGCCCCATCGCCTCCAGATCATCGGCGGTGAAGGGGGCGGAGTAGATAAGTCGCGTCAGACCGATGACGCCTGCCACCTGGCCGTCCACGATGAGCGGGACCCCCATGGCTGGGCCCGCCGGATCACCCTCGAAGGCCTCCGAGCGGCCCTCCCAGTAACGGTACAGATCGACCGACATGGGACGTGCGGCTGCCCAGATGCGTCCGGCCAGGCCCTCGCCCGGCTTCAACCGCACCCCGACGCGCTTCTCGAACGTGCCAGTGCCGACGTGCGCCACCAGTTCGTCGCGCTCCCTGTCCACCAGGTACAGCCACCCATACGCCGCGCCCACCAGCGCGACGGAGCGCTCGACCAGTGTGGTAAGCAGGCCTTGGACATCGCGCGCGCCCGCTACGCCGACAGCCGTATCATGCAGTGCGGCGAGCGTGTCCTTCTGCCGGACCAGGACTTCTTCCCGCTCACGGAGGGTTCGCGCAGTGGATGCAAGCTCGCTCGAGGTTCTCTGCTGCGACGCCAGCGCACGCACCAGCAGGTCGGAGAACTGCTGCACCAGCACGGCGAGCACCAACAGAAAGACCGCGAAGGCGAAGCCCGCCTCGAGCCAATCCGCCAGGCCGGTGGGGTTTGTCTGCTGGGTCAGCAATGAGTCCAACGCACCTCGGCCGGCGAGGAAAGTGAACGCACCGTAGACTGCCAGGCTCACGGCCGCCGACACGTAACCGGCGCGACCGCCCAGCAGCAATGACGCCACGATCGGCATCACCAGGAGATAGAGCCGGCCGCTGCCAGCGAGGCCCAGCCGCGCCAGGCTCGCGATCCCGTTAGCATAGACCAGCCCCAACAGGCCGTAGACGCGCGTGCTCTCCGGCAGCGAAGGCGCCAACGCCAGAGCGACGAACGCGATATAAATGCCGAGGTAGGCCCACAGGATCGGTGTGATGCCTTCGCCGAAACGCGCGTTGACGATGGGCGCGACGTAGGCCGGCAGGCCCGCCACCGCGACGACCGTCAACAGCCCGTAGAGCGCGCGCGTCCGCCACACACGCAGGCTGGGCGTCAACATCGTTCGATTCGCTGCGGAGTTCGACGAGTCCAACATGGTCCTAGTGTAGCACATCGTCGCTCCGTCCGTGAACCAGCCAAATGGAGTGTCGCGCGTCCGAAGCGTGTCGCATCGTTGACGCCCTTCAACTTGACGCCGTCACCACATCGTGGTGTAGTAGACATATCAGCAGGCCACCGGCGTCACAAACGCACGGCTGACGGAGGTAAGTAATGATGGGCATGACCGACGAGGAGCTCTACGCGGGGTTCCCGAAGGACAAGGCCGAGCGCTACAGGCGCGAGGCAAGGGAGAAATACGGCGCTGCAGTCGTCGATGAATCCGAGCGCCGCGCCAGGGCGATGCCGCGAGAACACTGGGACGCGATCAACGCCCAGGGCGATGCCGCCACCCGCGCGATCGCCGAGCTCGCAGCGGCCGGCTGCAAGCCGGAGGACGCAGAGGTGCAGCGGAACGTCGCGCTGCATTACGCCTGGGTGGACAACTTCTGGCACCCGACACCGGAAGCGTATGCAGGGCTCGGCCAGCTGTACGTTGAGCATCCCGAGTTCCGGGCATTCTACGACAAGTACCGCCCAGACCTGGCGGACTTCATGGCAGCCGCGATGCGTTACTACAGCGAACACTCCATGTGAACCGGGTGCGGGGAGGGTGCGTGGCCGCGGCCACACACCCTCCCCGCACCCTCATCTTCCATCCGGCTCTTCCCGGCAATTGCAAAAGTAAGCTCTTTCGTATACTCTATGTGCAAGCACCCGTTCGGAGTATACGATGGTCACCACCCCAAATGGCAGGGGTCCGATATGCGATGTCCTTGGCCTACCCTCCGCACGCCCGGAAGACATCGGCGCGCTGCTGGATTGTGTCGATGCCTTCTTCCTGCGCGCCGGGATCACCGACAGCGACGCGTTCGATCTGCGACTGGCGATCGAAGAGGTATGCACGAACGTGATGGTACATGGCTACGCGCAGCAACAACCAGGCCCACTGGAGATCTCGCTGTGCGCAGACCGCGAGATGGTCGCCGTCGTCATCATGGATCGCGCCCAGCCCTTTGATCCTGGGGCTGCGCCCGCGCCCGACCTCCAGGCCTCGCCCGAGCAGCGCCAGGTCGGGGGCCTCGGATGGCATCTGGTCCGCGAAGTTGTCGATCAGATCGTTTACCGATATGATGTAACGCATGGCAACACCGTGACCCTCATCAAGAGGCTTGGGATGCGCTCTGAAGCGTAAGATGATGAGGACGGCAGAGGCGCACCGGGTGACGTGGAGCGCACGAGTTGAGGGGCTTAGCGACAGAGGCAGCTGTTATGGAATTGGCAGACTACATCCGACCGTTGAGAAAATGGTGGTGGCTGATCGTCGCGGCGACGTTGGTGGCCACTGTGTCCAGCTATTTGGCCACACGTCAGCAGGCGCCGATCTACCGCACCCGCACGACTCTGATGGTCGGCACCGCCATCGAAAACCCGAATCCCAACGGCAATGAGTTCTGGCTGACTCAGCAGCTTGCCAACACCTACGCTGACATCGTGCAGCGCGACAACGTGCGTAATGCGGTGATGCAGCGGCTCAACCTCACCTGGCTGCCAGCGTATACCGCGAAGGTGGTGCCGAACACCCAGCTCATCGAATTGTCGGTCACCGATACGGACCCACAGCGCGCCCAACTCGTCGCTCAGTTGCTGTCCGAGGAACTCATCGGGATCAGCCCCACGGGGCCCGGCGGCGACGACCAACAACGGCAGCAGTTCATCAGCCAGCAGCTCGATGATCTCGAGGTAAAAATCCAGGAGACGGAGGATGAGATCAGCCGAAAGCAGTCAGAGCTGGCCAACATGTTCAGCGCCCGGCAGATTGCCGACACTCAATCTCAGATTGCCGGCCTGCAGAACAAAAAACTGACCCTCCAGGCGAACTACTCCTCGCTTCTCAGCAGCACCCAGCGCGGCGCGCTCAACAGCGTCAACATCATCGAAAGTGCGGCGCTGCCTATCACGCCGGTCGGGCCAAACAAGGGCGCCACCATCCTGCTGGCGGCAGCCATCGGTTTGTTGCTGGCCGCCGGGGCCGCCTACCTGCTCGAGTATCTGGACGACACGCTCAAGAACCCCGACGATGTGCAGAAGGCGCTGGGGCAGACGACACTGGGCGCCGTTCCCCGCATGGCCGACGGCGCAACTGCGGGTTCGGAGCTAGCCATCCTCTCCAACAGCCAGTCTATCGCCACGGAGGCCTACCGGGTCCTGCGCACCAACCTGCAGTTCGCCGCCATCGATCGACCCCTGCGAACGTTGATGGTCACGAGTCCCGCACCAGGCGAGGGAAAGTCGCGCACCGTCGCCAACCTTGCCGCTGCGCTCGCGCAGGCAGGCAAGCGCGTCATTCTCATCGATGCAGATCTGCACAAGCCGCGCCTGCATCGCCTCTTCGGCCTACGCAACAACATCGGCCTGACGACCGCGCTCCTCGAAGCGCGCCCGGCGCTGGACGGACTGATCCAGGACAGCGCGGTGCCCAACCTTTCGGTCCTGACCTCGGGGCCCTTGCCGCCCAATCCGGCCGAGCTGCTGGGTTCCGCCCGCGCGCGTGAGTTATTTGCCCAGCTTCTGGAACGGGCGGACATGTTGCTGCTGGACAGCCCGCCCACGGTCGCGCTTGCCGATGCGGCCATCCTCAGCACGCAGGCCGACGGCGTGTTGCTGGTCCTGGACGCAGGCCGGACGCGGCGAGAGGTGGCGCGCCGCGCGCTTGAGGCGCTAAATCGCGTGAATGCCCGGGTGCTCGGAACGGTCATCAATCGGATGCCGCTCAAGGGCGACGGGTACTACTACTACTATTACAGCTACGAGAACTACGGGACCGGGAGCGGGCAGAGCGCCGACGGTAGTTCGCGCAACGGTCGCCGTCGCGGTCTGAGGCGGCATCCCCGGGATACGGCGCCGGTCACGGGTGCGAGTGAGTCCAGCTGAGGCCCTTGCGGGGCGCAAGTCCTGCGAGGGCGACCACGACCGGCAGGAGCATGGCCCTGTTATCACCCTTTCGCACTCGTGATGAACTGATGCTCGCGCCGGATTGGTGCGACTGGCTGGGCTCTGCCCTGCGGGCAGGTCCGGTGTCCCTGCCTCCGCCGCCCCAGGACTTCACTCAGCAGGCGCACGTTCTCTCGGGCCACGGCATCCTGCCGCTGCTGTATGTCCGGCTTCGCGATGACTATCTCTGGCGCACCCTCTCACAGGAGATGCGCGCGTCCCTGTCCGACGCCTTCCAGCAGAGCGCGGCGCGATCCTTTCTCCTGGAAAGCGAACTCATCCGCATCGGAAACGCGCCAGGCAGCCTCGCCTTGCTGAAGGGTTCTGCTGTGGGCCGCCTCATCTACCCCAATCCTGCGCTTCGCCCCGTCAGCGACATTGACCTGCTCGTGCGCCGGGAAGCCGTGGAGGCTGTTCAGTCCCACCTGGCCGATCTCGGATACGTCGGGCAGGGCCTCACCGCGCACAGGCGCCTGGGCGCGCTCGCTCGCCGCTACCGCGCGGAGATGCCCCTGGTGGCAGATGTCCCGGGTTGCGGCCGGCTCCTCGTGGAACTCCATTGGGCGCTGGTCGAGGCGCCCTATTACGTTGAGAGGATGCAGCCGGACGAACTCTGGGCCGGAGCGTCGCTCGCGCCCGGCCTGCCCGCGTTCCTGATGCCTCGTCCGGTTCTCCTGCTCGCACACGCGTGCGCCCATCTCAGCATGCACCACAGTTCTGACGTGCGCCTCATTTGGCTCGTGGACGTCGATCGGCTCGCCCGCCTGCCCGACCTCGACTGGCATGAAGTGCTCGACGCTGCCGACCGATGGAAGCTTGGCTTCGCACTCCACATCACCCTCATAGTAACGCGTCGCTGGCTCGGTACGCCGGTGCCGGATACAGTCACCGCGAGGCTTGCGGAGTTGGCCCAGGATCCGATTGCGGCCAGTTCCTGGGGACTGGGAGACGAGTCGCAGGGACGAGCCGTCCGCCGCGCCGTCCGCTCGCTCGCCGCGCTTGGACCGGCGGACGGGGTGCACTATGCGGCCTGGCTTGCCTTGCGCACGGCGCTGCGGCCGCTGGAGATCGCCATGCGCCGGCGCACAGCGGGGCAACAATGACCGCAGACCGACATCCGCTCGCCTCAACCTGGCTGCCGCTTCTGCACGAAGCGCTCGTCGGGCAGGGCAGCTTGCGCATGCCGTTGCGCGGCAACAGCATGCTGCCGACCCTCCCGACACAGTGCGAGATCGAGGTCATCCCGCTGTCTGAGCCGCCCGCGCTCGGCGACCTGATCGTCTTTGTGGCCGGTGACGCCCTGGTCGCCCATCGCCTCGTGCGGCGCAGCGGCGGCAGGTTGATTGCCCAGGGCGACCACCGGCTGGGCCCGGATTCCCCGCTCACGCACGACCAGATTCTTGGCCGCGTCGCAGGGGCATATGTCGATGCGCAACGCGTGTGGCCCACGCCGGCTGCGCTCAGGATCGCCTGGTTCTGGCAGGTGCGATACCAGGGCCTGCGGGGCGCGCGATTGTTAGCGCGGCTCCTGCGCCGGTTCCGGCGCACCTTGACGCGCCAGCACGTTTAGGGAGGAAGCCTCGTGCCCGCCAATACGCTTGCTATCGACATTGCAGGTCTCGTTTGCCGGTTGGTCCTGCCATCGCCCGAATGGGCGCGTCCCCTCGCCGAGCGATACGACGCCTTTCGGGCCGATCCTTCACAGCCACCGGCATGGCAGGTTGAGTTGCGCGAAGACGGAACGATCGCGCAGGCAACACCGGGTTGGATCCAACACGATGGCCCGGTCACCGACTTCCAGGTGTCGTGGTACCGGGGAAGCATCGACCTGGCCGCACGCACCGCCTGGGTCACCTCGCCCCGCACCGACCTTGCCGCATCCGCCATAGAGAGGACACTCGGCTACATCTGCATGCAGGCTCTGCCGCGTGATTACGATGCGCTCCTGTTGCACGCCGTCGGCGTGGTGATTGACGGCCGCGGATACGTGTTCTACGGCCACTCGGGCGCGGGCAAGACGACGGTAGCAGGACTTGCGCAGAGCCACGGCGAGGTGCTCTCCGACGAGAACGTAGTGGTCCGGTTGGCCGATGAAGGCGCGGTGCTGTGCAGCACGCCATTCTGGGGCCACAGCACGCCTGCCGAACTCATCCGCCGCCGCGCCGGCCGCTATCCCCTGATTGGGCTCTTCTCCCTGGTTCACGCGCACGCGTTTGCACTCACGCCACTCACCCACGCGCAGGCGGTGACCAGCCTGCTGACCACTGAGAAGGTCGCGACCGAGCGCACCGAGAGCGCGGGCGCCTGGCTCGAGGTAGCCGGGCGCATCGTCGAGCGAGTGCCTGTGTTCCGCCTCGACTTTCCTCCTACCGCGGAACTGTGGCCCTTCCTGGCACGTCAGATGGGTTGAAAGCTGGTATAATCCAGTGAGGACGGCGTGGCCGCGCCGTTGCCCACAGCGCGCATGAGCGCGCAGCCCTTCGCGCGGCGGCGACGTCAGGAGGAGAGATCCCATGTCAACTACCCGTGCGCCATCCTTCCCCCTGCTGCCGGCGGTTCTGCTGCTGGTCATTGCGTTGGCTGCAACTGGCTGTCACGCGAGGACGGCCGTGTCCGGCCCCACGGAGGTCACCGTGACCCAGATCACTGGCGAGCGCCCTTCAGATCCGACCACCGGGCTGCAGTATCGCCTGTCCGAAGGCGCCGAACAGGCGCCCGACCGCACCGACCTGCCTCCTGCCCAAACCCGTCCGCTCGATCGCTCCGCCCTGCAGCGGCTCCTCGACCGGCTACCGCCGCTCATTGCACAGGCGGGTGACCAACAGGATCTGAACCTGCCGAAGGAATCCCTGCCTGCGCCCCGCCCAGGCCAGACGATCAAGGAGTCCTTCCCGCCGCCCGCTGCCCCTACGGCAGCGCCCGAGGCCGCCACGGGGCCCCTCGAGGTCCTGCGCTACGCGCCGGAAGGAGCGGTCGGGGTGGCGCCGAACCTGAGCGTTACCTTCAATCAACCGATGGTCGCGTTGACCGGCCTCAGCGACCTGGCAGCGCTGGACGTCCCGGTGCAGCTCTCTCCGCAGCCGGAAGGACAATGGCGCTGGGTCGGCACGAAGACTCTGCTGTTCGAACCCGCGGCTGCGACGGGGTTCTCCGCCGGCCGTTTCCCTGCAGCCACGGAGTACAGCGTCACTATACCCGCCGGCACGACCTCCGCCACCGGGGGCAAGCTCGCGGAGGCCGCCGCATTCACCTTCACCACGCCGCCACCGGCCGTCGAGACCGCTTCACCGAAGGACACGGTGTCGCGTCGCGACGTGATCGTGTTCCTCTCGTTCAATCAACGCATCGTCCCGGCCGACGTCCTGAAGACGATCACGGTCAAGGCCGGTGACAAGTCTTTCCCTGTCCGCCTTGTCACCGGGGAAGAGATCGCGGCCGACGATCGAGTCTCCGGCCTGATTGGCCGCGTGCAGGAAGGGCGTTGGCTGGCCTTTCGTA
>Ga0123333_10006086_pt1 | contig 10694 bp, 9 predicted proteins | sample BioC12SIPDNA_3_FD_89957 | JGI IMG/M metagenome (GOLD analysis project Ga0123333, IMG submission 89957) | Anaerobic biogas reactor microbial communites from Washington, USA - Biogas_R2_B C12 SIP DNA | ecosystem: Engineered > Bioreactor > Anaerobic > Unclassified | place: Washington, USA...
AGAAAAGGGACAAAACGAGCATCGCGAGTACTGGCAACCGGAAGATGAGTGGCATGCGACCATCCTTTCTTGCAGGGTGAACGGAATGTCCACCCCTAGCCCGTTGCGGCGAGGTTGCCAAGATGCGCCGCTTTTCAGGTCGCGCCACGGCGTCCGGACATCCGCGCCATGCGGTTCGCTGGCGGCGACCATCCCGGCAAGCCGACAATCCCTTGCAGAAATGCCTCCAGACCGCTACAGGCCGTCAGTGCCCGGCTGCGTGCTGCGGATTCTGCCGGGAACCACGCCGCGGTGCATGACGCGCCAGTCCTGCATGCACTGCCGGAGCACAACGCCCCATCATAGAAAAAGACATGACCAACAACGACATCCTGCGCCGCGTGCGCTACGCCATTCATCTGAACAACGACGAAACCCTCCGCCTGTTCGCCCTGGGTGGGCACACCCTGAGCCTCCCGGATTTGGACCTGCTGCTCAGGAAGGAGGAGGAGCCGGGATTCGTGGACTGCCCGGACACCCTGCTGGCGGCCTTCCTGGACGGCCTCATCATTTCCCGGCGCGGCCCGCGCGAGAACGCCGCCTTGGAGCCGGAAACCTTGACCAACAACGTCATCCTGCGCAAGATCCGCATCGCCCTGGAGCTCAAGGATACGGACATCCTGCGCATTCTGGAGGCGGGCGGCATGACGGTCTCCAAGGCAGAACTCGCGGCCCTGTTCCGCAAACCCGGACATCGCAATTTCATGCCCTGCCGGGATCAGCTGCTGCGGAAATTCCTGGCCGGACTGGCCAGCACCTCGAGGGAGAAACTGCCATGAGCGCCCTGGGCACGACTGCGACCCTGAAAATCATGAAGCTGGCCACCGGCGGGTGCTTTCTCGACGGCAAGGAGTTGGGGGAAGTCTTCCTGCCGGGACGCGAGATCCCGGCCGGGGTGGCTGTGGGCGACGAAGTGGAGGTCTTCATCTACCGTGATTCGGAGGCCGTGCTCACGGCCACGACGTCCCGGCCCCTGGCCGAGGTCGGCCAGTGCGCCTTCATGAAGGTCCTGACCGTGACCAAGGCGGGGGCCTTCGTGGACTGGGGTTTGCCCAAGGACCTCTTTGTCCCGGCCAGCGAACAGTACAAACCCCTCGAAGCAGGCCGGTCCTACGTCATCCTGGTCTACGTGGACGAGCGCACCGGCCGCCTGGCCGGCACGGCCAGGCTCCATTCCCGCCTGAGCGAGGACGGATCGGACTTCCGGGCAGGCCAGGAGGTGGACCTCATCATCAGCGGCTTCTCGGACCTGGGCTACAAGGCGGTCATCAACCACACCCATCTGGGCCTCATTTTCCGCGACGACACGCCAGAGGAACTGCGGTACGGCCAAAAGCTGAAAGGATACGTGAAGTTTGTCCGGACGGACAAAAAGATCGATCTTTCCCTGCTGCCCCCGGGTCTGTCCGGCCTGGACATGCTCGGCCAAAGAATTCTGGAGCACCTCAGGACCCACGGCAGGTCGTCGCATCTGACCGACCAAAGCCCGTCCGCGGACATTGCCGCCGCCTTCGGGGTCAGCAAATCCAACTACAAGAAGGCCGTGGGGAGGCTCTACAAGCAGAAAAAGATCAGCATCGAGACGGGGAGGATCGTACTCCTGTGACCCCCTCCCGTCCGGCTCGGCCCTCGGCTCCTTGCCGACTTATCCGTGGACAGGACTTGGGCAGGCTCTGGCGGGGCAAATGCAACACTTTTCGGCACTGGCCGCGGATCGTGTTCCGGCTGCACGGAAGAGAGATACAGCCCAACTCCGAACTGCTTCAGAACGGGGTGGCAGGGTTCTTTCAGGGGCATCCGTCACGAACCGATACGCTGAAATCATTAAACCTCTAAATGGAGACGTACAGTGGAAAAAATTTTGATCGTTGGGTGCAAGAACACCATGGACGATGTGTGCATCGGGTGTTCCCGCTGTCTGGTGGCATTCAACAGGCGCAAGGGGACTTTCGAAATCTACGAGGGGGTGGACGCGGAGATCGTGGGCATGGTTGGATGCGGCGGGTGTCCCGCTCCGGCCATTGTCACCCGGCTCATGCAGGTCAAGCTCTGGAATGCGCCCATGAACGAAAAGCCCACGGTCATTCACATTGCGCCCTGCGTCGCCGAGCAGTGCCCGCACAAGGCAGGAATCATCAAAAAAATCACGGACAAGGCGGGGATCCGGGTCATCGAGGGGACGCATCCGTACGTTCCTGCCGACATCTTTGCCTGAAGCAGCCTCATCCTGATCCGGCCAAGCCCCTGTGCATTGTCACCGGCCGCCGCTGGCCGGACCGTCACCCCTGGCGATAAAGCCTCGCCCCCAAGGCATGGTCTTCCAGGCGCAGGCCCATGCGGGCCAGCTCATGGCGCAGGCTGTCGGCCAGGGAGAAGTCCTTGGATCTGCGGGCTTCCTCCCGGCGGAGGACCAGGTCACGGGCCTCTGCTGGCCAATCCCTGGGCGCCAGGGGCAGGCGGGACTGATCCAGAAAACCGAGCACGCGGTCGCAGGCCATGAGCTGTTCGCCCACAGCCTCGGCCTCAGCCGCACTCAGCCTTCCGGCCTTGGCGTTGACGCTCTTGGCGAAAGAGAAAAGACGCGGCCAGAAGTGGGCCAGGTCCAGATTGTCATCCAGGGCCGAGGCGAATGCGGTCTTCAGGTCATAGATGGCCTGCTCCAGTTCCGGGGCGATGCCGCCCTTGCCCCCGCCAAGGCTGGCCGCGTTGCCGGCGTCCTGCAGACGATGCTGGTTTTTGACCCACATGGCCAGACTCTCCGCGGAAAAGGACAAGGTCTTCTGACAGGATGTGGACAACAGCCACAGACGCAGGGCCGCTCCGCTGCCGGCCAGGACCAGGGCCTCCTTGAGAGACGGAACCTGGCCACCCGCATGGCGCGGAGCCACCGGCTGCACAATGACCCAGGCCTGGGGTCGCACGCCCGCCCCGGCACTCCAGAGAGCGTTGAAATTGTCCAGATGCGGAAAGCGGTGGGATTCGCTCCCCAGCATGACGGATACCGAACCAAGGGCATCCAGGGCCGCTGCGGCCAACTGCAGGAACCAGCTCGGCCGGACCTTGCCCCACTCGGTCTCGACCACGTCCCCCAGCTTCAGATCCTGCAGGGTGACCCGTTTCAGCAGGGTGAAATCCGCAGGATGCTCCTTCACGTAGTCGGCCAGATCCACAGTGTGCCCCACGTTCATTCCGGCGAGATCCAGCCCCGACGTCAGGCCGTAGGTTTTGTCCCGGGTCACGTCGAAATAGACCGAGCGCAGCTTTTCATAGGCCTGCCCCCGGGCCAGCAGCTTGCGGGCCAGACCAAGAGCCCGGTCCTGGCTGGCATTGGCCAGGGCGAAAAGCGTCGCCTCCGACACCCCCAGCCTGCGGGCGTGGACCGTCACCGTGGTTAGGGCCTGGGCCCCGAATTCAGCCAGGCCCGAACCGGCTTCCCTGGCCGCGGCCAGGGTCCGATCGTCCATGTCGGCCAAGCCAACGGCCATGCGGACCTTCTGTCCCCGCTCGGCCAGGGCCCTGCCCAGCACGTCCATCCAGACGATGCGCCGCCATGCTTCCAGGTCGCCCAGTTCATCCAGGCTGGGACCCGGAGTGAACAGGGCATGTCCGCCGGGCGGAGCGGTGAGGACTTCCACTTTTCCGCTGGCCACGCTGCGCACGCCCAGGCCGTGCTGTGCGGGCGGAGCAAAAAGGGTGGTCGAAAGATACCGCTCCCCGGTGTCCGGACAGATGAACACGATGAGTCCGTCCTCGCCCTTCCCGTCCAGTTCGCGGGCGATCTGCAGGGAGGCGGCCAGGGCCGCGCCGGCGCTCATGCCGGTCAGAATCCCTTCCTCCCGGGCCAGTCTGCGCGAGCAGGTGAACGCCTCCTCGTCCTCGACGCGGATGATCCTGTTCACGGCATGCTTATCATAAATTCCGGGTGGATAGGATTCCTGCATGTTTTTCAGGCCCTGGATCCTGTGCCCGGCGTAGGGTTCCACAGCCACCACCCGCACCTGCGGGGCGGACTCCTTCATGCGCTTGGCCAGGCCCATGGCCGTGCCGCTGGTGCCCAGGGTGGCGACCACATGGGTGACCCGCCCTCCGGTCTGCTCGAGGATCTCCTGTCCTGTCCCCCTGTAGTGGGCCGCAATGCTGGCCGGATTGTTGTACTGATCCATGAGCACATAGCCGTGCGGCTCCTCCCGGGCCAGACGGTAGGCCTCCTCAATGGCCCCGTCCGTGCCCAGGCGGCCCGGGGTCAGGAGCAGCTCGGCGCCGTAGGCGCGCATGATCCGCTTGCGCTCCTCCGAGGCCGAGTCCGGCATGACCAGGGTCAGTTTGTAGCCTTTGACCGCGCAGACCATGGCCAACCCCACACCGGTGTTTCCGCTGGTCGCCTCGATGATGGTCTTGTCCGGCGTCAACTCGCCCGAGGCCTCGGCCGCCTCTATCATGGCCAGGGCCACGCGATCCTTGATGGAACCGCCCACATTCTTGGCTTCCAGTTTGGCGGCCAGCTTGATGCGGGGGTGCGGAAAAATGCGGTTCAGGAGGACAATGGGGGTGCTCCCCACCAGGCTGAGAACGGATGAATGGATCATGGAAAAACCCTGCTCGTGGATTGAAAATTCGCGGCCAAACCTAGGTCAAAAGCAGAAGCTGGGCAAGGACGGAAATCCATTCCGGCCCTGAAGAAACCCAGGCCCGCAGGATATGACCCGATCGAGAGGGGGCACCACCCGGCTGATCGTGACGGACCCTCCCGGCGGCACCGCGCGGGGCCGATTCCCGGCCATGGCAGACCCACTGAATGACCCTGGCCGGTGCTCTCGTGCCGGAGTGTTTTTTTTCTACCCCTTCCCGCCAAAATATATTAGCAATTCCTCCCATCTGAGGTAATCTTCCCGATTTCATGAACATATTTTTTCAAGGAGTTTTCCATGTCCCTCAAAGTCGTTGTCATCGGAGGTGTCGCCCTGGGACCCAAAGCCGCATGCCGCATCAAGCGCGTGGCCCCGGATGCGGATGTGACCATGGTGGACGCCAGCAAGCTCATTTCCTATGGCGGATGCGGCATCCCCTATTATGTTTCCGGAGATGTCAGCGATTACAGACAGTTACAGGAAACAAGCTTCCACATGGTCCGTGACGAGGACTTTTTCAAGGCCTGCAAAGATTTCAAGGTCATGACCGAAACCCGCGCCCTGTCCATCGACCGCAAGGCCAAGACGGTGCTGGTCCAGACCCTGGACGGGACCACGACCACCCTGCCTTACGACAAGCTTGTCCTGGGCACGGGCAGCACGCCCCGCAACCTGCCCATCCCCGGTCGCGAGCTCGGCAACGTCTTCACCGTGGCCACCCTGGACCAGGCGATCCGTATCAAGGAACAGGTTGCAGGCGGCGACATCGGCTCGGTCGTCATCGTGGGCGGGGGCTTCATCGGACTGGAGATGGCCGAAGCCTTTGCCGACATGTGGGGCATCCAGACCACCGTGGTCGAAGTCGCGGACCAGATCATGCCAGGTTTCATGAGCAGGTCCATGGCCACCATCGCCCAGAAACACTTGGAGGGGAACGGCGTGTCGGTCTTCACCTCGGAGATGGTCCAGGCCATCGAGGGCGAGGACAACAAGGTCGCGCGGGTGGTGACCAACAAGCGCACCGTCGACGCCGACCTGGTCATTCTGGCCGTGGGCGTGGTTCCCAACGACACCCTGGCCCGGGAGGCAGGCCTGCTCTGCTCCGACCGGGGTGGCATCGTCGTCTCCAAGACCATGCAGACCTCGGATCCGGATATCTACGCCGGCGGCGACTGCGTGCTCATCGAGAACATGGTCACGGGCAAGCTCGGCTACTACCCCCTGGGCTCCCTGGCCAACCGCCAGGGCCGCGTCATCGGCACCAATGTCGCCGGAGGCCGCGAAACCTTTGACGGGGCCATCGGCAGCTACATCATCAAACTGTTCGACTACGGTTTCGCCGGCACGGGTCTGTCCCTCCCGGTGGCCCTGCGCGAGGGGTTTGACGCCTTCAGCACCCATGTCATCATGGCCGACCACTCCCACTTCTACCCCAAACGGGACATGGTCAGCCTGGAAATCGTGGTCGAACGGCCCACGGGCAGGATTCTCGGACTGCAGGGCGCCTGCCACAACGGCGACTCGGTCAAGGGCCGGGTCGATGCCGTGGCCGCCATCCTCAAGTACCGTCCCACCCTGCGCGACGTGTCCAACATGGAGATGGCCTACTCCCCGCCCTTCGGCTCGGCCATGGACGTGCTCAACGCCGCGGCCAATGCCGCGGAAAACATCCTGCTGGGCAGGAACGTCCCCATCGATCCCGTGGAATTCGCCCGCCTGTGGGAGAACCGGGTCAACGAGAACCTCCTGTGCATCGATACCCGCGAATGGGGCAATGCCGAGCCGTTCGTCACCAAGTATCCGGAATTCTGGAAAAACATTCCACAGGGGCAAATCAAGGACCGCCTGAACGAAATCCCCACAGACAAGAAGATCGTGCTGCTCTGCAACACTGGCGGCAGATCGTATGAATCCCAGGTCATCCTGCGCCACGCCGGCTTCATGGAGCCGGTCAACCTGCAGGGAGGCATGGGCTTCATCAAGCAGCTCGGCTTCGACCCGAGCCAGGACGACTAGACCAGGGCCGATCCGTGAGGGTCGGCCTTTCTCCCCTCTGGAGGGCGCATGGCCAGAATTCTCCTTGTCCTCATTCTTTGCATGCCTCTGAGTGCCTGGGCCGCACCGGTGCGGGTGACCCTTTTCCCGGCATCGGCCCAGGTGGAGGAAGCAACGGTCGTCACCCCGACCCCGTCCGGGGAGGGATTTTCCTCGGTCCTGCTGACCCTGCCTGGCCAGGCCGACCCGGCCACCCTGCGATTCGGCGAACCGGCAGGCCAGGCCTCCATCGCCGACGTGAGCTGGAGCGTGCGCCAGGAACCCAACCTGAGCGCCCTGGGACCTCTCAATGCCCGTCTGGCGGAGTTGAAAAACAGCCGGGTTGCCGTTGCGGCGGAGCTGGAAGGAATTCGCGGCCGGGTCGCCTTCTGGAAGGCCCAGACCCAGACCACGGACAGGACCATGGCGGGCCTGCGGGAACTGGCTGCCGAACTCGAAACAACGCTCCGCCATGACACGGCCACCGTCCTGACCCTGGAACAGAGGCTGGCGGAGGTGGACCGGGACATCGCCCGCGTGGAGGAGGAGATCGCCAGGACTGCGGGCCAGCAGCGCACGGTCTGGGACGTGCGCGTCCTGCTCTCCGGCTCGGCGCCCAAGGAACTGGCCTATGCCTACACCCTGGGCGACTGTGGGTGGACCCCGCTCTATCGGCTGGAAGCCAGACCGGGGCAGAACGTCATCGAATTCTCCTGGCAGGCCAAAGTCTGGCAGCGCTCGGGACTGGACTGGAACGCCGTCGGCCTGCACCTGGCCACCATGCAGCCTGACGTCCAGGCCGGACCCGCGGACATGCCGCCCTGGGAAATCCGGCCCAGGCAGGCCTTCCCCAGGGCCATGGCCGCCCCGGCCATGCTGGAAATGAAGGCCGACAGCGCGGCGGCCCAGGCTCCGTCGCAGCCGAGGGAAGTCCGCCACGCCACCTATGCCGCCTGGGACATGGGCAATCGCTCCCTTCCGGCAGGACAGACCCGGATCTTCAGGATCGCCGACGAAACCTGGGCGGCCAGTTTCGTCCACCTCCTGCGGCCCAGCCTGGACAGCAAGGCCTTTGTGCAAGCCAGCACAACATTCCCCCAGCCCAAGGAGCTCCCCCTGGGCACGGGGCTGTTCCTCATGGACGGGGCCGTGGTCGACCAGCGTGATTTCGCCCTGTCCGGCCGCGAGGGCACCCTCTTCTTTGGGCCCGATCCCCTGCTGACCTGCGCCACGACCCTCCGGGACAAGAAGACCGGGGAAAAAGGTCTCCTCAAGCAAAAGCAGACCTTTCTCCGGGAATGGACCATGACCGTGCGCAACGCGTCCACGCACCCGGCCCAGGTCAGGGTGGAGGAACCCAGGCCCCTCGCCCGCGATGAACGTATCGTGCTGGAATTCAAGGCAGAACCTCAGGCCCTGGAAGAGAATGATGCGGAGATTCTGGCCTGGAACAGCACCGTTCCTCCTGGCGCGGAAAAAGCTTTCCGTGTTCTGGTCAGGTTCGAGGCGCCCGAAGACCTGCATGTCGATCCGGGCTGGCGATGGTAGGGTCGGGGTGGGCTAATCAGCGCTCCAAGGCCAGGACGACGCAGTCCTGGCCTTCTAGCTTTTCCTTGATTCTTTCTTGACCGGGAGCAGGGCCCCGCACTTCTCGCAGCGCTCCCGCCTGTCCGCCGATTTCGGCTGCCGGTGACCGCAGCTCGGGCACACCCGCGTCTGCACGATCAACCTGCGCACCATTTCAAACAGAAACATGGATTCTCCTGCCGCCGAACCCGCCCTGGACCGGGGCTATTTGTCGGTCGCCGGGCAATTCAGATGACAGATGCCGGCCACGCCCTTGACCGGAAAGATGAAGGAGATCCCGGTACCGGGTTTCTCAAGTTTGCCGGCCTGCACGATGGCCTCCATGACGCGAAGGCTGATGTCCGATCTGACCAGTGTCAGCACGATCTCCTTCTCGGGGTCGATGGCCAGACCCAGGATGGACTTCACTTCCCGGATGCCCGTGCCCCGACCAAAGATAATGGTTCCGCCCTCGGCCCCGGCCTTGCGGGATGCATCCACAACAGGGTCACTGTGGCCCTTGTTCACAATGGTGACGATGCAGTCAAAATTATCCAGCAGATTCATGAGTCGCTCCTTTTGCGCGAAGACAGAATTCCCAGAATCATCACGGAAAGAATGGGTGCCAAAGAGACCAGAGAGATGAGCCCGAACCCGTCGGCCACAGGATCCCGCCCGTCCATGGCCCCGGCTACACCCAGGGCGATGGCCATGACAAACGTCACGGTCATGGGTCCCGTTGAGGCCGCACCGGCGTCAAAAGCCGCAGAGATGAAGGACGGGTTGGAAAAACGTGTCATAATCAGGGCTATCAGGTATCCTGGCACCACCAGCCAGAGGATGTGTATGCCTGCCAGCAGTTTGAGCATGCCAAGGGCGACGAACACTCCGACCCCCAGGGACAGTGTCACCAGGACGAGCTTCTGACTGATCGCCCCGCTGGAGGCCTTTTCCATCTCAATGGCCAGAACACGCAGGGATGGTTCCGCCGCCGTGGCCGCAAGACCAAAAAGGAAGCCCAATGGCACCAAGGCCCATCGCCACGGGGCTTCACCGATGATGTGCCCGATTTCCGTTCCCGCAGGCAGGAATCCCTGGGTCACCCCCTGCAGAAAAAGAACAAGTCCACAGTAGGACAGGATCACTCCCTTGACCAGGCGCAGCACATAGGACCTGGGTAAACGCAGGAATCGGAACTGCATGTAGAAAAAAAAGAGCACCAGGGGCGCAAAGGCCATCAGGAGTTCCACAGCCACACGCCGGAAATCAAAAAAGTCCCAGACAATATTCATCCGTACAGTATCCCCAGCATCATGACGCCGATGATCGGACCAATGACAGTCAACCCCACCAGACCGAACCCGTCGCTGAAGGAATTCTTTCCGCGCAGCACGCTTGCTGTGCCCATACCCAGAGCGATGATGAAGGGCACGGTCACGGGCCCCGTGGTCACCCCTCCGGCATCATAGGCGACTGGCAAAAAATTCGGCGGGGTGAAAAAGGACAGGACCAGGATAACCCCATACCCGCACATCAGCACCTTGGCGATGGGTATCCCCGTCACGATGCGCAGCACCGCTCCGCCCACACAGCAGCCTACGCTCAGAGCCACCATGAAAATCAACATGTTGCGCGGCACGAGCCCATCAGAGGTAAAATCGATCTGGTGGGCCAGGACAAGCACGTTGGGCTCGGCCACGGTGATGGCCACTCCAAGCACAAAAGACATGAACACAAGATAGTTGACGGATCCGCTTTTGGGCAGTTCCGCCCCGATCATTTCCCCCATGGGCAAGAGTCCCGCGTTCACGCCCAGAAGGAACAGGAAGAGGCCGCACCCCACAAAAAGGGCACCCAGGGCGAAACGGCCGAACACGTCCCATGGCATGTGCAACAGCCCGATCTGCAGGACGCAGACGATGAGGCTGATGGGCAGGACCGCGAGGGCGACATCTCGTACCAACTGAATGAGTTCCTTATTCATTTTCACATCTTGGACAGGGTTTAGACCACACGGAGGCGGGTCCCTCAAGAAACACCTTTTGCCAAAGTTTTTTTATAATTGCAAAAACAACGTATGTTTTCAAGCTCATCCGCTTTGAACGCACGCGCACACATGGATTATTACACCAGCACCCTGAACTTGCGACCGGACACATCGGTGTGAACATGACGCATGGTTCGCCATCGCCAGGCGTCTTCGGCGTGGCGATCGGTGCTTTGCACCATTGAGCGGTTCCGGCTTCATCCACCGAAAATCCGGATTGCTCCTGCATGTCTGGCACGTTCGTCGGAGGCCAGGCTCTGCGTGGAGATTCCTCGCAAGGACAGGGCTCCATGGTGGCCCCCCCGGCTTGTGCGCGGGCAGGGACCCCTGCCGGGATGCCCAGGACCGCGCACGTTGAAACCGGATGGACCTGTTTTCAA
>Ga0123333_10006088_pt1 | contig 10694 bp, 6 predicted proteins | sample BioC12SIPDNA_3_FD_89957 | JGI IMG/M metagenome (GOLD analysis project Ga0123333, IMG submission 89957) | Anaerobic biogas reactor microbial communites from Washington, USA - Biogas_R2_B C12 SIP DNA | ecosystem: Engineered > Bioreactor > Anaerobic > Unclassified | place: Washington, USA...
CAGAGATGATACGCAATATTGCCCACGCCTGCTTCACGGTATCCAACCTCGAGAGAGCCCTGGTCTTCTACCGGGATAGCTTGGGACTCGCAGAGGCGTTTGACTTTGTCGACGACCAGGGGCATCGCTTTGGCATCTATCTGCACGCTGGCGGGCGCAACTTCATCGAGCTGTTTGAAGGCACGCTGGACGCACCCGCGACCGGACAGTCATATCGCCACATCTGCCTGGAGGTCGATGACATCGAGGCGACCGCAGCAGCCCTGCTGGAGCGCGGGATCGAGGTGAGTCCAGTGAAACTGGGGCGCGACCAGAGCTTCCAGGCCTGGATCACCGACCCGGACGGCAACCGCATCGAGTTGCACCAGTACACAGCGGAGAGCTGGCAGGCTCCCAGCCTTCGCGGCTAGGCACACGTCTATGCATCTGTAGGGGCATTCCGTCCCTTCAGATGTCCCAACAAGCGGAGGCCAGAGATGGGCCAATCTCCACGCGAAGTCGTCGACGGACTGCTCAGAGGCAGAGGCGCGGACCGCGTCGCGCTTCACGGATCGCCATGGGCAGACACGTTGGTTGCTTGGGTGCAACAAGGGTATCCGACTCGTCTGGTCGCCAAGCAACCCGGCGAGGAGCGCTGGCGCCCGGACGATGGGCGCATGGAGGATGTCGAGATCTTCGGCGAATATGTGGAACCGGTGCCGCCGTGGGAGCACTTCGGATATGATATGGTCGGCATAGGCCCGTGGTTTGATGCCCTCCCCCTCCGCGACCGCAGCGAGTTGATCGAGGAAACCGACGAATGGGACATCCGTCGCAATGGAGCCGGCGCTGCGCTCAAGTACTGGAAGCACAAGTCCGGGACGCCGGAGCATATTGACTTCCGTATGGTGACCCGCGCGATCTGGGAGCGCGAGTACCGCCCTCACGTGGTCGCTTGGGATCCCGAGCGTGTCGATCTCCCAGCACTCCGGCGCAACAAGACTGCCACCGCAGGACACCAACGCTGGGTACACTACGGTCACTTGTTCATCTGGGAACTCGCGCGCAGCAGCATGGGAGATATCACCCTCTACGAGAGCCTGCTCCTTGATCCAGACTGGATCCGCGACTACAACCGCGTCTACACCGATCTATACAAGCGTGCGTTCGCTTACATGTTCGAGAACGTGGGCATCCCGGATGGCATCTGGTTGTACGAGGACCTTGGCTACAAGAACGGCCTCTTCGCGTCTCCCAAGGTTCTGTCGGAGTTGGTTTTCCCCTACTACGCAGAGCTCGTGGCGTTCTTTCATAGCTACGACCTGCCGGTGGTGCTTCATACGTGCGGAAGCACGGCTGCGGCCCTGCCGATGATCCTTGACGCGGGGTTCGATGCCCTCAACCCTATGGAACGCAAGGCGAAGGACAACGATCCATTCACATTTGCCGAGAAGTGTGGCGACCGTCTGGCATTCGTCGGAGGCCTCGATGCTCGCATCCTGGAGACCAACGACCGAGACGTCATTCGTCGCGAGGTCAGGGGCTACATCGAGGGCATGAAAGCACGCGGAGCGCGGTTGGTCTTCGCGACCGACCATTCTATCTCACCTCGTACCCGCTACGACAGCTATCAATGGGCTATGGACACTTACAGGGCCTGTATGGCCTATTAGCACACCCCCTGGCAGAGTCTGAGGGGATGGCGCATTGCGATTCGCCGAAGGAGGTGTATCCGTGTACTGGAAGGAAGTTGTCGCCAGCCTCTATCCTTGGGATTTGCTCGACGAGGGACTGGACGGCATCCTGGACGTGCTCGAGCGCGATACCCTGACCAACAGCACATATCTGGTTGCCCTGATGCATGATGAGAAGCGGCCCTTGACGGATTTCTACTATCCGCACAACCCGCGCCGCAGAGTCTATTGGACGGAGGACTCACGAGCGTACTGGCGCCCTAATCCTGATAGCTACAGCAACAGCCGCATCAAGCCACGTACCAGCAATAACCCCGAGATCCAGGGGCGCGACTGGCTCCAGGAGCTCATCGACGGCTCGCGCCGGCGCGGTATGACGGTAGGCGCCGAGCTCTCGCACACTTGGGTCGATAAGGAGCGCACGGGCGCGGAACTGGCCGATATCGTTCAGCGGGACATCCACGGCGAGCCCTTCGCGGGAAGGATCTGCCCCAACCACCCTGACGTGCGCGCCTACGGCACTGCGCTCTACCTCGATCTCGCCACGCATTACCAGCTGGACTTCATCCAGACGTGCCTGATCGGTTTCTTCCCCGGTCGGCACCAACCGTGGGCGGCTTCGGACGCTGGGGAGGCGATGCGCCTGGTGGGGATCGCCACAGGCGGCTGTTTCTGTCAGCATTGTCAGGCGGCTGCCGAGTCGCAAGGGCTCGATTGGCATGCTATGGTCGATCGGCTGAAGTGGTTGGCCGACGGGTTTGACGCTCACAACCACAGGCAGAGCTTCGAACTGCGCCTGCTGCGTGAGAGCAGCACATCGGCGACCGCACTATTGGCCGAGATACCCGAGCTCTATGCCTTCCTCAAATTCCGCACCGACTCGCTCAGCGGTTTCTTCGGTGAGATCTCGGCGACCGTTCACGCCGCCAGGCCTGAGATCGATCTGAGGCTGAACCACTTCGCCAACTATCCGGAGCTCATGGGGCTTGATCTCAAGGCCGTCGCCCAGGTCATGGATTCGGTCCGTAGCTCCAACTATGCCGAACAGAGCGGCGATCCTGCGCAGATGGCGTTCAAACGCGCCTACTTGCACAGCATTCGCCGTGCGGTTGGCGTCGACACCTACTTCCTATCGGCCATCTCACCGCGCCCCAAGGCTACCCCTGAACTCGTCAAGCAGGGCATTCTTGTCTCCGCACAATGTGGTGCCGACGCGCTCACCATCGGGCACTACGACGGCGCGTGGCCGAACTGCCTCCGCGCAATCCGTGAAGGCATAGAAGAAGCCGGGATCGTTGTTGACCGCAACGCAACCATATTCGGAGGATAATCAGACCCCTATGTACTCGCTAACACGCCGCCGCTTCCTGACCCTCGCTTCCCTCGGAGTGGTCAACCTTGCCCTATCCCGGCGCGTCCTGGCGAACCGGGACGACTATGAGGACTTCCTTCCACCCCCATCGGCTTGGGGACGTGTGATTTCCTGGCAACAGGCCGTTCGGGCAGGCCCGTCGGCGACGGCGAGGGTTCAGGCGTACGTCGGCTTCGATGAGATCATCCCGCTCTACGCGCAAGTGGAAGGTACTCCACCTTGGCCCACGAATCCCACTTGGTATATGACCGGCGGCGGCTTCGTTCACAGCGGGTATGTTCAGCCCGTTGAAACCACACCCAATGCCGAGATCGTTACCGAGGTCGAGCCACCGGGCTTCTGGGCCGAAGTCTGCCTGCCCTACGTTCGCGGTCGCTGGGATCCCGACAGTCCGGGCCAGACTCGCAAGCTTTACTACGAGACCGTCTATCGTGTTGTGAACGCTGTGCAGGATAGCGCGAACACGTGGTGGTATCAGCTCGAACAGGGCCTGACCTACAACACACCGGGCGCCTTCGTGCCTGCGTCTGCGATGCGCCGCCTTACACCTCAGGACCTTGCCCCCCTGGCGCCAGGAAGGGATGACAAGTGGATGCATCTCGATATCGCCACAGAGACGCTCATCTGCTACGAGGGTGATCAGCCCGTTTTCTCTACCCGCACTGCTTCTGGCGTCTGGGGCATGGGCACGCCCCTTGGCGAGTTCGAGATACTGCACAAGCGCTTCGGCTGGCGCATGGTCGGCGACGACTACGATCTGGCCGGCGTACCCTTCCCCGTCTACTTCACGAGATCTGGTGTCGCGATTCACGGAACCTATTGGCACAATGACTATGGACGGCGCCATAGCCACGGATGCGTCAACGTCGCCAGTCGCGCGGCGCGCTGGGTCTTCCGGTGGGTCGACCCTGTGGCCGACTACTCCGAAGGCACTGTGCGTGCCGCCGACGGCGCCGGCACGCGGATCGTCGTTACCTAGCCGGTTGGCACAGAACCGGCATCCTTAGCGCGAAGGAGCAGATATGGCTCAGGACGCACTTCAACCCTTGAGACTTCAGCCGTTGCCCCTCGGTTCTGTACGGCCCGCTGGCTGGCTACAGAAACAACTTACGATCCAGGCTGACGGGATCAGCGGTCACCTTCACGAGTTCTGGCCCGACGTTCGCGACAGCCAGTGGTTCGGTGGCAACGCGGAGGCATGGGAGCGCGCGCCCTACTGGCTGGACGGCGTCATTCCACTGGCGGTCCTTATCGATCGTCCCGAGCTGAAGCGACGCGTCTTTGCCTATGTGGACACCATACTGGAGCGACAGCATCCGGACGGGTGGCTGGGCCCACGTACGATGATTGCCTCTTCCGGGCAGCAGGCTCAACCGCACTACGATCTGTGGGGTCAGATACTTGCGACCAAGGTCCTGCTCCAGGCCCACGACGCGACGGGCGATGACCGCATCGTGACGGCGCTCATGCGAGCGCTGCGCTGTGTGGACACGCATATCGACACAGCGCCCCTTTTCAACTGGGGCCAGTTCCGGTGGTTCGAGGCCCTGCTCAGCATCTTCTGGCTCTTCGAGCGTACCGGCGATCCCTGGCTCATCGACCTGGCGGTCAAACTCCACGCCCAGGGCTTCAACTGGCGTGCCTTCTTTGAGGCTCGACACGGTTGGCCGGCAGCACAACCAACGCCAAAGGGCCGCTGGAACTTCATGAGCCACGTGGTCAACAACGCTATGGCGCCCAAGGCACCGGCTCTGTGGTGGCGCCTTACAGGCGATGAGGGCGACCGCCGGGCTGCCTATGGGTTCATCGAGAAGCTGGAGCGACATCACGGCATGGCCACGGCGATGTTCACTGGCGACGAATGCCTCGCCGGCAGGCAACCAACGCACGGCACGGAACTCTGCGCCGTTGTCGAGTATGCGTTCTCCCTGGAGACGCTTTTGGCACTCCTGGGCGATCCCTGCTTCGCCGATCGCCTTGAGCAGGTGGTCTTCAATGCACTCCCGGCCACGTTCTCACCTGATATGTGGTCGCACCAGTACGATCAGCAGGCCAACCAGGTCCTGTGCTCTTCGCGGGACGATCACATATGGAACACCAATGGCCCCGACGCCAACCTCTTCGGCGTTGAGCCCAACTACGGCTGTTGCACTGCGAACCTCAGCCAGGGGTGGCCCAAGTTCGCTGCGCATCTATGGATGAGCCGGCCCCAAGACGGTGGTCTTGTGGCGGTTGCCTATGCGCCAAGCCGCGTCGATACGACGGTCAAGGGCGTGCCCGTGACGATCGTGCTGGAGACAGAGTACCCGTTCAGCGATAGGCTGCGCTTCCTGGTATCGGCGGAGCGGCCTGTGGCATTCCCGTTGTCGCTGCGCATCCCCGGTTGGGCTGATGGCGCCACCATCCAGGTGCCCGACGGCACCACAACGGGTGTGCAGCCCGGTGCCTTTTGTGAGGTCGATCGAACGTGGCACGGTACGTCAGAGGTATCGCTCGTGCTCCCTATGGCTCCCGAGCTCTGGCACGGCTACAAGGACGCAATTGCGATCCGCCGTGGGCCGCTGGTCTACGCGCTTAGCCTCGGGGAGCGCTGGGAACGCGTCCACGAGAATGCGCCATACCGTGAGTTGCCCCACGCTGATTGGGAGGTCTACCCAACGACCCCATGGGCCTATGCCCTTGATGTGAACGAGGCGACACTGGGCTCTGACGTTCGCTTCGTGGAGCATCCGGTGGGTGACATGCCGTTCTCCCCGGAAGGCGCTCCCGTCACGGCATACGTCACCGGACGGCGACTTCACACTTGGGACTTACGCAACGGCTCGGCCGACGATGTTCCAGAGAGCCCCGTACGGAGCGATGCCCCTCCGGAGACGTTGTCGCTGATACCCTATGGCTGCACCAACTTACGCATCACCGAATTCCCAACGCTGGAGCGAGAGACCTCCTCCTGAGGCATCGAGACGTGGTACACCGAAAGGATCGTTACAATGGATCGTGAGATGTGGCGCGAAGCCGTGCGCGATTTGCCGGTGTTCGATACGCATACCCATCTCAACATGCCTGGCGTACCTATTGCGGCGCAGACGTTTTGGGACATCGCGCACTACTTCTGGTTTCAGCAGGAACTCTGGTCCGTTGGCTATCCCTTATCGGCCGCTCAGTTGTCCGAGGGGGAACGCACTGAGGCCTTTGTCGCCGCCTTCAACGCTGCGCGTAACACCAACTGGCATCTCATCGTGCGACACATCTGCGCGGATCTCTACGAGGAGCCATTGGTCGATGCCGACGGGCGCTCGACGGCCAACCGCGTCCACGCCGTGGACCGGGCTGTCAGGGCCCGTGCCGGCGATCCAGCCTGGCCTCGAGCCGTCATCGACCGGCTCCGGATCCGAAATATCGCCGTGAACGACCTCCACGACGCCCAATTCCCGGACTTACCCGGTGTCGGGATTGCCGTACCAAGCTGGGAAGCACAGCCAGAATGGACCCAGCGACTGCTGACCTCTCCGAGACCTGACCGCACAGGCTCCGAAGCGATAGTCGCGGCCGATACCCGCGTCGCCGAGCTCGCGGCAATGGGCGTCCAGGGGATGCGCGTGGCTGCGGAGCCTTTTGAACAGCACGGGCTCGCCGCAGTGGCGTTGTCCGAGCCACTCTCGCCATCCGGAATCTCCAGATGGGAGGCGGAGGCCTTCCTCTCTCACGCGCTCTTTCGAGCTCTGTCGAGGCACGGCATGTTCGCTCAGCTCTTTCTGGGCATAGAACGCGATGTGAGTCCGCGCACAGCCATGGCCGCAAACGACCCTCGCCGCATCACGAACCTCTACCGGTTGTTCGAGCGTTATGACTGTGGTTTCGAGCTCGTCATTGGGGCGCCACAGAACAACCTGGATGCCGCCCAAGCGGCACGGATTTACCCGAACGTACACTTGGGGGGATTGTGGTGGTACAATTTCCGACAGAGCACTTACGCCCACGCATTTCAGGTACGCGCTGAAGCGGTGCCGGCAAGCAAGAGCGCCGTCGTGGCCTCCGACGCCCGGTGCATCGAGTGGTGCTACGGGAAAGTCCTGCTCGTCAAACGTCTGTTGGCCGATTTCCTCTGCCGCCAGGTAGAGCACGGTTGGCTAAGTCGAGACGATGCACTGTGGCTGGCACGCGAGTGGCTGCACGACGCAGCCAGGCGTCGCTACCTCACTAGGGGATGACGTTGCATATGGGCTAACCCCGTGGCCGTCGGCCGCCCGGTAACCCGCGGAACCAGGTCTCAGCGCCGCCCGAAGGAGAACCAGCCACGCGACCGCTTGGAGCGCTCGCGCGGCGGTGCTGCCGGCTCCGAACGCTGCGGCACGGTCGCAAGCTTTGAGAGCCGCTCCTCGAAGGACCCACGCATCTCGAGCGGCGCGGGCTCCGGAAACAGGCTACTGCCTAAGACCTCACGCAACAGACCCGTATCCCAAAGGCGCCGGGCTACCGTGAAGGACAGGACCTCTCCCGCCACGCAGAGGATCTCGTATGTGTCGGGGTCAAATGCCGCCCTCTGCGCCACGAATGGCATGGGCGGCGGGCCGGCGAGAGTCCAGCGAGGATGCGAAAACGTGCCCACGTTGGTGAACAGGTCTCGACGTTCCCTCATTGAGAGCACCAACCCGAAGTGCTCGGCTATGCTGGCGGGCGCGAAGCGCGGCAGTCGGGTGGCTAGTTCGGTGGCTGTCATCGGAGGCCCCGAGTTCGCGAATATCGCCCGGGCCAGGGCGATCAGGTCCTCCTCGTCAGGACGCGCGGCAAGCTCGCTCAGGAACCACTGCCCTTCCAGCTCAACGAAGCGACCATCTGCTTCGAGCGCGTGCAACACCCGACCCACTATATGGTCACCATATCGCCACAGGCAATAATCGACCTGCGCGTCTTCGCTGGGCGCATCCACCAACCTCGCCATCTCGACCTCGGGCGATTTTCGTCCGTATCCGCCTCCACCAATGCCAAGCGCGCAGACCTGCGGGATCGGATTTCCGTCGACCTGCATGACAACATGGTCACTGTCGACGCTGATGATCTCTCCGACGGAGGCGACATACGGGTGACCGGGCCTGGGATTGGGCACGATAACAACAGTGCGATCGCTCTGGCACCAGATAGCGGTCGGATCCCATGAGCGAACCACATGTTGCGGCATTCTGCCGTCGGGTGCCGGACGGCTGCCGAGTTGCGGCCCATGGCGGAGGCGGTCCAGCACAATGCTGCGTGCCGCTGTTGTGAGGTCGAGCGACTGGCCGGTCTCGCGGATTTGCTGCGCCAACCTGTCGTTGTCCGCCTGAGCGATGCCGAACATCCGCGACCAGTAACGGTCATAGAAGTCGCCATAGGCGCGCGCTAATTGCGGAGCCGGCGCCTGCGCCGCGGATGGCTGAGCGCCATCCCCCCCCGCCTCGACCTCACGCCCGCGCGTTCGATACAGCCACATGGAAGGTGCAGTTCCTCCAGTTCAGATCCCACCCACTGCGCTTGCCAACCACTCGCGGGAGAGGACAAACGCCGTACGCCCCTCGCGCGCACGGAGGAGTTGACCGGCAAGCGCCAGGTAGGCTTGGTGCACATTGTACTCCGGTGGGTCCGTCCCTGCGAATCTCCTCGTGTAGAAGCCCTCGAGCGCCTCTTCCGACGTAGTCACCCATGGAGGGTTTCCCAACACAGCATCGAATCCCCGATCAGAGCGCCACCGACCCGATCCCAGGTCGATGAAGACCTCAGGGAAAGCCAACTGCCAGTGCAGGAATCCCTCCGCCTCGGCTTGAGCGACCACCCAGGCAGGCGCGACCGACCTGAGTTGCTCAAACCACTGCGCCGGCTGCCCCTCCCCCAAGGCTGCCTTCGACTCGTCGAGCGCGGCCCGCGAATCATCATCACCCAGGTCAGCGCTCACCACCAGATCGAGCGCTAGCCGGTACGGCTGCAGCGCTTCATCAACCTTCGCAAACTGGCCTGCGCTCCACCTAACGTCCAGAGGTGTCGTGTCGACTCGCTCTGTGAGCGCATAGAGCGTCCCTGCCGCTTCCGCAACGCCGGCAAGTAAGCGGACCCCACCGTCTTCACCGTCTATCCGGTCCAGTTCGGCGCCAAGGAGCGCGTTCCCGCTCCGCAGGTGATGATCGAGGAAACTCAGCGGCGCTCCTGCTGCGAATGTGTGAAGCCAGAGTGCAACACGCGCGATCTCTGTCGCCAGAGGATCGCGCCCGACGCCAAAGACACACCGCTGCGCCACCAGCCGTGACAGCAATGTAGCATCGTCAAGGACAGCCGGCTCGATCTCGATGCCCTGTCGCCCGACTTCCTCCGCGATATCCTTGCGTGCATCATCGACAAGACGGTAAATCGGATTCCAGTCACGAGGCACGTCGGTGTGGGTAGCATGATATGCCTGCAGGCGCTCGATCAGACCATCCGTCAGCACGTCGACTGCGCCCACCAGAAACCCCCCGGTACCCATCGCCGGGTCGCAGACTCGGATGCCGAGCAATGACTGCCGCGCGTCTCGGGCAGCCGCCTCCCATTCAGTGAAGAGTCTGGAGCGTTTTTCTCGATCCAGAGCCCGCTGAAGTTGGCGCCTTAGGGCCACAACACGATCCATGGCGGCGGCGAAGCGCGCCTCCCGAGCCTGCAACACCGGCACGAGCGCCTGCTCCGCCAACGATGCCACGACGAAGTCCGGTAGGGTCGCCGGGGGCTGGGCTGAGTCTCCGGATCGGGCAATCACCACCTCGCTCGTCTCTACGTCCGAGATGAGTAGCTGCCCACCTACCAGCGGGGCACAAACGCTCATCAGGTCACGGGAATCAAGATGCCTGAAGTCAACCGCTTGGTACAACGCATCCAAGGTCAGGACAATGGCGTGATCGCTTAGGCGAACCCGTTCGAGGAAGGCGTGGTCTTCGTTCTCACCGGGATCGAAGAAAAGATGGCCATAGCACGGAACCTGCTTCTCACCATCTCCCCTGCTGATGCGATGAAACAGCGCTAGCACCAGATCATACCTCGGCGTCGTATACACACCGGTGCCCAGAGGCAGCCCTTTGGTGATCCGGTCGGTGGCCCATTGCGCTTGCTGCGTCAGGCTGTGCGGGTAGTAATGCGGGTCCTGAAGCGGCAGGAGTTCGCGGCCTTCGCAGGTCAGCACAAACAACAGGCGGCTGGCAAGCACGACACTCGCCCGGTAGACTGCCGCCAGGCTGGCGGCGGTCTCCTCTAGCACGCCGAGCCTATGACGACGATAGGCGATCAGACCGCCGGCAATGGCTGGAACCGCTCGAGTTAGCAACCGCTCCGTGAGCACTTCGCGAACCTGGACGCCTCCTCGCGGCGACCGCTCACGCAGTCGCTCCAGCGTGCAGCGACCATCGGCGCCGGCGACGTAGGATGCGCGCCGGAACAGCAGCCACCAACGACGGAAGTGCCCCCAGGCCTCTGCATCTGGTGCTCGCTGCTCGGCCAAGCCATCGAACACGGCCCCCAGGTCAACCTCGTAGAACGAGCGCGCGAGGCTGTTGGTGTCCCGGCTGAAGATACGCCAGATTCGTCCATTGGTGAGGATGCCCCAACGTACCCCGGTGCGGCGGAGCTCTGAGACCATGCGGTGACTGGGGACCCAC
>Ga0123333_10006090_pt1 | contig 10693 bp, 8 predicted proteins | sample BioC12SIPDNA_3_FD_89957 | JGI IMG/M metagenome (GOLD analysis project Ga0123333, IMG submission 89957) | Anaerobic biogas reactor microbial communites from Washington, USA - Biogas_R2_B C12 SIP DNA | ecosystem: Engineered > Bioreactor > Anaerobic > Unclassified | place: Washington, USA...
CGAATGCCCGACAAGATGATCGAAACCGGCATTCCGATGATCGACGTGTTCAACTCGCTGGTCGAATCGCAGAAGCTTCCGATATTCTCGGTCGCCGGCGAGCCGTACAACGAGCTTCTGGCCCGCGTGGGCCTTCAGGCCCAGGCCGACGTGATTCTGCTTGGCGGCATGGGCCTTCGCCACGACGACTATCTGAAATTCCGCGACACGTTCGACCGCGGCGGCGTGCTTGGCAGAACCATCATGTTCATTCACACCGCAGCCGACCCGGTGGTCGAAGCGCTGCTCGTGCCCGACCTGTGCCTGGCCGTGGGCGAATCGTTCGCCCTCGAGGGCAAGCGGGTGCTGGTTCTGCTGACCGACATGACCGCCTTCAGCGACGCGCTGAAGGAAATCGCCGTCACGATGGAGCAGATTCCATCCAACCGCGGCTATCCCGGCGACCTTTACACCCAGCTTGCAAGACGTTACGAAAAGGCGGTCGATTTCGACGGCGCCGGCTCGATGACGCTTCTGGCGTGCACCACCATGCCCGGCGACGACGTCACGCACCCAGTGCCCGACAACACCGGGTACATCACCGAAGGCCAGTTCTACCTGCGAAACGGGCGTATCGAGCCCTTCGGGTCGCTCTCGCGCCTCAAGCAGCAGGTCAACGGCAAAACACGCGACGACCACCGCGCGATCATGGACTCGTGCATCCAGCTTTACGCACTCTGCCGCGAAAGCCGCGAAAAACGGGACATGGGCTTCGAAATGTCACCGTGGGACAAAAAGCTGCTCAAGTACGGCGATATGTTCGAGAAGGGCATCATGAACCTCGAAGTGAACATTCCGCTCTTCGAGGCGCTCGACCGCTGCTGGACGATCCTGGCAGAGTGCTTCGAGCCTGCCGAGATCGGCATCCGCCGAGCGATTATCGACGCCCACTGGCCCAAGGAAAAGGCAGCCCAGAGCGCCTGATAAACATGGCCAAGAAGATCAAACTAACCCGGCCGGAACTTAAACGCCAACGCGACGCGCTGGCGAGGTTCGAGCGCTATCTGCCAATGCTTAAGCTCAAGCAGCAGCAGTTGCAGATTACGCTGCGGGACATCGAGCTGCGCCACAGGCAGGCGCAGGCGGATGTCGCCGACGCAAAACGCAGGTTCCAGCCTTACGAGCCGCTGCTTGGCGACCGCGCGGGCGTTGACGTTCGCGGGCTGGCGAAACCAAGCAACGTCGAAACGTCGCGGATGAACATCGCCGGCGTGTCGATTCCGGTGCTCAAGAACGTGGAATTCCCGCCCGCCCAGTACAGCCTGTTTTCCACGCCGGCATGGGTGGACCAGGCGATTGAACGCCTTCGGGCGATAAGCAGGCTATCCGCCGAGGCCGACGTGCTCGCACAGCAGCACACCCTGCTTACCGACGAGCTTACAAAGATCATCCAGCGAGTGAACCTCTTCGAGAAGATCAAGATTCCCGAGTCGCGCGAGGCGATTCGGATTATCCGCATACGGCTTGGCGACGAGATGACCGCGGCCGTGGGCCGGGCCAAGATGGCAAAGGGCCGATTGCAGGCCGACACCGACCAGGGCGGACCCGCCATCGAAGAGCCCACGGAGGAAGTGGCGACATGATCGTCAGGATGTACAAGACGCACGTTGCCTGCGCGCGGGAAGACCGCGATAAGCTGCTGTCGATTCTGCGCGACATGGGCGTGATTCACCTTCAACCCGTTGACGCGGGCAAGGCCCAGGCAGACGCACCGACGCTTTCGGCCATCGACCAGCTTGGGCGGGCGATTCAGATGCTCGAATCGATCGAGCCAGCCGGCGAAACGCCGGATGTCGATCCGCTTGCCGCCGCAGCCGAGGCGATGGAAATCAACCGCCGGGCGTCCGAGCTTCGCGCCAAGCTGGCGAACCTGCACAGGATGGTCGAGCAGTTGGAAATCTGGGGCGATGTTCGCCTTGAGCAGTTCGCGCAGCTCGAAAAGCAGGGCCTGCACATTCGCTTTTACGCAGTGGACGCTGCCGATGCCGGCAGGGCCGATCTTGGCGCGGATTGCGTGCAGATCGTCGGACAGTATGACAAGAAGCGTGCGCTCGTCGCGGCAGTGTTCACCAACGCGCCCGCCGACGAAGCGCCGCAAGGCGCGGAACTCGTCCCGCTGCCGACTCAGGATCGCCCGGCAGTGCTGGCTGAGGCGCGGATCATCGACGAGGAACTCATGGGCGGCCGAACGCGCCTCTCCGCGCTGGCCAACCTGTTGCCCGCGATGCGAAAGCAACGCGCGAAGCTCCAGCAGGAAGCACAGTGGACCGTCGCGTCAAGAAGCGGGCTCGATGACAGCAACTTCTTCGCCATCCAGGGCTGGGTTCCGCGGGATCGCTCAGCGACGCTTGGCGAAGAGCTGCTTGCCTGCGGCGTGCATTCGGCAGTGGAGATACTGGAGCCCGCGCCGGAAGAAAACCCGCCCACGCTGGTGCGTTACGCCCGCTGGGCAACGCCGATAAAGGGACTTTTCGACATCCTTGGCACGTCGCCGGGTTATCGCGAGATAGACCTGTCGAGCTTCTTCATGATCGCTCTGCCCCTGTTCGCGGCGATGCTGATCGGCGACTTCGGCTACGGGCTGATATTCGCCCTCGTGCCGCTGCTGATGTACCGCCGGCTGACGAGCGACCGCGCCAACAAGCCCAAGATCGACCTTCTGATAGTGGTTGGCGTTGCGACGATGATATGGGGCGTGCTGACGGCGACGTATTTCGGCATGACGCCCGACACCTTCCGCCAGTGGGGCGCTACGGGCGCGATCATTGCGGACATAACCGCAGCCGCCGGCCCGCTGTACTCATCCGACGCCGAGGCCGGGCGGAACCTGCTGATCAAGGTGAGCTTCATCATCGGCATAATCCATCTGACGCTGGCGCACCTGCGTCGGGCGGCGTTTCTGGCGCCAAGCCAGCAGGCCGTCGCCGAGATCGGGTGGGTCGTGTTCATGTGGGGCATGCTTGGCGTGATATGGAGCCTGTTCTTCGGCGCCTCGGGCGGCATGCTTATGCCGGCGACGGCGATTTACTGGCTGCTTGGAATCGGCGGGGCGATGGTGGTTCTGTTTCTTTCGCCCGACGCCAACCCCGTCAAGCGGGTGGGCAAGGGGCTTGCCAACGCGCTGCTGCCCGCGCTTGGCACGTTCAGCGACACGATGAGCTACATTCGGCTTATGGCGGTCGGCCTGGCGAGTTACTACATCGCCGATGCGTTCAACCGCATGGCGGGCGATCTTGCCGGGGCGGCGACGTGGGCAGCGGGCGGGCCGGTGCTGGTGCTTGGGCACGCGCTCAACATCGCGCTGGCGATGATTGCTATCTTCGCGCACGGCGTGCGCTTGAACATGCTCGAGTTTTCGAATAATGCCGGCGTGCAATGGGCGGGCTACAACTACGAGCCCTTCGCCGCACAACAGATCAAGGAGAATTGACAGTGGACATTACCGGACAGTTGATGATGGCGATACCGTTGGGCCTTGGCGCCCTTGGCAGCGCGTTGGGAATTGGAGCAGCCGGCAAGGCTGCCGCCGGCGCATGGGCCCGAGAAGCCCGCGAAGGCAAACGCCTTAGCTTCACATACATCATTCTCGTGGGCATGCCGCTTTCGCAGACGATTTACGGGCTGATTCTCTCGCTCGTGGGCCTGGCGCCCCTGACCGTCGGCGATAACGCCGCAGCCGGGGCTGCATTCAGCGGCGCTCTGTTCAGCATCGGCCTGGCCGGCGGCCTTGCCGAAATGTTCAGCGCCTGGATGCAAGGCGCCATCGGCGGCGCCGCCTGCCGAGCACTCGCGGAAGGCGAAGGCAAAGGCCTGGCGTTCATGATCATCGCTATGGGCATAGCCGAAACCGTCGGCCTCTTCGGTTTCGTCTTCCCATTGCTGATCCTGCCAAAGGTGTAAGCGAGAAAACCAGCACGACGCGTAAAGCCCCGCATGGAAATGCGGGGACCTGAAAACCTTCGCGCAGCGAAACCACGCCGTTTGCTGTTTTGGTTCGCGTCATGATTATCGCGCGAAAAACAAATACAACGGCGAGGTGTCGCTCCGCGACTGAAGTCAGGTCCCCGCATTGCCATGCGGGGCTTCGTCCGTCGTGCTGGTTTTCGATATATGGATGTAATTCGCGCGACTTGTCCGCTTCGGGGGCTTTCGGTATACTTCGACATGCAGTCGGGCGCATAGCTCAGTTGGCTAGAGCGTGTCCCTTACAAGGACGAGGTCACAGGTTCGAGTCCTGTTGCGCCCAGTCGCCTGTATACTCCACGTTGGCAAAAGGCTTACCCATGCCATACAAGCAGATAGACCCAATGCGAATCCAAACGCTTGGGCTGAACGAACGCGAAAGCCTGCTGGACATTCGCACGGTGGCTGCCGATCCTTCCGCGCCCGCCCCAGACGCCCCAGCGATCAACCGCCAGATCGATCTGCTTGCCGCCAGAATCGCAAAGGCACGCGCCAACGGAGCATCAGTAATGCTGGCCTACGGCGCTCATCTTATAAAGAACGGCGGGGGGCCGCTGCTTATCGAACTGATGCGTCGCGGCCTCGTTACGCACCTGGCTACCCAGGGCGCGGGAATCGTGCACGACTGGGAATTCGCACATGATGGCCGCTCAAGCGAAGATGTCAGAACCAACGTCCCCCTCGGCCGATTCGGAACGTGGAGCGAAACCGGCGTCGCCGTCAACCTTTCGGCGCTCGCAGGCGCGACGGCAGGAATGGGGCTGGGAGAATCAATCGGCAGATTCGTCCTCGACGACGGCGTGATGCTGCCGGATGTTGGGGACCTCAAATCCGCGATCGCCGCCCAGAGCGATCACCCGCTGACGGCAGCGCGGGCCGACCTGCTGCAAGCCATGACTGCCTTCGGCCTGAGCGGCGGCAAGTTCGGCATGACGCACCGGTTCAAGCAATCCTGCGTGTGCGCCCAGGCGTGCGCGATGGGCGTGCCGCTGACCGTGCATCCCGGAATCGGATACGACATATACGCCAATCACCCCATGTTCAGCGGCTCGGCCATCGGAAGGACCAGCCAGACCGACGCCCGCGTATTCGCCGCAGGCGTGTTGAACCTGTCGGGCGGCGTTTATCTTTCCGTCGGGTCAGCCATCATGAGCCCGCAGATTTTCGAGAAGGCCCTGAGCCTGGCGAACAACCTTCGCATTCAAGACGGCCTGGGGCCGATCAGCGGGCATTCGATTGCGATAGTGGATATCCAGAACGGCGGCGGTTGGGATTGGTCGCGCGGCGAGCCGCCAAAGGATAATCCCGCCTATTACCTGCGATTCTGTAAGTCCTTCCATCGCATGGGCGGCGCGGTTGATTACCTCTGCGGCGACAACGTTACGATATTGCACTGTTTGCTGAAAAACGCTGAAGCCCCGCATGGAAATGCGGGGACCTGAATTCAGTCGCGGAGCGACACCTCGCCGTTGCATTTGTTTTTTTGTGTGCGATGATCACGGCGCGAATCAAACAGCTACGGCGAGGATTCGCTGCGCGATGGTTTTCAGGTCCCCGCGTTTCCACGCGGGGCTTCGTGCGTGGCGATGGTTGCGTTGCATGGATGTATATGATGAATGACGCCAAAAAACTGGTTTATGTATTGTGCATCCTTGTTGCGGTTGCGGGGCAACTTGGCGCGCAAACTTCTGCGCCGTCGGATCTGCCGCCGGCGACAAAGGTCGAGGCAATCGAGCGTTGTGTGCGCTTGTCGCCGTCGGAGCAACGGCTGTTCGAGATGTCGCTGGGTCAGCGCGATGACCTGCACATGCCCGTCGTGCTGATGTTCATGTCGCGGCTGAGGGTTGCGCCGTCGCTCGACTCTGCCGACTGGAACCAACTCGACGCCCCGGCAGCGGCCAATCTTCTGTCCCGTCCGGAGCGATACGCCGGCGAGCTTATGCGAATCACCGCTCACGTGTTGCGAGTTGTCGAATTCGCGCCCAACAAAAGGTTTGTGCCGTCGGCGTACTGGCCCGCGTCCAACGGGCCGCTGTGGCGCTACGACTGCCAGACGAGCGACGGCGCGCCGATTACCGTGTTCAGTCACCTTGCTCCGATCAAAGTTCTTGGCGAACCCAGCAGCCGCGATGAAGACGGCGACGGCGCGTACGTCAATCGCCCACCCGTCGAATTCGCCGGCGTGTTCTACAAGGTGCACGACGGCACAACCGGCGACAAAACGCCATGCTCTTTTCCGGTGGTGCTGGCGTTGCAGATGCGAGAGGCGCCCGGGGCCGCCAAAACCGCAGCCGCCGACAAAAGCTCGCAAACCATAATGATCGTGATTATCGCCCTCGCCGGCGGATTCCTTATCTTCAGACGCCAGATCAGCCTCAAGAAAAGGGAAGACGCCCAGGCGGCGGAGGAATCATACAGGCGGACGCGGCTGGCGGCCTTCGATCGCCCCGTCACGCAAGAGGCGGATGCGGATGCGGAGGTTGATCCGGATCTTCGCACCGCGGCAGAGGATTTTCGCCGCCGAAAGGAAGGCGTGGATGAAGTTGACGGTTCCAATTAACCTGCCCCACGCCCCGTATGACGTGCAGATCGGCGCGGGCGTGCTGGGCTGCCTGGCGGACCTGCTTGAAACCATGCGGGCGTCGTCGGTCGTTGTGATTGCCGATGAACGCGTTGACGCACTGCACGGCGGGGCGTTGCGGGATGTGCTCTCGCGCACGAAGCTTGCCTCAGCCGTGCTGACGTTCCCGGCTGGGGAGGCGAGCAAGAACCTTGCCACGTACGGCAGGCTGCTGGACGGGCTTTTCGACGTCCGGCCCGCGGTGGACCGGCGGACGGTCATCGTGACGTTTGGCGGCGGCGTCGCCGGCGACATGGGCGGCTTCGTGGCTGCGTCGGCGCTGCGCGGGCTTCGGTTCATCCAGTGCCCCACAACGCTGCTGGCCGACGTTGACGCATCCGTCGGCGGAAAGACCGGCCTCGATCACAAGGCGGGCAAGAATCTCATCGGGGCGTTCCATCAGCCAGGCGGCGTGCTGATAGACACGGCCATGCTCAAAACGCTCGACGACCGGCAGCTTTCGAACGGCCTGGCCGAGTGCGTAAAGCACGGCGTCATCCGCGACGAGAGCCTGTTGACGCATCTTGAAAACGCGCGAGACGCGATATTCGCCCGCGACGAGGCGACGCTTGGCGACCTGGTTGCTCGCAACGTGCGCATCAAGGCGCGGGTTGTGCTTGCCGACGAGCGCGAGGCGAACATCCGCGAGATTCTCAACTTCGGGCACACCGTCGGCCACGCCGTTGAGGTAATGGGCGGGTACGACAAACTGCTGCACGGCGAGGCAGTTGCGATAGGCATGGTGATGGCGCTGCGGCTGGCGCGGCGGCGAGGGCTTATCGATGACGCATCCCGCACCCGCGTGGAAGATTTGCTGGCCCGACTGAATCTGCCGACCCGCTGCGACAATATCGATGCGGACCGCCTGTGGGAAATAATGTTGCACGACAAGAAGGCCCGCGGCGGCAAGGTTCGGATGATCCTTCCGCTTCGACTCGGCGAAGTCGCCGTCTTCGACGACGTAACCTCCGCCGAAATCGCCGAAACGATCATCTAAACAACACCCAACCACAAAACCAGCAAGACGCAAGAAGCCCCGCATGGCAATGCGGGGACCTGAATTCCAGTCGCGTAGCGACACCTCGCCGTTGCATTTGTTTTTCGCATATCATCCATGTACCGAAATGAGCAAGACGTTAAAGCCCCGCATGGCAATGCGGGGACCTGAATTTAGTCGCGTAGCGACACCTCGTCGTTGTATTTGTTTTTTGTGCGTTAATCCCGGCGCGAATCAAACAGCAAACGGCGAGGATTCGCTGCGCGAAGGTTTTCAGGTCCCCGCGTTTCCACGCGGGGCTTCGTGCCTCGCGCTGATTTCGATTCCTGGGTGTTATTCGGAGGATAACGACGAGGATTTGATGTTCGCGGTTGGTGGTGGTATTATCTGACCGACCATGACGAGCGAAACCTCTAAGTGCGATATGTCAGTGGATATTGCCGGAGTCAAGCTGGCCAATCCGCTTATGCCCGCCAGCGGAACGTGCGGGTACGGAGATGAATACGCCGACTTTCTGGACATCCGACGGTTCGGCGCCTTTGTAACCAAATCGATCACGCCGCTGCCGCGGCAGGGAAACAATTACCCGCGAGTCGTCGAGACGCGGGCGGGCATGATGAACGCCATCGGACTGGCCAACGTCGGGCTGGACGAGTTCATCAGGGCCAAGGTTCCCACGCTGAGGAATCTGGGCCTGCCGGTGTTCGTCAACGTGGCGGGAGTTACGGTTGACGATTACCTTACGGTGGCGCGGGCGCTGGAATCGGTCGATGTCGTCCGCGGCGTCGAGCTGAACATTTCGTGCCCCAACGTCAAAGAAGGCGGCATACAGTTTGGCGTTGACCCGGCGCAGGTATATAAGGTTGTGTCCGCGGTTCGGGGCGTGTGCCGCAAGAACGTGCTGATCGTCAAGCTTTCGCCCAACGTGACCGACATAACCGCCACGGCGGCGGCTGCGGTGGATGGCGGCGCGCAGGCGCTGAGCATGATCAACACCTTCACGGCGATGGCGGTGGACGTCGAGCGGCGCCGCCCGGTGCTTGCGAACGTCACCGGCGGGCTGAGCGGCCCGGCCATCAGGCCAATCGCCGTCAATATGGTTCACCGGGTTTACACGAAGGTGGCGAAGGCTGCGGGCGTGCCGATAATCGGAATGGGCGGCATTCAGCACGCCAACGACGCACTGGAGTTTCTCATCGCCGGCGCTTCGGCGCTGGCGGTCGGAACGGCGCTGTTCGTCAACCCGTCCTGCGTTGTCGACATCGCCGATGGAATTCAACGGTATCTCGTCAGGCACGGCTACAAGAGCGTCAGCGAACTGGTTGGAAGCCTTCAAGTTGACAAGTAGTCGACCATGAGTTAAGCGCAAACGTCGAAGGAGCCGATATGTATCCAGTCAGGGCAAGTCGGAACCGGGGGCGGGATGTAAAATCTGACGTGCATGCGCGTGGTTTGGCCCGCGGCGCTGTTATTTCTATACGAATACTGTCTATAATGACTTCTGGGCGAGGCGATTCGGCGTCGCCCTATTCCGAGTAATTATACAAGTGGCGGATACGGTTATACTTATGAGGCGACCATGAGAGTGTTCATGCTGGGCTGGGAGTTTCCACCGCACATCAGCGGAGGCCTTGGCACTGCCTGCTATGGAATGACGAAGGGACTGGACGAAATTGGCGTCCAGGTTTGCTTCGTGTTGCCGACGGCAGTGCCGGTTGGAGGCGCCCAGGCCGCCACCCACGTTGACCTCAGAAGCCCCGCCAACGTTCCGGACTATGTCGAACTCGAACTCGAAGGCAGTCCCTTTGAGAATGTCAGCATCTACCAGGCGCGTGCCGCGCTCGAACCCTACGCATCCCCCGGCCCTCAACCCAAAACGATCGTAGAGCAGAGGAAAACAAGCCCATCCTCGCCCAGCCGCAAAGTCATTAAAACGTCGCAATCAACGCCCCAGCCTTCCCCAGCCGCCCAACCGGCGGCGCCAAGCAAGGTCGGCGGCGGTTCATTCATCTTCGGCGGAGGCGGCGGGCACTACAACGGAAACCTGATGGACCAGGTTAACCGATACGCTCACATCGCGGTTTCCATCGCGTCGAAGGAATCGTTTGACGTTATCCACGCACACGACTGGATGACCTACAAGGCTGGGCTGGCCGTCGCCGCAGCCACCGGCAAGCCGCTCGTCGTGCACGTGCACAGCACCGAATTCGACCGCAGCGGCGAGAACGTCAACCAGGTTGTGTACGACATCGAGCACGCCGGCATGCACGGCGCCGACCGCGTGGTGTGCGTCAGCCATCTCACGCAGACGATCTGCGAAAAGCGCTACGGCGTCAGCGCCGACAAGTGCACCGTGGTTTACAACGCGGTTGAACTGCCCGACAGCGGGCAGTGGGAACTGAGCCCCATCCGCCGCGAGGAGAAGATTGTTCTGTTCCTCGGCAGGGTGACGTTCCAGAAGGGGCCTGAGTACTTCCTTCAGGCGGCGCAGAAGGTGGTCGAGCACTATCCCAACGTTCGGTTCGTGATGGCCGGCAGCGGCGACATGATCGCCAAGTGCATCCGCATGGCTGCCGATCTTCGCCTCGGCCGGTACGTCACGTTCACCGGCTTCCTTCGCGGCGCCGACGTTGACAAGGTGTTCCGCATGGCCGACCTGTACGTCATGCCCAGCGTGTCGGAGCCGTTTGGCATCGCGCCGCTTGAGGCCCTCGGCAGGAACGTGCCGGTGATAATCTCCAAGCAGTCGGGCGTCAGCGAGGTGTTGAACCACGCGTTGAAGGTCGACTTCTGGGACACCGAAGAGATGGCCAACAAGATACTGGCGGTCCTTCGCCACCCGCCTCTTCAGAAAACGCTTCGCCAGCACGGCCAGATCGAGCTTCGCAAATTCTCCTGGCGCGACACAGCCGCGAAACTCGAAGAAGTGTATTCGAACGCCACCCAACGCTAAAGCACAACCCCAACAACGAAACCAGCAGGACGCCAGAAGCCCCGCATGGCAATGCGGGGACCTGACTTTACGTCGCGGAGCGACACCTTACCGTTGCATTTGTTTTTTGTGCATTAATCCC
>Ga0123333_10006093_pt1 | contig 10690 bp, 6 predicted proteins | sample BioC12SIPDNA_3_FD_89957 | JGI IMG/M metagenome (GOLD analysis project Ga0123333, IMG submission 89957) | Anaerobic biogas reactor microbial communites from Washington, USA - Biogas_R2_B C12 SIP DNA | ecosystem: Engineered > Bioreactor > Anaerobic > Unclassified | place: Washington, USA...
ATCCTTCGAGATGGCCGAGTTGAGCGGGTTGCGCTGTGTGCGGCTGTTGTTCCAGATCAGCAGGAGATCGCCGGTCTGGGGGATGCGAGCGATGCTGGCCGGCGAATTGGGCGACACGATGCCTGGCACCGGCACGAGTTTGCCCCAGGTGGTCCCGCCGTCCGCCGAGTAAGCCTTGGCGATATAGCCCTGGTCGGTCCGCACGATCATCATGACGCGTCCGTCGTTGAGTTCGACTACGGCTGGTTCGTCTGCGCCGTAGGTGTTCTTCGGGTCCAGCATACGAACATCCACGTCATTGCTCTTTCTCCAGGTCTTGCCATCGTCGTCCGAGTACACGGTGAAGCTCAGGATGATCCGGCCGCGGACCCAGCCGTCATACGCGGCCAGGAGAATGCGGCCTGTCTTCAACTGGATCAGCCGATTGTTGTTGATGGCAGTATAACCGGTGTACTCGGGCGGGATCGCATACTTGATCCGCTCGCTCCACGTGCGTCCCTCGTCGAGCGACTTGCGGAAAAAGATGGAACAGTCCTCTTGCGAATCCTTGACGCAATAGCACATCAGAATTCCGCCGTTGGCCAGTCGCAGGAATCCGACTTCGAACGTGGTGATTTTGCCTTCATTGGACACGAGCAGGCGGTCTTCGCCCCACGTCTTGCCGCCGTCGCGCGAAATCTTGCCACGGATTTCGGCCGCGCTGAAATCATCGCCCCCCTTCTGCCACCGCCCGTAGCCCAAGAGCAGGTCGCCCCCTTCGAGCCGAATAATGTCGGCCTCGCCGTTGCGAGGATGCTCGGGCGTGGCGGGCACGACGATTTGCCGCTCGGGCGGCGGGAATGCGTCCTCGGCCGCGTCAGGCAACACGCTCGAGAGAATCAACAAGACAAAACCGCAAGGTCTGATTCGGTCGATCATGGACTCCTCCTCGATGTTCTGCAGCTCCGCGGTGATTAGTCTCCAAGGTACGGCTGAATTTCAACGAAGTTGAACATCAGCTCCTGGCCGACCGGTCCGCCGGGATCCCGGTCGTTTTGCCAGTCGGTGATCGTCAGCCTGGCGGTGGTCCCCTTCGCCTTGAACACGCGCCAGTGGTAGTTCATCCAGTAGTTGTATTGCGCGTCGAACTTGCCAAGGAGGTGGGCGTAGCAATTCGGGAAGGTGAACTGAAAGTTCCGCTTGGGGTCGTCGGACAGCTCGACGTTGTCGAGACGGATCGAGACGGCGTTCGCCTTCTTATCGGACTGTTGCCGGATCAGGTTCTGGTGGTCGGCAGTGATCATCTTCAGCGAATACATTCGGCCGGGCGTGAGATCCTTGATCTCCTGGCTGACAACGTTGGGCTTCTTGTCGCTTCGCTTCATGATCAGAAAAGTGTCGCCCAGGTTCGTGCGAGGGTATCGGCCCTCCAGCCAACTGTAGCCGGCGTGCGCGCCGGTCCTCACGCTGCCCGATTCAGCCGGCTCGATGGTCCAGCCCTCCGTGCCTGCGGAGAAATCCGGGTTCCGCAAATGCGTCAGGACGTATGGATCGTCCGTCAGCGGACTGGTGTTGCCCTCGATGGCGTAGTGCCGATACAGCCGGCCTGCCCAGCGGACGTTCTCCTCGTCGCAGTAGGAAGAGTGATACCACTGGAACCCGCCCAGGCCAAAACAGGACGGGTGCGTGGCCAGGGCTCGCATTTGCAGGTCCATGTACACTTTGAAGTTGACCGAGGGGTCGATGTTCAGGCTCTCGGTGGGCTGCGACATGTAGCCGAGCACGGCGATTACCCGCGGAATCACGCCGGGCATGCCGCGCTCCCAGCGAAGCATGTCGGAGACGAGCGAATCGTCAATGAATTGCTCCGCCTGCCGCCGCGACGGCTGCTCCGCCAGGTAGTATTCGGGGCAGACGTATCCGCCACCGGCCAGCGCGGCCTGGGCGAACGTCGTGCTGCGATCATCGCCATAGAAGCGCCCGCCGTAGGGCATGTAGATTTTCGGCCTGTACGTGGCGTTCAGTCGTTCGACGACCCGGCGATAGACGTCGTACTCGATGCCGTCCCCTCCGCCAAATTCGTCCACGATGATCCCATCCATCAGCGGATGCTGGTATCCCTGGCTGGCCGACCAGGCAGCGAAGACCTTGTCGGCGGCGTCGGGGGAGTCGAATACTACGTCGGCAACGCCGTAGCCTTGGATGGCGATCCAGCTTCGCCCGGACTCCTTCCAGGGCTGGATGTGCTCGGGCTTCGGCACAGCGCCGCTGATCATCACGTTGACGTTGGGAAGGACATCCTTGGACATCATCTCCCAGTCATGGGGGCCGTAGGCCTGGATGTGCGGGACGCTTCCGTAAAACGCTTGTTGCAAGGCGGGGATGGCCCGCACGGTGATCCGTTTGACAACCGCGGCGCCTTGGGCGTCCACGCGCAGCTTGTACCGCCCGGCTTTCAGGTATCGCATCGCCTCACGGGCGCCGGTGACCGAGTGTACGGTTGCCGGGCGGCCTGTCGGATCGCCGTCGATGATGACCCTGGCCTCGGCGCCGGCGGCAACCTCGGCCACCGTCCGAACGAAGAGCCACCGGTCGATCGGAACGGTGAAGGTCCGCGGCTCAACGAGGCCCTGCGCCTTTTCCGCCTCAAACAGTTCCCAACAGAGGTTGTTGAGGACTCTGATGTTCTTGAAGGCGGCAGGCACGCCCGGCCAATCCACCGTTGCCTCGCTCGTTTGGCCGACAGGCCTTTTCTGCGTGTCGAAGGCGGCAGCCCGGATTCGGTACTGGCCGGGCGCAAGGTCTTTGAAGTCGAGAGAGACTTCGCGGGCCCCGGTCTCGCTCCATTCGCCGATGGCGGCCGTTTTTCGGACCGGCGTGGCTGTCACGAGGATCGACCCGATATCATGGGCGAGCCGCATGGCCCGTGCATCAACGCGCGTCAGGACCGTGCCTGCCGACGGGTATGGCGCCGCGGAGACGACGAGCCGGTTGAACACGTTCAGATCCTTGCCTCGGCGGGCTCCTTCCTGCCGGTAGTGGTCGGCGATTTCCTTGGCCGACAACGGGCGATTGTACACGCGGACCTCGTCGATCATGCCGTTGAAGAACGACTGGCCCAGGCCCAGGCACTTGCCGACCCACATCGGCACGCCCGCGATGTTCGGCTTCAGCGATTGGGCGCGCCTGCCAACCAAAACGCCGTCGTTGTAGACCCACGTCGTCCGGCCGTCGAACGCGAGGGCTACGTGGTTCCAGCGATTCGCTTGAAGGGTGCCCAAGCTGAATTGCGAACATCCTCCGCCGTCGGCCATGACGCCCAGCGCGTGTCTTCCGCCATGGTACGTGTTGACGGCCATCACCAGCCGCTCGTCGTTCCAACTACCGCTCGTGCTCCAGTTCAGCAGTCCACCCTGGAGCGTCCTGGGATAGCACCAGAGCATCAACGTGCCGCCGTCGGCAATGTTCAGGCTCTTGCCCGCCCCACCGTCCACGTATCCATCCTTGCCGTCCAACTCGATGGCCGTGCCCCAGGTTCCCTTGACCCAGCGCACGCCGCCGATCAGTTTGCCGTCGTTGGTTTGATCGGAGAGATCCTTGACCACGGCCCCGCCGCCTTCATCAAAAGCGTAGAAGGCAACCAGCCCCGGCTCTGCCGCCAGTGACAGTGCGCCGTGGAGCGTAACCCACGCGATCACCAATACGTGCCGATTCATGGGGTCTCCTTTCTGAAGTCGCCCTATCGCGCCTACAGTTCCAGCTCGTTCAGGTTTGGATCGCCACACTACGTTCGAGATGTTTCTATCTGACTCGTCTTCCTCTCAGCCACACTTCTTCCCTCCACCGAGCCCGGTGCGGCCATGCAACCGATCGGGGACGGGGCGACGATCGTCCAGTCGAGCGTTGTCAGTTACAGGCGTAGATCCTCTCGCTTTACGAGATCGGTGCGATGGTGATGCCTCCGTCGGCGCGAAGGATCGCGCCGTTGATGTACGACGACTCGTCCGACGCGAGGAATACGGCCACCTGGGCGATTTCCTCCGGAGTGCCGAAGCGGCCCAGCGGTGCGCGGCGGAAAAAGAACTCCGAGTCGAAATCGGGGTTCTCCAGATTGCTTTGCTTGAGCATTTCCGTTTCCACGCCGGCCGGGCAGATGCAGTTCACGCGCACGCCGCGCGGGCCGAAGGCGACGGCCATCGAGCGGGTGAGCGCGACGGTCGCGCCCTTGGCCGCCGTGTAGGCATCGCAGCCGGGAATACCGATCACGCCGGCGCTGGAAGCGGTATGGATTACGGCTCCCCCTCCGCCAGCGATCATCAGCGGTATGGCGTATTTCGAGCAGAGAAAGACGCTGTCGAGATTCGTCCGCAGCACACGATCCCAGACGGCCTCATCAAGCTGCGTTGCCGCGGCGTCGTCTTGAAGGAATACAGACGCATTATTGTAGAGCACGTGGAGGCCGCCGTACAGTTCCATGGTCCGCGCGACGAGATTCTGAACGTCGGCCGGGCGGCTGCAGTCGGTTTGAACGAAGGTTGCCTCGCCGCCGTTATCGGCGATCCACTTGGCGGCGCGGCGACCGGTGGTTTCGTCCAGTTCGGCGAGTACTACCTTGGCCCCTTCGCGTGCAAAGGCGGAAGCAGCGGCAAAGCCGATGCCGCGTCCCGCCCCGGTGATAATCGCTACCTTGTTTTCAAGTCTGCGCATGCGGGCATCTCCTCTGGCTGCCTGTTCCCAACGGGGGTGTGCCACCGCGTGGAGTCGAATCGGTTCCCCATACAGAGCGCGCTTTTCACAACTCCAAGCAGTGCGGTGCTTGAGGTCGAACGCTGCCTCTCACCGCTTGTGATTGTGGTAAGTCCCACACAAATGGAAGATCCGTCCAATCACAAGCAGTGGCACACGACAACATCGGACGACCCGAACTGAACGTCATTCGACACTCCTAAGCATTGACCGGCTGGTTACCCACACGGGCGATCCACTGGCGGGCGAACTCGGCGCTGGGCAGGCCGACGTCGAGCACCGTGTTCGCCAGGAAGATCATCTCATGGATTCGGCCTTCTTGGAGCCATTTCAATCCCGTCTCGCACTGGTGCTCCATCCGTTCCACGGGGACGGGCTTGCGGTTGAAGAAGTCCCACATGTACATTCCCAGCGCTATGCGGCGGTCTTTCGGCGCGGCCGCTTCCAGTGCGGCGAGGCTCGCGTCGAGATTCGTCAATTCGTCCGAGTTCCACGTCCAGAGCGTGAGGACGTCGAATAGGTGCAGGAACTCCGAGAGGGCGGGATCGCAGCCGATGAAGCGAGGATGGTCGGGCGCGAGTTCGTGGCTGTAGAGCGTGACCCAGATCTCCTGCGGGCGGCCGACCGCTTTCAACCTCGATCGAGCCGATTCCAACTCATCCGGCGAGAGAGCCGGGCGGCCGACGACGCGGCCATCTTCCCGCTTCTTGCGGTCAATGATAAAGTCGTCCAGGTAGATGCCGTGCAAGTTGGAAAACTCGTTGGCCAGCGGCAGGAATGGATCCAGTTCAGCCATGCCACCCTTGCCGCCGCTGCCAACCACGGACCATACGACTTTCTTCAGCGGTTGGAAGGAGATGGCATACTGCTGGAACGATGTCTTGGTCCGCTGCGGCTCGTCGCCGGGCAGACGTGGCTCCTCGTTGCTGCGGATGAGCAGCAGGTTGGGAACATCGAGCCAGAAGGCGCCCTCGGCCGGCGTCATCCGCGAGCCGCCACGGATCCCGCCTAGTTCGAGCGACTTGTTGTCCAACCCGGCGCCGACCGTGAAGATCCAGAACCGGTCGCGGACGGTCGAGGGTGAAGACTTTCCGACGTTAGGCTCGGCTGAGCCGGCGGTCAACGAACCGGCGGCCGCCAGGGCCGTGGAGCCGAGCAGGGCTCGGCGCGTCATCGTTGGAGTTGCTGAGTTGTGCGGCATGGGAAGGCCTCGCTCAAGTGAGAGGAGAGGTAAAACAATGGCTGTTAAAAGCTGATCGGATAGGTTCCGAACTCGTGCGCGGTGCGAACCATTGCCATGAAATTCTCGGGCTTGACCGAGGAGGCGATGGTGTTCGCCGAGGAGAGAATGTGGGGCCCCACGGCCGAGACGGTTGCCAGCGCCTGCTTCGTGTGCCGGATGACATCCTCGACCGTACCTCGGGAAAGGACGTCGATGCTGATATTTCCCATGACGCTGATCTTGCCCGGATAACGCTCCAGTATCGGCCCCAGTTCCATTCCGGGCACCGGCTCCAGCGGCCCCAGGCAGTCCAGCCCCGTGCCGACAAGCTGGTCCATGATCTTGCGAATGTCGCCGTCGGTGTGCTTGATGCAATAGGCGCCGGCGGCCTTCACGGCGGCGACCACGGCGGCGTCGGAGGGGAGGATCAATTCGTCGAACTGCCGAGGCGACATCAAGGGGCCGTTCTTGTCGGAATAATCGTCGCCTAAGAGCACGACGTCGGCTCCGGCCGCCACAACCAGCCGGAACAGCTCGCAGTAGTACTCCGTGCCGATCTTCATGAGTTGCTTGACGAAATCGGGCCGCAGGGCGAAATCCATCAAGAGGTTCTCCATGCCGCCGCGGAGGAAAACGGCCGGCGCCCAACCGGATTCGCCCACACAGCAGATCGCCTTTTCGCCGCCCGCATAGCGCTGTTTCAGCCGCCCGATCTTCGCGATCACCGGCGACTTGGCAGGGTCCGGTGGAACGTAGCCGGCCAGGTCCGCCTCTGTCTCGATGCGGGCCGGCCTGGCGGGAACGGGCACGCCACGATACCGTGAGATCTGCAGCGCGCCCCACTTGTCGCGAAAGATCCGCCGCCCACGGTCCACCCACTGGACCTCGTCGTCCTCGTAGATCATCGTCGGCACGGCCACCATGTCCAGACCGATCTGTTCGGCCAGTTCCACTTGTGTGCCGCCGGGGCAAATCGCTTCAATAATGACGGGATCGATCCAGAGTTCCGCCACCGGCACACGGTCCGGAAGCCGGTGCTCCAGGACGGCGGCGATCCGCTGGCGAGACGTCATTCCACCCGATTCATTTTCCATCCAACAAGCTCCTTGCGGCCGCGAGGATCTTGGCGGCCGACATGCCGTACTGGTCCAGCAGCCACTCGTGGCTGCCGACCTTGGAGACATAGACGTCGGGCAGGGCGATCGGCAGGAATCGCTTGGGGGCGACGCATGCGCCGGTGAGAACCTCGGCCACCGCGCCGGCCAGGCCGCCCTGGACCTGGTGCTCTTCGACGACGACAATGCCGCCGGTCTCGCTGGCTGCTCGGATGACGGCTCCGCCATCGATCGGCTTGACCGTGTGCATGCTGATCACCCGGCAGCGCACGCCCTCCTTCTGGAGTTGCTCGGCGGCGGCGATCACCTGGTTGCCGATCGTACCGGTGAAGACGAACGTCAGATCCCGGCCGTCGCGAACCTGGATCGCTTTGCCGAAGCGGAAGTCGATGGGCCCGTCATGCACGGGCGGCTCTTTCTTGTAACCGCAGCGGTAGTAGACGGGTCCGGGATGGTCGATCATCGCGTGGACGGCCGCCTCCGCCTCGGCGAAGTCGCACGGGCAGACCACGACCATGTTCGGAAGTGCCCGCATGATGGCGATGTCCTCGGTGGCCTGATGGGACACACCCAGCGCCCCATAGGCCAGCCCGCCGCCGATGATCACCGTCTTCACCGCCGCATTGTGGTAGCAGGCATCATTGCGGATCTGCTCCAGGCAGCGGAGGGTGGGGAAGTTGGCGATCGAATAGGTTACCGCAATGTTGCCCTCCAGTGCGATTCCGCAGGCCACGCCGGCCATGTTCTGTTCGGCCACGCCACAGTTGATGAACCGTTCCGGGAAGGCCTCGGCGAACGGTTCGATCTCCCCGTAGCCGATATCCGCCAGGACGAGATAGATCCGCGGATCTTCGCGGGCAATATCGACGAGCACTTGATTGAAACGGGTTCGCATCGTGTTCTTTCTTGTTCCTCGCCTGGCTAATCGGTCAGCCCATAGCCGAACGGGTATGCTTCCGAGATATGCACCGGCAGCTTCCCTCGCGCTTTCATCTCGCCGAATAAGACCTGCACGGCGGCATCAATGGAATCCGCGGCATCGCTGAACGTGCAGAGCGAGATCGCCGGTTTGGGCAGATTGCCCAGGACGTAGGGATTGCCGAAATTGAGCAGGGCAACGCGACGGCCCATGGCGGCCACGCGCCGGATGAGTTCGCTGTACGGTGGCGGAACCTTGATGGCGTCCTCCACGTACGATCGCACTCGCGTGAACACTCCAAAGACGACCATTTCCGCGGCTTGCGCCGTTTCCAGCGCGCGGCTGATCTCCTCCGGTTTCATCTGTGTGGAGAGCACGACGTTTCGTGCGTTCGGCAACCGCCGGCAGATCTGCTCGTTCAGCCGATGCGTTGTCGGCGAGTGTTTGACGGCCATGTCCTGTTCGATCGTGGCGGCGCTGCCGTTGCTGACCACGAGAACCTCCTTCGTCTGTGGATGAAGTGCGCCTTGGTTCTCGAGCATGGTCACGCTCTCCCGCGCGATGCGGCGCGCCACTTCGGCGCCGGCCGGGGTGGCGAATCGCTCGGGAATCTTTGTCACGTCGACCAGGCGGTTGTCAAACAGGCCGAGTCCCTGCTTCAACCGCCACACGCGAGCGACGGACTGCTCGACTTGCGCGAGCGGAATGCGTCCCTGACGCACTCCGCGAGCCAGCGCATCGATGGTGATCCCGGGATCGGAGTTGTAGTCCTGCAAGATCATATCGTGGCCGGCGGCAACCGTTTCGATGGCGGCCTCCTCGATCCCGTAGTGGTCCTTGATCGGCCGCATGGTGAGGCTGTCGGACATAATGATGCCGTTGTAGCCTAGTTTTTCCCTGAGCAGCCCGGTGACGATCTTGCGAGAGAGTGTGGCGGGGATCGGCCGATCGGGCTCCAGTGCGGGATAATGGCAGTGGTTCGTACACACGATGCGGCCCAGCCCGCGCCGAATCAACTCGGCAAACGGTTTCAGTTCCACCGCTTCCAGTTGTGCAAGGCTGCGATCGACTTCCGGCATCTGGATGTGCGAATCGCCTCGCGAGTCGCCGTGGCCGGGAAAGTGCATGAAAATTGAGGCCGCGCCGCCGTCCAGCGTACCCCGGGCGAGTTCGGCGCCGAGTTCGATCACCAGGTCCACGTCATCGCCCAGGCTGCGCAGATTGATGATGGGATTGTCGGGGTTCGTGTTGACGTCGAGATTCGGTGTAGCGGCGATGTGAATGCCCAAGGCGCGAGCCTCGACGGCCTCGATACGAGCCGCCTCTCGGCAGAGTTCGCCGGAACGCGTAGCCGCCAGCCGCATCGCTTGTCCAAGACGGACGTCACTGCCGCCACTGTAGCTGACACCACCCCAACCCAGCAGAAGCGGGATCGGCGAAAGCTCTTGAAAACGGTTGGTGAACTCTGCCACCTCCGCCGGTGATAACTTTGTCAGCGAGGGCGTCATTCCGCTGATGATGCCTCGTTTAGCATACCGCTCCATCAGCGGCCAATCCTGCTGCCTCGCGATGACGAGCTGGCCGACCTGCTGTTCGAGGGAGAGGGACTTGAAGTCAGGCGGCGATGGGGCAGCGGAGGTGATCCGCCTGGAAGAGAGGAAGCCCGCGACGGCTACGGAGCCAGCAGCCCTCAGGAAATCACGGCGATTCGGACGCAAATTGTCGCGGTTCATAATGTTACCTCATCAACAGTGTGGCACTGCTTGGGATTGAACGGAGTTTCCATCGGCGAAAGACTCTCCACAATCACAAGCAGTGCGGTTACGCACGGCACTGCTTGGAGTTGTGGATGCCGTGATCTCGGTGGACAGCACATTCAACTCAAAGCAGTGGCACACGCACGCGTTCGTTATCCTTTACGCTCAGGCCGCGCCGATTTCGCGCAAGGCCCGGGCGAGTTGTTCGTCGTTGACCGAACCATAGTGACAGGCCACTGTGTTTTCCATGAAGCTCACGCCCTTGCCCTTGACCGTATGGGCGGTGAGCCAGGAAGGCTTGCCTTGTTCAAACGGCAGCGTTTTCAGTGCGGCGTCGATGGCGACCACGTCGTGGCCGTCGATCTCCCGGTAGGCCCAACGGCATGACCGCAACTTCTCGTCGAGCGGTTCCAGATCGAGAACGTCCTTCACGTGCCCGAGGGCCTGAACCTTGTTGTAATCGAGCACCACCGTAAGATTGTCGAGCCGGTGGTGCGCAGCAAAAAGGATCGCCTCCCAGGTAGAGCCCTCGTCGCAATCGCCGTCGCTCATCAGGCAGAGGTAACGGTGGTTCTTCTTCGCACGCCGGGCGGCCAGCGCCATGCCGCAGGCCACCGGCAGGCCGTGACCCAACGAGCCGGTGGAAAACTCCACACCCGGTACGTGGTGGCTGATGTGTCCCATGAGCCTGCCGTTGTCGAGGTAGTAGCCGAGCATCCAGTCGGCCGGAAAGAATCCTCGTTCGGCCAGTACGGCATAAACCGCGCCGCCGCCATGCCCCTTGCTGAGGATGAAGCGGTCGCGGTCGGGCCAACGCGGGTTTTCCGGGTCGACTCGCAGGATCCGAGTATAGAGCACCGCGAGCAATTCCGCCATCGAGAGCATGCTGCCGACATGGCCGCTCTTTCCGCGATGCGTCATCCGCAGACAGTGCGCGCGGATCCGGCGGGCC
>Ga0123333_10006096_pt1 | contig 10686 bp, 7 predicted proteins | sample BioC12SIPDNA_3_FD_89957 | JGI IMG/M metagenome (GOLD analysis project Ga0123333, IMG submission 89957) | Anaerobic biogas reactor microbial communites from Washington, USA - Biogas_R2_B C12 SIP DNA | ecosystem: Engineered > Bioreactor > Anaerobic > Unclassified | place: Washington, USA...
ATTTGGGCGTCCAGATCAACCGGCTCCTGGAGCGACCCGATTTCGCTTTCGCATCCTTGATCGTGTAGGCGCACTTGCTCGCGAGCCGATATCAATATGCATCAAGCGTTAAAGACGCCGGGCGGTGGTGTGATAGCGAGATGGTCGCCGTTACACGAATGAATTCTAAGCACTCATGATCGCCGGCCCATTGCCCGGCCAATCTGCGACTGCTTATCGAACCGGCGGCCGTGCTCAGCTCCAGCCTAGTGCCTTGAGATTCACGATCGAGCGTGGCATATTACCGCTCAGCATGTCCACGGCGTTCTGGGCCGTGTCGCGGCGCAGCTGCTTGACGGCCTGCGTGGATCCACTCGACGAGTGGGGGGTGATGATCACGTTGTCCAACTGGAGCAGCGGGTCATTCGGATCCGGCGGCTCCTTTTCGAGCACATCGAGCGCGGCCGCGGTGATGGTGTGGTTCACCAGCGCGTCATAGAGCGCGGACTGGACGACCACCGGCCCGCGCGCCATGTTGATCAGGCATGCGGTCGGCTTCATCAGCGCGAACTGTGCCGCCCCGATCAGCCCGCGCGTTTCGGCGTTGAGAGGGCAATGCAAGGTGACATAATCAGACTCGTGCAGTAATTCCTCAAGGGAGACCAATTGCACACCCAGCGCAGCAGCCCGTGCGGGTTCGATGTAAGGATCGTGCCCGAGCAGCTTCAGGCCCAGGCAGCCGGCCTTGCGCGCCACTACCCGACCGATGTTCCCCAGGCCGACGATGCCCAGGGTCTGGCCCGGCAGGCGCTCGGGCGGCCAGTAGGGCAGCGGACGCGAGGAGCCCCATCCACCGGAGCGCACGAAGCGATCCTGGAAGACGGTGCGACGGTTGAGATCGTAGATGAACCCGATGGTAGAGTCGCTCACTTCCTCCATGCAGAAGTCGGGGACGTTGGCGACAGGGATGCCGTGCTCGCCCGCGGCCTGGAGATCCACCATGTCCACGCCGATCCCGTATCGGGAAATAACCTTGCACATCTTCATCGACTCGATGACCTTGCGGTTGATCGTGGCCCACTGCACGAGCAGCGCATCGGCATCCGCCACCTCCGGGATCAGTTCATCCGGATCCCTTGTCTGCAGGCGGACGAGTTTGATGTCTAGGCCGGAATTGTGCAGGACCCCAGCCTCGAGGCTGTGGTCCGGGTCCCCGAAATCAGTGATAACGACTTTGAAGGGTGACATTATGATTCTCCTCTCTGGTAATTAGGCCGTGGTAATGATGTTCGGTCGAAACGAGGGCCGAAAATTGCATCGATTGCAGCGCTCGTATCGAAGATGAGTCGCTCGGGATGGAAGCAGTAATGCGGGTAAACTTCCGCAACCAGCCAGCCATCGTAGCCGGTCGCGGCCAGTCCATCCCTGACCGCCGGCCAGTTGACGTCGCCGGCCAGCAACGGTGTGGCGGTGATGGCGCCGTCAGGCGCGCTACGATTGTCCTTCAAGTGCACCCGCTTGATCCGTTGCCCCAGGATGGACACCCAGTGCTCGGGGAACCCGTACCAAAGCGCGTTGCCTGTGTCGAGGCAGCATCCCACCCAAGGGCTCCCGATCGCGTCGACCAGGGCTGCGAACTCCAGCGGGCTGACCAGGAACTTGCCGGGGCAGTTCTCGATCGCCAGGTGCACTCTATTGGCGGCGCAGACGGTTCCTGCCAGCCCGGACAACACCTCCGTGGCATTTCGATAAGCAAGATCGTACGGAACGATCTCGGGCTGGGGCGCCAGGATCCGGTTGTCCACCGACCCCGGCATGACCAGCACGGTGTCTGTGCCAAGGATGGTCGCAGCACGGACCAGTCCGGCGATGATCTCCCGGCAGCGGGCTCGCACTGCCGGGTCCTGGCTGCTCATCGGGTAATGCCACTGCTCGCGATCATAGACCGTGCTGACGCGCAGGCCCTGTGACTCGATCGCGCGCCGCAATCCCACCAGCTCCTGCTCGCTGGAATCCAGCGAATATTCCTGCCAGGGCTCCAGGTTGACCTCGACCCCTGCAAATCCAGCATCGCGCGCCAGGGCCGTTCGATCGACGGTGGCCATATCCGGCGGGAACATGCGCAGGGAGAGTGATTTCAACATGGGGTGCTCCGGTCGGGTCCGTTCATTCGTTCTTCCACCAGCCCAACGTGCGCAGCAGCTCTCTCTCGATGGCCGCCATCGGATGGTTCAAGTTCTGCTGCGCCACCCGGTGCAGCATGGGATAGCCTGCCTGTTGTTCGAGCGTCCACTCCTTCGCAAAACCGCCGTCCTTGATGCGTGCAATCAGGACGCGCAGGCGGCGTCGTTCCGCGTCCTCCTCTTCCTCTGAGAGACGCCCGGTGACCTGCTGGCCGTATTGGCTGGTCATGCTGTGGAGCCTGATCTGGCCGAACAGCCCGTGGCTCTGGATCACCTCGGCTACGTCCGCACTCTCGCCCGACACCCAAAACTCGAGCATGGCGGCTTCAGGGCTGACTCCGGCCTCTACCAGCATTTCGTAGCACCGGCGCAGCGCGTACAGCCCGCCGCTGTGCTCGTTGAAGAGATCGCATAGCGTTTCTTCGTCACAGCTCGATGCGATCGACCCGCGGCGGAGCGTCCCCATCGACTTGGCGAGCGCCAGCATGACCTCCTCAGCGTGACCGGTCGCATCGTGATGCACGCCCAGGAGGCTGGGGAAGCCGGTCCCATCCAGAAACGACCGGCGCACCCCGGTCCCGATCGTGCGCGGCGCGATCATCAGCACATCCACACCGGGCGGATACTTGAGGAAGCCGTAGGTTACGTTGTAGCCGCTGGAGACGATGATGGCGCCGCCCGGCCGGAGATGCGGTCCGACCTCGCGATCGAATACGGCCGGCATCACCTCATCGGGCACAAGCAGGAAGTGATAGTCCGCCTTCCCGACCGCGGCCGCGATGTCGCAGGTGTCGAAGCCATCCTCGACGGCCTGATCGAAGGAGGCGTCCGGGACATTGCCCACGACCACCTTGACACCGCAGTCGCGCATGTTGAGCGCCTGTGACCGGCCCTGGTTGCCGTAGCCCAGAATGCTCACGGTCCTGCCCTCGAGCAGGCTGAGATCGCCGTCGCTGTCAAAGTAGATTTTGGCCACTATTCGTCTCCTTCAGCACCTTGTGCGGCGACAACTGGCGCAGCATCTTCGGCGGCGCCCGTATTGACCTCAACCAGCAGCGGGCTGAGGGGTGGAATCTCGATGGAAAACGAGAGCTGCCCTCCTGCCAGGCGGACCTGCGCGTTGCGCATCGTGCTGAGCTTTGTGACTCCGATTTCGCTCGCCGCGACGTCCACCTGCCGCGTGACAGGCTCGCTGCCGAGGTTGAAGAGTGCGAAAACCGCAGCGCCCCGTTCCGGCAGTGAATGACAGTGGATGAGCGGTTCGATGCCGGTGAAGCGACCGCGCGCAAAGAAGGGCTTGAGACGGCGGTAGGTGGTCACAGCCTGCTTCAACGCCCGGTAGAGTGGAGTGGCCGGGTCCTTGACGCCCCCGATGCCGAGATGCCGGCAGGTCGACGCGTACCACCAGAACGCCAGCATCCTGTCGTTGTCCTGCCCGCAGTGAATGTGCAGATACAGTGGGATGTCGTACGCGAGGTTGTACTCGTACAGTGACAGCGCCTTGCCGGAGAGAAGGTCCATGAAGGAATCCCACATGTACTCGAAGCCCCAGTTCTCATCGAACGAGTCGGGCAGACCGTGCTGGAAGTAGAGCGGGTGGAAGTCCTGCATGCCGCCCCGCACCCGATCGTGGGCCTCGATCAGGACATCGGGATACCGGCGCTTGACGCCGCGAATGACCTTCAGGATCCCCTCCGCGTGACCTTGCAGGGTCAGCGGCACTTCATGGCCGTGGTCGGGATCCCAGCAGGCCGAGCCACCCGCCTCGGCCCGCCTGATCGGCACGTCCGGCGGGACATAGCTGACAAAGTCGAACATCATGAACGACACGCCAGCCGCAGCCAGCTTGAGGAGACGGGCCTCTTTCATTTCCTGCCAGGTCGGAGAGGCCGCACAAATGCGCCCGCCGCTGTAGAGGCCCGGCCAGATATCGATGCTGCCGTCCTGCCTGCGCCGGTAGATGCGGGGATCTTCATCCAGCGACTTGGTATGCATCATCAGGTGTAGCGATGTCTTCAGCCCGTAGCGATCGCGCATCGTGCGGACGAATTCGTCGAGCGGGCCGAGCCGCTCCTCATCCCAGATGCTGCTGCCCTCGTGAACATCCCAGACCGGATCGAGATAGAGCGCCTCTGCGCCGATATCCCGGGCGATCGCAGCCTCCGCATGGAGATCCGCGGGTTCCTGAAGGGGAGCGTTGTCGCCTCCGCGCCAGCCGAGGTTGTACAACTCGTTCCAGTGCAACGGCGGATCGAAGCCGGTCGGGCAACCATGGCCCTTCTCCAGCAGGAAGCCCTTGTATTTCCTGTAGCCATCCTGCCAATCGCCCTCGAATGGACAGATGCGTGTCACGCCGAATTCGACTTCGGTTTGGGGGCCCACCGTGCGGATCGCCTCGGGAACGGTGTAGTGCCTCCCAAATCCGCCGAAGCGGAGGCACACGTTGGCGCCGCCCGCGATCAGCGAGTTGAAGGTCCGGTAGTAATCGGTCGAACGCTTGCTCGGCGCGAGGACGAACTCGCCGTCGACCAGCGCGAACTCCATCTGCTCCCGGTTGTACTTGGCGATGAGGTATCCCGTCGGGCAGCCGGCATCCGCTGTGGGGTGAGCCGGGTGCGTCATCCAGAGCCACCCTTCGGCCCCGCGGCCCGGAAGCTGATCGCCGCCCCAGTTGCCAGGTATGAGATCGGCCATCGAATACGAGGACAGGCGGTGATCGATGACCTGGCCCCAGCGGCGGCGGTGGGGCACTGGCACCAGCGCCTGGTGGTCGGCATTGTGCAGCCACGACTGGCTGTCGCGGTCGAAGAGCACCTTCCGAAAGCCGAAGCGAATGTCGCGCACCTCGTGCGAGTCGCGGCCGTAGCGGTGTCTCAGCCGGATCTGCTCCTCGAACCAGGGGGCGCCGGCGGGCAGGCGAAACACATGCTCGATCTCGATGTCGGTCGGTCCGAGCAGGCCGAAGTCGAAGCGGCCTGTGAAGGTGACCTCCTTGCCCCCGCGGGGCAGATCGGCGGCGGTCCACTCGCGAAAACGCACCCGGTTGGAGCTGACGACCGCCGCGGCCGGGCCGCTCGTCAGCCCCGCGCCACCGGTGAAGCCGGACACACCCAGGGGCGCCAGCGCGAGCGCGTAGGCGTACGCCTCGTCGGCCAGCGGCGTGCCCCGTTCCAGGTCGAACAGGTAGCCCGGGTCGAGCCATTCGTCGATGCCCACCCGAAGCAGCCAGCGCCGGTTCCTCAGTTCGACGACCCCGGACCGGCTCGAGACTGTGACCGGTTCAGCCATGCCTGCGTCCTCCCTACAGCGCCAGCGGATAGCGTCCCGCGATCTTCGCTTCGTCTAGCATGGCAATGACATTCTCAAGAGGCACGTCGGGTTGGATGCAGTGCACGGAGGCGAGGATGTAGCCGCCGCCCGGTCCCAGGTCCTTGATGCGGCGGCGCACCTCGGCCCGCACATCATCAGGCGTGCCGTGGGGCAGCACCCAGCCCGTGTCGATGGCGCCACAGAATGACAGCTGGTCGCCGAATTCGCGCTTGAGCCGGGCTGTGTCGCCCATGTCGCCCGCGTTGACCTGGACGGGGTTAAGCAGGTCGATGCCGATCTCGATCAGGTCGCCCAGCAGGGAGTAGATGTTGCCATCGGAGTGGTAAAAGACCTTGGCGCCCGTGCGCCGCTTGATCTCCGAGTAGATCTCCGCGTGGAACGGCTTGATCAGCCGCCGGTACATGCGCGGCGAGATCAGCGTCGTGTGCTGCGAGCCGAGGTCATCCCCGGTAATGAGCACGTCGATGAGGTCGCCGGCCTCCTCGAGGAGCCGGACTACGCTGGCCTTCATCAGGTCGGTGATCTTTCGCATCAGCGCGAGAGCAAAATCGGGGTCCGCGGCCAGGTCGAGGAGCCACTGTTCGACCCCTCGGGAGAGGTATGCCTGCTCGAACGGCGAGACGCCGCTCAGCGCGACGACCGCATAGCCTGCGTCCCGGATTGCCTGGGCGCGCTCGCGCAGCCCGGCGAAGCGGCTGGGATGAGCCAGCTCGGGCCAGGAATAGCGGTCCAGGTCATCGATGGTCGCGGTGCGCAAGGGCGAATCCACCACCTCGTAGTAGATGGCGTCCGGACGCCTCTCCCAGAGGCTGCCCCAGCCGTCCACATAGGCACCGGCGGAGACGTCGTGGGCCAGCGCCGCGGGCGCGGGACCGGGCAGCAGCGGCCGGCCGTCTGAGCCCGACCACGCGAGCGCCTCCTCATCCATCAGCACATACTGGAGACCGCGCCAGAAGATTGTCGTCTCGCGCGTGATGCCCAGATGTGCCTTGAGGCGCTCGTATGCTGGCGCCAGCATGGTTGTTACTCCGGATGTGCCGAAGAAGACCGGCACTCGATCCGGCTCTTCATGGTTCAGTGCGCAGAGAACCCGCTCCCGAGGTGTCAGCATGGTCTACCCCACCAGCCACAGATACGGCTTTTCAACGTACTGCTTGACCCGCTGGAGGAAGCGCGCGGCCGGGGCGCCATCCACTAGCCGGTGATCGAAGGTCAGGCTCAGGAACATCATGTGCCGGATGCCGGTGCGCTCGGCTTCGACATCGACCACAACCTGTTTCGGCACAATCCGCCCCGCGCCCAGGATGGCGCACTCGGGCAGGTTGATGATCGGCGTGAATGCGTCGATCTCGTACATGCCCAGGTTCGTGATAGTAAAGGTGCCGCCCTGCAGGTCGTCCGGAGAGATGCGGCCGGTGCGGGCCTTTTCGATCAGCTCAGCAGACTCGCCCGCGATCTGGCGGAGCGATTTGGCCTGTACGTCTCGCAGCACCGGCACCAGCAGCCCACGACCGGTGTCGACGGCAATACCGATGTTGGCGGTCGCGGACTGGACGATGCTCTCTCCATCGAAGCGGGCGTTGACCATCGGGTGTTCCATCAGCGCCTGGCTGACCAGCCTGGCCAGCAGGTCGTTGTAGGAAGGCACGAGCGCGGGCGCTCCGGCAGCCCCGCCCTCAGCGTCTTCTTTTAGCTGCTTGCGGAGCCGGACCAATTCGGTGGCATCGGCCTGGGTGGTGAGCGTGACCGGCGCGACCGTATGCGCGCTGGCTGCCATGCGGTCCGCGATGGTCCGGCGCACCGTGGTGATGGGCACGATCTCGCGGACCGGCACGGTCGCAGGTGCGGGCGGCTGGAGCGGCTGCTGCGCGGGCGTGGTCTTCGCGGCCTCCGCTGCTGCAGTAGCTGCAGCGACATCGGCGCGCTCGATGCGTTTGCCTGGCAGCCGGGCTGCCAGGGCATCCACATCGACGCCCGTTTCCGCGGCGAGGCGCCGCGCGAGCGGGCTGACCCGCTCGGCTGTAGGGACCGCGGCAGCAGCAGGCGCTGCTGGAGTCGCTGCTGCCGCGGCGAGCACATCGCGCTCGACGATGCGGCCTGTCCGTCCGCTGCCCGTGAGTCCGGTCCAGTCCACGCCCAGCTCCCTGGCCGCACGGCGCGCGCGCGGACTGATGGAGGGCGGCTGGATGCTGGAAGCTGGAAGCTTGATTGCCGGCGAACCAGGCGTGGAAGCCAGGATTTCGACGCTATCAGCTTCCAGTTTCGAGCTTCCCGCTTCGAGCTCCTCGCCGGCCGCGAGCAGGTAGCCCAGCAGGGTGCCGACGGGCACCTCCTTGCCGGGCGGCGGCGAGTCAGGCGGAATGCGGAGCGTGCCGCTTTCCAGCGCTTCGATCTCCTGGGTGGCCTTGTCCCCTTCGACGGTGAAGAGCATGTCTCCGGCCTCGACCCAGTCGCCGTCCCGCTTGAGCCATTCGCCCAGCCGGCCAGTTTCCATGTTCCAGCCCAGGCGGGGCAAGACGACTTCAAATGGCATTATGATCCTCCTGTGGCGACCGGCAGGCCGCCCTCACTCCGCCAGCAGCTCGCGCGCGGCCTGGACGATCCCGCTCACGCTCGGCACCACGGGTGCGTAGAGCGGCGGGCTGTAGGGCGCGGGCGTGAACATGCCGTTCAGGCGGCGCACCGGCGCATCCAGGTCATCGAACCCGCGCTCCATCACCTGCGCGGCGATGTCAGCAGCGACGCCGCAGGGAGCGAAGTCCTCGTCCACCACCAGCAGCCGGCCCGTCTTGTGAACCGATGCCAGGATCGTGTCGATGTCGAGCGGCGCCAGGGTGCGCGGGTCGATCACTTCGGCCGACACCCCTTCCGCAGCGAGCTGTCCGGCGGCATCCAGTGCCTGCTTCACCGTGAAGCCGATGCCCACGATGGTCAGGTCCGCGCCGGTGCGGCGCACGGCCGCCTGTCCGAACGGGATCAGGTATTCCCCTTCAGGAACCGGGCCCTTGAGCGCCAGCAAGTTCTTGTGCTCGAGGAAGAGAACGGGGTCGTCGGAGCGTATGGCGCTCTTGAGCAGGCCCTTCGCATCGGCCGGCGTGGAGGGCATCACGACCCGGAAGCCGGGGATGTGCATGAAGAAGGGGTAGTAGTTGCCCGAATGGTGGGCCGCATTCGACTGGGCCACGCCCACGCACCCGCGCACGACGACCGGCACCTTCAGCCGGCCGCTGCTCATCCATTGGAGCTTGCACATCTGGTTGAACATGTCGCCGAACGCATCGGTCAGGAAGTCGATGAACATGAAGTCGACGATCGGCCGCGCGCCGGTGGCCGCCGCGCCGGTGCACAGACTCGTGAACCCGCGCTCGCTGATGGGCGAATCGCGCAGGCGCTCCTCGCCGTACAGGTCGTAGAGGCCGAGGGTCGTGTTGAAGTTGCCGCCGCGCGGCCCGATCCCCTCGCCCACGACGAAGATGCGGTTGTCGCGCGCCATCTCTTCCGCGAGTCCCTCGCGCGCCGCGTCGACGAAGGAGAGCTCGCGGCCGCCGGCCTCTTCGAGAGGTGGCACGGGCGGCGCGGGGTCTGCCACCTCGCTGTACACGTGTCTGCTCACCGTCGCGGGATCGGGCATGGGGCTGGCCTCGGCGAACTTGCCGGCCTCCTCGACCAACGCCTTGATCTCTGCGTCGATCGCGTCCAGATCTGCCTCGGCTGCGGTCCCATCGCGTACCAGCCGGTCCCGCAGGAGAGCGATCGGGTCGCGCTGCTTCCAGGCTGCGATTTCTTCCGCGGTGCGGTAGCCCGCATCGCGCATCCCCTCCGAGTGAGCGCGCGTGCGATAGGTGCGGCACTCGATGAGGGTCGGGCCGCCGCCCGCGCGGGCGCGCTGCACGGCCTCGCCTGCCACCCGGTAGACCTCCAGTACGTCGTTGCCGTCGACCGCGATCCCGGGCATGCCGTAGGCCGCGCCGCGCGAGGCAATGTCCGGATTGCCCGCGGACTTGGCGAGGGGCACCTCGGTGGCATACAGGTTGTTTTCGCAGACGAAGATCGCGGGCAGCTTCCAGGCTGCCGCGAGGTTCAGACCCTCGTGGAACGCGCCGTTGTTCGACGCGCCATCGCCGAAGAAGGCCACGCTGACCCGTTCCGTCTTGAGAAGCTTGGCGGAATAGCCGCCGCCGGCCGCCAGGGTGATGCAGGGGCCGACGATGCCGCTGGAGCCCATGAAGCCGACCTCGGGCTTGAACAGGTGCATGGAGCCGCCGCGGCCGCCCGAGCAGCCGGTCGCGCGCCCCATCACCTCCGCGATCAATTCGGCAGGCGGCACGCCCTTGGCCAGCGCGTGGCCGTGGCCGCGGTGCGTGCTGAAGACCGTATCATCGTCGCGCAGGTGTGCGCAGACGCCGGAGGCCACCGCCTCTTCGCCGATGTAGGTGTGGACGCCGCCGTAGACCTTGCCCGCGGCGTAGAACTTCACCAGCTGTTCCTCGGTGCGGCGAATGATCAGCATAGTGCGATAGAGCGAGAGCAACTGCTCCCTGGTCAGGTCTGGCATGGCTATGGCCTCACGCTTCCCGGCGGCCGATGGTGCCATTGGCGCCCATCGCCAGGTTGCCGCCGTCAAAGGGCAGAACGACGCCGGTTACGTACGCGGATGCATCGCTGGCCAGGTACATTACTGCGCCCTTGATGTCATCCGGCACGCCCATGCGTCCGATCGGCAGGCCACGCATAAAGCGGTCGCGCAGGGCCGGTTCCTTCTCCATGCGTTCTTCGAGCGAGACGTTGGTGATCTGCGCCGGGGTGACGGCATTCACCCGCACGCCCCGGTCTGCCCACTCGGTGCTCAGCTCGCGGGTCATCTGGAGCACTGCGGCTTGCCCCACGCTGTAGGCGAAGTTGCCGCGGCCCAGTGCGCGCACCCCACCGATCGAAGACATGTTGATGATGCTGCCCTTGCCCTGCGCCAGCATGCGCCGGCCGGCCTCCTGGCAGCAGAGGAACTTGCCCACCAGGGTCCCTTGCAGCACCGTCATGAAATGATCGAGGGTGATTTCTTCGGGATGGCCCAGGATGTTGCGGCCGGGTATGTTCACGAGGATATCGATGCGGCCGAACTCCTTGTCCAGCCGCGCGAACATCTCCTTGATCCCGTCCTCGTCCGCCACCTCGGCGAACATGGGGAGGGCGCGCC
>Ga0123333_10006097_pt1 | contig 10685 bp, 6 predicted proteins | sample BioC12SIPDNA_3_FD_89957 | JGI IMG/M metagenome (GOLD analysis project Ga0123333, IMG submission 89957) | Anaerobic biogas reactor microbial communites from Washington, USA - Biogas_R2_B C12 SIP DNA | ecosystem: Engineered > Bioreactor > Anaerobic > Unclassified | place: Washington, USA...
CTGCCAGCTCGGCGCCACCCTCCGGTGGGATCCCAGGACCGAGACCTTCCCCAAGGAACCCTCGCTCAACGCGCTCCTGACCCGCCAGTACCGCGGTGACTGGAAACTCGCCTGAGCCGCACGCAAAAAAAACCGGGGACGTGAACGCCTGCTGATATGCGCGGCTTCACGTCCCCGGATCACGCCTTTCCGGGTTGCCCGGTGCTTAGCGCTTGCGCGCAACGCGCCGCACGGCAATCCCCGCCAGACCCAGGCCGATCAGAGACAGCGTGGCCGGCTCAGGAACGATCGCCGGCTCGTCCACCGGCAGCACCGCCCACTCCTCAAATCCATCGGAGTTGCCGAAATTGCCCGCGCCATATTCCTCAGGATTCAGGCCCTGAGCGCCGAAATGCGAGTACAGCGTCACGATGGCGTCACTGGCCGCGCCGCCGAAATTCGTTACGGGCACGTACAGGAACATGTCGCCGCCGCCACTGCCCGAATTCAGCGAGAAATCAAGCGCCACCCAGTTGCCGGCGTTATTCTCCATGTCGTATACCAGCGTGCCCACGCCCTGCAGAATGCCGTTGGCGTCGAACGACGTCGAGCTGGGGTTCGCCGCACCGCCAACAAAGATCTGCACTTCGTCAAGCGAAAGATACTGGTCCAGCGCCCGATTGTTGTTCTCATTGATGTCCAGCAGAAACTGGTAGTAGTCAACGCTCTCGAGCGATACCACCGGGATCATGCCAATCGTGATCGAATGGTTGAAATTGTCCGGAGCACCATTGTTGAACACATTGTTCACGGTGGTGTTGTAACCCTGCACTGCCGTCTGGTTGGCCGCGCCAATTTGCGCAAAGGAATCGATCACGCCCGTACCGGTCGACTGAAGATTGATCTGTTCGAAAATGGCGCCGTTGAGTTCCCCGCTGGCGCCCGCCGTCGTAAGATCGATCATCGTGGCGCTCGCCACGTGCGCGCCAAACAGCAGCACCACGACCGCCATCGCGTGCGCCAAGCCTGCAAACTGTCTCATGGTTCCGAAACCTCCTGGTAGAAAACCCTGCCCTGTGCGTTGACCACAGCCCATTTACAACGTGATTCGTGGTGGTTATGAGCAAGTACCTTGCCAACTCCGGGGGACCGGGTGAAATCAGGGCTGGATTTGATGACCCACCGTCACAAAAACACCCCTACGCGCCCATGATCAAAGGGTTTAGCAGGAAAAGAAAGATTCAATATATTCTGGTTTCATGCATCGGGATGTGCGATTCAGCTTGTGCAGGGGAACGCATGGAGACGTGCATTCGGCGGCATTCGAGCTCATTTTGATTATATGTTTATCAGCCCTGATAAACTATTGGCAAAAGAACGCCCGCTAGTCGTTTTCTTGCATCTGCGGAAAATACCCCAGTCTTTATGCGCAAGGATGGGCCGGAGAACTGGTCAGCAAACCATGAGCCGCTCGGCTCCCCCCGCCAGCCGCCACGTTACAGCGCCGTCCTCGGCCCACGCGCTCAGGAACCGGGTTTCCGGCGGCCTACTTCATGGGAAGCCTTGAGTATGAAACCGCCCGATTTCTCGTCGCGTTCCAGCTCAAGGATGCCGTGCGCCTCGGCCTCCTCGAGCAACTGGCCAAACGACCGGAACCCGTAGTGGGCCTCGCTGAATCCCGGACTGCGGCGTTTCAGGGCCTGCTTGACCATGGAGCCCCAGATGCGTTCTTCCTCGCCGCGTTCTTCCAGCAGGGCCTCGTAGGTGTTGACAATCAGGTGCCACGCTTCCTGTTTCTTCTCATCAACGGGCGGAGCCGCTTTGCCTTTTGCGGCCCGCGGCGGTTTGCGGCCCGTCTGCCCGCTGCCCGCCCTGGAGCGCGGCCGGGGAGCCGAGACCAGATCGTCATAGGAGATGAACTCATCGCAATTCGCAATCAGCAGGTCCGATGTCGAATTCCGGACCCCCACGCCGATGACGGTCTTGTTATTCTCCCGGAGTTTACTGACCAGCGGCGAAAAATCCGAATCCCCGCTGATAATCACAAACGTATCCACGTGCGCTTTCGTATAACACAGATCCAGCGCATCGACCACCATGCGAATATCCGCGGAGTTCTTGCCGGACTGCCGTACATGCGGGATTTCGATCAGCTCAAACGACGCTTCGTGCATCGCGGTTTTGTGGTCTTTGTAGCGGGCCCAGTCGCAATAGGCCTTCTTCACCACGATATTCCCCTTGAGCAGCAGCCGCTCAAGCACTTTCTCAATATCAAACTGGGCATACTCCGCATCCCGGACACCCAGGGCGACGTTCTCAAAGTCGCAGAAAATGGCCATATTCTTGGTCTCCGCAAGACGTGTCATCGGTACAACTCCTCCCGCAGGCGGATGCCCCACTCAACGGGGGCCCGGGCCTGCTGCCCCGCATTGTGGCGTTCGCCCCGCCATTCGTCAACTAAAACCGCAAACGAGGTCGCCCCCCGCGGAAACCTCGCGCCCGTCGCCCCCGGAGACGTCACGGACTGTTCAAACACGAATTCGTGCTATAATGCCCCGTGAGCACTCCAGAAAAAATTTCTCCAGCCAAGGGCGGACGGGACTCTTCCCTGCGCGAAGAACAGGCCCTCTGCAACCGGGCGATTGAGTCCGGATCCTACGATGCCATGAGCGACCAGGCATGGATTGCCCTCTGCGAACACGTCGCCACGGAAGCACGCCAGACCGACGCGAAAGAGCCCGGCGAGGCGCTCCCGGACGGGCGCGCGGCCCATCCGGGCGACCCGGGCAGCCGTTAATTCCCGGGGCCTGGGCTCGCCGCAGATGGCTTCCGGCGCCGCCCTTTGCCGGATTACCCTCCATTTGAGGGCAGCGCCACGTCAACCCGCGTGACGAGGCCGGGCTCGACGATAGCCTCGGCGAGCCCCCCCGACTCACTTCCCATTGCCCTTTCCTGCATCGCGTCAAATTCGCTGTCCGCGGCAACCAGGTAGCGTCCCGGAGGCAGGTTGGTGAGCGCATAGGCGCCTGACGGGTCGGTGCTAGCGTACAGACGGGTAATCTGCTTGGCCACAAGCTCGTTCGCCACTTCCTGGAGATGGGCGCAATTCGCAAGGGAATCCGCAAGCGCCCGCACCAGTACTTCGCCGGCTGGCTCCCCATCGCGGGTGACCACGCCTTCAATGTTGCCGCCCCGGGCGAGCGGGATCGTCACCGTTGCGGGCCGGCCGGGTCTGACGTCGACCTCCGCCCAGGCAAACGCGAAGTCGGGATGTACCGCATACAGGCGATGCGCGCCCGGCGCCAGGGATTCGAGGCGAAATGTCCCGTCGGCCTTCGCGCGGGCGTCTTCCCGATTGCTATCGTACGCGTCCCGGTTTCCAAGCCCATCCAGGTAGATGACCGTCCCCGCAACCGGATCGCCATCCCAGTCAACGACTGTTCCTTCTACCGAGCAGGCCGTTTCCAAGCGTATCGTGACCTGAACGGCGGTCTCCGGACCTTCGGGCCGTTCGACCACCGTTTTTGCGGGCGCAAAACCGGCGGCGGTCACATGCAAGGTGGTTTGCGCCTGGTCGGATTCCTTTCTGAACCGCCCTTCGGGGTCATTGACGGCTTCCGCATAGCGCCCGTCCGCGTTCGTGGAAAGCCGGTATGCCGTCACCGGCTCGCCCGAGCCGGCGCGCACCACCTGGCCTTCGATGGCCCCCCACATAGAACGTTCTATCCGGTCAACCTCCTCCGAGGATTCGGACGGCGGAGTCTGCGCTTTGGCCTCGCGGTTCCGCTGGTACGTGGCATAGTCAAACACCACCGTCACACCGGTCACGTGCTGGCCTTCATTCACCTGCACCAGATCCGCGGGATCGGGCTCCACGGTAAAGCCGCCCGACCAGATTTCCATCGTGCCCTCAGTCTCAGCCCACAAGAGATATCCCCCGGCCTGCAGTTCCGCCAGGACAAACGTGCCATCCTCCCGGGTCGTTGTCCGCTCTTCGTAGATGGCGGCGTTTATCCCCAGGCGCTCCCACCGCTCGGCTTTCACCCCGATACCGGTGTCCGAGATGGGCCTCCCCGACTTGTCCACGACGACGCCTGAAATGCTCCCGGCGGGGTACAGATGAATCGTGACGCCCCTGGCGCCCTCAACGGGCAGAAGCAGTGGGCCTTCAGACCTGCTGTGAAACCCCGGCGCGCCGGCCTTGACATACAGGGGCGTGCCCACCGGCAGCTCCTCTATCGTGTATGTGCCGTCATTCGCCGTCATGCACTCGGCCGACTGAGACCGTCCGGGCGCGGACCAGTCCTTGACGGCCGTAACCTTCACCCCCGCCGCCGGGGCCCCGTCCGGGTGCAGAACGGTCCCTGACAGGGAAGCGAATACGCCCGCTTGCAGCGCGAAGTCCAGACCCTCGAAATGCTGGTTTTCCCCGAGTTCGACTTCCTGAAGTTCGCCATGTTCGGGTTCGTAGTAGCCTTTCGCCTTTCCGCAGAACACCCGGTACCGCTGCGCGGGCAATCCGTCGAACCGGTACACGCCCGAGGCATCCGTACTCGTGGAAACGCGCGTCTCGCCGCCGCGCGCGCTCAACCCCACCCCCGCCACCCCGTCCCCGGTGTCCGCGTCCATCACGCGCCCGGAAATACTGCATCCCGTTTCCGCACGGACATTCTCCCCCACCGCCGCCTGCAGGGTCTGCAGGACATCCTGTGCGGCTTCCGGCGGCCCGGTCTCGGGGTTCGGCTCGACCGTTGCCTCGGAGATCACCGGCGGCGGGTTCACCGGCGCAGTGCCGGGTGAAGGACCCTCTGGCCACAACGCCAGCGCCGCCAGACCGGCCATGAACAGCACGACGCAGGCCGTCAGCCCCACGGTTAAGGGCGTCAGCGTCAGCAGTACGGGCAGCGATTCCTTCCCCGGCACGAGCACGGTGGACGACCCGCCGGGGGAGGCCGGCAGCGCAGCGATCACCGCATTGCGCGTCTTCTCCGTGGGCCGGTGGCCGCGCAGTTCGGCTTCGACCTGCTCCAGCAACGCTTCCCGCAGCTTCTCCCGGCCGAAATGGAGCCGCGCCTTCAGGGCGCCTTCCGAACAGCCCAGATACGTCGCCGCCCGGCTGACCGAATATCCTTCCATATAGAAAAGAAGAACCGCCTCCCGCGTCTTCGGCGGCAATTCGCCCACCTCGCGCCACAGGAGCCGCGCAAATTCGGCCCGCGCATAGGCCTCCGCGGGCGATTCCGCCTCCCCCGCGGCCTGTTCCTCGACCGGCTCGTCCAGAATGGAGGCCGAAACGTGCCGTCGCCTCCTGAGAAGCGTCAAGGCCGAACGAACCGTCAGCGTCCTGAGCCACGCAGGAAACTTCGCCGGCTCCACCAGCGTGGCCAACCGCTCGAACGCCCGCAGAAACGCATCCTGCACCACGTCCTCGGCGTCACTGTAGTTTCCGGTGATATTCAACGCCGTGGCAAACACCATACCCTGGTACGCGTCCACCAGCGCCCCATACGCGGCCCGATCCCCCGCCCTTGCCCGCCGAACCTGTTCTGCGTCACGCTCCGTCATGTCCTTTTCTCCGATGGGTTTCATTCTAATGGATGCGGAAAGGCACAAAAAGGTTAGGAACCGGGGAAAACCAGGCTGCGTTGATCGGTCAGTGGTTTTCTGGCGTTGACCGCGCCCGTCTCTTGCTCTTCACGACCATCAAGAGAACGAACAACAGGAAGATGAAAAGAACCATACCCGCCAGCATCGCGGTTACTGCCGGTGTGCGCCGGGTCGATGTTTGCGGCGCATTGGTGAAGAACCCGGAAACGTACGAGATCGTATCGTTGGACAGGCCCTCGAGTGTGAAGATGAGACTGTTGAGACTCAGGTATTGTCCCTGCGTATAGCGCAAACCAAGCGCCCTGTTGTCGACCCCTATCCCCTCAGGAAAGGCGACACGGAAGTCATCCGGACTTGTCCGGACCTTGAGTTCGTACGCAACGGATTCCATAGTCATCACCTGCGCAGACAAACCACGCATTTCCCGCCGGTGAAACTCCGATGTGCGGGGAAGAAAAAGGCCGGGGGCTACCTCCTCGAAACCCGTGTTTCTTGTTTCAATCCACGGCACGTGTTCGCCCTGCTCATCGAGAAAACACACGCATTTGAGAAGCGCGAAGTTCCTGGTCTTCGACAGCCAGAACCGGAATCTCGGATGGGGCTCCCCTGCGGGCCATTCCAGGATCTGGACCTCTTCCCCGTCCAGCAGGATGGGGTCCTCGAGCAAGACCGCTCGGGGGTCTTTCACAAGCGCCCGGACGTCGCTCATAAAGGGCAGATAGCCCTCCAAGTCGTCACGTCGGGCGCTGTCATGAAGGCCGGCAAGGCCCAGTGGTGTATAGGTAAGGGCATCATAGAACGCAACAGCCTCACTTGCAGGCTGGAGTATGCCGGATTCCGGAATTCCGTTGTTCGTGAAGGCTAAAGTACGACATTGCTGCCCGTTGTCGGTTTGGACCCGTTGGAGAATAGCTGGAGCCAGCGCATCACCGGGAATGAGCTGTTCAATGCGGTATCCCCCCTCACCCGAAAGCACGCGTTCAATACGGGTATGACCGGAAGTAACAGCGCCGGACTCCGTATACTCGACACTGAGCACATACTGGATCCGATATTCGCCCAACGCTTCCAGTTTGGTGTCGTAGGCCTTCTCGATGTCTTGCAGGGCAAGGGCGTTAGCGCCCGGACAGGCGCATGCACACACGATGGCCACCACCCATGCGGCCATGACGAAACGCCGGAAACAAAGACTATCGAGATGTTTCGGTTCTTCAGAGCTGGTAGACATCCGTACCCGTCCTTGAGGTTCCTTCACGGAAACGAACCGGCGGCCGCGGCAAGTTCCGGCTCCAGCACAAGCAGCGCGGACTCCAGCGGCAGCAGGGTCAGCGGGAACGTGGTTTCCCGGCGATTGAGCACATCGGCGGCGCGTCGAACGGGCGTTTCCGCGATCAGCCGCACGCGCTTCGGTTCGCGCGACAGGTTCAGCAGGCTCACGAGCCGCTGCCCGCGATACTCTACCGTGCGCAGGTTCACGCCCCAGACCGGTTCCTCATAGGCCCCCTGGAGCCGTACGGGCCGCTCCGTCCCCACATCGTCGAGCAAGCGGTCAAGGATGTCGCGGTAGGCGGGCGGGGTGAGCGGGTCGGGATACACCACCAGACGGCCTCGGCCTGACTGGGCCAGTCCCTCTCGCCGCACCCGGCCGTACTCGTCGTGCGTGAAGCACGAACCAACGGTCACGACCGCTCCGCCGCCCTCAATGTACGCCTGGAACGCCTGGACTACCGCTTCGGGCGCATGCGCCGCCCGCGGGACGAGCACGAGCGTGTACCGCGACAGCGCGCCCGCTTCCACCTGCCGTTCCGTGACGAAATCGCAAACGGCCCCGGTGAAATAGGCCCCTTCGAACGCGGCCCGGGCCTCCTCCACATACGCCCTCGACGGCAGCAGGGACGAGTCGGCATAGAGGATGGCCATGTCGGCCGTTGCGCGGCTCAACGCATGGACCTCGGGCGCGAGCCGGGTCAGGTCGAGCGCCACGCGGCCGAACGCGCGGACGCAGTTGGCCCGCGTGAGGAGGTTCTCGGCAAAATCGCCGTCTTGCGCACGTTCCCACACCCACGTGGTCGTGGCGCCCTGCCCGTGGAGCGCCTCGTGCCAGTAGACCGTGCGGATGTACGCCTCGGGCATGTACCGCGCATCCCCATCGGCGATCAGATGGTTCTCGGAGTTGAAGATGGGATTGTCCGGAGCCGCGCAGTGCTGGAGGGTGTAGTTCATCGCCATGGTCAGCCATTCGCTGGCATAGGCTCCCGGCCGTTCTCCGGCAAAGGCATACACACAGTCATTTCCGGCGATGCGATCCAGCTGGTTGAACCGTTCGTAATCGATGCCGACTTCAAACCGGCCGGGATCCTCGAAGGCATGCGACATGACTTTCGCGTGCACCGGCAGATCCGGGTCGTAACGGTGAATGCGGTCGCGCAGCATCTCATGAAACGCCAGGAACCGTTCCTGATTGAAACGGCATCCGTCGAAAAACAGCCCGTATCCGCAAGACGCATCCGCCGGAAGATCCACTTCCTCGAACCCGCGAAACTGGGTGCCATACACCTCGTTAGCCCGCTCGATCGTCTGCCATTTTTCCTTCAGCCAGGCCTGAAACAGCGCGCGCTCGTAAGCGCACTTGCCCCTGTATTGGGGCTCGTTGGACAGGCAAATGCTGTGCAGCGCGGGATGACCGGCGATCAGCGGCATCAATGCGTCCAGCCACGTCGCCATCACGGGGCGCGTGTTGGGCGCCTCGATACAGAACTTGAGAAACCCTTCGCCGCACTGGCTGTGGGCGGGGTCCGCGTCTCTCGCCCATTGCGGGAAATAGTGCGGCGAGATAAGCAGGTTCACCGCCACATTGTGCGCCGCCGCCAAGTCCAGGCAGTGCACGACATTCGCCCGAATGGCGTCCACATCCACCCGGTCCGGAGCCGGCAGGCCGTTCTGCGGTCCCATCTCGATCTGGATGATGTTCAGCCCGTAATCGTTCAGGATCGGGATGTCCTTGCGGACCTGCCCGAAATGCCCGACGCCCGTAAAATAGACCGGCCGGTCGTCCTGCCAGAACGCGCCCGCCTGGATCGCCGCCCGCCCGGTCTCGTACCGCGGCACGGACAGCGCGGCCGCGTCGTCCGCTCCCCCGCGCTCCGCCTCCCGAAGCGCCTCCGCGCAGATGCGTTCGATGTAGGCCGCCGCTTTCAGCCCCCGGAGCTGGTGAGCGACGCGTTCCGCGGCTGCGTCGTCCCGAACATACTCAAGGAAGCTCTCGACGACCCGCGCGTCGGCGGCCACATACGCCATGTCGCGGCCCGCGGACCGCCCCTCGGCGATGCGCTCCTTCAGCGCGGCAAGCCGCTGTTCGATATCGCCGAGACGCGCCTCGAGGTCCGCTTCATCGGACAACAGGATCGTGCGTGCCGTGTCCGCCGAAGCGAGAAACGCCTCGGTATGGCCGGCCCGATAGGCGGTCATATCGAGCGCCTGCATCGCCTCCCGCACCAGCGCCTGCCAATGCGCGGCTTCCGGCGGCGGCACATACGCGCCGTCCTGCAGCGCGATATCCAAATCCCCCACCAGCGCACGCAGGGCATTCACCGCGCCTTCCCCGGCGCCGCAGAGCAGACGCGCCTCGTACAGCCGGCCAAATCCCGCCCGGTTGACCGCCTGCAGCGCGACCGTGATGACCTCGCCGGGTTGCGCGTTCTCCGTCAGCACAAAGTCGCCGTTCGCCCATTCGAATTCCTGCCGGAATTCGCCGTTGACGTATGCCCGGGCCGCGTTGTCCACGCCCACCTGCATGCGTACCGCCCCGCCCCGGGTGGGAATGCCGTTAACCTGTTCCGGCACCGTGATCCGCGTGCGGAACCATCCCGTCGAATCGTGCGGGTACCATTGGAACCCCAGGCCCGCGGCCTGCCACTCCGAATCGTCAAACTCGGCCCGTTCCGCGCCGGGCGTCTCGCCCAACCGCCAGCGCCAGTGGTAAACGCGCGAATCCAGCAGGCGGTCCAGCTCTTCGCGCGTCACCTGCGCCGGAACCACGGCGGCAACCCCCAGAAACAACAACGCCGCGCACCACCCGGCCCGTGTGATCATCCCGAATCTCTGCTGCCTTCGATGGAACACCTTCCGCATGCGCCCCTCCCCCGGAAACACTCCGGGCCGGTCACGGTTTGTGCATGATGAACAGGTAGTTGAAGCCCCGGAGGAAGTAGTTGCCCTTCTCGGCCTCGGTGTGGTAGTGCCGCCGCATCAGCGTACGGTTCCTGCGCGTGACGGCCACGATGTCCACCGGCTCGAACCGCTCGCGCAACAGACCGAACAACTCAAACCCGATCGGACAGAACGGCTTGCCTTTCCGGTACGAATCCGAGCAATACAGCGCCATGTAGCGGTTGGGTTTGAGGATGCGGGCCGCCTCCTTGATCACCACCGCCATCGCGGCGTAATACTCCGGCCCCGCCGCATCCAGCTTGCCGATGCACCGCGGATCGTCGGAATACTCGATGTGCGTGGAATACGGTGGATCAATGAACACGAAATCCACCTGATCGTTCCGCACGGGCAGCTTCCGCGCATCCGCCGGCTGAATGTCCTCGCGGTACGGCGCCACATCAAACCCCAGCGCGCGCCGGCCCAGTTCCGCGGCCACGTCGAGGGTCGTGCCGCTGCCGCACATGGGATCCACCACCAGATCGCCGGGGCTCGTATACCGCTGCAGCAGGTTCCAGATCACGTACGCCGGCGTCGCGCCCTTGTAGTCCTTGTCCCCCTGCCCCCCCGCGCCATACTGCTGCGACGGGAAATCCCACAACGTCGTGGTCTGCACCTTCGGGTTGGGTTTTCGATAGACGCCGTGCGTCCCTTGTTTACGAGGCGGTTTCCGGCCGCGCGGCGACTTTTCCATCTCAACCCACCCTTGAACATGCCAGCCAACGGCCCATTGTACCAAGCCATTGGCCTGATTGTGTTTCCAGCACGGACGCAACGGTTCCGAGCCCGGGGATCCTCCCACAGACGCGGTCCCGGCCCGCCAGCCCACCCGGCCCAGACGCGCCAAGTCAGGCCCATCCCAAGACTTACGCTTCTCCGAGACTGCCACC
>Ga0123333_10006098_pt1 | contig 10683 bp, 4 predicted proteins | sample BioC12SIPDNA_3_FD_89957 | JGI IMG/M metagenome (GOLD analysis project Ga0123333, IMG submission 89957) | Anaerobic biogas reactor microbial communites from Washington, USA - Biogas_R2_B C12 SIP DNA | ecosystem: Engineered > Bioreactor > Anaerobic > Unclassified | place: Washington, USA...
GGCGCATACCAGGCCGAGCGGGACAACCCCACGCAATCGCAAGACCGGCGCAGGGGGCGGGCATGAACCTCGACGAGGAACCGCACCGCCTCGCGCTTCTGCACCGGCCCTACAGTTTTTTTGCGATCAGGTCCTTCATCGCCGCGTTGTCCAGCGCCAGCTCCGCATACATCCGCTTGAGCTTGGCGTTCTCCGATTCCAAGTCCTTGACCCGTCTCAGGTCCGACGCCTCCATCCCGCCGTACTTCGACTTCCACTGGTAGTACGTCGCCGTACTGATCCCCGCCTGCCGGCAGAGATCCTTCACAGGAATCCCGGCATCACCCTGCTTGAGGATCGAGACGATCTGAGCCTCGCTGAACTTCGACTTCTTCATGGAACCTCCTGGCTGAAAAGATGCCAGAAAGTTCTACTCGTGGGGTGTCCGGGATCAGGGGGAGCTTACGGAACATCCGTTCCGGGTGGTGAAGCGCCAGTTCGGCTACGTCAAAGTGCGTTACCGCGGGCTGGCAAAGAACACCGCGCAGGTGCTGACGTTGTTTGCGCTGTCGAATCTGTGGATGGCGCGGCGAGATTTACTGGCGGCTGCGGGATAGTTGCGCCTGAAAGGCGGGAAAACCCGCCGAAATAGGCGGAAAATGGTCGAAATCGGCCCGAAGTCGGGAAAAATCATAATCTGGCGTCAAGCTGGCGCCGCAGAGACGACAGTTGCAGCCTCAGGGCCCGTTATTCAGATGATCCCCAGCAGCTGTTGCCGCACACGCAATGGCGCCCAACACTCACTCTAATGGCGGGGTCAGGTGTACATTTTATAGTCCCTGAAGATCGCGCCCGACGCATGACGTATCGGATTGGCTCTCCGTGCGCACTCGCAGCAATGATGGGAGGCCGTGACAGGCGCAGCTGCTGGAGTTCGTCCCGCGTTCTTGCGTGCGTGTAACGCAAGTTTGGAAACGCCTCATCTGTTCCTCTTGTCACGCTCGCACAGTGCTCTCCCTCGTATGCGCGGTCTGTGCCACTATCCGCCCAGGGGCGGCAGGAAGGGCCTTCTGACGGGGGGTGAGGTATGGGGCTGGGGAGCCGGGTACGACGGGCGCGTGGGTTGAAGCGTTATTCACAGAAGGAACTGGCAGCGAGGCTCGATGTGGGCCGCAGCGCTGTCGCGAACTGGGAATGCGGCGCCAAGGTGCCCAGCAGCCAGCGGCTGCTGCATCTGGCTCTGGTGACGGGTGTGTCCTACGAATGGCTGGCGACCGGGCGCGGCTGTGCCGAGCTGGGTGACCAGTGGATCCCGGCGGTTCAGGGCGAGGTGGTGGACGATCCGAACGAACTCATGTTGCTGCAGGCATTTCGCGCCTGTGGCACGACAGGCAGGCGTGCGGTGCTCGAGCTGCTGGCGGGTCTGACCGGAGCAGCGCGCCCGCATATGTATGTTTCCGAAGGTTCGGTGCAGCGGCTCAGGTTGCGTGCGAGGGTAAGAGCACTTGGAACGGACGCCTCGGCGGTCGACGCAGGCCAAGGCTAGTTCGTCGGCACGGCCGATCCCCTGAACCCCTGCACCAGCAACGTGTTTTCGACTGCCCTGGAGAACAGGTAACCCTGCGCCCGCTCCACGCCGCACTTGCGCAGGATGTTCGCCTGCGCCTGCGTCTCCACGCCCTCGGCCACCACGTCCAGGCCGGTGCTGCGGGCCAGGCCGGCGATGGCCTGGACGATGGCCAGGTCGCGCGTGTCGCCGGGCAGGCCGGAGATGAAGCTGCGGTCGAGCTTGAGCACGTCGATCGGCAGGCGCTTGAGGTGGGACAGCGAGGAATAGCCGGTGCCGAAGTCGTCGAGGGCGATCGAGATCCCGAGCTCGCGCAGGCGCTTGAGGGTGTCCACGGCGGTGTCGATGTCCGGCAGCAGCGCGCTCTCGGTCAGCTCCACGCACAGCCGCGACGGCGGCAGGCCGCTGTCGGCCAGGGCCTGGCGCACGTCGTCCACCAGCGAGGCCTGGGCGAACTGGCGCGCCGACAGGTTCACCCGCAGCCTGGGCGCCGGGCCGTCCGCGGGCGCGGGCCAGGCCAGGGCCTGGCGGCAGGCTTCGCCCAGCATCCAGCGCCCGATCGGCAGGATCAGCCCGCAGCCCTCGATGATGTCGATGAACTCGCACGCCGGGCGGCAGTTGCCGTCACTGTCGTGCCAGCGCAGCAGCGCCTCGGCCGCGAGCCAGCGGCCGCTCGACAGGTGGACCGCGGGCTGGAAATGCACCTTGAGCTGGCCCGACTCGAACGCGTCGCGCAGCGCGCGCTCGGTGCGGATGCGCGCGACCAGTTCGCGGTGGCGCCCGGCGTCGAACACCTCGCAGCGGTGCAGGCGCGAGCTGCGCGCCGTGAGCGCGGCGGTCTCGGCGTTGCGCAGCAGGTTGTCGGCCGATGGCGCCGACAGGTCGCGCGCGAAGGCGATGCCCGCGGTGACGATGGCGGCGGTGCCGCTGACGTCGAGCTGGGCCTGGACCAGGTCGGTGCAGCGCTCGGCCAATTCCAGCGCCTCGGTCTCGTGCATCGGCCGGTGCGGCAGCACCGCGAACGCGTTGCCGCGCACGCGCGCGAGCGTGGCGCGTCCGTCGAGCTCTTCGAGCAGGCGGCTCGCGGCCTCGACCAGGACCTCGTGGCGGGCGTCGCCCTCGTGCGGCGAAGCGTCCAGGTGCAGGTGGATCACCACCGGCCCGGCCTCGCCGCCCGGGATCGGCCGCAGCGCCGCGTGCACCAGCTGCACCACGTGGTCGCGGTTGGGCAGGCTGGTGTGCGGGTCGAACAGTTCGAGGTGGCGCACCTGCCCTTCGAGCCGGCGCCGCCGGTCGATCTCGTAGGCCATGGCCACGTAGTCGCCGATGCTGCCGGCGAAGGCCTGGTCCTCGGGCGTCCACACCCGGGACGGGCCGACGTGTTCGTGGCAGATCACCCCGAGCAGCTCGCCGACCGAGCGCACCGGCGCGTCGAGCAGCGAGCCGATGCCGTGCCGCCGCAGGTACTCGCCCAGGCCGTTGCCGCCCCCGTCGCGCTCGACCGAGGCCATGTTGATCACCCGCACCTCGTCCAGGGCCTGCGAGTAGTCGGCGTCGACGTGCAGGACCATGTCCCGCGGCCGGCAGTGGCGGCCGGTGCTGCGCTGGTAATGGTGCAGGCAGGTCAGCAGGCGGGCATCGGGATCGTGCTGCCAGATGTTGACCCGTTCGACCTCGAGCGTCTCGGCCGCGGTCTCGCAGATCACCGCGAACGCGTCCTCCAGGCTGCACGCGTCCTGCCACACGCGCCGGGCCAGCGACACCAGCGCCTGGTTGTGGCGCCGGGCCCAGGCTCCGCGTTCGCGCACACTCGCCTGTACTTCGGGTGACATCGGCCTCCCCTTGGCCCCGGCTGGCACCGGTCCAGCCCCCGTGGGTGTTTGTTGTATACCCCTCACGGGGTCCGCGGCAAACCTGGGTCCCGGGATGCCACTGTTACAATTGAGACTATCTATCAGGACCGGCGGCGATCCCCGCGCCGCCTGCCAAGCGAGCTTCCATGACCAGCACCGCCGAACTCTCGTCCCCCGCCTCGGCCCATACCGGACTGACCCGGGGTGTGACCGACCCCGACTACACCCTCGACCACAAGTACACCCGCACCCGGGGGCGGATCTACCTGTCGGGCGTGCAGGCGCTGGTGCGGCTGCCACTGATGCAGCGGCTGCGCGACCAGGCCGCGGGGCTGGACACCGGCGGCTTCATCTCCGGCTACCGCGGTTCGCCGCTGGGCGGCTTCGACCTGGAGCTGTGGCGCGCGCGCAAGTACCTCGAGCAGGCGAACGTGAAGTTCCAGCCCGGCCTCAACGAGGACCTGGGCGCGACCATGGTCTGGGGCACCCAGCAGACCAACCTGTTCCCCGGCGCCAAGGTCGATGGCGTCTACGCCATGTGGTACGGCAAGGGCCCGGGCGTGGACCGCTGCGGCGACGTGTTCAAGCACGGCAACGCCGCCGGCACCTCGAAGCACGGCGGCGTGCTGGCGCTGGCCGCCGACGACCACGCCTGCCGTTCGTCCACCCTGCCGCACGGCAGCGAGGGCGAGTTCACCAGCGCGATGATGCCGATCCTCAACCCGGCCGGCGTCCAGGACATCCTCGACATGGGCCTGGTCGGCTGGGCGATGAGCCGCTACACCGGGCGCTGGGTGGGCTTCAAGACCATCGCCGAGACCGTGGAGTCGTCCGCGTCGGTGGACGTGGACCCGCTGGCGCTGCAGATCGTCACGCCGGAGGACTTCGAACTGCCACCGGGCGGGCTCAACATCCGCTGGCCGGATCCGCCGCTCGACCAGGAGATGCGCCTGCACCGCTACGCGGTCAAGGCGGCGCAGGCCTTCGCCCGCGCCAACCGCATCGACAGGATGGTGATCGACACGCCCGACGCCTGCCTGGGCATCGTCACCACCGGCAAGAGCTACCTGGACGTGCTGCAGGCGCTGGAGTATCTCGGCCTCGACGCCGACCGCTGCCGCGAGCTGGGCATCCGCGTCTACAAGATCGGCATGACCTGGCCGCTCGAGCCGCTGGGCATCCGCGCCTTCGCCCGCGGCCTGCGCGACATCCTCGTGGTCGAGGAGAAGCACGCCTTCATCGAGAGCCAGATGAAGGAGCTGTTCTACAACTTCGAGGGCGACCGCCCCTCGATCGTCGGCAAGTACGACGAGGAGGGCAACTGGATCCTGCCCTCCACCGGCGAGCTGACCCCGGCCACCATCGCCGGCGTGATCGCGCGGCGGCTGATGAAGTTCGTGCCCCAGGGCAGCCGCGACACCGCGCACATCCGCGAGGTGCTGCGCTGGATGGAGCTCAAGGAGGGCGAGCTGGCCCTGCCGCGCGCGCAGTTCCCGCGGGTACCGCACTACTGCTCGGGCTGCCCGCACAACACTTCGACCGTGGTCCCGGAGGGCTCGCGCGCGCTGGGCGGCATCGGCTGCCACTACATGGTCACGTGGATGGACCGCAGCACCGACACCTTCACCCAGATGGGCGGCGAGGGCGTCACCTGGTGCGGGCAGGCCGCGTTCACCGACACCCCGCACGTGTTCCAGAACCTGGGCGACGGCACCTACTTCCACTCCGGCTCGCTGGCGATCCGCCAGGCGATCGCGGCCGGGGTCAACATCACCTACAAGATCCTCTACAACGACGCGGTGGCGATGACCGGCGGGCAGCCGGTCGACGGCGTGCTGAGCGTGCCGCAGATCGCCCACCAGGTGCGCAGCGAGGGCGTGCATACGATCGTCGTGGTCAGCGACGACATCGGCAAGTGGCGCGACCGCTCGATCTTCCCCGCCGGCACCGAGTTCGAGGACCGCAGCCAGCTCGACGCGGTGCAGCGCCGGCTGCGCGAGGTCAAGGGCGTGAGCGTGCTGATCTACGACCAGGTCTGCGCCACCGAGAAGCGCCGCCGGCGCAAGCGCGGCCGGATGCCCGACCCGCCCAGGCGCGTATTCATCAACACCCTGGTGTGCGAAGGTTGCGGCGACTGCGGGAAGAAGAGCTTCTGCGTCTCGGTGCTGCCGAAGGACACCGAGTACGGGCGCAAGCGCGAGATCGACCAGAGCAACTGCAACAAGGACTACCGCTGCGTCGAGGGCTTCTGCCCGAGCTTCGTCACGGTGCACGGCGGCAGCCCGCGCAAGGGCGACAAGGCGGCGACCGCGGCGCGCCTGGCCAGCCTGCCGCCGCCGGTGTTCGCCAGCGACCTGTCGCAGCCCTGGAACATCCTGATCACCGGCGTCGGCGGCACCGGCGTGGTCACCATCGGCGCGCTGCTGGGCATGGCCGGCCATCTCGAGGGCCTGGGCTCGACCGTGCTCGACCAGACCGGCCTGGCGCAGAAGGGTGGCGCGGTGACCACCCACATCCGCATCGCGCGCACGCCGCGGGACATCCACGCGGTGCGCATCGCCGCCGGCGAGGCCGACCTGGTGCTCGGCTGCGACATGGTGGTGGTCAACGACTACTGGGCGCTGTCCAAGATCCGCGCCGGCCGCTCCCACGTGGTGCTCAACACCTGGGAGGCCATGCCGGGCACCTTCACCACGCGCCCGGACATGGAGTTCCCGGCCGCCGACATCATCCAGGCGGTGCGCCAGGCGCTGGGCGGCGAGTCGCCGCTGCAGATCGACGCCACCGAGCTCGCCACCGCGCTGATGGGCGACGCGATCGCCACCAACCTGTTCATGCTCGGCTATGCCTGGCAGCGCGGGCTGGTGCCGCTGTCGCTGGACTCGCTGATGCGCGCGGTGGAACTCAACGGCGCGGCGGTGGAGATGAACAAGACCGCGTTCGCCTGGGGCCGGCTGGCGGCGATCGATCCGGAGGCGGTGTACGAGGCCGCGGGCGTCGTGCGCAACGCGCCCACCGCGGCCGAGGACACGCCGTCGCAGCTGCAGTCGCTGCCGCCGGGCGAGTGGGAGAGCACCGAGTGGGGCGCGACCAGCGCGCCGCGCGCGCTGCGCGCCGGCGACGAACTGCGCCACGTGCCGCCGCACGCCGGCACCGACGCGGTCGCGTTCCTGCCGCTCGACGACCTGCGCCTGTCGCGCTCGCTCGACGAACTGATCGCGCGCCGGGTCGAGTTCCTCACCGAGTACCAGGACGCCAGGTACGCGAAGCGGTATTCGGACTTCGTCGCCCGCGTGCGCGAGGCCGAGCGCACCCGCGCGCCGGGCTCGACCGACCTGTCCGAGGCGGTGGCGCGCTACTTCTTCAAGCTCATGGCCTACAAGGACGAGTACGAGGTGGCGCGGCTGTACACCAGCGGCGAGTTCATGCGCCGGCTCGAGCAGCAGTTCGACGGCGACTACCGGCTGCACTTCCACCTCGCCCCGCCGCTGCTGGCCAGGCGCAACGAGAAGGGCGAACTGGTCAAGCGCGAGTACGGCCCGTGGATGCTGAAGGCCTTCGGCCTGCTGGCGAAGCTGCGGTTCCTGCGCGGTGGCCCGTTCGACGTGTTCGGCCGCACCGCCGAGCGGCGCATGGAGCGCCAGCTGATCGACGACTACGAGCGCACCATCGGCGGGCTGCTGGACCGGCTCGACGGCGGCAACGTCGGCCTCGCGGCCGAGATCGCCAGCATCCCCGAGCAGATCCGCGGCTACGGCCACGTCAAGGAAGCGCACCTGCAGGCGGCCAAGGCCCGCGAGGCGGAACTGCTGCGGCAGTGGAACGATCCGCTGCGGATCGTGCAGGCGGCATAGCGGCGCCAAGGCGCCGGCGCGCATGGGATGAATGACGCAATGCCCCGGCAAGACGGCGGGGCTGCGAAGATCATGCCGGGGGCGGGGCCCCGCGCTCGATGCGCCGCCTGGCCCAGTCGGCGTTGGTGCGCGCGCGATGGCGATGGCGGGCGAGCGCCAGGGTGCGCTCGAGCCACGCCTGCAGGCGGCGCGCATGGCGGTCCAGGCAGATGCCGCCCAGGCCGTAGTGCCCACCACGGATGTCGACCGCGGTCACCGCGTGGCGGTTGATCAGCAGGCGCATGAACTCGGTCGCCAGGCCCAGGCGGCGCACGTGGTCCTGCACCCGCAACAGGCGCAGGGTGCGTCCCGACACGGCCGCGACCCCGAGGGTGGTGTCCGGGATCCGGCTTCCGGTCCGCGCCAGCACCGAGGACCAGCGCAGCCGCAGCAGGTACAGGTCGGTCGGCGGCGGCGAGTCGAGCGGCGCGGAGGCGAGGATCGAATGCTCGACGTGGTTGATCGCGCCTGTGGCCAGCAGCCTGCGGCACAGCCCGCGCCAGTCCTCGCCGTCGCCCGGCTGGTGCCGCTCCAGGCGCAGCATCCGCGTCTGCCCGTCGTTGTCGAGCCGCGGCAGGCCGAGCCGCTGCTGGCAGAACGAGACGAAGCGGGTGCCGAGCGTCGGCGCGGCCACCACCCAGGCGATCCGGAACACCGGCGCCCAGCCCCAGTGGCGGAAGGCGTTGATCCAGCCGCGGTTGTCCGGATGGTCCCAGGCGTGTTCCAGGCCGAGGTCGTGGTAGACCGCCTCCATCAGCCGGATCAGCTCCTGGCAGAAGTAGAAGCAGGCGCGGAAGTCGGCCGGATCGGGCATCCGCGTGCGCCGTTCCAGCGGCGAGGGTGGCGTCTCGCCCGGGGTGCGCGGCGCCGGCGCCAGGTCGGTCCAGGCCGGGTGGAACTGGGCGTCGAGCACCGCCAGGGCCGGCGTGTCGCGCAGCGTGTCCAGCAGCCGGGCCAGGGTTTGCCCGTGGCGCGCGAAGCGCTCGTCCAGCCGCGGCAGCGGGGCCACCCAGCGCTGCCGCAGCGCGATCAGCAGCTTGCCCTTGTCCGGCGAATCGGCCAGCCCCAGCCGCGCCGGGCCGTGCCCGCCGGCCGCGGTGCGCAGGCGTTCGAGCGCCGGCTCCAGCGCGCGCCGCGCGATGTCCTCGCCCAGCCGCCGGTAGCTCTCGAACTGGGCCTCGTCGAAGTACTGGTCGGAGGTCGGCTCGTGCGGGAAGCAGGGATGGCTGCGCGCATAGTGCAGCACGTCGGCCGGCTCCTCGCCGGTGAGCGTGGGCTTGAGGTAGAGCACGGTGCCGCCGCTGCCGTCGGCATAGGTGATGCGCCCGACCGCGCAGCTGCGCTCGGCGCTGCCGTCCTCGCGCGGGACCAGGCCGGAGACGTCGATGTCGATGTCGGCGCCGAAATCGACCCGGCACTTGTGCACCGCGTTGCCCAGGTCGGCGAACGCGCGCGCGCCGTCGGCCCCGGCGTCCACGCACAGGATGAAGCGGCAGCGCCGACGCACCAGTTCGTAGAGGCCGAGGTTCTCGAAGTGGCCACCGTCGGACAGGTGCACGAACTTGCCGCCGGCGTGGGTGCGGCCGAGCAGTTCGGCCAGCAGCCAGCGGCCGAAGAACGGCACCGCATCGCCGCGCGGGTGGCCCGGGTGCAGCGGGTTGGGCAGCCACCAGCCCAGGCGCGCGTCGAACAGGGTGAGCAGGAAGGTCACCGCCGGCGAGCTGTGGTAGCCCATGTTGGGGTTGACCGCCGCGCCGGAGATCGCGATCGCGCCGCCGAGGGTGAGCGATGAGGCCAGTGCGTCGCGCGCCGGCCGGCTGCCCGGCCCGGCGATGCCGGCGATGGCGGCGTCGGTGTCGCCGATCGGGCGCTCGCCCGGACGCGAGTCCGGCGGCAGGTGGCCGCACCAGCCGGGGCTCAGGCAGAACGAGGCCGCCTTGCGGTCCTGCCAGTCGAGCTGCCTGGCGGCGACGAGGTTGAGCGCGGTGCCGATCAGCGGATACAGCGGCCGGGTGCCGTCGTCCATGCGCTCGCGTTCGACCACGTCGGCCAGAGGCAGGTCGTCGTCGGGGTCGAAGTTGGTGGTCGGTTCGGGATTGCGCGGCACGTTGCTGGCGCCGAGGTAACAGCGCACCAGGCGATTGCGGTAGAAGGCGTTGAGGCTGAATTCGTTGACGTCCACCGCCCAGGCGAACAGCAACCACGTGCCCAGCGCGGCGAGCACCAGCAGCGCCAGCGCACGCGGGTAGGCCTCGACCGTCGCCCGCAGCCCGTCGAGGTAGGCCGGCAGGCCGTTTCCGGTCGGCGGCGCCGGTGCCGCGGCGGTGCCGCCGGCCAGGTGTTCGAGCGCCGGGCCTGCCAGCTGCAGCAGCACGTGTCCGGCCAGGCTCAGCGCCACCAGCAGGCCGAACACGAAGATCCACGGCGCCACCCGCACCAGCAGGTCGATCCAGCGCGAGCGGCGGGTGCCGGCCTTGGCCAGGCGCGCCCCGTGCGCGGCCAGCAGGCCCAGCCCGGTGGTCGCCAGCCAGGTCGCCACGCCCGCCCAGCCGGCGGCCGAGAGCGCCTGCCGGCCCTGCTCCGCCCCGGCGCGCAGCAGCCACGGGCCGTAGATGGTCAGCCCCAGCGACAACGTCATCCCCAGCGCCACCAGGGCGCAGGTCTTGCCGCCCACGCGCGCCCAGATCTCGCGCTGCAGGTCGCTCATCGCCGGGCCGGCGAGGCCCAGGTGCACGATCGCGGTCAGGGCCACGGCCAGCGCCATCAGCAGCGGGCCGGCCACCAGGACGTGCCACAGGCCGTCGCTGCCGGCCCATGTCGCCAGCCAGCCGCGCAGCAGCGCGACCAGCAGCCCCGCGAATACGGCCGCGCCGGCCGTTCCCAGTACGAACCGCCACGGATGCCGCAGCAGCGGGGGCGGTGGCGCCTGGCGCCTGCCGGCCAGCCCGCTCCAGGCCAGCCAGCCGTGCCAGATCAGCAGGTACAGCGCGGCGGTGGCCACGCCCAGGTCGGCGCCGGCGGCGCTCCACTCCGGCGGCAGCCAGCCGACCGCGCCGGCGAGCGGCGCCGGCAGGTGCTGGTACCGCGCGAGCCCCAGCGCGCCCAGCATGGAGCCGAGCGCCAGCGACAGGATCGTGCCGAGCGCGGCGAGCACCACCGGGCGCGGCGGCGGCTCGGTCTCCGCATCGCCCTGCGGCCGGCGGTCGGCCCAGGTACTGACATAGGCCAACATCAGCATCGCCGCCATGCCGGCGATGCCCGAGGCCACCAGCGGCACCACCGGCCAGCGGCGGGTGAGCACGTCGGCGCCCGCGTACACCAGCAGCGGCAGCAGGCACAGCGCCAGGATCAGCGCGCACAGCTGCACCTGGACCAGCAGCACGTTGCGCAC
>Ga0123333_10006103_pt1 | contig 10681 bp, 10 predicted proteins | sample BioC12SIPDNA_3_FD_89957 | JGI IMG/M metagenome (GOLD analysis project Ga0123333, IMG submission 89957) | Anaerobic biogas reactor microbial communites from Washington, USA - Biogas_R2_B C12 SIP DNA | ecosystem: Engineered > Bioreactor > Anaerobic > Unclassified | place: Washington, USA...
ACCAGTCGGGCTGGGCACCCGCCGAGACGGGAGAGGGGTCGTACGGTCCGTAGTTCCAGACCGGGTTGATCTGGATCGTCGCGGCCATGAGCGTGATGAGGCCGAAGACGATGAACGCGAAGCCACCCGCCTTCGCCGTGTAGACCGGGAAGAGGGGGAAGCCCACGACGTTGCCGTCGGTGCGCCCCGAGCCCGGGAACTGCGTGTGCTTGTGCAGCACGACGAGGAACAGGTGCAGGCCGATCAGCGCGAGGATGAGTCCGGGCACGACGAGGATGTGCAGCGTGAAGAGTCTCGGGATGATGTCCGTCCCCGGGAACTCCCCACCGAACACGAAGTACGACATGTAGCTGCCGATGATCGGGATCGCCTTGACGACACCGTCGGTGATGCGCAGGCCGTTGCCCGAGAGCACGTCGTCCGGGAGCGAGTAGCCCGTGAAGCCGGCCGCGAGACCCAGGATCAGCAGCGTGAAGCCGACGACCCAGTTGAGCTCGCGCGGCTTGCGGAACGCGCCCGTGAAGAACACGCGGAGCATGTGGACCACGATCGCGGCCATGAACAGCAGCGCCGCCCAGTGGTGGATCTGGCGCATGAGCAGGCCGCCGCGCACCTCGAAGGACAGGCGCAACGTCGAGGCGAAGGCCTCCGACATCTCGACGCCGTGCATCGGGGCCCACGGACCCTCGTAGTGCACCTCGGTCATCGAGGGGACGAAGAACATCGTCAGGAAGATGCCCGAGCCGAGCAGGACGACGAACGAGAACAGTGCGATCTCGCCGAGCAGGAACGACCAGTGGTCGGGGAAGATCTTGCGGGCGAAGTTCTTGACCGCGACACCGATGCCGGTGCGCTGGTCGAGGAAGTCCGCCGTCCCTGCGGAGGCCCTTTCGAGCCGGGTGGTCGTCACTTCACGCGCTCCCAGAAGCTCGGTCCGATCGGTTCGGAGAAGTCGTCCGTCGCGATGAGGTAACCCTCGTCGTCGACCGTGATGGGCAGCTGCGGCAGTGCACGCTTCGCGGGACCGAAGACGACCTTCGCCCCGTCCGCGACGTCGAAGGTCGACTGGTGGCACGGGCACAGCAGGTGGTGGGTCTGCTGCTCGTACAGGGCGACGGGGCAGCCGACGTGGGTGCAGATCTTCGAGAACGCGACGATGCCGTGGTAGGAGCCCTCGGTGTGCTTGAGGTCGCGCTCGTCGAGCCGCACGAGGAGGACGACGGCCTTCGCCTTCTCGTCCATGAAGCTCTGGTCGCTCTCGAGCTCGTCGTGGTGGAGGCCCTCGGGGATGACGTGCACGACCGAACCGATCGTCACGTCGGCCGCGCGGATCGGGCGATACGTCGGGTCGGTCATCAGACGCGTCCCGCGGCGCCACATCGTGTGCCGGAACTTCGAGACGTCCCAGTCGGCACCGACGTTGCCGATCAGGGGGAGCGCGACGGGAAGGGGAAGCAGCGCGAGGGCCGTGATGAGCCCGCCCTTGAGCGCGCTGCGGCGAGCGATGCCCGAGTCCGCAGCGCCCTCCTTGAGGACCTCGACCGCAGCGGCCCGGTCCTCGTCCGAGCTGCGCTGGGGGTGACGCTCCTCGACCTTCTCGTGGTCGTTCATGATCGACTTGGCCCAGTGCACCGCGCCGAAGCCGATCCCCGCGAAGCAGAACGCGAGGCCGAGCCCGAGGAACATGTTCGACTGCTGGATGCTCGAGACGGACTCGCCCGGGGGGAACGCGAAGTAGGCGACGACGACGCCGATCGAGCCGAGCACCGACAGGCCGAACAGGGCCGCGACGATCCGCTCGGACCGCTTCGACGCCTTCGGGTCGGTGTCCCCGAGCCGGGGCTGGTGAGGCGGCAGGCCCGGGTCGACGACGCCCTCGGGCGCGTGCGTCACCACGAGCTCGTCGTGACGGGGGGTGTCGTTCGTGCTCACGAGGACTTCGCTCCGATCCACACTGCGCAGGCGATCAGCAGCCCCATGCCGACGATGAAGGCCCACATGCCCTCGCCGACGGGGCCGATCTGACCGAGGTCGAGACCACCCGGGGCGCCCTCCTTCTGGGCGTCGATGAAGGCGATGATGTCGCGCTTCTCCTCGGGGGTCAGGGTCATGTCGTTGAAGACGGGCATCGACTGCGGGCCCGTGGCCATCGCCGTGTAGATCGCGGCGGGGTCGGTGTTGAGCACGCTCGGGGCGTACTTGCCCTGGGTGAGCGCGCCGCCGGCGCCGCTCGCGGCGTGGCACATCGAGCAGTTCGTGCGGAACAGGGCCATGCCGGACGCCGGGTCACCCTTGGCCGGGTCGACCTGGTCCTCGGTCGGGATCGCCGGACCTGCGCCGAGCGAGGCGACGTACGCGGCGAGCTGACGCGTGGCCTCCTCGCCGAACTGCGGAGGCTTGGCCTCCGCCTGCGGGGCGTCCGCCTGCATCGGCATGCGCCCCGTGCTCACCTGGAAGTAGACCGACGCGGCCCCGACGCCCACGAGCGAGGGAGCGTTCTGCCGACCCTCGGCGTTGAGCCCGTGGCACGACGCGCAGTTCGCGGCGAACAGCTTGCGGCCGGCCTCGACGTCGTCGTCGGACTGCGTGACGACGGTCGCGTCGGCGCTCGTGGTCGCGAAGGCGGCGTACACGCCGCCCATCACGAGCAGCGCGAGCACGAGCAGGACGACCGGCGCCTGCCGGTGGTGCCTGCGGGCTGCGATGGCCTTCACAGATCGAACCTCGTCTCTGGGGTGGTGCGGGAAGGGGTGCGTGGCGTGAGGAACGTCACTTGAGCAGGTAGATCACGATGAACAGCGCGATCCACACGATGTCGACGAAGTGCCAGTAGTACGAGGTGACGATCGCCGTCGTGGCCTCGTGGTGGCCGTAGCGCTTCGCGGCGAACGAGCGCCCGAGCAGCAGGAGGAAGGCGATGAGCCCGCCGATCACGTGCAGGCCGTGGAAACCCGTCGTGAGGTAGAAGACCGAGCCGTAGGGGCTCGAGGCGATGGTCAGGCCCGCCGCGGAGAGCTCGGCGTACTCGAAGATCTGACCGGCGACGAAGACCGAGCCCATGATGTAGGTGAGCGTCATCCACTCGATCGAGCCCCACTTGCGCACGTCGAAGATCGACCCGCTGCGCACGGGCTGGAAGCGCTCGGCCGCCCACACGCCGAACTGGCAGGTGAACGAGGAGAGCACGAGGATCGTCGTGTTCGCGGCCGCGAAGGTCACGTTGAGCTTCGCCGTCTGCACCGCCCACTCCTCGGGGACCGAGGCGCGGAGCGTGAAGTACATCGCGAACAGACCCGCGAAGAACATCAGCTCGCTTCCGAGCCACACGATCGTCCCGACGGACACCGGGTTGGGCCGGCTCACGGAGATGTGGGCCCGGGGCGCTGGAGCAGTCATCGATGCAGACACGCTCGTCATTATGGCGGACTTTGGACCTAGGTGGGGACGCGTGGCCGGGCGCGCCGTCGTGGGGTTGGGCACAGCACCCCCGGGGCGTGCCAAGATTCCCTAGGAGAAGGACCTCAGCTCGAGCGACAGGACAGGATTTTCGATGGTCGACGACGTGACGCACGCGGGTTCCAACGTGACCAAGCGCATGCACCCGCCGCGGATTCTGCTCTACAGCGACGACGCGACGACCCGCGAGCGGGTCCGCCTCGCGGTGGGCAGCAGGCTCGAGCGCGGGGGCCCGAAGATCGAGTGGCTCGAGACCGCGACCCACGACGCCGTCGTGGCCGCCGCGGACGCGGGCGGGATCGACCTGTTGATCCTCGACGGCGAGGCTGCGCCCTCGGGCGGGATGGGCCTGTGCCGCCAGCTCAAGAACGAGATCTACCGCTGCCCGCCGGCGCTCGTGCTCACGGGACGCCCGCAGGACGCGTGGCTCGCCTCGTGGTCGCTCGCGGACGCGATCGTGGCTCACCCGCTCGACCCCGTCGAGGTGCAGCGGGTCGTCCTCGAGCTGCTCGCGGGGCCGGTCGCGGCGTGAGCGCACCGACCTGGCCCGACCTGCTCGCCCGGCTCGTCGCGGGCCAGGACCTCTCCGCGGACCAGGTCGCCTGGGCCATGGACGAGATCATGCTGGGCCAGGCGTCACCCGCGCGGCTCGCGGGTTTCCTCGTCGCGCTGCGCGCGAAGGGCGAGACCGTGACCGAGGTCACGGCGCTCGCCGACACGATGCTGCGCCACGCGGTGCGCATCGAGGTCCCGGGCCGCACGGTCGACATCGTCGGCTCGGGCGGGGACCGCGCGCACACCGTCAACATCTCGACGATGGCCTCGCTCGTCATCGCGGGGGCGGGGATCCGGGTCGTCAAGCACGGCAACCGCGCCTCGTCGTCGTCCTCGGGCTCGGCCGACGTGCTCGAGGCGCTCGGCATCCGGCTCGACCACGAGGTCTCGCGCGTCGCCCGGCTCGCCGAGGAGGTCGGGATCACGTTCTGCTTCGCGCAGGTCTTCCACCCCTCGTTCCGGCACGCGGGCGTCGCACGCAAGGATCTTGGGATCGCGACGACGTTCAACTTCCTGGGTCCGCTCACGAACCCCGCCCAGCCCGCGGCCACCGCGGTCGGGGTCGCCGACCTCGCGATGGCCCCGCTCGTCGCGGGGGTGTTCGCCGCCCGCGGCACCGACGCGCTCGTGTTCCGCGGCGACGACGGCCTCGACGAGCTCGCCCCGACCGCGCCCACGCGCGTGTGGGAGGTGCGTGACGGACAGGTGAGCGAGCACGTCCTCGACGCCCGCGCCGACCTCGGCCTGACCCCGCGCGACGTGGCCGAGCTGCGCGGCCAGGACGCGACCTACAACGCCGAGGTCGCGCGGCGGCTCCTCGCGGGCGAGCAGGGTGCCGTGCGCGACGTCGTGCTGCTCAACGCCGCGGCGGCGATCGTCGCCCACGGCGAGCTCGACGGCACGGTCGAGGGCCCGCTCGTCGAGCGCCTGCGCGCGGGCATGGACCACGCTGCGCGCGCGATCGACTCGGGCGCGGCCGCGGGTGTGCTCGAACGCTGGGCCGCCGCGTCGGGCGCCTGAGGTTCGCAGGCCCTTAGTCGTTGAGGCCGAGGTCGAAGGCCTGCTCGAGATCGGTGCGGGAGTAGGCGCGGAAGGCGATGTACGTCTGCGTGCGGACGATGCCCTCGACCTTGGAGACCTGGTCAGCGATGACCTCGGCGAGCCGGTCGTGCTCGCGCACGCGCACGACGGCGATCAGGTCGATGTCGCCGGTGACGGAGTAGACCTCACTTACCCCGGGGATCTCGGCAACCGCATCGGCGACCTCGGGGATGCGGTCGGCGACGGTGTCGATCAGGACGATGGCCGTGAGCATGGTGGGCTCCCTCGTGTCGGTCCGGGGTCAGCACCATCATGCCCGTCGACGGCGTCGGTCGGGCGCGACCGCGCGACCCACGCGGCGCCGGACTCAGTGCCGGAAGGACTCGACGAGGCTCGCGAGGTCCGCAGGGGCGCACGCGCTGCGCACAGGGCTCGCCCACGGGGCCTCGCCCGAGACCTCGACGAGGCGTACCCCGGGCGAGGCGAGCCACTCGAGGACGAGGTCGGCCTCCTCGGGGAAGCACGCGGGGGCGGGCGGGACGAGCGGGGAGACGTGCTCGGCCGAGGCACGCACCGAGGCCACGACGGCGTGCACGTCGGAGCCCCGTGGTGCGAGCGCCGCCCCGGCCAGGCGACCGTGCCGGACGACGACGATCTCCCATCCGCCCGAGTCGTCGGGACGCGCGGCGACGAGCTCGCTCGTCACGGCGAGCGGCGCGAGCCGTTGTGCCCGGCTCGCGCCGCGCAGGAAGGTCGCGAGCCGGTCACGCAGCGCCGCAGCCGCCTCGAAGTTCTCTGCCGTGGTCATCGCGGCGATGCTCCGCGCATGCGCCTCGATGACACGCGTCGGGTCGCCGAGCATGACCTCGCGCACCGCCTCGACGTCTGCGGGGTCGAGCGTCGTGCCCGTGCGCGTGCCCGGCACGAGTGGGCGGAAGGCCGCGAGGATCGCGTGCGCTGCCGTCGTCGCCTGGGTGCGCGAGGCGAACGGACCTATGTGCACGGCCCCCGCGACGACCTCGCGCACCGCGGAGAGGCGCGGTGTCGCGCCCTCGACGAGCCGCAGCCAGGTCGCACGCTGGGGAAACTTCGAACGTCGGTTGTAGCGCGGGGTGTGCTCGGCGATGAGCCGGATCTCGCGGACCCGCGCCTCGAGCTCGGTCGCGCACACGAGGGGGCGCACGCCGTGCGCGATCCGGACCATCTCACGGATCGCACGGCGAGACTCGGCCGCGGTGAAGTAGGTGCGTACCCGCGAGCGCAGCGACTTCGAGGTGCCGATGTAGAGCACCTCGTCCCCGGGTCCGAGGAACTGGTACACACCGGGCGCCTCGGGCAGGGCGTCGGCCATCGCGCGCTTGCGCCGCACGTCCATCGGGACGTTGTCGCCCGCGGACGCGAGATCCTCGAGGTGCGTCACCCCGGCTCCCGCGAGGCGGCCGAGGAGCGCATGCAGGACGTCGACGGTCGCGCGCGCGTCGCTCAGGGCGCGGTGGTCGGGGGACACCTCGGTGCGGAACAGCGCGGCGAGCGTCGAGAGCTTGTGGTTGGGCGCCTCGTCGCGGGTCACGACGGCCCGCGCGAGGCGCACCGTGTCGACGACCTGGTTCCCCGGCCACGGATGTCCCGTGGCCCGTGCGGCGGCGCGCAGGAAGCCGATGTCGAACGGGGCGTTGTGCGCGACGAGGACCGCGCCCGTGACGAACTCGAGGAAGGAGGGGAGGACCTCGCTGATCGGGGGAGCTGGCAGCACCATCGCGTTCGTGATCCCGGTGAGCACGGTGATGCGTGCGGGGACCGCGACGCCGGGGTTGACGAGCGTCTGGAACTCCCCGAGGACCTCCCCGCCACGGACCTTGACCGCGCCGATCTCGGTGATCTGGTCGACGCCCGCGCGCCCGCCCGTGGTCTCGAGGTCGACGACGACGAAGGTGACCTCGTACAGAGGGAGGCCGAGGTCGTCGAGCGCGGGCTGGAAGGCGCGCGCCGCGGGGTCCAGGAGCGTCACGCGGAGACGGTAACCCGGGCCGCCGACACGAAGGCGCGGGCTCGGCCGGGCCGAGCCCGCGCCTCGAGCGCGTCGTGCGTGCGTGCTACTCGGCGGGCCCGCCCGAGCGCACGCCCTCGTACATCGCCTCGATCTCGCCCGCGAAGTCCTTGAGCACGAGCGTGCGCTTGACCTTGAGCGAGGGGGTCAGATAGTCGTTCGCGACCGTGAAGTCGCTCGTGAGGATCGTGTACTTGCGGATCGACTCGGCGCGCGAGACGGCCCGGTTCGCGCGCTCGACCGCAACGTCGAGGGCCTCGCGGACCGCGGGGTGCTCTGCCGCCTCCTCGACGCTCATCTCGGGCAGGTTGTGCACCTTGAGCCATCCGGGGAGCGCCTCGGGGTCGAGCGTGACGAGCGCGGCGATGAACGGCTTCTGATCACCCACGACGACGACCTGGCTCACGAGCGGGTGTGCCCGCAGCCGGTCCTCGAGCACCGCGGGGGCGACGTTCTTGCCCGCGGCCGTGACGATGATCTCCTTCTTGCGGCCGGTGATCGTGAGGAAGCCGTCCTCGTCGAGCGCGCCGATGTCGCCCGTGCGGAACCATCCGTCGACGAAGGCCTCGGCCGTCGCCTCGGGGTTGTTGTGGTACCCGCGGAACACGGGGATACCCTTCGCGAGGATCTCGCCGTCCTCGGCGATCTTGATCGAGGTCCCGGGCAGCGGGGTGCCGACCGTGCCGATCTTGACCTTGCCGGGTCGGTTGACGTTGGTCGGGGCCGTCGTCTCGGTGAGCCCGTAGCCCTCGAGCACCGTGAGGCCCACGCCGCGGAAGAAGTGCCCGAGACGCTCACCGAGCGGAGCGCCGCCGGAGATCGCCCACTTGGCCTCGCCGCCGAGGGCGGCGCGCAGCTTGTGCAGCACGAGAGTGTCGGCGATCTTGTACTGGACCTTCTGCCACAGGTTCGGGCCCTTCGGGGTGTCGAGCGCGCGGGAGTACATGATCGCGGTGCGCACCGCGCGCAGGAAGATCCCCCGCTTGCCGCCGAGGGCGGCCTTCTGCTCGGAGGAGTTGTAGACCTTCTCGAACACGCGCGGGACCGAGAGGATGAACGTCGGCTTGAAGGTCGCGAGGTCGGCGAGCAGGTTCTTCGTGTCGGGGGTGTGGCCGAGGACGGCGCCCGCGGGGACCACGAGGACGTGCACGAAGCGCGCGAAGACGTGCGCGAGCGGCATGAACAACAGCGTGCGCGAGCCAGGCTCGGAGACGACGACGTTGAGGTCGTCGACCGCGTTGACCGTGAGCCGGTAGAAGTTGCCGTGCGTGAGCTCGGCGCCCTTGGGCCGGCCCGTCGTGCCCGAGGTGTAGATGATCGTCGCGAGCGAGTCGAGGTTGTCGATCTTGCGGCGGCGCTCGATCTCCTCGTCCGCGACCTCGGCGCCTGCGCGCTCGAGCTCGGTGATCGCGCCGTCGTCGATCGTGAGCACCTCGCGCAGGCCGGGCAGGGAGCCTCGCACCGACTCGACGAGCGCGGTGAGCTCGGGCGTCTCGGCGACGACGAGCGTCACGGCCGCGTCCGAGCAGATCCACTCGACCTGCTCCGCCGAGCTCGTCTCGTACAGCGGCACCGGCACTGCGCCTGCGGCCCACACGGCCCAGTCGAGCAGCGACCACTCGTAGCGCGTGCGGGACATGATCCCCACGGCGTCGCCGGGCTCGACGCCGCGCGCCACGAGGCCCTTCGCGACTGCGACGACCTGCGCCTCGAAGTCCCTCGCCGAGATCTCGACCCAGGGGCCGTCCTCGGTCTCCTTGCGTTGCATGAGCGGACCGTCCGGGTCGCGCGCGACGCGCGCGGCGAGCAGGTCGTTGAGGTTGTGGTCCGGGTCCACCTCGACGGCGAGGGGTACCGAGATCTCGTCCATGCTGACTCCATCGGCAGACGGGGCGGGTGGTCACACAGGCTACACAGCGCGACAGGACTTACGGCCCCGCGGACCTCGATAGTCTTCGGCGTGCGGCCACCCGGTCGCGCGACGTGTCGGACAAGGACGGGAATGTACGCAATCGGAGTGGACATCGGCGGGACGAAGATCGCCGCGGGCGTCGTCGACGAGGACGGGCGCATCCTCGCCAAGACGAGGAGGGACACGGCGACCCAGGACTCCTCGAGCGTCGACACGGGCGTGCTCGACGCGTGCCGCGAGCTGCTCGCCGACTTCGAGGTCGGAGCGATCGGGCTCGTCGCGCCAGGCTTCGTCTCCTCCGACCAGCGCACCGTGATGTTCACCCCGAACCTCCCGTGGCGCGACCACCCGCTGCGCGACAATGTCGCGGCGGCGCTCGGGCTCGACGTCCCGATCGTCGTGGAGAACGACGCGAACGGCGCGGCGTGGGCCGAGTTCCGCTTCGGCGCGGGCCGGGACGTCGAGGACATGATGCTGCTCACGATCGGCACGGGGCTCGGGTGCGGGCTCGTGGTCGACGGGCGTCTCGTGCGCGGCGCGTGGGGGATCGCTGCCGAGGCGGGCCACATGCGTGTCGTCCCCGACGGCCACCTGTGCGGGTGCGGTCTGCGGGGCTGCTGGGAGCAGTACGCGAGCGGGAGCGCTCTCGTGCGTAACGCACGCGTCGCGATCGACCGGCGGCGCGGCGAGGCCCACGCGCTGCTCGACCTGTGCGACGGCGACCCCGCGCTGCTCCACGGGCCGGCCGTGACCCAGGCCGCCCAGGCGGGCGACCCGCTCGCGACCGAGCTGCTCGCCGAGCTCGGCCGGTGGATCGGCGAGGGCGCCGCGACCGCGGCAGCGCTCGTCGACCCCGCGCTCGTCGTGGTCGGCGGGGGCGTGGCCGCTGCGGGTGACCTGCTGCTCGAGCCCGCGCGCGCAGGGTTCTCCGCGCAGCTCTCAGGTCTCGGGCACCGTCCGGTCGCCGCGATCGAGCCCGCCTCGATGGGCAACGACGCGGGTCTCGTGGGCGCGGCCGACCTCGCCCGGCTCGCGGTCTAGACGACTGCGCCGGGGTCGTCGTCGCCCGGCTCGCGTCGCGCAGGCATCCGCCACAGAAGCACGACGAGGCCGAGCAGCCACACGATGCCGGCCGCCTGGAAGATCACCCCGGGCGCCGAGCGCCACACGAGGAACAGCGCGAGCGTGCCGAGCGGCACGCCGGCGACCGCGAACCACGCCATCGTCGACAGCGGGTCCCCACCGAGCACGGGGCCCGGCTCGGGCGGGACGAACGCCTCCTGCTCGTCGACCGCGCGCTCGGCGTCGTCGATCTGCTCGGTCGCGTCCCAGTCGCGCGGGCCGACCGCGACCCACGGTGCGACGGGGTAGGTTAGCCCGGGTCCGGAACCGGCCCGGGGCTCGTCCCGGGCGTCGTCGTCCGCAGTCGTGTCGAGGTCCTCGACGTCGTCGAGCGAGGCGACGAGCTCGGCGAAGCGCGCGTCGACGTCGTCGGCGTCGTCGTGAGGGTCGTTCCCGGTGCCCGCAGCGCTCATGCAGTTCACTCTAGAGTCGTGGGGGCGGTCCTCGAGCACCGAGCCCGAGCCGCCGCCGAGGAGGCAGGTTGTTCTACTGGCTGATGAAGTGGGTCCTCGTGGGCCCGCTGCTGCGCCTCCTGTACCGCCCATGGT
>Ga0123333_10006106_pt1 | contig 10677 bp, 8 predicted proteins | sample BioC12SIPDNA_3_FD_89957 | JGI IMG/M metagenome (GOLD analysis project Ga0123333, IMG submission 89957) | Anaerobic biogas reactor microbial communites from Washington, USA - Biogas_R2_B C12 SIP DNA | ecosystem: Engineered > Bioreactor > Anaerobic > Unclassified | place: Washington, USA...
AGCTGCGGCGGGAGAAAGACGCCTATGGTGAGTCGTTCACCTTTGTTGTGAACGATGTGCCAGTCTTCGCAAAGGGCGCAAACTGGATCCCGGCTGATTCGTTCCCCACGCAGATCACGGCGGCACATCAGGAGCACCTGATCCGGAGCGCTGCCGCGGCCAACATGAATATGCTGCGTGTCTGGGGCGGCGGACTCTACGAGGACGATCACTTCTATGCCTTGTGTGACCGCTATGGTCTGTTGATCTGGCAGGACTTCATCTTCTCGTGCAGCACGTATCCGGGGGATGCGGCGTTTGTCGAGAACTGCCGGGTCGAGGCAATCCAGAACATCCAGCGGTTACGCCACCATCCATGCCTGGCGCTATGGTGTGGCAACAACGAGATGGAGGGCGGATGGATTGGCTGGGGGTGGTCCCAGCGTATGGCGCCTGAGTACAGGACCTACTATGACCAGATGTTCCATCATCTGCTGCCGGCCTTGTGCGCCCAGTATGATCCTGACCGTGCCTACTGGCCGAGCTCACCGTCTTCGGGCACACCTTTTGAGGATCCGGGTGGAGTGCAGGCTGGCGACACCCACAATTGGGAGGTCTGGCACGGGGGGCGCCCCTTTGAGCACTATCGTACTCACCCTTCGCGGTTTGTGAGCGAGTTTGGGTTCCAGTCTTTGCCGACACTGGCGACGATTCGCACATACGCGGAAGAGAAGGACTGGAATATGACCTCCTACATCATGGAGCATCACCAGCGCAACGGCGCCGGCAATGGAAAGATCATCAACTATATGACGGCCCATTTCCGGCTTCCCAAGGACTTTCCTGCCCTGGTCTACCTGACCCAACTGCTGCAGGCGGAAGCCGTGCGTACAGGGGTTGAGTTCTGGCGACGAAACCGGGCCTGCACCAGCGGCGCGCTCTACTGGCAGCTCAACGACTGCTGGCCTGTGGCTTCGTGGGCGAGCCTGGACTACTTTGGGCGGTGGAAAGCGCTTCACTATATGGCGCGCCGGTTCTTCGCTCCGCAGCTGTTAACCGCCGAGGCGCGGGATCACAGGGAGGGCACCCAGCCCCCCGCCCAGGATGGTTATCTCTTCCAACCTAAGTCGGGTCCCTTTGTGGACCTCTTCGTGGTCAATGACGAGCCCGGCGCCTGGGACGGTAGGGTGCGGTGGTCCCTGGAGAACCTGGATGGTGAGGTGTTGTCCGCGGGGACGGAAAACGTGCATATCGATGGCGTAAGCGCATCCAGAGTGGCCGCGCTGGACTTCGAGGGACTGGTCAGCATGCGGAATGCGCGATCGACTGTCCTCGTTTACGAGCTCTTGCAGGGCGACACGCGCAAAAGCCTGGACATCCTGACGTTCGCGCCATCCAAGCATCTCGATCTCAGAGATCCGGGTCTGGAGGTTCAGGTCAGCGATACCGGCGATGGGTACGCCATCGAGGTCAAGGCGGCGAGGTTGGCGCGCTATGTCTGGCTGGAACTGGATGGCGGGGATGTCGACAACGGTATGCTGAGCGACAACTACTTCGATCTCCCGGCTGAGAGGTCGGTGACCGTCAAGCTTCCGGCGATGACCGGGTGGGATGCTGAGCGCATTCGATCGTCGCTCAGAGTGCGCAGCCTGGTCGACAGTCTATGAAGACGATTCTCATCTGGGGGGCAGGCCGGATCGGGCGCGGCTTCGTTGCCGATCTGTTTGACGAGGCGGGCTACGGGTTGGTGTTCGTCGATCAGTCTGAGGCGCTGGTGGAACAGCTGCTCCGTCAGGGCAGGTATACCGTTGTCCACGCTGAGGGCGTGGGCTGTCGCACTGATCGCACCATAGGAAACTTCGTTGCCCTTCCCACCTCGGACGCGGACGCGGTCTCCGCGGCTGTGGTAGCGGCTGATCTTGTCGCCATCGCGGTCTTCCCACAGGACTTCGCCAGTGTGGCGTCTCAGCTAGCCATGGGCCTCAGGCAACGCCAGACAGCGCGTCCAGAAGACGCGCTTGACATACTCGTATGCACCAACCTGCCGCACGCCGGTCCGATCTTCGGGGCGAAGCTCACGCAGGCTGTGGAACCGGGGATGCGGCTTTGGCTTGACGCTCACGTGGGTATTGTCGAGACCCTCGTCATCCGGATGGTCGTCGAGCCGCCTCCTGAGGCGCTGATCGAGGATCCACTCGTGGTCTGGACGAATGGCTATCAAGAGCTGCCGGTGGATCGGCAGGCTTTCCGGTGTGGGGTGCCTGATGTGCGCGCACTCCGGTCGGTGGGCGACATGCGCGCGGAGGAGGTGCGCAAGCTCTATACCTATAACACCTTCCATGCAGCGCTAGCGTATCTGGGAGCGCTGCGCGGACACGCCGCGATCGTCGACTGCCTTGCCGATTCGGCGGTGCGCGTTGATGCCGAGGGAGCGCTTCAGGAGTCGTGCGCTGCGCTGCGTGCCGAGTTTGGATTCGGGACCGACGAGATGGCGCGTTGGCTGGCAGGCGTGGTCGCGCAGACGGACAACCCCGCGCTGCGAGATACCGTGACGCGCTATGGTGCCGATCCTGGCCGCAAGGTGCAGCGTGGTGACCGGCTGATGGGACCGCTGTTGCTAGCCCGCAAGCACGCCATTGCGACACCTCACCTCACACGCGCCTTGGCTGCCGCATATCTCTATGGTGAAGCTGCCGATCCGGGCGCCCAGGCCATGCAGAAGGCCGTTCACGTTCACGGAATCACCGAAACGGTGAATACCCTCTCTGGACTCAACGACGATGAGGCCGACATTGCCGAGGCCGTCATTCGGGCCTATGCCCGGCTTGCGGAAGAGCGTACGTGGGCAGGGTGGGTACGTCAGGCGGAGCAGCTGGGTTTTGCATATGAGCAGCGTTACCATGGGTGTGGGCAGTGCACCGTTGCGGCCCTTCTAGATACGCTGCGCGATGTCGGCGCTGTCGCCATTGATCCGTGTGCCGCGGATGCCGTCTTCGAGGCCGCGACCGGCCTCGCTGGCGGCTTGGGGCTGGCTGGCGATGGGCCCTGCGGCGGGCTTACGGGCGCGGCACTGGTCTTTGGATTACTCTACCCACGGCGGAGAGCCAATTTCGACGGCGACCGCGACAACAAGTATCGAACCTACGCGATGGTGCAGCGCATGCTCCAGCGCTATCTTGACACCTATGGCGGTATCTCCTGTCACGTTGTCCAGGCCGCCATCATGGGTCGAGCCTACAACCTGCGCGACAGCGAAGACCGCCGGGCGTTCGAGGGCGCCGGTGCCCACGAGAACAAATGCACTGGTGTCGTGGGCCGCGCTGTTGGGTGGGCAATGGAGATCATTGGTGAGGAGATGCTCGGCGAGGTGTGAAACAGCAGGCGCGTGGTGACGACTGTGGAAGTTTGGCGACTGCCTGGTCCGTTCATTAGCCGTCTACGGCCCTGAGTCCACGGCGCTACAACTTGAGGCCGATAGCCCGTGGTGGCTTGCGGGTATCCGGCCCTTTGATCGGTCGGGCAGTCCGTCACCGGTGACCCTTGTCGATCAGACCGGCTACCCTTATCCGAGTTTGGGCAGTGCATTGCCACCGCACGGGTCTTTTGGCGATCACACCTACACATTCCTACCCGTACACGTCGACGCGGCAGCGCTGACCCTGACTGTTCCCGCGCTGGTCTTCTGGGTGCCTGTCACGGAGACTTTCGCGGTCGACCTCGGGCCAGCGCCCCAGCTGGGCGACACGCAGCCGTTGCACGTCCAGTTGGACGCGGAGGGCTTCGCGGTGGAATTCGTCGAGGTCGCGCTGGCCGAATCACGCAGGCAGTACTCCCGACCCTCCGCGAGGCATCCTTATGAGCTCCGATTCCGCGCTCAGATCTCTGCCGAGGATGCCAACCGTTGGCTAGATAGGTTGTCCCTCGCCAACGAAGCCGGGACCTGGCTGCCCAGTGATATCGATCGCCACCAGGCGACCCACGAGCCGCAAGAGGTGGATCTGGGCATAGCAGAAGCAGTTGTCTGGGTGGGGTTGCCCGAACTTCCTACGGAGCCGATGACGCTCGCCGTAACCGGTATGAACTTCGTCCTGGAAGGACCCTGGGAGATCACGTGGTCCCTCCCGACAGGCGACTGATGAGGTGGTTTGGCGCGCTCGCTCACGCTCTGCACCGCACACAGGTGCCGGCGGACAGGATTGCGATGATTGGGCCGATCTCATGTCGTCGTGAATGAGCGTTTCAGGGCCTGAAGAAGCGGATTGACAGAGGCCCGAACTGTGGTACTCTGTGGCTATGGCAGATGTGACGCGTGGCTTGCATCATCATGCGATGACGACACCACCCAGTTCGGGCGGTGCGGCTTCGCTTGTCTAGCCAGGTTCACATTGACCTGAGCAACAGTCAAGAAAAAGGAAGAGCCCTCCGGATTGGTCCGGAGGGCTTTCTTCATATCTCGCTGTAGTAGAGGAGCAGGGGATGGCACGCAACGACATTAGACTTTCATTGCCCAGCAAGGGGCGGTTGGCGGAGGAGGTGGAGGGTTTCCTGGCTGCCTGTGGCCTAAAGGTACACAAGCCCAACCCCCGTCAGTACGCTGCTTCGATCCCGACGCTGGCGGGCCTTACGGTGCTCTACCAGCGGCCAACGGACATCGTGGTAAGCGTACGCGACGGCAGCGTGGACTTCGGGATTACAGGGCTCGACGTGACCGGAGAGTTCGGCGGTGAGAACGACGAGGTCCTTGTGCTGCACGAAGCCTTAGGGTTCGGTGGCTGCAAGCTGGCAGTGGCGGTCCCTGAGGCGTGGGAGAGCGTCAGTACACTCGATGATCTCCAGGCGCGCATCGGCACCCTGGGCAGGCCGCTGCGGGTGGCGACGAAGTTCACGAACCTGACGACGGCCTTCTTCGCGGAGCACGGCATCGGGCCCTTCAGCCTCGTCTATGCCGAGGGGACGCTGGAGGTAGCTCCGGCTATCGGGTATGCGGACTGCATCGTCGACTTGGTCTCCTCGGGGCAGACCCTCCAGGACAACCGTCTCAAGGCGCTCAAGGATGGTATGATTCTCCGCTCGGAGGCTGTGTTGATCGCAAACCGCGCCGCGCTCCGAGCGCGGCCAGAGGTGCTCGATATCGCTCGTACGCTGCTCGAGTTTCTCGAGGCACACTTGCGGGCTGAGGACCACGTATTGGTGGTCGCCAACATGCGCGGCGAGTCTCCTCAGGCGATTGCGGCGCGTATGTTCGAGGAGCAGCTGCTCGGCGGCCTCCAAGGGCCGACAATCTCGCCCGTGATCGTGGCGGATGGCAATCCAAACTGGTATGCAGTCCAGGTTGTCGTGCGGCGCGAGGCGCTGATACAGGCGATCGCCGAACTGCGGGCGATTGGCGGGAGCGGCGTGGTTGTCACCCCTGTGACCTATATCTTCGAGGAGGAACCGCAGCGCTGCCGTGCGATGATGGCTGCTGTCAATGGCGGGTCGGCTGCCCTGCTCGAAGCGCCCGCGGACCGGTAGACAGGAGGAAGCCCAATGATCACGATCTACGAGAACCCAGATGCGGCCGCCGGTATCCTCGCACGGCGGACGATGGCATCGGTCGACGACGTGCCGGGCGTCGTCCTGGAGAGCATCAAACGTGTCTTTGGAGAGCCCTTGACGCCTGAGGCTGCGGTTGCACGCCTGCTGGCCGATGTGCGCGCGCAAGGCGATGCCGCGCTCCGCGAATGGACTGCGCGTATCGACGGCATCAGACCCGAGGCTCTCGAAGTACCGCGTGCGGCGTGGCAAGCGGCGTACGAAGCGCTGGCGCCCGACCTACGAGATGCGCTGGAGCGTGCGACCGAGCGCATTCGGGCGTTCCACGCCCGACAGCCCATCCCCAGTTGGTCGACCGACCAGCTCGGTGGCGTGTTGGGACAGCGCCTTGTCCCGCTTAAGCGCGTAGGGGTCTACGTTCCCGGGGGAACGGCCCCCCTGCCCTCGTCGTTGCTGATGGCAGCGGTGCCGGCACGGGTGGCTGGTGTGGACGAGGTCATTGTGTGCACACCGGCGCAGCGCGACACAGGTGCGCCTTCGCCCCTGATCCTGGCGACGGCCTACATCGCCCGCGTCGATCGGGTCTTCGCGCTGGGCGGCGCGTTGGCGGTCGCCGCGTTGGCGTATGGCACGGAGAGTGTGCCACGCGTTGACAAGGTGGTCGGCGCAGGCGGGCTCTACACAACGGTGGCGAAGCGTCAGGTCTACGGCATTGTGGGCCTGGACGGGCTCTACGGCCCTACCGAGACGGTCATCGTCGCCGATGATAGCGCCAATCCGGATTGGGTTGCGGCGGATCTGCTGGCGCAGGCTGAGCACGACGTGCTCGCGACGGCGATCCTGCTGACACCATCGCGGACGCTGGCTGCGGCTGTGCAGGAATCTGTGGCACGCCAAGTCGCGACTTTGAGCCGGGCGGACGTCGTCCGAGCCTCGCTCGCCGGGCAGGGCGGCATCGTGTTGACACCTGACTTGGCGACGGCTGTACGGTTGGCTGACGCCTATGCGCCCGAGCACCTCTGTCTGTCGGTCGAAAACCCTGGATTCTGGGCTGAGCAAGTCCGCAATGCTGGGGGTATATTCCTCGGCGAGCACTCGTTCGAGGTCCTGGGCGACTACGTCGCCGGGCCGAGCCACATTATGCCCACCGGCGGCACTGCGTGCTTCAAGGGGCCGGTCAACGTGCTCGACTTCGTCAAGGTCATCAGTCTCATTGGCCTGGATAGCGAGACTGCCGCGGAGCTGGCGGGGGATGCTGACCGCATCGCGACTGCCGAATCGCTGACGGCACACGCGGCGGCAGCTCGGTTGCGGGCGCGACGTGAGGGGGCGCCGGGTGGGCCTCCTGACTCGACGGTCACGGCTTCTTGACTCACGCACACTCTAGGAGAAGCGCAATGACACCTCTGGACCTGATCCGTGCTGACGTCGCGACGATGGAGCCCTATACGCCGATCTACCCGTTCGAGGTCCTGGCCGCGCGGTTGGGGCGCACCCCTGACAGTATTATCAAGCTCGATGCCAACGAGAATCCCTACGGGCCTTCGCCGAGGGTTCGCGCAGCCCTAGCTGATCTGGACTATATCCACATCTATCCCGATCCCGCCAGTCAGGCGTTGCGCGCGGCTCTGGCACGGTTCACGGGCCTGCCCGTGGAGCTCTTGATGGCAGGCGCTGGGGCCGATGAGCTCCTGGACCTCATCATGCGACTCTTTCTCCGGCCTGGCGATGCGATCGTTAACTGCCCGCCCACCTTTGGGATGTACCGGTTCGATGCCGCCATCAGCGGGGCGGACGTGATCCCCGTGGAGCGCGGCCCTGATTTCGCTCTCGATGTCGATGCGCTGGAAGCCGCGGTATGGCAACACCACCCGAAGCTTGTGTTCATCGCTTCGCCCAACAACCCAGACGGCAGTTGGCTGCCCGATAGGGCGCTGGCGCGGCTTCTGGATCTGCCGGTCGTCGTGGTCCTGGACGAGGCTTACGTCGAGTTTGCCGGGATGCATCGGAGTCGTATCGGGCTCGTGCCAGAACGTGATAACCTGATCGTGCTGCGTACGTTCAGCAAGCTGGCAGGTCTGGCCGGGCTTCGCGTCGGCTACGGCGCATTCCCCGTGTCGCTGATGCCCCATTTGTGGAAGATCAAGCAGCCTTACAACGTCTCGGTGGCGGCTTCGGCGGCGGCGATGGCGGCACTCGAGGATCTCGACTGGCTGCAGGATAAGGTGGATCGCATCATCGCGGAGCGCGCGCGTTTCGCTGACCTCCTAAGTGCAATACCCTACCTGCGTCCGTATCCCTCCCAGTCGAACTTCATTCTGTGCCGGGTCGTGGGGCGCAATGCCGAAGCGCTCAAGTTGGCGCTCGAGCGTGAGGGCATCCTCATCCGCTACTACAATCAGCGGCGGCTGGCCGACCATGTCCGGTTCACCGTGGGCAGGCCTGAGCAGACCGATGCGGTGATCGCCGCTCTGCAGCGGCTTCTCGACGAGACGTAGGCCAGCGCTGAGAGAGACAAGGAGGCAGAAGATGCGTCGTGCAGAGATAACCCGCGAGACTCTCGAAACCACTGTGGCGGTTACGCTGGCTCTTGATGGCGAGGGGACAAGCGATATTGCCACAGGGCTGGGATTCCTGGATCACATGCTGAATCACGTGGCCGTTCACGGTTGTTTCGATTTGATGGTGCGTGCCCAAGGCGATCTACACGTCGACGCTCACCATACGGTCGAGGATGTGGCCCTCGTCCTGGGACGGGCGGTCGACGAAGCCTTGGGAGATCGCAAGCAGATTGCCAGAATGGGCTCGGCTTATGTTCCGATGGACGAGGCACTGGCGTTTGTCGCCATTGATCTGTCGGGCCGCCCCTACGCCGTCGTTGATGTGGTGTGGACCGGACCCGCAGTTGGTGGCGTCGCAGGGTCGCTATGGGTCCATTTCTTCGAGTCGTTCGCCGTGACGGCGCGGGCAAACGTACATGCACGTGTGCTCTATGGCCGTGACGACCACCACAAGGTGGAGGCGCTTTTCAAGGCGCTGGGCCGGGCGCTCGATGCGGCGACGCGGCTGGACCCCCGACGAGGCGGCGTACCGTCGACAAAGGGAGCTTTGTGATGCTCGCTCTGATCGACTACGGCGCGGGCAACGTGCGTTCGGTGCACAAGGCGTTGGTCGCTGTGGGCGCAGACGTTGTGGTTACGCAATCGCCGGAGCCGCTGCTGGCGGCCGATAAGGTGGTGCTCCCTGGTGTGGGTGCGTTTGCAGATTGTATGCAGAGTCTGGAGCGGCTGGGCTTCGTCGCGCCTATCAAAGAAATCGTGGACCGCGGCGTGCCCTTCCTTGGCATCTGTGTGGGGATGCAGGTGCTCTTCGAAGAGGGCGAGGAGCTCGGTGGACATGTTGGCCTGGGGTTGTTGCCGGGACGTGTCGTGCGCTTTGAACTCGATGCTGCTCTGAAGGTGCCGCACACAGGGTGGAATCGCGTGGAGCCGGTTCGGGGCTCGCCACTCTTCACCGGCTTGCCCGACCCCGCCTGGGCCTACTTCAACCACAGTTACTACTGCGGGGCATCTGAGGAAGAGACGTTGGCGGTCACGGACTACGGAGGCCCGTTTCCCTGTGTTGCGGGGCGGGGCCGGCTCTTCGGGGTGCAGTTCCATCCTGAAAAGAGCCAGCAGGTGGGACTGCACATCCTCCGCAACTTCGTTACGCGGACGGGGATGCCTGGAGCATAGGGGCGCTATCCATGACGACATTCACCGTTTATCCGGCGATCGACTTGCGGCGGGGAGGGGTGGTCCGGCTGGCGCAAGGCGATCCCGGGCGCGAGACGGCCTACGGCAATGATCCGCTCGCTGTCGCCGAGCGCTGGCAGCATGCAGGCGCCACGTGGCTGCACGTCGTGAACCTGGATGGAGCTTTTGGTGAGGCCAGCGAAGATAATCGGGCGGCTCTCACCCGTATCCTGACCACGGGCCTGGAGGTGCAGTTCGGCGGTGGCATTCGTGATCTGGACGCTATCCGGCGAGCGCTGGAGCTCGGCGTGGCACGCGTCGTCATGGGCACTGCCGCCGTCGAGACCCCGGAGCTTTTAGGCGCAGCGGTTGCGGCCTTTGGCCCGGCGAAAGTCGCGCTCGGGATCGACGCCCTTGACGGCATGGTCCGGATCCGGGGATGGCAAGAGGGCGCTGCCATGATGGCTGGTGATTTGGCGCGCCGGTGGGCCGAGGTCGGGGGGCATACCGTGATCTTCACAGACATCTCGCGCGACGGGATGGGAAGCGGCGTCAACGTAACGGCAACGGCGGACCTCGCCCGCGACACCAAGCTTGAGGTCATCGCCTCCGGTGGGGTGCGGTCACTGGAAGATGTGCAGCGTGTGCGCGCTGCTGGGTTGGGCGGCGTGATCATTGGGCGTGCGCTGTACGAAGGTCATATCGTGCTGGTGGATGCACTCAACGTAGCTCGTGATGGAAACTAGAGGAGGAGCGATGTTAGCGAAACGGATTATTCCATGTCTCGATGTCAAGGAGGGGCGCGTGGTCAAGGGCGTCAACTTCATCAATCTGCGCGATGCCGGCGACCCGGTTGAGCAGGCGCGCGTCTACGACGCTCAAGGCGCAGACGAGTTGGTCTTCTTGGATATCTCGGCTACCCACGAGGGCCGGCAGACCATGGTTGATGTTGTCAGACGGGTTGCAGTGGAGGTCTTGATGCCGTTTGCCGTGGGAGGCGGGGTGCGGACGATTGAGGATATCCGCAATCTGCTGCTGGCGGGTGCCGATAAGGTGAGCATCAACTCGGCTGCTGTCCGTACTCCCGAGATCCTGAGTGCGGGCGCGGAGCGGTTTGGTAGCCAGTGCATCGTGCTGGCGGTCGATGCCAAGCGTGTATCCACCGATCCTCTACGTTGGGAAGTCTACGTGAGCGGCGGACGGACCCCGACTGGGCTGGATGCGGTCGAGTGGAGTGCCCGCGGTGTGGAGCTTGGCGCCGGTGAGATCTTGCTCACGAGTATGGATGCCGACGGCACGCTCGCGGGCTATGACATCGCCTTGACACGCGCGGTTGCCGAAGCCGTCTCAGTGCCGGTCATCGCCAGTGGTGGCGCGGGCAGCCTGGCGCATTTCGCAGAGGTACTCACCGAAGGGCGCGCCGACGCGG
>Ga0123333_10006107_pt1 | contig 10676 bp, 9 predicted proteins | sample BioC12SIPDNA_3_FD_89957 | JGI IMG/M metagenome (GOLD analysis project Ga0123333, IMG submission 89957) | Anaerobic biogas reactor microbial communites from Washington, USA - Biogas_R2_B C12 SIP DNA | ecosystem: Engineered > Bioreactor > Anaerobic > Unclassified | place: Washington, USA...
CTCGCCCAATTAACAGAGCCGTCCGTCTCAGACCCATGAGCGCTTTCGAATTCGTGGCGAGCGGATCACTCCTTTGAGGCAATCCAAAGGCTCAAGGCATCGGTGTTGCTGGGCCACGCGTCACAACGCGATGGCGTGGTGAAGCCGGCTGCGGCCAGTGCGCTGACCAACTCATCATCCGGCCAAGCCTTTGTCGTGTTGCGATAGACCCTTTGCTCATCATTTGCATCGGTGATGATGAATTTCTGGATGGCCACCTGTTCATCCGGCAGCCACTTATTCTCCGTCCGGTAGCGATGCGGATGATCGGAGAACAGGCCGGATTCGAGTTCCTGCTCCGTCGGCTCGCCGCGTCCCACTGCCTCGATGGCCGAAGCGGACTGCACCTCGACGATCAAGCGACCCTGCGGAGACAAACTGGCCCGCACTTTGTTTAGGATCGCCAACGCCTCCGCCGGGGAAAATACGTTGAATTCACCGTACAGAATCATCACCAGGTCGTAGGGTCCGAGGAACTCTACATGGCGAATGTCGCCCAGGATGAAGTCGCATCTGGACGCTTCAGGCCTGTGTTGCTGCGCGTATTCGATGGAAGCCGGGCCAAAGTCGATACCGCGGTAATCGTGGCCGAGCTTGGCCAGCCGATGCGCATAGAGGCCCGGTCCACAGCCCAAATCCAGGATTCGTGACGGATGCGCTCTCAGCAGATGCTCGTGTATCCACGCTACCTGCTTGTCGATCCATTCATTGCGACGGCTGGCGAGGTCATGGCGCTGTGACAGGTGCTCCTTGAGCATCCGCCGGCTGAAGTCGGAGTCGTTCCAGGGGATCTTGTACCCCTCGCTCCAGATATCGTCCTTCTGAGTTGTCATGTATTCAGTTTGTCTCTGCGGATTGATTCAAAGGAAAAAGCCCTTCGGGAGCGTCCGAGGGCTATGGAGATCGATGTACGGTCGTTTGGCTGCAATCGATCACACATCGCTTCAATGCAGCAGACTCGCGCACGTACTTGCGGTTGCCCGGTGGACCTCATGTATTGAAGCCAATTCTGTGCCGTCAACGAGTCATGATGCAGCGAATTATAAGCTTCATCGCGCTTGGCGCAAAGACGATCTTTGGGTCTCGGCCGAGGGATATCTGGCCAATGTCGGGCAAAAATCCAGGTTGCGTTCGGACCCGCGCGGGCTGCTGAATGACAACCTCAACAGTCTGGAGAGCCCAGGTGCATGGGGCGGATTTTTTTTAACGTGGCGAAACGTGGCGTTGCCTTATGGCACGCCGAAACAACAAAAAGCCGCGTGACTGCGATGCAGCCTGCGGACAAATCGGGTATGGTGGCCGGTGGCCGGTTGCCCGGGCTGATCCGACTGCTGCAGCGGCGACTCTGCTGCCCGTCTTCCGCGCCTCATTGATAGTTGCGAGCAATGGCATCAAGTGAAGAAACTCTGGGAACGACCGGCGACAACTCGGATCCGAAGAGCGCTTCCGCGCATCTCGATCCCGGCGTTCCTACGCGCGTTCTCGAATTTGATCTACGCTGCCAGACCTGCGGCTATAACCTGCGTGGCCTGGCGGGTGATCCGGTGCGCTGCCCCGAATGCGGGCAGTTGAACCCGCTGGGAGAAGCCGAAATACCAGAGGCGCTCATCGCTGCGCGTCTGCGCAAGTGGGAAGCTCACCTGATCGTCTGTGTTAGTGCGCTGCTGTTTGCGCTGCCGTGGCAGCTTATGTTGTGCGCGATACTGGTGGACGAAGCGAGCCGCAACCCTTTTTCGAATGCGGTTAAAGACGTGCTGTTCTGCCCGGGCATTCCCGCTTTTGGTCCGCTACTTGTCTGGGTCGCAACCGTTTTCTCGTTTCGCGCTTCGTGCCGCGCTAGTCAGAAAGCTGCTGCGTGGGCCGTACCGGCGGCTTATGACCGACATCCACGCGCTACAGCGGGATGCAGCGATTGCCACACTGCGCGACGAGGCCCGTGACCGAGCAATCGCGGCCATGGTTCGGGACCGACTGAAACCGCCCTCGACGGGTTGAGGCGGGTACGATCCGCCGGTGACGAAACGGACGCGGCGGGCGCTGTCTTCTTCTTATGGCGATTGAGAAGGAGGGCGATCGTAGCGATCGTTCCTCGCTCGGCGCCTGGTCTGCGCTGCTCGGTAAGCAGGGGCGGTAATCCCACGGATGCCGCCACCACGGTCCGATGGTTGTAAAGATTTGCGAAGCGTTTGCACTGCCGGCGCCGCAGCTCGTATAATTCGCCCTCGCCAGTTGCAGTCATCAGGATTGCCGCAAGGAGCAAGTCGATGTGGAAACCACCATTCCAATTGGAAGTTGTCGGTTGGCTGTTCTGCGCCGCGATCGCCACCAGTGGCCGCGCCCAGACGACTTCTCAGCCACCCTCGCAACCCGAGACACTGCCGCCGCTCGAACTGAGGTTGTTGCAAGCCCCCGCTGGCGCCCGGGCCGACTGGACCGCCCTGCGTGACAAGGTGGTCGTCCTGGAGTTCTGGGCCACCTGGTGCGGCGGCTGCGTGCTTGCCTTTCCTCATTTAAACGAACTCGTAGACGAGCTCAAGGACGAGCCGATCGTGTTCATCTCGATTACCGACGAGAAGAATGAGGACTACGTTCGCAAGTTCCTGACCAAACGCCCACTGAAGACGTGGGTCGGCATTGATGGCAACCGCGTACTGCACAAGGCCTTCAACATTAAAGCGATCCCGCGGACGATCATCGTCGGCCGCGACGGAAAGATCGTTGGCGACACATACCCGACGAGGGTCACGGCTGCCATTTTGCGCGACATCATCGCAGGCCGGACGGCGGCCTGGCCGCAGACCACGGCACAGGAGACAGAGGAAATCGACCCGGGCGGCGGGCCGGCGGCGCTGCTGGAAATGTGGTTTAAGCCGGCGGCCGACTCGCAGAGGCACCTGATGTCATGGGGACCGCGCGAGGCGACATGGAGCGGTTTGGCATTGAGTTACATGATTCGCACTGCTTACCGGGTGTCTCCGGCGCGCATCGTGGACGAGGCGCCGGAAGTTACGAGCAAACCTTGCGACTTCTTCCTGCGTCTGCCGCGCGAGAACTGGGATGCGCTCAAGAGGCTTTGGCAACTTGGCATTGAAACGACATTCGATCTGACCATCTCCCGCGAAGCGCGCGAGCGTGAGGTGCTCGTCTTGAAACTCCCGGAGGACGGCCGACACCTTCTGAAAAAGAGCGAGTTCGAGAGCCCCGTGCCGCCGAGCGATTACGTCCGGGATGTGCTGAGCGGCGATGGCGTCACAGTAGCAGATATCGCGGACGATTTTGAGGGACGCCTGGGAGTGCCGGTTCTGGATGAAAGCGGCCTGGAGGGACGCTGGGATTACGAGCTGCGCTGTGCCGATACTGATTCCGCGGTCTTTGCGGCGGCGGTGCGCGAGCAACTGGGTTTAGAGTTGATCCCGGAGCGGCGCGTCATCGAGGTGCTGGTCATAAAAAGCAACTCGCCCCCGCCGTCCCCCTCAACCGGCCTGCCCGACTCACAGCCGGCCACACAGCCAGCTACTGCCGCGCCCGAATCTGATTCGGCCCAGTGAAGGGGCCGGGCCGGCGAAAAGATGCGGCCGGTGGACGAACCTCCTCGCTCGCCCCGGCCGCATGGAACAGCCGGCCTCCAGGAACCTATGGGTTTACAATCAACTCGCCCTGGACCTGCCAGTCGCCGGTGACGAAATGGATGAATCGGCCGGGGCTTATTTCGATGTGATCCGGGTTCGTCTTCATCGTCAGCCGGCACAATGAACTACGAAAGCTGCCTTACGGGTTGACCACGTTCGTTAATGTGCCGCGACCCTCAATGGACCCGGTAATCCTAATCACACCGTCAATCCCGGTGATGGTTGTGCCAAAAAGAAGCACATCGGCTGCAATGGCGCCCCAGCCGGTGATCGAGATGGGATCGATCCACACCTCCTTAGAACACGTCAGTGTCCCGCCCTCCAGCACAACCGGCGTGGAAAGAATCGCCCAGAAGTCGTGAGCCCATGGCTCAATAATCATCGATCCGCCAGTTGCCGGTGACGAAAGGAATGAAATCACCGCGGCTTATTCCGAGATGATTCCGGTGCGACGTTACCGTCATCCGCTGGCCGGCAGGAACGACCATCTGATCCGTCTGGAGCACGATTTGACCGGCGCCTCCCTTCCTCGCGTACGAGGCGGCGTTCGTCCCCCCCGAAACATTGAAGTTCCCCGTAAGCACCAACTCCTCCGCACGCCCTTTCGGAACGTGCAGAAAAATACGACCGCCGCCGCCAGCGCCTGCCTGCGAATCGCTCGGAAAGATTTCCTTCAGGCGACCGGCGTCGCCGCCCTTGGCCGAGACCGTGCCGGTAACGGTCAGCCGCTGAGCTGAAAGCAGGATCCCGCCGCCGCTCCCGCCAGCGCCGGCCGGAATATCGCTATTGTTCGAGTCGGCCCCATTGCCCCCATTGGCCAAAATGGTCCCGGAGACCCGAAGCTCCCCGCCCGCGGTGATCGCGACGCATCCTCCGCCGCCGCCCCCGCCATACAAGTCGGCGTCTTCCGAAGAGCAGCCCACATCCAGCCCGTCGCGCCTCCGCTGCCGCCCTCCAAAGTCAACGCCAGATTCCCATAGGGTTGACCGCCAATTTGGTCCGTGCGAAAAGGACTACGCACCTCTTCCCACGCCCCCGCCCCACCGAACCCTCCGCCGCCCGGGGCATAGAATGACATTTTCCCGCCGCCCTTGCCCTGGCCTTCCTCGCCGTATACCTCATAAAACAGACTGCCCCGGGCCTCCGCACGGGGCTGGCCGCCGCGCCCGCCGCCCAGCCGGGCGGAGCCGCCTTTGTTCAGAGCCCCATCCTCGCCGCTCACATCCAGCGTGGTTTCAATGACCACGTCGCCGCGTGCAACCAGCGACAACACCCGCGCGCCCTGGGTCGTCACCTTCACGCCGGACCCCAAATGGATGGAATCAAAGGTGAATTCTGCGACCTCCGGCCCGTCGGCCTGCGTGCGAACCGTCCCCGGGTGGACCGTGCCGCCGACTGTGATCGTCACCGCGTCGGTGTCAATGACCACCGTCCCCGATGTCGCCTTCAGCGCCGCGTTCGAAGGACCATTGGGCGCCCCCTGCAACAGCAGACCGACGCTGCTCACCGGCGTATAAACCGGGTTCCACGTCTCCTCCGCCGGCTGCTCCACGCCCAACAGACCTTCCAGCCCACAGCCGATAACCTGCGACAACATGCTTACCAACAGAAGACAAGTCACTCGTAATGTACGGTTCATGTACTTCCCTTGCGTAACGTTAGTGCGGTTTCCTCTTTTTTTGTGTCCCCTCAAGTCAGCGCTATCGGGCGAATTCCTCTTCCCAATCCATCTGACGGAAATGAGTCGTCGCTTTCACGCCCAGTCAGACGTCGCCACATCGCCCCACGCAAATTTCGCGAAACAGAGGCAAAGGGCCTTGATGCCGGGCAGAACAGGCCTACGCGCGATGCGTGCGACAACACTGCTTCGGCCGCGTCAGTGCAAACCGCGGCGCGCCGGAAGACGAGCGGCCGGGAGAGGACGCGGTGCATCCTGCGGCGGCTCTTCGCAGCTTACCGCTGCGGCGCACGCTGTATCGCACGGTGCGCCCAGCACAAGCCTATGCACGCGGCCGTTAGGTCGGTGGCCAAGCGCCCGATGAACACGCCTTGCACGCCGTAAAAATACGCCCCCGCCCAGGAGAGCGGGATGAGTAGCACGAAGACGCGGATGGCGTTCAACGAAGCTGTCTGTATGGGTTTTTGCAGGCCGGTCAAGATGAATCCACAGTACCTGTGCACTTCCATCGCGCCGTAACCGAAAGCGATGATGCGCATGTATGCCACCAGGCAGTCGATGACTCCCGGGTCAGAGCTGAACACTCTAGCGATCCCCCGCGCACACACGAAGAACAGCCCTGCGATGACTCCTCCGTACAGGAACGCAAAGCGGCTTCCCAGCCCCAGCGCCTCGCGGATGCGGTCCTTGCGGTTAGCACCGTAGTTCTGACTCACGAAAGGAGTCAGGCAAATCCCCAGCGCCATCGGCACAACGAATGCGAACATCTCGATGCGGCTGGCGGTTCCGGCGGCGGCGATGGCCTCACTCCCGAAACGGCTGAGAAGCCGCGTGATAACGCTCGCGGAGATCGGCATGAGAATCATGCTCAGCATACTCGGAACGCCAAGACGCAGAATCCGTCCGAACATTGCCTTGTATTCACCCCATCTGGCCCTTCGGAAGATTAGGAGATGGTGTTTCCAGCGCAGTAGGACGAAGAGCCAGGCTGAGACTATTGCCTGTGCAATGACAGTCGCGAGCGCGGCCCCGCGAATCCCCATAGCCGGGAACCCAAAGAAGCCGAAGATCATGATGGGATCGAGCACCCCATTCAGGGCCGTTCCCAGCAACATCATGCGGCTGGCGGTTTTCGAATCGCCCACGGAGATGAGAATGCCGTTCGCCAGCATGGGCAACGACATGAATAGCGCCCCGAGGTACCAGGTCCGCATGTATTCGCCGATTAACGTTAGCGCCGCCGCATCGGCTCCGAGTTTGGTGAAGACGATATCAATACTAAGATATCCGGCAATGGTCATGGCCGCCGAGACCACAATGGCCAGCGTCACGCCGTGCGTCGCCACGCGGGCGGCCTCAGTGCGCGCGCGTCGCCCGATGGCGTGTGAAACGAGGGTCATGACGCCGGTGCCCAGTCCGCCGGCGACAAAGGTCAACAACATGACGACCGGCAGGGTAAATCCCATCGCCGCCAGCGGAAGCGTCCCAAGCCGCGACACAAACCATGTGTCGGTAAGGTTGTAAGCCGTCATGGCAAATGTGCCGGCCAACATGGGGAATGCCATGTTGAACAGCGTCCGCTTCACGCTGTCGCGCACCAGGGCGGAGGCGGGCTGCGCAGCGATAGTCGCTTCTGAAGTCACCGGGCGGCCGAGGGCTCTTGAGGATTGGTTCGGCGTGTCCTGGTTGGCCGCCGGCTGAGTAATGTCCGTTTCCAAAAGCCTATTCATGCTGCAGCGCTTCTATAGAGTCCAATCGCGCCGCTTTTCGCGCGGGGAAATAGCCGAAGACCACGCCCACGGCCGAGAGGAAAGCGACGAGGATGATGGGCGCATTGAAGACACGTCCAAACCAGCCTCGTGATTCGCGGGGGGATGCCGCCTGGACCAAAGAACACGGGTGATTTCCGCATCCACTTCTTTCGTCGCCTGTCCAGCCCCGCGGTCGGTGCGGCGTGATGTCCTCTTGTCACGGCCGGCCGCTCCCGGCTCTGCTCCGGGCGCCAATCGCCCGTCTAACCTCGCGCAGACCGGCAAGACTGAAGCGGAATATGTGCTCCGTAAGCGCCGCGTCAGCGACATGCTGCCATGGGGGCGCTGGATGCCGCTTATCTTCCGGGTTCAGTCGGCGACGGCGTTCATGCATGAGCGACACCACGCACTGGGCGTGAATGCTCATCTCGCACAACTGGACGTCCTGGACGGTCGCGCCCGGGCCGAGGATGTCCCGGATGATTGCCAGATGCATTTGCCGCAGCGGCTCCAGGGCCAGATGCATAATTGCCGCCAGCAGGCCGGTCGGGTTGGACATCTCGCGATGGGCGATATCCAGGTCGCGGCTGGCCGGATCCATGGATCGCCTTACCAACGCCTGAATGTGTCCGCGGAGACGATCCTCCGGCGGGGCATGTGCCGGCACTCCGCCATCCGGCGGGTAGGCCGCAATGCTGCGCTCAAACTCATGCCGCCAGGCCGCGACGTAAATCTCGTCCTTGCTCCGGAAGTGGTAGTGCACGGCTGCGATGTTGACCTGGGCCGCGCGACAGATGTCACCGGTCTTCGTGCCGTGGTAGCCTCGTTGTGCGAAGAGCACTCCGGCGGCGTCCAAGAGTTTTCTTCTCGTCTCAAGCCCGTCAGCACGAATGGTTACCAAACGGCCTCCTGTAAGTTCCAATAGGTCAAGTGCCAAATTAAAGTGGCCACTTGAATTTGTCAACGCCCGTTCGCGGTACCCCCTGCACGCTCAAGAAAGGCGGCTCCCCTACGAACGCGGATGCGCGCTGATCATAAGCTGGGTCATAAAGAGCGACTCGGCGCGCTGCCCCTCAACCGGCCTGCCCGGCCTGCCCGACCCTCAGCCGGCCACACAGCCCACCGCTGCCGCGGCCGGATTAGATTTGACCCGGTGAAGGTACCGCCCCGGCGGAAGAATGCATCAGGTAGAGGAACCTACTCGCCGCGCCCCGTTCAAACAGCGGTATGGAACAGCTTCGAACTCGAAGGATCGGGGACTCCTCGGCCAGTCATTCGAAGCGGACTTGGAAACGCGGCGTGGGCAAGATGTAATGCCTGCCGCTGACCAGAAGCCCCATGCGACGGCGTTCAAAGTCGAGCAGGTAAATCTGCCCCCACCATTCCACAAGAATCTCGGAGCCCTTGGCCAGGAACGTCGGCGAGCTTGGTCCGGGCAACCCGAGTTTCAATAGGCCATAGTCGTTGGAGACGCGCAACAAGGGCTGCTCGTCCCGCTCGACCGTCAGATGCGCTCCAAGTCCAAGCCAGCAGCGAACGGTCGTGCCGGCTTTGGAGTCATCGTCGAGCAGGCAACCCCAGTCGTCATAGCCCCAGTACGTGCCGGGGCTCGACCTAACGTAGTTTCCGACCAGTTCGTCAGCTCGCACTGCTGTTGGCGATATCGGCTGCACTCCGTGGGTCGCCATATTGCTGATGACGTACACACTGCGTGAGTCCTGCTGCGCGTACATCAGTGAACCGTCGTGCGACCAGGAGATGATTGGCGAGCCAAAACCAGTCAACACAAAGCCGGGAACGGGCGACGCCTGGCGTGAGGCCATCTCGAAGATGCTCAGCCGGTATTCCGTCCGGTAGCCCTCGTTGCCGGGGTCATGGCCTTCGGCATAGACAACGCTCAGCTTGTCCGGCGAAAGACTCACCGCGTGCATCAAGAAACGTTGTTGCGTCGCCCAGATCAGCACCGGGGCAGCGTCACCGACGCGGTAGGCGTATAGGTTGCCGTCGGTGCCGCGGTAGGCGAAGGCCGTTTCGTCAGCAGAAACCAGAAATGCGGCCGCGGGATACGGCACGAGCGTCGTAAGCCCGCTTCCCGACACGTTCACCCGCTTGATGAAGTGGTCCTCGGCTCCGATGAAATACACCACCTGGTCAGGGTTGGCCGTCCAGCCGGTATCACTTGTCACTTCCAAATGTCCGAACGTGGGGCGCGTGGCCAGGACAAAGAGCGGGCCAACGACGAGGTAGCTTGCGACATTGCCGATGACGACGCCCTTGACTAGGCTGAGCCGCGAACGTTCGACCCTGGCGGCGAAACGCCGGGTCGGGACGATCAGACTCTCAACGATGGCCGACTTGGCGTAATAGATCGACACCAACACTAGGCCGACCGACCAGTAACCGTGAACAAACGCAGGAATCGAGGCGATTATTCCGGATGAATGGATCAGGCGGTCCTGAAAGCTGAGCACGACCCCGCCCGCCAAGGTCGAGACGACGTTCGCCACCAGCACGCGCTTGAAAACCGCGCGACACCGCAGGCGCAGCAGAAGCTTGAATACCAAGCACTCAATCATGGTCACCAGCAGCGTAAGCGGCCCAAAGACCGCCAGCCCGTAGAGCGCAACGAGCGGAAGGTTGATAGCGTCAGCTAACACGCGGCACCCGGTACGAAGATCCGGTACGAACATAACGACGTGCCCTGACGAGCAGCATCGGCCGCGTCAGTGTAAACCGGTGCGCGCGGGAATTCGAGGGGGTTTGCAGGCAACGCGCACCATTAGCCTGCAAGCAACGGGCGTTTCTAGTAGCCGCACCGACGAGTGTGTGTCGTTGGAGGAATGGCCGAGTGTGCGGAGCGGCAGGCGCAACAGATTCAGCCGCTGCCCACCCGCTCGAGAGCGGCATCAGGACGCGTGGGCCGGTACGCCGAAAGCTGGTTGTGCGGCGTTCTCCCGCTCAACAGCCCGAGGCGAAAACGTCGACGATCCCGGCAGCGCGGCCTTCGTGAACAGCGGTTGTCTGGTTAACAGGTTTTGTGTTTCGGCGCGCCGGCCGGGGGTTGCTTTTGTGGCAGGTGTTCAGCTGGCGGGGCCGTGGGTACGTTTTCTTGCGGGAGTTCATGCGCGGCGGCGACAGGGCCGGCGGTTGGCCGATCGTGTTCATCTCGATTACCGACGAGAAGAACGAGGACCCGGGACGACGGAAAAATGCGGCCGGTAGAAGAACCTCCTCGTCGCGCCCGCTTCAGACGCGCGATTCAGACGGCGCATGCAACAGCCCGGCTGCAGCCAATTCGTCCCAAAGCCGTAGTCTGCGGCTACGCCTGAGGAAGCGCACAGGCTGATCCAGGACATCGAGGCCGGAAGAACTACTCGCGATCCACCTCAGCCAGGTGATCGTCGCGTCGCGATAAGGAAGCACTTGACCGCGAATCCTCAGCCGCCCTTCAGCACGGCCGGCGCGCGAAGGAGTTGGCACTATGGAACTAACGAAAAGATAAGCCACTCGTGATGTGCGGTTCATAAATAACTCGCTTCCGTAAGACGAGAGCGCACGATTCCTCTTTTTTTCTGTCCC
>Ga0123333_10006109_pt1 | contig 10674 bp, 9 predicted proteins | sample BioC12SIPDNA_3_FD_89957 | JGI IMG/M metagenome (GOLD analysis project Ga0123333, IMG submission 89957) | Anaerobic biogas reactor microbial communites from Washington, USA - Biogas_R2_B C12 SIP DNA | ecosystem: Engineered > Bioreactor > Anaerobic > Unclassified | place: Washington, USA...
GCTGGGAGCGCCCCCCTCGCCGGGGACCAGTTCCAGCGTGGCCGGTGGCGAGGCGTCGATCAGCGCCTCGGGCGGCAGGGGGGTGAAGGTCGGCGTGTCGAGCGCGAGCCCTGCCTCTTCAGGCGCCCCCCCTTCGCCCGCAACCAGCGGCGGCAGATCGCCTTCCGGCGTAAAAAGCAACGTCGCCCCGGTCGGCGACGCTGCGGTCAATGCGGCCATCGGCGCCGGGGTTGCGGGACTCCCCGACACGTCACCCGGCGGAGTCGCCGCCGGGAACTCCGCCCCGGCGAGCGAGAAGGTGTAGTCGAACAGCGCCCCGCGCTCGCCGAGCACGCCCTGCGGCTGGTTGTTGACGGTAAGCTGCAGCGCGGCGGCGTTGCTGGCTCGCACGGCGATGCTCTGCTCGCCGGTATAGCGCAGCACGTCACCGGGCCGGGCGGCACCCTCGTAGGTCACCGCGCCATCGACGACGATGCGCACCCACGTGCGCTGTACGACCTGGATATCCACCACCACGTCCGTGCCGGTGAGAGCGGGCGGCGTGAAACCGTGCGCCGGGGTGGCCGGCCCTTCGGTGAGCCCCGGCGTGCCCGCGGCCTGGTCGTCGGTTGGGGCGGGGGTTTCATCGCCCGGCGGCAGCCCTGCCTGGTCTTCGGTGGCTGGCTCGCCCGGCACGGTCGGCGGCGGTGTCTCGATCAGGCCATCCACGCGCGCCCCCTCGTCGGTCGAGACCAGGTTTTCGATGATTTGCGTGCCGCCCATGACCAGCGCCACTACGATTCCCCCGGCGATCAGCACCGCGGCGATGCTGCTCAGCCGCCCGCGCTTGCGGCGCCGGGGTGGCTCGGCGGCCTGAGTCCCGGCCTGGATGACCGGAGCGACCGGCGAGCGCAGCCGGCCCGTCTGGCGGGGCGCGGTCTGGCGAGGCGCAGGCGGTTCTTCGGCGCGACGGCGGCGCCCGCCTTCGTCTCCGGCGGGCAGCTCGGCCAGTAGCAGGTCGAGGTCCAGCCCCAGGAAGCGGGCATAGTTGCGCAGAAAGCCCTGCGCCTGGACGGGCGTCATCATCGAGTAATCGCCGCGCTCCAGCGCATCGAGAAAGCGCGCGCGGATGCGCGTCGCCCGCTCGGTCTCGTCGAGCGACAGCTCTTTGGCCTCGCGCGCCTCGCGCAGACGCTGTCCCAGGATTTCTGCTTGACTCACCGTCGATCTGCTTTCCCCAATAGGGAGTCGCACAACTGCCACGCTGCCATCGGGCGGATCATAACCAAAAGCGGGTGTTTTGACTACACCCGCTCCGCAGCGCTTATGCGTCCGGCCCGCTGTCAGGAGTGGGCCAGGAGATCGTACACGTCGCCGGCGAAGTCGTCCAAAAAGGTCGACCACCCGTCGACGTCGTCCTGCGTCACAACGGCAGGCACAACCGGCTCCGTATGGTGCAGTTGCTCGTACGGGGGCCGGTCATACGCCGTGACGACCTGTTGAGCCTGGCACGCCTCGCAGCGGGCCTCGAGCACCAACTGCTGGTCGTTGTGCAGCACCACGCTCACGTTGTCCTCGGCATAGGCCTCACCACAGGCGGCGCAGGCCACATGGCGGACAACAAAGGCAATCACGTCGCGTGAGCCTTCTTGTTGGATTTCCATCGGTTCGGGCCGTGGCTGGCACGGCCAGCCAGCCGTCCCTACTCGTCCGCTTCCGCCTCGGCGGGGATGTCGTCATCGGCGGCGAGTTCCTCGGCCAGCTCGCCAACCACCTCGTCGGCGGTCTCGCCCGCATCCGCGGCTTCTGCCTCGGCAGCGGCCTGAGCTTCGGCAGCGGCCTGGGCCCTCGCCTCCGCTTCGGCTTCGGCAGCGGCTTCCTCAGCCAGGTGGACCAGGCTCGGCACAGGCTTGCCCTCCAGATAATCCGCGACCTCTTCCTCGCGCACGATCACGACGCGCAGGACCGGCGAGGCGTCGGTGCTGATGCGAACGGGCACCTCGTGAATGCCCAGCTCGCGCAGCGAGCGCTCGCTGATGCGGCGGCGGTTGATATCGACGCCCGTCTTCTCTTCGAGCGCGCGGGCAATATCCATCGTGGTCACCGAGCCGTAGAGCTTGTTGTTCTTGCCAGCCTTCATGCCGAACACCAGCTCGACGCCGTGGATCTTAGCCGCGACTTCGTTTTCGAGACTCTTGAGCTCCTCACGGTGCTTGGCTGCCTGCGCGATCAGGTGCTGGCTTTCGCGCAGCGCGCCGGGCGTGACTTTGACCGCCAGACCGCGCGGGATCAGATAATTGCGCGCGAAACCGTCGGACACCTTCACCACGTCGCCCGCAACACCGTGCTTGTACACGTATTCCTTGAGAATAACCTTCATGTCCAGGCCTTCCTTGACGTCCGATTTTGCGAGGAAATATCATACCGCAAACCCGAGCCATATGCTAGGGTCAGAGTCAGCCGGAGGCGGACAGCTTCCCGCCGGGCCGCCCATTTTTCACCGCGACGATCTCCGCCAGGATGCTCAGCGCGATCTCCTCGGGCGTTTTGCCGCCGATATCCAGGCCGATCGGCGTGTGAATCGGCGGGAGCTGGCTCAGGTCGAAGCCCGCGGCGGTCAGGCGCTCGACGCGCTCCTGCTGGCGGACGGGTTTGCCGATCGCGCCCAGGTAGCGCACGGGCCGCCCCGCCAGGGCGTAGCACAGCGCGTCCTCGAAGCGCGGCTCGTGATTGAGCGAGACGACGAACGTCCGGCGGTTCACGCCCACCCGCTCGACGACCTCCTCCGGCCACGCCGCGATCACCTCGTCGGCGTCGGGATGGCGCTCGCGCGTGGCGAAGGCCGGGCGCGCATCGGTCACCACGGTGCGGAAGCCGATCTGCCGCGCCAGCCGCACCAGCGGCACCGCCGCCTGGTCGCCCCCGAAGATCAGCAGCGTGGGCGGCGGCACGGCGGGCTCCAGCAGCGCCACCCGGTTTTCGGGCAGGCTGGCCGTTACTGGCTTGTCGTCGTCCAGCGCCGCCAGCGCCGCCTCGATCACGGCGGGGGGCAGGGGGGCCGAGGCCGCGCCGTCCGGCGTCACCCGCGCGTGGATCGCGTCCGGATCGCGCGGCTGGCCCGGCGAGCAGAGCGTGACCGTCACGCTGCCCAGCGGCGGCTCGGCGAGCATCGCCCACACGTCGCGGTCGAGGCGCTCCACCAGCACGTCGATCATGCCCTCGCAGTTCAGCCCGATCTCGATCAGCGGGTCCTCGACGTGCTTGTAATGCAGCATCAGCGGGCCGCCATTGTCCAGCACGACCAGGCCGGTCTCGTAGACGTCGGTCTCGACGCAGCCGCCGCTGACCGCGCCCACGAAGCGGTTGCCGGTGGTCATCGCCATGCGCGCGCCGAGCGGCTGGCTCGACGATCCGAAAATGCGGACGATGGTCGCCAGGGCCACCGGCTCGCCCGCGTCCAGCCATGCGCCCGCCTGGGCCAGAATGTCGTTGGTCATACGTGCCTCACTGCCCGCCAGATAACGCCCCGCCTATTGTGTCCCAACGCCAGCCCGCGCCGCAAATGCGTTACCGGCGCCGCCGCTTCGTGCCCTTTTTGCCCCCGCCGCCATAGCGCGGGCGCCCGCCGGGGTCCATCTTGACCAGCCGCGGGTGGAACTCGGCCAGCGCCACCACCAGGTCGGCCTGGTCGGCCATCACCTGGCGGATATCCTTGTAGGCGTCCGGTGCTTCGTCCAGCCCGGCGGACAGCAGCTCGACGCCCCGGTCGCGCAGGTCACGCTCGACGGTTTCCCAGTCGAACGTCTGGAACGCCTGCTTGCGGCTCATGCGGCGGCCCGCGCCGTGGGCGGCGCTGTCGAGCGACTCGGGGTTGCCCAGGCCGCGCACCACAAAGCCCGGCGCGCTCATGCTGCCGGGGATCACGCCCAGCGCGTCGCGCGAGGCGGGCGTCGCGCCCTTGCGGTGGACGATCACCTCCTGCCCATCGACGATCTCTTTCCAGGCGAAGTTGTGGTGATTCTCGATCCCGCCCAGCACCGGGATGCGCAGCACGTCCACGATCTGGCGGTGGATAACGGCGTGGTTGGCGCTGGCGTATTTTCCGGCCAGCGTCATCGCCTCCCAGTATTCCGCGCCGGACTCGTCGTCCAGGTCCAGCCAGGCCAGGTGCTGGAAATCCTTGGGCAGGGTGGCGCGCTGGCGCATGGCGACCTTGGTGTAGTGCTCGGCCATCTCCAGCCCGAAGCGGCGGCTCCCGCTGTGGCTGAGCAGCGCCAGGTACGTCCCCGGCGGGATGGTGCCCTGCGGCGAGTCGATCGTCGCGTGGACCTGCAGCGCGCCGAACTCGACGAAATGGTTGCCCGACCCGCTGCTGCCGAGCTGGCGCCGGGCGATATCGCGGAAGCGCGACGCGACCGGGTGGGTGGCCCAGGCCGGATCGTCCAGCACCTCGTGCTCACGCGGCACTTCCCACTCGCTGCCCGCGCCGAAGCGAGTCTGCTCTTCCAGCACGGTGCGAAAGCGGTCGCGTCCCTGGTCGAGGATCTGCGGCGAGGCATTGAAGACGGTCATGCGCATCCGGCAGGCGATGTCCACGCCGACGGCATAGGGGATCACGCTGTTGTCTGTGGCCAGCACGCCGCCAATCGGCAGGCCGTAGCCCTGGTGCGCGTCGGGCATCAGCGCGCCGCGCACCGCCACCGGCAGCCGCACCGCGCGCTTCATCTGTTCGAGCGCGCCCGGCTCGATCTCCTCGGCGCCCCACACTTTGTAGGGCGCGGGGGTGTTGAGATCGTAGCCGGCCGTGCGCTCGCGGTGCCGCTCGAAGGCGGCCAGCGCCTCGGCCACCCGGCCATAGATCGGGTCGTCCAGGTAATCAGCCGGGGCGCCGAGCACCTCGGCCAGATCGTTCAATACGTCCTCTTGGGACGCACCCGCGTCGGCTGCCGCCTGGGCCGCTTGCAGCGCCAGACCAAGCGCTTTGCCGGGGCGAAAGCCGAGTTGAAGCAGATCGTTGCCGTCCATGGCCCATTCCTTTCGAATGCCGCCGGGGCATACCGGGTCATTTCCGTCTATACCAGATTATAGCGAGATGATCGGTGGGCGGGCGGTGCGTCACGGGCGGGGGCGGGAAGTTGATTTTTTGCGATCCGTCTATAAGATTCGGGTGATATCGTTGAACAGGAGCCGGACATGCGCATCATTTACATCGAGGACGATCCCGCCAACCGCGCGCTGGTCGAGCGCGTCGCCCGCCACACGCGCGATACCCTGACCACCTACGTCACCGCCGACGAGGCGCTCGACCGCATTCAGCCGGGCGATGCCGATCTGATCCTGACCGATATCCGGTTTGGCGACGGCACGAACGGCCTGGAACTGGCCCAGGTGCTGCGCGAGCGCGGCGTGGATGCGCCGATCGTCACCATCACCGCCTACGACCTGGAAGAGTATGTCCGGTGGGCGGAGTACGTAGGCAGCCGTGAATTCCTGGTCAAGCCGGTGGACGTGCCCACCCTGCTCAACCTGTTCGACAGCTTCCGCCCGGCAGATGGCTGATCGCCGGCTCCCGGCTACAGCAGCGGCAAATGAGATGACCACTCCGACAGCACGACCCCTATGCTCGCTTTGAGCATCCCCAACGAGGTCATGGCCTGTTTGGCCCGCACCATCCACCTGGGATGCCGGTCGGACCAGTGGATCACCAGGAGCGGCATGAAGCCCAACAGCCCCACCAGCGCGAATTTCAGGATGTCTAGCAGCAACTCCCCATGTGCCTGTATCCTTTCTGGCGTAGTGCCCTACAATCTCTTGCGGTCGGTACGATGTCGTTAATAGCGGCTCAAGCGGGCCCGTGTGAGAGGGAGCCAACACCCATGATCCGCACATCACCTCTCACACAGACCCAGCGCCCGGTGGCCGGGCAGGCCGTTCGATCAGTCCACCCTGTTAAAATGCGCCCCATCCATCCCCCGGGCGAGCGACCTTCCACTACCTCTCAGACCCGTCGCCGGCCCGCCACTTCCAATACGCGCGGGGCAATTCGTGCTCACTTCTATCCGTTCGATCGGTGCGATTCTGTTCGGTCGAGTGGCATCCGCCACCCCGACCGACCTTACCGTTCGTCAAGGGTGACGAATGCGAAGCGAATGGTGTTGTGTTGGTGCCTGGCTGGGTGTGTTGAACCTGCCATAGCTGCCTCGCCTTCTAGCTGAAACGCTCAGCTTTCGTCACTGTCTCACCAGGATGGTGAGCCCGGATTTCGAGTATCGTCTCCTGGGCGGTGTAGATGAACTCTTCCAGCCACCCGACGATCTCCGCCGGGCGTACCGGCGAGAGGGCGTTCAGGCTGCCAGCGCACGCATGATCGTGCAACTGGTCGAGCGCCTGATACACGCTCTCGAACCACGCCCGGTCCATGGCCAGCGGCGCGTTGTGCGGCGTGTGGGGCTGCGTCATCATGATGACACCCTCCCTTGCGGTTGGAGACGGTGTTCGGGACGGGCCGCGCCGGGCGATCCCGGCCGGCGTCTTGCCCAGGCTGCGTCCCCGAACATAGACGCAACCGGGGCGTGGAACTCATCGGTCGGTTCCACGCCCCGGAGAAGGGACGAGCCACAAGCAGCAGCGCCTAGGGCAACTTCCTCACCCCGGCGTGGAACCCTGTATCGTTGTTAACGTAGGCGCCCAACAGCGCAGCATGCGGCGCTGCGGCGCGGAACAGGTTCGTATATTCGTGATGGCCTTCGGATCGGCTATTCAACCGGCTACGCCGGTCGTCATCAACGCTGTCTAGTTCGCTGGTGGAACTGGGCGAACCGGGTTCCATTCAGACTTGCCTTTCCACTGCAGTTTCGTTGAGCATCTGGAAGATGCTAGAACCTTGGATAAACACACGCCGTACCCCAGCGGGGCGGCTGACGCGCAAGTAGCCCGCGTCGATCAGCTTCTTGAGAGTGCTGAGGCTGACGCCGAGTATCTCAGCGGCCTCTTGCCGGGAATAAACGGCATTCTGGTTGATCGTCTGCTTAGCGCCGCCAGACATTCCCACTTCTCCTGATAGCCCATTCAGTGTAGCACAGCCCGCCGCATTTGTCAACAAAAAATCGATCGCAGGCCGCCGCATATACTTTTTAAGCACTGTATAGGGGTCAGGAAGGCTCACGATGCGCGTCGAGCCAGTCGATCATATCGCCGATGACCCGCGCCTGCCCCAGCTCGTTGTGAATTTCGTGGTACAGGTCCGGGTACACCGTCACCGTCGTATCGGGCGATCCGCTGCGCTGGCGGATGATCGCAGCGGCGGTGGGCAGGCAGATGGGGTCCGCACCGCCGTGCAGCGCCAGGTACGGGAGGCGCAGCGCTGGCAGCCCGGCGATACACTGCTGCCCGGCCTCGATCACCCGCAGCGTCATATCGACGCGCAGCAGGCCGTGCACCACGTAGGGATCGGCTTTGTAGGCTGCCACCACCGCCCGGTCGCGGCTGATACCGCGCGCTCCCGACAACCCAAGCGGGATGAGGCGCGCCCCAGGCACGATCCGGTTCGCCAGCCGCAGCAGTGGAAGCGTGATCGCGTTGATGCCAACCAGCTTGAGCGCCGTGCCGGTGGTGACCAGCCCGGCCAGGTCGTCCTGGTAGCGCAGCGCGAACAGCAGGCCGATCAACGAGCCCATGCTGTGCCCGTAGACGAAGACCGGCAGCCCTGGATGCGCCGCGCGGACCGCCTCGAAATAGGTGCGCAGGTCGGCTACGAAATCGTCGAAGCGGTCGACCTGAACGCGCGTCCCTTCCGACCGGCCATGCCCCCGGTGATCCAGCGCCGCGACGGCGTACCCGCGCTCGACCATCCCCTGGGCGACGTACGCGTAGCGCCCGCTGTGCTCGCCGATGCCGTGGGCGATCACCACCACGGCGCGCGGATCGCCATCCGGCAGCCACCGCTGCGTGAATAGCGAGACGTCGCCCAGGCCGCGGAATGATCCGGTGACGTGCTGCATAATTTTCGCTCCTCCATCTGGTCCCACTACGCTGCGCTGTTGACTGCCAGGGTCTGGTGACTGGCAGCAGGAAAACTCGAGAGGCCACGCGGGCCTCTCGGGTGAACTGGCGACGGATAGCCGCCAATCGGCGCTATTCCGCCGCGACCTGCTCCAGCGTCAGGATATAGTCGCCGCGCCCGCCGAAGCGCCCCGCCTCGATGGTGAAGGTGGCGGTCGTCGGCAGGAAAAAGTCGATCCGGGCGTCGCGCTGTGTCATGCCCTCGGGCGGGTTGGTGCCCACGTCGTCGTTGGCCGCGATCACCCGGTCCTGCGGGTCGCGCAGGGCGAGCTTGGGATCGAGCAGCCCGGCGCCGCTGGGATCGACCATCGTAATGATCACGTGGTCGCCCGCCCGCCCCTCGAACGTCCAGGAGTGGGCCGGGTAGCGGTTGTTGAGCGCGCCGCGCACGCTCTGCCCGTAGCCGATCGGGCCGCCGCCCTGCGCCGGGTCCGCGCCCAGGACGGTCATCGGATCGTCCGGGCTGGCGGCCTGCTCGCTGCCGAGCGGGAGCCGCCCGTCGCCGGTGAAGGTGAAGCGCTGGACCTGCGTGCTGCCGGTGGCCGGATCGGTTTCGGTCCAGTAGATGGTGCCATCGGGTCCGACCGTCAGCCCCGCCGGGCGCTGGTATTCGCCCGGCAGGAAGCCCCGCCCCTGAGACGCGTCGTGGGGAAAGCCGAACGCGTCGAGCAGCCGCCCGGAGACGCTCATCTCCAGCAGGCCATACCCGTCCAGGCCGGGCGCTTCCAGCGCGATGATGATGTTGTCGCTGGGGGCGATGGCGATATCGGTCGGCGTGACGTCCACGAAGATCTCGGCGGCGAGATTCTTGACCAGCGGCTGGCCATCCGCGTCGACCACGTTCAGGTTGCCCGTCGCGCCGATCAGGTACATCGTGCCCGAGCGCGGGTTGATATCCAGCCGGATGCCGGACAGGTCGGGGTTGATCGCGTCCAGATCGACCGTCCGAAGCAGGTTGCCCACGGTGTCGAACTGGTACAGCCGGTTCCGGATCCCGCTGGCGTGCCCTTCGGAGACGGCCCACAGGCTGCCGTCCGGCGCGAAGGCGAGCGTCTGCGGCATGCCGGGCGCGAACTGGCCTTCGCCATCGCCGCGCGTCCCCCAGCCGCCGCCATAATTCCCGGCGCGGTCGACCATCGTGATCGCGGTGTTGGTGTTGTCGGCGGTGTTCGCCATGTACAGCCGCAAGTTCGGGCTCATGACGACGTCCACGAAACTCCCCTCCGCCCACGGCCCCATGTAGCTGATCTGCTCGCCGGTGCTCATGTTGATCGCGAGCACGCCACCCGGCCCGACCACCATGTACATCACGTCATACGGGTCGAAGGTAATCCCGCCCGCCTGCACCACCCGCCAATCGCCCGGCTGGGCCGTCTGGAAATGCCACAACACGCCGCCATCGTTGGCCGTGATCGAGTCAATGAGCGCTTCGTCGCGCTCGGGCAGCGTGAAATTCAGCGAGCTGACCAGCGCGTCGAACGTGGCGCCGGCCCCGCTATCCCAGGCGGCGCTCGGCGCCATGCCGCGCACGACCGCCACGCGACCCCCGGCCACGGCCAGCAGCCCGACCCGCGTGGTGATCCCCTCGCTGGGCAGCGTCACCAGGATCTCGTAGCCGCTGCTGTTGCCCCATTGGGCCGGGGTTGGCTCCGGCGCGGAGGCGCTGCCGGGCACCAGGCGCGCCAGCAGGCCGGGCAGGTCGGTCGCCTCGACGATGCCCAGCTCATTGAAGGTGCCGATGACGATCCGCAGGCTGAGCCCGGCGGGCGCGGTGCCGCTGGTCAGGGCTGCCAGATCGTCGGGCGCGGCGGCGGCCAGCCGGTTGTCCTCGACGGCCACCTCCCAGCCGGTGGGCAGGTCAAACGCGATGCCCAGCGCCGGGCTGGAATAAGGCCGGCCGTCTCCCTGGGCCAGGGCGCCGCCCAACGGGCCAACAGCCGCGGTCAAAACGATACAGGTCAACACGAGATAACGATACAGCCGGGTTTGCATCCAGAGTCCTCCACAGGTCCAGGAAAGCCCCGTGATGGGGAAACTATGGCATCATTGTACCGTGCGATGCGTCCGCCGTCGCGCGGACGTGGGCCGGGCGGCGCCAAGACGCCGGGTAACATGGGAGAGTCGCACCAAAATTCACAAACCGTTTTCTAACCCAAACCGGGACCGGAGTAGGATATGATACTTAAGGTACGTTTTATATGCTAAGAACTATCGTCTGTCGCGGTAAAGGGTCCGCTACAAAACTGTTCACGGGGAGCCCTAGCAGGTCAGAGGATCGGGTGGGATGTACACTAAAAATGAGTTAATGTTTCCGCACTACGTCATTCCTCACCTTCGGGACGCGCGCGGGGATGCATGGCGCGACCTGATCGACCGTATCTCGCAACTGCCCGAGACGCACGAAGAAGTGTTGGCCTTGATGCTGACCATGATTCGCGTCAACGGGTGCATGCCGTGCGAGACGGACAGCTACCGGGCGATGCGCGGCTGTACGATGTGCACGCTGCAGACGCTGCGCCGGTTCAAAGAGCCGGATAGCGAGCTGCTGCGCATCTACAACCAATCGCTGAAGGACGTTCGGGCTTATGTGGCGCAGCCCGGAACGCCGGTCCTGGTGGCCGATTACGTGATGGA
>Ga0123333_10006111_pt1 | contig 10674 bp, 9 predicted proteins | sample BioC12SIPDNA_3_FD_89957 | JGI IMG/M metagenome (GOLD analysis project Ga0123333, IMG submission 89957) | Anaerobic biogas reactor microbial communites from Washington, USA - Biogas_R2_B C12 SIP DNA | ecosystem: Engineered > Bioreactor > Anaerobic > Unclassified | place: Washington, USA...
CCGATCGATCTGGCCGGCTCGACCTATGCCGAGGCGGGCGTCTGCCCGATCCCAAGCATGGCCTGGGTGCATAAAGACCCGTGCTCGCGCTGGGCATACGGCATCGGCATGTTCGGCGTCGCCGGGTTCAGCGTCAACTTTCCCGCCGATTTGAGCAATCCGATCTTGTTTCCGCCCAGCAATCAGCCGGGCGGCTTGGGCGGACTCGGCCACGTCTATGCCGACGCGCAGTTTTTCCAGATCGTTCCCACCATCTCCTACGAACTCACCGACCGGCTTTCGATCGGCGCCGGCCCGACGGTCACGCTTGCGCGGCTGATGGCCGATCCGCTGAGCTTTGTCGCGCCCGACGACGGCGACGGCAGCGGTATGGCCAGGTATCCCGCCGGTTGCGCCACGCGCTATGCCTGGGGCGGCGGTTTTCAGGCCGGCGTGTATTTCAAGGCCAACGAGTGCTGGCAATACGGCTTCACGTTTAAAAGCCCGCAATGGTTCGAGCCGTTCCGCTATCATACAACCAGCGAAGCCGGCCTGCCCCGGCTGGAAAAAGTGCGCATGGATTATCCCATGATTCTTTCGCTGGGCACGGCCTACAGCGGCTTCGAACGCTGGCTGCTCGCCCTCGACCTGCGGTATTTGGATTACAAGCATGCCAAAGGTTTCGGCGACGAAGCCGGCTACACGGCCGACGGCGCCGTGGCCGGATTGGGTTGGGACAGCGTCTTCTCGCTGCACCTCGGCGCTCAGTATCAAGCCGCGCGGCGGCTCGTTCTGCGATTCGGCTATCAGTACAATACTTCTCCGATCGGCAGCGACGTTGCTTTCTACAACATCGCCACGCCGCTGTTGATCCAGCACATAGCCTCGGCCGGCTTGACTTTCAACATGACCGACCGCTTGAGCTTATCGCTTGCCTATATCCACGGCTTCGAGGGAAGCGTGAGCGCACCGTTCCAAATGCCGGGCGTGGGCGCCGTCCCCGGAACTTCGGTCGCCAGCAAAACCTCGGCCGACGCCCTGGCCGGCGGCGTGACTTTGCGTTATTAGGCCCTCTATTGATCCTCGGAAAAGTAATGCAACACGTTTATTGAGCGTCAGGTTGATAATGTCGTGAACAATAGCCGGAGGCTAACAGCCTCCGGTGGAAAAACTCGCCATATCGGCCACATTCCGGAGGCTGTTAGCCTCCGGCTATTACGACATTTACTATCGGACAGTCAATAGCCGCCGGCACGGCGGCTTGCGGAAAATCAGGACCGACGTCCCATCGGCCGCTAAACGGATGTTGCATTTCTTAACTGACGGTCAATAAACACGGCCGGATAACCCGATCCTCGCCCCCTGCCGGCTCGTCCGGCAGGTGAGAAAGATTGGGTGGGCTAACACGGCCGATAACCCGATCCTCGCCCCCTGCCGGCTCGTCCGGCAGGTGAGAAAGATTGGGTGGGCTAACACGGCCGGATAATCCGATTCTCGACCCCTGCCGGCTCGTCCGGCAGGTGAGAAAGATTGATGGCTAACAGGCCGATAATCCGTTTCCCTTCCGCTTTTCGGCCGTTTCGGATAGAATTACCGTTATGGCCGACTATATTGTACGCTATGGCGCGATGCGAATGCTGGGCGTGTTTTCGCCGACCGGCGGCGTCGACTATCGCCGGGGGATGAAGGTGATCGCCCGGACCGACCGCGGTCTGGAAGCCGGCGACGTGCTCTGCGACGCCTCGCCCGAAGCGCTCGAACACCTCAGAGACCCAGGCTCGGGCCAGATCATCCGCGAGATGACCGCCGAAGACCGAAACGAACTGGCGCGGCTCCGGCAGCAGTCCGGACAACAATTCGACGTCTGCCGGCAGCATATCGACCGGCTCGGGTTGAACATGAAGCTGGTCGACGTCGAGCATCTCTTCGGCGGCGAGCGGATCGTGGTCTACTATCTGGCCGAAAACCGCGTCGATTTCCGCGAGTTGGTCCGCGTGCTGGCGGGCGAGTTCCAAACCCGCATCGAAATGCGGCAGATCGGCGTCCGCGACGAGGCCAAGCTGCTGGCCGACTACGGCGATTGCGGTTGCCCGGTCTGTTGCAATACCCACCTGGTCGAGATGCCGCCGGTTTCGATGCGGATGGCGAAGCTGCAGAAGGCCACGCTCGATCCGACGAAAATCTCCGGCCGTTGCGGACGATTGAAATGCTGTTTAAGATACGAGTTCGACGAATACGAACAGACGGCCCAATTTCAAGAACTGGGAGAACCGCAAAACGGCGGCGTGGAAGACGCGGCGGACGAAGAATCGTTCGGCGAATGAAACGCGTCGAATTGGATTCGCGCGGCGCGTTCCGCGCATGCCACGGCAGAGGCGACATCAATGTTTGACCCCTATAAGTTTGCCCGGCTGCTCGAAGAAGACCGCCGCTACAAATTGCCGGCCTACACGTTTGTCTTCGAGGCGTTGCAATACGCTCAGGACGTGCTCGGCATGGGCGCGGAGGGCGAATCGGAACCGATCGACGAAGCGCCCGACGAAGCCCAGCCCGAGGCCCCGGCCGGCCCCGAGCGGCACGTCACCGGCCGCGACCTCTGCGAGGCGATTCGCCGCTACGCCGCCGACCAATACGGCTACATGGCCAAGACGGTGCTGAACAGTTGGGGTATCCACAAAACCGGCGACTTCGGCGAAATCGTCTTCAATCTGATCCGCATCGGCCAGATGCGAAAAACCCCCGCCGACGCCCGGGTCGATTTCGACGACATCTACGATTTCGACACGGCGTTTCAGCGGGAGTTCAAGATCAACCCTCCGGAATAAATGTTCCCTCAATTGCTGCTGGCGTTCTTGACTATAGCGTTCGAAGCCGATGCCGGCTTTGACGACGCTCGTTTGAACGACGTTTGTTTCGTCGGTGTCGAGAACGGCTGGGCCGTCGGTGACCGGGGGACGATTCTGCATTCTGACGACGGCGGGAAAAATTGGCGGCCGCAAACTTCCGGCGTCGATTGTTCGCTCTGGTCGGTCTGCTTCATCGACCCGCAACACGGCTGGGCCGCCGGTGGGTTAACGCATCCGTTCACTCATGCCAGTTCCGGCGTCGTGCTGACGACATCCGACGGCGGGCAAACATGGAAACGAAATCCGAAACTATTGCTCCCTTCGCTGCGACGGATCGGATTCTTCGACGCCAATCGCGGTTGGGCGGTCGGGTGCCGCTCGGCGATGTATCCGACCGGCGCGTTTCTGACCGACGACGCCGGGCGTAGTTGGCGGCCCGTGCCCGGCGGAGTCGATGCGCCTTGGCGGACGGGCGATATGCTCGGCCCGTTGGCCGGCGCGGTGGCCGGTCGGAACCGTCCCTTGGCGCTGCTTCGCGGCGGAATGTTGGAATCGACCGACGATGACCTCGATTTGCGGAGCGTGGCCCAATTGCGGCTGATGCGCCCGTCGTTCGGCTGGCTGGTCGGCGACGGCGGGCTGGTGCGAGCCACGGACGACCTTTTCGCAACCCGGCGCGACCCGCCAGGCGAACTGCCCAAGGCGATGCGGCGTTTTGATCTCGCCGCATTGGCCGTGCGCGGGCGGAAGTGTTGGATGGCCGGCACGCCCGGCTCGATGGTCTTCCACTCGCCGGACGGCGGCCGCGTCTGGCATGTTTTCCCCACCGGATTGTCGGCGCCGCTCCGCGCGATCGCCTTTGCCGACGACCTGCACGGCTGGGCGGTGGGTGAATTGGGCACGATTCTCGCCACCGACGACGGCGGGCGATCCTGGCGGCGACAACGCGCCGGCGGCGCAAGGGTCGCCCTGCTGGCCATCTTCGCCGAGCCGCAAGACGTGCCGCTCGAATTGATCGTACAATTGGCCGAGGAAGATGGCTTCCTGACCGCCGTCGAGGTGATTGGCCGTCGCGACATCGAACTCCCTTCGCGCGACGACGTGCCGGCGGAAGACCGTCTGCACGAGGCCATCGTCCGGCTTGGCGGCTCGGCGACCGCCGCCGCGTGGCAATTCCCGTTGCGGCAGCAGGGGCTGCGCATCGGGCGTTCGGGCATCGTCGCCGTCTGGGACAACTGCCACCAACGCCCCGGCCTGGAAGTGCTGCGCGAACGGCTCGTTCGGTCGATTCGCGCCTGGCGGCCCGATGCGATCGTCACCCACGACGCCGGCGCGAGCATCGACGATCCGCTCGGCCAGATCGTCCGCGAGGAGGTGTTGCGCGCGGTCGCCGATGCCGACGACGAGAACGCCTGCCCCGAACTGTCGGCCGCAACCGGTTTGGCGCCGTGGCGCGTGCGGCGGGTGTTCGGGACCATGCCGTCCGACGCCCGCGGCGGCGAATTGAGCACGGCTCGATTTTCGCACCCGCTTGGCGGCACGCCGGCGGAAGCGGCCGCCGAGCCGCGCGGCCTGCTGGTCGAAGGCTGCCCCGCTTCGCCGACGAGCTGGACGTTGCGGCCGGTCGTGGGCGACGTTCCCAGCGAGTCCTCGGTGCGAAGCGTCTTTGCCGGCCTGCCGACCGTGGCCGACGGCGCGCCGCGCCGAGAACCGCGATTGCCGTCGCCGGAAAGCGGAGACATTGCCCGGCGAAGGGCAGTCCGACTCCGGCATGTGCGGGCGATTGCCGAACAAGCCGAAGGCGGGGCGTGGTCGGCCGACAAATTGCTCGCTCAAATCGGCCAACTGACGCGCGATCTGGATGCCCGCGACGCGGGGCATATACTTTATCAGATCGCCGACCGCTTCCACCGTTCCGGCCGCTGGACGCAAGCAGCCGAAGCGCACAAAACGCTCGTGCGGAACTATCCCGATCATCCGCTGGCGGCGCCGGCGATTGTCTGGCTGGTGCGGTACTACGCGAGCGAAGAGGCGGCATGGCGAACGGCTCCCGACGTTTCCCGACTCGGCGAGCGGTTGGAAACGGCCGTCGCACTGGGCAGTCAGCTCGAACGCGCGCGGTTCGACCTGTTTGCCGAGCCGGCCGTCCGATTTTCGCTGGCCGCCGCACATCGCGGTCTCGACCAGCCGCGCCAAGCCGAGCGGCTCTATCAGCTACAGCACCGCGGATCGGGCCGCGACGGATGGTGGGACTGTGTCCAGGCCGAGCTGCGCCCCGCCGCCGCGCGGCTGGCGAAGCAGCGCGTGAAGTGCCCAAAAACCGCCGCGAAACCCCGGCTCGACGGCCGGCTCGACGACGACGCCTGGCAATCGGCCGAACCCGTATCGTTAATCAGCGCCCAGCGCGACGACGGCCAGTGGCCGGCCTCGGTCAAGCTTGCCTACGACGACGAGTTCCTCTATGTCGCAATTCAATGCCGCGATGCGCCGGGCATGGCGAAGGATTATCAAACAGACGCGGCCCGACCGAGAGACGCAGACCTGACCGGCCGCGATCGGGTAGAACTGTTCCTCGACATCGACCGCGATTACGCCACCTTTTACCGACTGTCGATCGATCACCGCGGGTGGACGAACGACCGCTGCTGGGGCGATCCGTCTTGGAATCCGAAGTGGTACGTCGCCGCCGCGAACGACGGACTCGGTTGGACCGCCGAAGCGGCCGTCCCGCTCGAGGAACTGACGGGCCGCAAACCGCAATCCGGCGACCTCTGGGCGATCGGCCTGCAACGAGTCGTGCCGGGCGCGGGGTTCCAGGCGTGGAACGCGCCGGCGTCGGTAGAAGTTCTGCCCGACGGATTCGGCTATCTCGAATTCGAGTAATAGTCTGTCGCGGCCGGCATGTCGGGCGCCCCCCCTTTTCAACGTATATCCTAACGCTCGTCGTTGCGCAAATAGCCCGCGCTCGACTGGAAATATTTTCGGCGCCGATGTTGATCGTCGGGTTTGGGTTTGGCTTGCGCTTGCAGGTCGGCCATGTTCGCCTGGCAATAGCGGCAGCCGATCACTGCGAGGTGGAACTCGACGTAGGCGGCGCGCGGTTTGTCCAACTGGCCGCGGAGGTAGATTTGCAACTGTTCGCGCGGGGGGCAGCTTAGCCGGCGTTGGCGCCAGACTTCGCCAAGCGAATGCACGCCGGCCCCGCGGCACCCGTTGATATCCGCCAGTTGCTTGAGCAAGGCGGGGTCTTTGCGCGCGGCCTTCTCGATCCGGGCCATTTCGGTCGCCGGCAAGGCTTCGTCGAGATACGCTTCGAGATCGGAGTTGCGGATCATTTCGGCCGCGTTACTGATTGGTGGAATGCGGAATGGTATTATGTGTAGCCCCGGCGCCAACGCCGGGAACGCGCCGCGATGATTTTACCGTTATTCTCCCGGCGTTGACGCAAGGGCTAAACATAATGTTATAAAACATGGACGGTATTGCATTGGAAAAATATTTTGCCGCGCGCCCTTCGCCCTCTTTCCGCAATAATCGCTCTACATGCAAATGAGCGACAAAAAAAACGGCAGGAAGAACAATCCGCAAGTAACGAAGCTGATTACCAGTCCGGCGATTGACAAGCCCTTCGATTCGCATTGGATTACGCCGACGATGTTCGTAATCAGCGCGATCGGCGCGATCAGCAGCACGGCCGCTCCTGCAAGGAGCGTCAGGGGCGAGCCTCATCCGGGCGAGAGGAACACGTTCAGCGCCAAGGCCGCCCACGGCGTTAGCGCGAGGAATAATCCGACTCGGCCGAGGTTGTCTTTGGTTTCGTCCATGCTCGGTTCCCGGCTCACGGGAGGACGCTCCCCCCGCGACGGTTGCGGATCGTTGATCCGAAGCGCAGTAATTGGATTCGGAGCGGCGGTTACCGTTTCTTTACGGTTTTCTTGGCGCCGACCTTCGCCTTCGCCTTGGCCTTCGTCTTGATCTTCGATTTTACTTTCGGTTTGTGCGCTGGTTTGGACGGTTTTTCGGACTTTCCGTTCCCCTCTCGGGCCTTGCGCATCCGCTCGGCCGAGAGAACCTGCCGCAGCAAGGCGGAAAGATCGTCGAACGCGCAGTCGCACGGCGGTCCGGGGGCGTACTGGAAAACCGCGTGTTGGATTTTTCGCGGCAGCGCAATCAACGACGAGGAGACCGTGCCCGAATCAGGGCCGTAAAGAACCACGCCGCGTCGTCCCTCGTCGTCAACTTTGCGACCGAAGATTCGGCTGGCAACGGCCAGGAACGTTACGGCGGAGTCCAGCGTATGCAGGGTCAACATGCGGCGAACGAACTCCAGGCGGTCGTCGCGGGGATCATCCACGTTGCCGTCGCTGAGGACGTGCAGTCCGGGCGTAAGCTCCACGATTTCGACTTTATCGCCGCCATGCACGACCGCGGCGAATTTGCCGTCGGCACAGACGTAGTTTGCACCGGCGTAGATGCCCTTGGAAAGCTCTTTGACGGCGTGCGAAGCGGCCTCTTTGGCGGTGCGCAGTTCGAGCAACTCGCGGCATAGCAGCCCCCGAGAGCGCGGCTCTTCCGGCACGGCCAGTTTCCGCCGGTTGCTGACCGCGCAGAACAGACCGTGTTGATTAACCCCCAGCCAGGTGCCGCCCGCTTTTCGATCGATTCCACATACTACCCGCGGCGTTCCAGACTGTATTTTGGGATATTGCGTCGGGCGATCGTAGCGTTCCTCACGATTCGCGGCGATCAGGATGGGCGTACCACGCGCCACGCGGTACAGGATGGCCAACGTACACATGCTTTCTCCACTCGGGGACGAGAACTAGAGCTTTGTTTTCCCTTAGGATAGCGGAAAAACATCGTCTTTTGCACCCCCCAAACGGTGCAATTCAGATAGCATTTTATTCTTGATACCCGCTAAGGCAATAGTTGTAAGGTTTCCAGCAACCTTCACTGAAGACGAATGATTCCGGGAAGTAATATTGCCGCAAACTTAAAATCGGCAACACGTTAGGCGATTTGACCGGTTTGGCGGCCGCCGGCAATTGAGGTCCGGCTTTCGTGGCCGGCCGACGTTTCGCCGACCGCTAAACAGGTCGTTCCACAGGGCTATCATTATTGAAAAAAATGGCCCCGCAGTGACTTTGCGAGATTATTTTGACCAGCGGGGGGGATTGACTAAATCCCTGCTATCAGCAATCTAATAAATGCAATTTTGACTCCGATATTGCGATTGTGTCAAACGGATGGATAAGCGACAATACTGCCTCCTCACGGATTCCGCGCGGCGTGCGCGGCGCGTGAGACGGGTAAAGAAATTGCCGGTTGAAAATGTCCGAACCATTCGGGAGTAAATCGTCGCGGCGTTTTCACCGCTCAACGGCATCTTGTCGGCCTGTCTTGCAAACTTTGTTCCGTGCGCGTGGCGAGTAGCCGGCTTGCCCCGCGGCCTAAATAAAAGGCGCAGAAAAATGGCGAAACGGATTTCGCGTATCGACCAGGAGGGAACCGATGGTCTCTTTACAAGCGGCCCTTGCGGTTTTGGCCCTGTCCAACCCAGGCCAGACCGTGTTGTTGGACTTTTACGCCGATTGGTGTGCCCCGTGCCGGGCGATGAATCCCACTGTCGCGGCATTGGCCGATCAAGGCTATCCCGTCCAAAAGGTAAACATCGACCAAAACCGGCCGCTGGCCGCTAAGTACGGCATCGGCAACATTCCTTGCTTCGTCATGCTCGTCGATGGCAAAGAAGTTGATCGGGTGGTCGGCGGCACCAGTTTCAGCCGTTTGGAGCGGATGTGCAAGCTGGGTGCGTCTTCCACGCGTCCCAATCCGCCGCCGCTGTTGCCCGACGCACGCGCGCCGGCCGGATCAAGCCCGCCGCCGCGCGCTCCGGCCGACCAGTTGGCTTCCACGCGGTGGCGAGGCCAACAGCCCTCGGAGTTTTCGCCGCGGGAAGCAACACCGCCGGCCGACGACCGGCGGGAGCGACAAACCGAACCGCTGAGCGTTCTGCCGGTCGGTAGATCGGCCGCCGGGACGGTGTCCAACGCGGATTTAATCGCCGCCAGCGTCCGCCTGCGTATCGAGGACGCCGACGGACATTCCAGCGGTTCGGGAACCATCATCGACGCCCGAAACGGCGAAGCGCTCGTCTTGACCTGCGGCCACATCTTCCGCGACTCGCAGGGGAAAGGGCGAATCGAAGTCGATCTGTTCGGCCGTGACGGCGCCCGGCGCGTGCCGGGCCGCTTGATCTCCTACAACCTCGAGCGCGACGTCGGTCTGGTGGCGATTCGGCCGGCAGGGGCGGTCAACGTCGCCCGCATCGCTCCACCAGACTACCGCGTGCAGAGCGGCATGCCGGTCGTCAGCATCGGCTGCAACAACGGCGAGAATCCGACCGCCCGGCACAGCCGGATCAATTCGTTGGACAAATTTCTCGGCCCGCCGAACATCCAAGTCGCCGGCCAGCCGGTCGAGGGGCGCAGCGGCGGAGGGCTGTTCAGCAGCGAGGGATACGTGATCGGCGTCTGCAACGCCGCCGACCCGAGCGACGGCGAGGGGTTGTTCGCCGCACCGGCCACGATCCGCGCCGAGTTGGACAGCGCGAAATTGTCGTTCGCATACCAGGCTTCCGGGGCCTTGCCGGTATCTCCGCTTGGCGCGGCGAGTTCTCCGGCCGATTCGCTGGCCGCGGTCGCTCCGCCGCCCTTGCCCGAGTCGATGCCCGGCGTCGCCGAATCGGAGCCGCCGGAATCCAAGGAATTATCGCCGCTAGAGCAGGCGGCATTGGATGAAATCCGCCGCCAATTGAAAGACGGCGCCGAAGTGGTTTGCATCATTCGGCCGCGCAACAAGCCGGACGCCAAGAGCGAGGTGATCATGCTGGATCGGGCCTCGCCCGAGTTCCTCGAACGGCTCGCCGCGGAGCGCCGCCGCCAGGACGGCCGCCGGGAAACTTCGCTCGAAACGCCGCGCCCGCGGCGAAAGCTGCTGGAATGGTCGGCGCCGGACGGCAAGCCGGTACGGCCGTCGGCCTCGGAATAGTGCCTGTTCGGTGAGCACAGGGTTAGACAAGCTTTCGCGCGGTCCCACCAAAGCATTTAGCCCCCCGTGAATACACGGGCGGCGGCGTTGCGGATACTCCATGCCGCGCCCCCGATGCGTTCGCCGGGGGCTAATCGCCCTAATCCTAACATACTCCGGCTGACGGTGATACAATACTAAATTATCGGAATGGATCGAGTTCTCGGGCTGCTACCCTTGATATCCCACTTCGTAATGGTAAAATCAAATTTCCTCTCAGTCCTATCAGTAATCAAATTCCCTATCAGTTACAGAAGGGCCGGAGGGATGAAGGGATTTTGCGTTTCTCTCAGATTGCTGATGTGGTTGCTGTTGGCTTCGGCTACTGTCTTCGCCTACCTGGATCATACCGCGCCTTTTGACGTTGCTTACAAATCCGTCGGATCGCCGTATTCTCGCATGGGATTGCTCTGCTGTGTTTTCGCCTTTGTTTGCGTGATTTTGAGTTATGTGTTTTCCAAACGCTTTACGTCCGCGAAACCTGCATTCACCGACGGGCGTGAAAAACCCAATCCGAACGCTTAAAGGCTTGAAGGGGTCGGGGAAAGCACCGGTCAAAACCGGCAAGGAGTAGCGGATGAAAGAGCCGTACGGGAAAGGGCTAGCGACCCGTCCCGGCCCTGAGTCATGCGCCGCCGCATTGTAACATGACGGGTGAAGCGTTGACAAGGGCACACGCAGGCCAGCCATTGAGCTCCGAAATCATTTCTCCGGCGTGCCGACCTTGTGATGTCAAGGGGAAGGCCACACCATGAGCGAC
>Ga0123333_10006112_pt1 | contig 10674 bp, 6 predicted proteins | sample BioC12SIPDNA_3_FD_89957 | JGI IMG/M metagenome (GOLD analysis project Ga0123333, IMG submission 89957) | Anaerobic biogas reactor microbial communites from Washington, USA - Biogas_R2_B C12 SIP DNA | ecosystem: Engineered > Bioreactor > Anaerobic > Unclassified | place: Washington, USA...
CGACCACGGGTGGCCCTGATTATGAAAGCCCGAACCAACCCGTTCTTCGAGCGCATGGCGGCGGGTGCCTCGCAGGCCGGTGAGGATCTCGGAGCCGACGTGCTGGTCCTCGACGTTGACAAAGAGACGGACACCGCGGGCCAGGCGGCCAAGGTCGAAACCGCCGCTGCCAGCGGAGTGCAGGTCGTCCTCATCGCCCCTGCCGACTCCAAGGCCATCGTCGCCCCGCTCCTCCAGGCCCAACGCCGCGGAATCAGGATCATCAACCTCGACAACCGCATCGACGCCGAGGCGGCCGAGAAGGCGGGGCTCAAGATCGAGGCTTTCATCGGTCCCGACAACGTCGAGGGGGCCCGTAAGAGCACGGCCGCCCTGATCGAGCGGATTGGCGGTGAGGGCAACATCGCCATGCTCGAAGGCATCCGCGGCGTGGACAACGCCGAGTCCCGCAAACGCGGCTGCACGATTGCCGTGCAAGACACCGCAGGCAAGGTCAGCATCGTGGCCATGGACACCGCGGAGTGGGCGACCGAGCCGGCCCAGAAGAAGATGGAGAGCATCCTCAACACCCGCCCGGACATCAAAGGCGTGTTCTGCGCCAACGACATGATGGCCCTCGGCGCGATCCAGGCGATCGCCTCCGCGGGGCGGACCAGCGACGTCATCGTGACCGGCTACGACAACCTCGAAGCGGCCAAGGCGGCCCTCCGAGCGGGCACGCTGCACGCGACCATCGAGCAGCATCCGGACCGCATGGGCCGCATGGGCGTCGAGGCGGCCCTCAAGCTCATCCAGGGCGAGTCCCTGCCCCCGCAGATCGACGTACCCACCGACCTGGTAACCGCCGAGACTCTGGCCGCGGAGTGACCGGCGACGGCGATCGGTAACGGCCGGCCCAGCCACCGGCACTTGTCGGACATGCGGAGCCGAGCCCGCCGTGACGGGCAGAAAAACGCCATCGGGCTTGAAAACTGATGATGCCATCATCAGTTTTCACGGATGAAGGTGAAACGCACCGCACGGCTTCACCGGTGGGAGGCATGATGACAACCCCGACGATTGTGGTCGTGGGCAGCTCGAATACGGACATGGTGGTCCAGGCAGAGCGGATGCCCCGGCCGGGCGAGACCGGTCTTGGGGACCGGTTCAGCATGGCGGCCGGCGGCAAAGGGGCGAATCAGGCGGTGGCGACGGCCCGGGCAAGCGGACAAGTGCGCTTCGTGGCCCGGGTAGGCAACGATCTGTTCGGCCGGCAGGCGATTGAAGGCTTTGTCCGCGATGGGATCGACGTAATCCACGTCGTTCGCGACCCGACAGAGCCTTCCGGCGTCGCCTTGATCTGCGTGGCCGCCGACGGTCCCACGCCGGCAGGAGATCACCAACTTCTTGGCCAATGGTGGCCAAACACCTGAGTGAACCCGGCAGGTTGCGAGGATTTTCGTGCGAGCAAAGCTGGAAATACTGTGGGAGGATGAGAACCTGCTGGCGGTGAACAAGCCGGCGGGCTTGTTCAGCATTCCCGGCCGGCAGAAAGGGGACGCGGTTCGCGACCTGCTCGCCAAGCTGCTGCCCCCGGGCACCGAACTGCGTATCCTGCACCGGTTGGACCGAGACACCAGCGGCGTACTCCTGCTAGCCAGGACACTGCCGGCTCAGCAGGCCTTGTCGCGGCAATTTCGTGAAAGAACGATCGAGAAAACCTACCTGGCCATCGTCCGCGGGTATGTCGATGAGCCCGAAGGCCTGATCGACGTCCCCATCGCCCCGCACGCCCAGGACTCGACCCGCATGCGTGTCGCCGGCCGAAAAGGACTGCCCTCACAAACCGAGTGGCAGGTGCTCGAACAATGGCCGGGCATCGCCCTGCTTCGCTGCAGGCCACGTACCGGTCGGCAACACCAGGTCCGCGTGCACCTTGCGCATCGTGGATGGCCGTTACTCGTGGACGGTATCTACGGCAGCGCCACCGAGTTCCTGCTCTCCACCGTCAAAACCGGCTATCGCCCCAGCGGCCGACACGCCGAGCGACCACTCATTGATCGCCTCACCCTGCATGCCGAGTCCATCAGCTTCACGCACCCACACACCGGCCTGCGGCAAACCGTTACCGCCCCATTGCCCAAGGATTTCCGTGCGGCGTTAGCTCAATTACGCAAGCTGTAGCCCACACTCTCCACGCTTCCTTTCCCCGTCATCGCCGCTGATTGCCACCACGCAGGCGGGCTTGTACGCTTCCCAGCCACAGGATAGCTCATGGCGCTTTCTGGTAGCGGTCGCCCACTGACTTCGGCGAGCTCGCTTCGTCTGAGCTCAGCGTCGAAGACAGCCGAGCCGTGGCGATCGACGAACTTGGCGAGGAAAGGCGAAAGCAGCCGGGCAAGGTTGGCCCGCGCCTCCTGCCGTGGCGCCCGCTCCGGCCCGGCCTGTCCTATGGCCTGGCCCGAATTGCTCGAAGAACTCAACAAGACATCCTGCTGGCCGCTATTTGAACGTCAGCCGGATCTCGGCGTAGACCATGCGCGGCACCTCGGCTACATCCTGCAGCATCGAGGTCCCTTCGAGGTGGTGATTGTCGAGGAGATTCCGCACCCCGACCGCCACCGAGGCGCGGTCCTTCCAGAACTCGTGCTCCGCCCGGAGATCCAAACGGAAATACGAGGAGATGTTACGCCTGGCGGGTGGCAACACCGGATTGAGCCCGTCGGTATCACCGGTATAGTACAGGTGAGCCGACAAATGCAGATCCTCTCGCGGACTGTAGCGCGTGCCGACCATGAACTTGTGCCGCGGCGGAGAGAGGTAATCAGTCCGCGAGACGGATGCCCCTCCCCGAGCGTCTAAATTCTGAAAGGTGTATGTACCCAGGAGCATGAGATCCCTGGTCAGCGCATACTTGGCCTCCAACTCGGCACCGTAGGAGTAGGCATCGTAGCCGTTTTCGAGGTTGAAGCGAACGAGGCCGGGCGGCCCCAAACGCGGGGCCATGATGACGAGATCATCATACGAATGGCAGAAGAGCGTGGCCGCGGTCTCCAAAGAATCGAAGAATCGGCCCCGATATCCGAGTTCGTACGCAACCACGGTCTCTCGCTGGATATTCCGATCCGCCGAATAGTAAGCCATCCCCCCAAAGAAGGGGATATGATCAAACCGCGTCCCGGCCGATGGCATCTGAAACGCCCGCGAGACCGCTCCATATACCAAAGAGGTATCCGACAGATCATAGGACAGGGCCACCCGCCCGCTGGGTTGGAAGCCGCCGTAAAACTCGTAATCGATCCTCCCGCCCAGGCTCAGTCGCCATCTCGGGGCAAACCGCCAGTCATCCTGGGCGTACAGCCCGATGATCGCCGTGCTCACGAACCCCTTGCTCAGCATGAAGGGCTCCGCGTTGGTCGCATCCAGCAAATCGGTGCGCGTGTCCACACCCCAAGTGAACCAGTGGTCCTCGGCGGGCTTGAAAGTGTGACTGAGCTGCAACGCGAGTTGCTGGTAGCGGTAATCGATGACCGGCAGGTGGGGACGAAGCCCGAAATCGTTGACGTACCCGTTCAAGGTGATGCTGCTGTCTGGATCGATGCGATGTTCCCATTTCCCGAGTATAAAGGCGCTCTGGCTATTCGAGTTAATCTGGTCCATGAAGCGACCAAGAGGCGCGACCGGATACCCACCGTTCACCGCCGCACCGCCGCCGGACAGGGTGAACGTATCGTGAGGGCTGGCCTCGTAAATGGAGTGCACGTTCATCCGCGGGCTCTTGATGTCGTCGTCGAGGTTGCCCAGGATCGTTCCGCCGCGCGCGAAGCCATCGCTGCCCTCGTACTCGCCGGAGACTCGCAGCCGAAGCTTGTCCTCCTCGAAGGCATAACCGAGGTACTCCTTGTGAGCCCCTCGTGATCCGCCGCCGCCCGTAACCGTCAAGCCCAGTTGCTCCGAGGGATCCTTGGTGATGATGTTAATCGCCCCGTTGAGCGCATTGCTTCCCCAGGTAACCCCCGCTGGCCCACGGACCACCTCGATGCGCTTGATATCCTCGATCTGCAAAGGCCAGTCGCCCCAGAAGTTGCCGCCGAACCAGGCATCGAAGATCTGTCGGCCATCGACCAGCACCAGGACGGAGTGGGGCATCATCCCGTGCAGACCGCGAGGCGATACCGCGGTCACGCCCCACGACAGCTCGGCTACATCCACACCCGCGGCCAGTCGAAGGGCATCGGCAACGTTCCGGGCGCCCGCAGCCCGGATATCCTCGGCGGTGATAACGCTCACCGCATAGGGCAGGGAGGTGATCTTCTCCGCGCGTCGCGAAGCGGTGACCACCATCGGCAAATCCATTTCCAGCAGGTCGATGTTGTCAAGCTCGTCGTAGTTGAGTTCCAGTAACGAACCGATATCCGGCCGGCTTGCAGGCGAAGATGTCGACGTGGCCGGAGCGGTCGCCGGAGAGGCGCCGTGGCTGAACGCGACTACGGACAATGTCGCGAAGCAGGCAATCACACCCGCCGTCAAGATTCGGGTGTACACGCCATGACGGGGCGGCTCAAGTTGATCGATGGTATCAGGATCGACCATGGTGCGTCCCTTCACCTGGACTGCATTCGTGCTTCCGTGCAGCTCAGCCGCGGTCCCTCGCACCGGAATGCCGATTGGATCGGTCCAGGGCCTTCGTCCACGCAGCCCGCGGCTCACAAGAACCAGTCATCGCTCCTCGAGGGAACACAAGCCTACTCCTTGCCATACAGCGACTGTGCCTCATTGAGAACGAGCGTGGAAATCGACAAACCGATCATGCTCGCGGTTCGCTCGTTAATCGCCTTCTTGACCTCCTTGGGATACTCCAGCCCGATCTTCGAGGCCTTCCCCGTTTTGATCACGCGAAGAGCGATATCTGCGGTTTGCCGGCCGATCGAACTGTAGTCTGCGTAGAGGCTCCCCAACGCGCCACTCTTGACAAGGTTACTCGAAAACGTCCATACCGATTTCTTCTGTCGCAGCCCCCACAACAGGACAGGTTTGACCGTCTCCCTAGTATACACCTGAGCATCGGAAATCATCAGCAGCCCGTCGCAACCGCTCCGCGTGAGTTCCTCCATCCCTTTGGCGAAATCATCCCTGGAAGTCTCGATGAGTACCACTTTCAGACCCAACCCATCACCGGTCCGGCGAATGGCCTCGGCGGTCTGCTGCGATCGTTGACTGTGCAGCACCCCGATCGTCCTGGCTTGGGGCTGAACCTTGGCGATCCACTCTAATTGCGTCTTGGGCTGAATGTCCGTGGTCACCCCCGCCACCCAACTGTGCAGGGGATGATCGGGTTGGGTGAGCACAAAGTCCGGCGCGTTGGTCACCATGCTGTAGACCACCGGCACTTCGCCGATCCGTGCCAGCGCCATCAACGTAGCACGCTCACCCATGGTCACAATGGCGACCGGTTTCGTCCCCTCCACACGCTCCATCAAATCCGCCATCTCGGCATCCAGCGACGAATCCTCAGCCGACCAAGAGCTGCTCGGGACCGTCGCGACCGACGCCTGTCTGGGCAGTTCGTACAGTGTGACTTGGTGCCCCTTCTCGGTCAGGACTTTCTCAGCCGCCGCCGCGGCCGAACGATAGGCATCATGTGAAGTCAACAGGATAGCGACCGGCTCGGCCTCCACCTTCGCCTGAAAGATGCCGCAAACACCAACACACACGCCGATCGCCAGGAACCTGCAAGCGTTCCACGAACAGGCGGCGAGTCGATGACGCATCCGTAGCTCGCGTGGCAACATCAAGGCATCCCGCGCGCCGATGCCCCCACATCGGACGACAACACTCCGTCGGGGAACGGTCTCCCCCGCGGTTTCACAGATCAGTCTGACACAAGTCGTCCCCAGCGCTGTTGTTATCGGCATCCTCCCCCCTCTCTCTTCGGTTTTCACCGCATGTCGAGGATCACTTTTTTCAGTAGAGTGATATCTCTACGGCGAGATCCGCGACGGACAATCATCTCCCGCTCGCACGCATGTTTTCTGCGGTTGATACCGATGAAAGAAGGGTGAGTTGGCTGGGTACATGCCGCACCTGGGATCTCGCAGAAGGAGCTGATTAAACTTGGGCCTTAAGGGACGTGCGCTGATCTTCTGCGTTCTGCTTTTGGCCGGCACTGTAGGTGTCCTAAGCACCTCGCTCGGCTATCTGCACTTCCACGGCGCGCGTCTGGTTGTGCATGACCACGCAGTGCTCCAAGCCAGATCCATTGCCCGAACGGCCGAACCGGACATCCTGCTCAACGATACCCAGGCGCTGCAACGGCTCCTGCACGCTACGGGGGAAACCGGCAAGTTCACGCTCGCCCGAATCACCGACCCTGAGGGCAAGACTCTGACGCGATATGGGGGCCTGTCCGCCCCCGAGGCCGAGACAGAACTCCCCCCACCCTTGAGCAAGCTGACTCAACCCGACGCATCGCTGATCGAATCTACAACCGACGAAGTCACCGTGTGGGTACCCGTATACCGCCGGGCCAGCGACCTGGATCTCGGACCCCTTCCCGCGGATTGGGAAGAGCGTCCGACGGTCAGCGAAGGTACCCCGATCGGCTATGTGTACATCAGTGTCCCGATGGCCCCACTTCGTGCTCACGTCTGGAGGAATACCCTGTTCAGTGCGGCGATATCGGGCGGGGTCATCCTGATCAGCATGGTGATCACGTTCAGAGTGGTTCGGAAAGTGCTGAACCCGATCGAGGACTTGGCTTATACTGCGGTGGCGATCGCCGACGGGGATCTCTCCAAACGAGCCAGCGAAAACGCTGTCGGAGAGATCGGAACGCTCGCTCGGTCTTTCAATCACATGGCCGAGACAGTCCGGCAGTACACCGAAGGCCTGGAGGAACAGGTTCGGCAACGGACGGTCGAATTGTCGGATGCCCTCCAACGAGCGGAAGCCGCGACCCTGGCCAAGAGCGAGTTTCTGGCTAACATGAGCCATGAGATTCGGACTCCGCTCACGGTCATCCTGGGCTACACGGATATTCTCATCGAGGAGAGCTACAACCGGGCGGCACAGGAACCATTGGGCATCGTCAAACGCAACGGACAGCATCTGCTGCAGATCATCAACGACATCCTCGATCTCTCCAAGATCGAGTGCAGCAAGATGGAGCTGGAATGGATCCGGATGCCGGTGGTGGATCTCATCGCCGAAGTCAAATCGCTGATGCAGGTACGCGTGAAGGCGAAGAACTTGAGCCTTCACATCGAGTACGCCGGGGAGATTCCAGAGAGCATCCAAAGCGATCCGACACGTGTTCGCCAAATCCTGATCAACTTGGTCGGCAACGCGATCAAGTTCACGGAAACGGGCGGTGTCCGACTGCTGGTGCGGTTCGTGGCCGCCGCCGGTCGGGATATTGTCGACCAGGCGGGGGCAGCACTCGACACAGAAGGTGGGCCTGTCGATCAGCCTCGAATCGGGGAGGGTGATCCCTGCCTTGAGATCCAGGTGATTGACACCGGGATCGGCATCGAACCCGAACAGATCAGCCGCCTGTTTCAACCTTTTTCGCAAGCGGATTCCTCGATGTCCCGTCGGTTTGGGGGCACCGGGCTTGGTTTGATCATCAGCCGTCGTCTGGCTCAGCGTCTTGGGGGCACGGTCACGGTCACAAGCGAGCCGGGCAAGGGAAGCACCTTCACGTTGCTGCTCCCGACCGGCCCGCTCGACGGGGTACGCCTTATCGCCAAACCCGACGATGTGGTCATCGCCGAACAGGTGATCGAGAACACAAAAGCAGCCGCGGTAGCCGATCTCAAAGCCCGGATTCTCCTGGCCGAGGATGGACCGGACAACATGCGTCTCATCTCCTTCGTGCTCCGCAAAGCCGGCGCCACCGTGACCGTGGCCGAAAACGGAAAGGTCGCCGTCGAGATGGTGCAGGCGGCCCAAAGAGAGAATCGACCGTTCGATCTGATCCTGATGGACATGCAAATGCCGGTTCTGGACGGCTACGGGGCCACCGGCCAGCTTCGCAGAATGGGTATCCGAGTTCCGATCATCGCCCTGACCGCGCACGCCATGGCCGGCGACAAGGACAAATGCATGGCGGCCGGCTGCTCCGACTATGCGACCAAACCAATCGACCGCAAAGTTCTTCTGAATACGATCCGGCGGCACCTTGAACACTCAGCGCTCGCGGCCGAGCCGGCCACATCAGCCTGACGACCACACGACACGTCCACGCCATCATTCACTTCTGTGGATGTCCGGGGGTTGGGCGTTTCGCATAAGGCGGCTGGCGATCTCATCCTTGGGATTGGCCCGTACCACTTGGGCCAGGGTTGAATAAGCCTCCCCACGCTGGCCGGTGTAGTACAGCACGTACCCCAGCATGAACAACCGGTCGGGATCACTCGGTGCGAGGGCCAAGGCCTCACGCAATGCCTCCAGTTGCCGGTCGAAGTCAGCCGGGTCGGCGTAGTCGTCGCGAATGTCGTAGTTGAGGTACGTGATCCGCGGTTGAAGCTGAAAGGCTCGGCGTAGGAATCGCACCCCGTCGCGGTATCGACCGATGGCGAAAAGGGTGTGGCCTGCGTAGATCCGGGAAGCCGCATCACCATGGTCGGTCTCGGTCGCGAGTTGGAACGCGTCGGCCGCCGCGTAGTAATCGCCCTGCTTGAACAGGGCCAGCCCGCGGTCAATCTGCGCGTTGGCGTGGGCGAGCACCCGTTGCGCTCGCTCGTTCGTGGTCCGGTCGAATTGGCCGCGATCATAGCCCTTGAGGAAGCCGAAGCGGAAGAACTCGCCCTCGGAGCCGTAGCCGTACCCATACCCGCCGGCATCACTGTATCGCCGGTACATGCCGTACCCGTAGCGTGAGGGCTGCCCGCCGAAGTACCGATAGTCGGCCCATTCCCGCTGATGCCTGGGCAAGCGAGCCCTGCTGCGGTAGTAGCCGACAATGTCCACGGGGCCGCCGGGCGGGAGGACCGGCTCGATCAGGAGGCGGCGGTCTTGATCGCCGACCGGCTGCTGGGCGGATTCGCGCACGTCCGTCGACTGTGGCTGAGCCGGTGCCACCGCGTCTGATCTTGCCGAGGAAGAGCGGGGCACGACGTATACGGCGCGCAACGGCTCGCTTGTGGATACCAAGCTGTGCTCGCCGGCCGGTCGAGTCGCGGTCAAAGCCGTGACGGGCTCACCGCGGACCGGCCCTGTCTGCAGAGCCAATCCGACCAAAGGCAAGGCCACGAACAGTCGCGCCGGAATCGGCAGTCCACGCATGCACATGGGACGCCTCCGTTCTGTGGGTGATACGCCTATGCGGCCAATAGGATTATCGCAGGCTGCAACTGCTTTGACAAGCGTTCCGCTGCGATGAAGCTCGTCTCGGGTGCATCCACCGAACCGTGGCGACCGGCGGGGCTGGCACGCGCCGTCGTGTGCCACTGCTGTGTCAGCGGTGCCTCTCCCCCGAAAAACACTGCTCACACACGGATGAGGCCTACCCCGAAACAAAAGATGCACCCGCTCGTTTCCCTGCTGGCGAGGCGGCCCAGTGGGCTCCCGGCATCCCCAGCCCCGGTTTCCCCACACACTACTCCCGAATCTCCAGGTGCCGGGCAACCAGCCGGATCGTGTCGTACGGGATCGTGCCGCCGAGCTTCTCGAAGATGGGCCTCAATATCTTGGTGCCGACTTCGCCCGCCACTTGGGCAACCTGGCGGTAGGTCGGCTGGTCCACCCAGGCGTCGATCTCCGCCGGTCTGCGGTGCTGGATGTAGTCCGCCAGATACTGCATGGTCGTGCTGCGCGCCCGCCTCAGCTTGCGAGCCACTTCCTCGATCGACCTTCCCTCGTCAAACATGCCAAACGCGGCATGCAGTGAGGGACGATGATGCTTCGGCTGCTCCGACGCGAGGTCGTCGTCGGGCGTGGTTGCCTCCATCGGCACGCCATGCTCGCGGCAGTAAGCAACGATGTGCCCGACGAAGCGATCGCCCATCTCCGTCGCCTTCCGCTGCCCGACACCGCGAACCTGAAGGAAGGCCTCGATCGAACTCGGCCGCGACCGGGCCAACGCCCGCAACGTCGCGTCGCCGAACACCAGGTATGCCGGGATCCCGTGTTCCGCCGCAATCTCGCGCCGCAGCTCGCGCAAGCTCTCGAACAACCCGCGATCCACACCCTCCCATTCCGCCTCCTCGGCCTGGGTGCGTTTGACCCCCGCGGCTTTCGGCTGGATGAGCCGCACCTGCCGTCGGCCCCGCATCACCTCCCACGACGCCGAGTTCAGCTTCAGAATGGGGTACTCGCCGCTCTCACGATCCAGCAGCCCCTGATCGAGAAGCTGGTAGATCAGGTTTGCGAGCGTCTTCTTGTCCACCTCCTTCATCAGCCCGTACGTGCTGAGTTGATCGTGGCCGTAGGACCGGATGCGCTGGGTGTTCGCCCCCACGAGCACATCGACCACATGCCCCGCCCCGAATCGCTCCCGCACCTTGGCCACGCAGGAAAGAATCTTTTGGGCGGCCACCGTCGCCTCGGCAAGACCTTCCATCTCTTCGAGGCACACGTCGCAGGCCCCGCAGCTCGCCGCCGCATACGCCTGCCCAAAATACTCAGAGAGCATCTTGTGCCTGCACTCGGGCCGCGAACAGAGCTGCTGCATTTGCCTCAGCAGGTGGGTCATCG
>Ga0123333_10006116_pt1 | contig 10669 bp, 8 predicted proteins | sample BioC12SIPDNA_3_FD_89957 | JGI IMG/M metagenome (GOLD analysis project Ga0123333, IMG submission 89957) | Anaerobic biogas reactor microbial communites from Washington, USA - Biogas_R2_B C12 SIP DNA | ecosystem: Engineered > Bioreactor > Anaerobic > Unclassified | place: Washington, USA...
ACCACCCAGTCGCCGTCAATATCCGGGTGGGGCGGCAAGGCCTGGGTGTTCCCCCATATAGCGGGACCCAAGATGATGGTCTCGCCGCTCTTCAGGTGTCGCGCCCGAATGGAGCCGGTGGCGGAGTGGAAGTCCTCTGGCCCTGGATCGAAAGCCAACCACTCCACCCACACATACCAATCGCCGGCGATGTCGAATAGGTTCATGCTCTGGAAGGGGACCAGCCATGTTCGCGTTGCGCCGTTGAGGAGGTCTTGGCTGTGCAGTGGACGCATCTCGCCTTGCCCGTCGCCCCACCAGTACACGGTAGTGCCTGTTACCCGGGCGAAGCTGGTGAGCGGTTGACCACCGTAGGTGAGGGTCCGCTTATCGCCGGTCGTCAAGCGTTGCGCGAGAACCACTCCATCGGTGCCAAATCTCTCCAACCATACGACGAAATCCTCGCCGAGGGCCCAAGACGTACCCCGGTCTCCATAAAGACCAGGGACAGCGACAGAACCCGTAGTGTCGGAGTCGAGGTTCCGCCAGCAGATGACTGCAGGGTCGGTTTGGTAGTCGTCCCAGGCGACCCAGTTGCCGGCAAGGGCCGGAGAGCCTATCTGGCTGCCAGGGCCGGAGACTTGTATCTCGTTCGCCTGTGCTGTCGAGCCCATCCCCAAGAGAGCCATGGCTATCAGGAAGATGAGAAGCGCCCTCCTGATGCTCCAGTTGAGTGATGCGCACCGCCCTGTTGCCTGCCTCACCATCCACCCCCTGGAAGAGCCACGGACACTTCGTTCATCATACATCAGGTGCCATATGCCACACATGGGGAGTGAGTCATGTGCGATTCCTCCGGTGGACACGGCTCTACGGTTTTCTTCTCCTGGATTGACTGCCCTGAACTGGATAGTGAGACACCGCGGGGCAGGGGCGGAAATGCCGGTCTACGGCGACGGAGGGACGTAGTTGGGTAGTAAATGCTCGAAGATGTCGGGCCCCGGCGGGAGCTCTGGGTTCCAATACGGCAGTCTCCGATCGGTGCTCAACGGAGTCGTAAACCAGAGGAAACTTGAAGTGGGGGTGAGTGGTGGGCACGTCCAGGAAGCGCGCAGTTGGCGGAGTCAGTGGGGTGAGACCCAGCCCGTCCACAGCCGTCTTGGCGAACTACTGACGAGTGGTCCACCACTCGCGTTCCACTCTACATAAGTGGCCATAGTAGGACATCTCGGTGTTTTACTCTGCGTCGGGGTCGAGTAGCAGTAGTGCTCCCGCCGTACTGCTCTTGACCCAGGCTGCCTGATGCGGCCCGAGTCACGTTGTCGATACGTAGCCGCCGTCCCAGTTACCTTGGTATATGAGGTTGTCGTACCACTCGTCGAGGTAGCCCTGATTGTTGTGCATGTAGATCTTGTAAAAGTCTGGAGGAAGCCCGGTGAGCTTGTGGACTCCAAAGGCACCGGTCGACACGCTTCTGATGTCGTCTCCGGTGCCGTCTTGGGCGTAGACCCATGCTCCTGCGATCGGCAGTCCGGTGTTCTCGTCGGTAACGGTACCGGAGATGATCGAGAGACGTCCGCAGACCTGTCAGAACCGTCTCGGATTGATTCGCCTCCCAGAACACTCTGGTCTCACTAGAAGAGTGTCATCCGGCTCATCGGAGCCAATCCTCCGGCCACATGATCGTGGTCATCCGAAAGCGGGTACACCTAAAGTAGTGGATGACACCACGCCGGTGTGGTATCGATTCGATCGCAGAGACAGGTTCATGAGACTACCAGGCAGGATCACGACCGTCGTCACCGAGGTGGCCTTGATCGCGGCCGTATTGTCGGTGATGGCCGTCCTCACGGGGTGCGGAGGGACGCCGGAGGATACTGCAACTACGGAACCGACTGCGACATCCGCCACTTCAGTAGGTCCGTCAACCAGTTCGCCCCCGGCCACGTCGCAGACGAGTGCTACGACCGCGACGTCTCCTCCCTCGACCCTGGTGGAAGCCGGTTATCGAGCCACCACCGTGATCACAGGGTTGCGTGTCCCCTGGGAGATGCGCTTCCTGCCCGACGGGAGATTGCTGATAACCGAGCGAGAAGGTCGCCTTGTGCTCGCCGACGTGACCACCGGCGTCACGACCGAGGTAGGGCGCATCGATGTCGCCGCGCGCGGAGAGGCAGGGCTGATGGGTCTTGCGCTCGACCCCGCTTTCCCCGAGACTCCGACCCTCTACATGACCTACACTTATTCAGACGGGAGCACAGATTACAATCGAGTGAGCAGGTTCGAGCTCATCGACCTCCCTTCGAGCAGTCCCCGCCTCGGCCGGGAGACTGTGCTGGTCGACGACATCAGCGCGGGTCCCATCCACGACGGCAGCAGGGTCGCCTTCGGTCCGAACGGCCACCTGTGGGTGACGATGGGCGACGCCGGCGACGGGACCCGGGCCCAGCGCAAAGATTCGCTTTCAGGCAAAGTCCTGCGGATGACCTCCGAGGGCCTGCCGTCCGCCGATAATCCCTTCTTGGATCTGCCGTACCCCTTCTCCCTCATCTACTCTTGGGGCCACCGCAACCCTCAGGGTCTGGCCTTCCACCCACAGACCGGCGCCGCCTACATCACCGAGCACGGGCCGTCGGACAACGATGAGGTCAACCGTCTGCAGCCGGGAGGTAACTACGGTTGGCCGGACCTCGGCGGGAAGGCCGGGCGGGCGGGTTTTGTGGACCCCATCGTCGCATGGACCCCTACCATCGCTCCCGCCGGATGCCTCTTTTACTCGGGATCCGTCCTCCCCGAGATGCGGGGCGCGTTCTTGTTCGTCACGCTCAAGGATTCCGACCTCCGCGTGCTCGTACCGACCGATGTGGGGGATTTCCGAGCCGTGGCTGAGGAGAGGATCCTCTTCGACAACCGGTTCGGTAGGCTGCGGGCCATAACCCAAGGACCGGACGGCGCGCTCTACATCGCGACCAGCAACCACGACGGACGAGGCCGACCCGGACCGCTCGACGATCAGATCATCCGGATCGACGCCGCGCACTGAGTTCCTCCTCAGCCCGCTGGCGATCTCCGGCCGCGTCGACCGCCTCCTTGGGACCGGAATATGTCACCGGCTCACCGTGGAGCGAGCGCAGGGAAGACAACCCTATGGACTGTCGATCACGCATGCGCTCATCCAGGGCGAAGGGGAGAGTCACGTGACAGTAGCCGCTGGAGGAGTGGACCCGATCGGCCGCCTCTCGGTGTGTGTGATTTCAAGTTGACAGCCTCTTCGCAACTAAGTCGGAATATGAAATCAGTAGGGAAGCGTTCGGCATTGCGCGCGACCGCTTGGTTCAGTGCCTTGACCTCGACCCCATAGAGCGTCGCAAGATCAGTGTCGGGCATCACTTTTCAAGGTGCTTCAAGGGCACGACCTGCCGATCACCCTCAAATCGGCGCGCTTCCGTCTCCGCGGTTTCGGACTGACAATGATCTGCACGTCTTGGCCCAGCGCATTCAAGAAGCGGATGAGGCGCTCGATGGAGAACCCGTCCAACCTGCCCGCGAGCAGTGCCGAGACCTTCGGTTGACGGGTACCGAGGATCTGAGCAGCCTCGACTTGGGTGAGGCGACGATGGGCCACGATGCTCGCAATCTGACGAGCCAGCGCCGCCTTGGCCTGGAGTCCTTCCGCATCGGGGAGCTCAAGGTCGGCGAAGACGTTACCACTACCCATCGTGTGCTCGGGGACGTCGGGGCCTATCTCAGACACCTTCCTTCCGACCGGATCTCGCTTCATGAATCTGTCCTGCCATCCTCAATCGCGCGATGGCGAACCCCATCGTCTGCCGGACCGACTCCGGGAACTCCTTGAGATCGTCAAGGGATGACGCAACCCAGACGACATCCTTGCGGGAGCCCGTTCTTCTGCTGGGATTATCCCACATTTGGAATAATCCAAACAAGAGGGCAGAAAACGAACGAAACGAAGATGAGGGTCCCCCGTTTGTCACAGATTCCAGCATATGGGAGGGCCACCACGGCCATCGGTCGGCTCAGAGCACTCACTTCCTGTCTCGCAGAGGTTCCTAAAATCTAGGAGAGGATGCCCGGTAAAAGGCCGGCCGATCCTCAGCCTTTAGATGGAGATTGGAGACAGGCTGACTGCGTGTCCAAGCGCGCGCATGTCCGGCCCGGTGTGTGACCCGCGTAGCGGACGGACCTCCCCGCTCTTCATCCCCCCGCCCCCAAACCGGGCCGGCCTCGCCAGGCTCTACGCCTCCACCCGGAACCGCTGGGCCACGTACTCGTTGGACTGGCTGGGCGTCAGCTCGGTGATCGAAGCGCCGGTGCGCACGTAGAAGCGCTCAGTGTTGCCGTCCTCCTGGATGCCGACCGGCACACCGTCGGCGGCGACGCCGATGATCAGGGTCCCGCCACCCGCGCTGAGGAAGCCGGCGATGGTCTTGAGAGCGCTGTGCCAGATGCGGGGGTCGCGCTCACCGGTGTGGGGGCTCTTGCGCAGACAGCATTTGAACTCCACTTTGAGCTAAACAAAGTTCTGCTCCCCGCCTCTCAGCGCGTTCGAGAGGGGAGTCATCGGGGATGAACGTGACCCTATTCTCTCGATATGCGCCCTACCACGCAGCGCACGCCCAGGGCCAGCAGCGCCAGGTAGCCCACCACACTCAGCACGAACAGGATGGGGTCTGCGGAGTAGGAGCGGCCGTAGTCGAAGCCACTGGGCCCGATGATGGGGTCGAAACCCTCCATCATGTGCCGCACGAACAGATAGAGGGTGATCGCCGTCCCTACGAATCCCAGGACCCGGCGCGCAGCGCCCCCGATCAGTGTCCCGACCACGACCAAGAGACCCGCAAGGAAGAGCGGCCTCCATAGATCGTCAAGGTTGAAGTCATACCATACGGTGGCGAGCACGGTAGCGGCCACCGTTGCCAGCACAAAGCCGATCCGCACCCACGCCTCCCGCCCCCAGCGTATACCCAGCCGCGGCCGCGGCTCCTTGGCTCGGACAGCGTATCGGTCCACCAGGGCGGCCACTTCCTCATACTCTCCGGCGGGGACGTAGAGCCGCAGCACCGGGCGCCAGGAGTTGCTCAGCGTTATGACCCCCGGGCCGGGGAAAGCGGTGACCTTTCGGATCTCCTCCCACGGCAACAGCCCCGACTCTTGAGCCACGGCCAAGAGAGAGGCTCCCGCCGCGGTGGGAGAGCCGGCCAGCATCGAGACGGCCGCGGCGGTACGGTCGACCTTCTTCTGCCTGCTGCCGGTGCCCCAGGCGACCCCGACCGGCGTCACCAAGAACGCCATGGTTATGCGGTTACCGAGCACCACTCCAGCGGCGAAGATGGATAGTGCCAGCACAAAAACGAGTATGAGCCCCATGATGTGAGGCGGCATCCAAAGGACACCCCGGCCCAGCAGGAAGCTCGTGCCCGCCACCAACAGCTCTGCCACCACGACCGCTATGACGAAGACCATCACCACGTCCTTGAGAATGAAGCGATCGGTGACAAGCCGGATGTCGCGGCTCCAAGTCGCGGCCACCCGTTGCCCGCAGAAACCGCAATGGACGGTCTCGGCGCTGAGCTTCCTATCGCAGTAAGGACAGGGAAAGCTGGATTTCGCCGTCATGTCCGACCTGTCGCTGCGCCGGCCTTCCAATGGTACCACCCGACGGACCTGGATTGATCCACGGTCTCCTCCCCGGACGCATTGCGGACGTCCGTGGTCAACGGTGCCCATCGCCGGCACTGTGGCATCGTGGCCATACAACAATAGATTCTACTCCCGATGTGCCGTCTGGCAAGAGGCCGATCGGCCTGCATCTGGAGGCCGGACAAAAGAGACGGTTCGCACGTGTTGGAGCCTCCAACAAAGCCGGAGCGGTCTACCCGCCGGTATTGCCTTTTGACCCAGCATTCATTACGATAAGTGCACGGCGAGCCGCCTTTCCTCGGGCCGCGCTGGATGGGTGGATACCCGACCAGTCGAGGGCATCTTTGGGGGGGGGAGACAGCCGATGGTCGATCGACACGGGACAGAGGCGGTTCTCCGGGAGGTCCGGCGCATGACTGACCCAGACGCTTTCGGTTGGCACCATCTGAGAAGCGGGGCGGCTGCAGATCACCAGGTGGGTCCTCTCACTTGGGAGCAGCTTCTCGGTCTGCGTTCCTCTGGGGCCCTCGGCCCCGCCGACCTCGTCTGGCACCCGGCCCTCCCGCAGTGGATCCCAGCGGCACAGGTGCAGGGCCTCTTCCCGGCGGCCGACACCCAAGGGCCCGCCCAGGGGCCGGTGCGTACGGCGCTCACCATGATCCTCAATCCAGGCCAGGCCGTGAGGAGCGCTCTGGAAGACGTTCCCTGGCCTTTCTGCCTGGGGGTCTCGGGCTTGGCCTTCACCCTCTTCTTTCTGCAGACCATGCTCGACATGCACCGCGTAGGTACCGCGGGCACCGGGAGGGTCATAGGTCTCACCTTCCTGGGACTGGGAGTGGGCACTATCGGCATTGGCCTCGTGGCTGCCCTCGCTTGGGCGCTCGCCCGCCCGCTGGGCTGCACCCGCTCTCTCGAGTGGACGATTCGGGCTTTCTGTCTTGCCTACACCTCCACGCTGGTGTTCGCGGTAGTGGGCCTCATCTTTAACCTGGCCGCAGGCTGGAACACCGCCATCGCCTTCGGCATCACCGGGGCGCTCTGGGCGTTCCATCCCCTGCTGGGCATCCTCAAAGAGATGACCGGGCAGAAGCTGGCGGCCTCCTTGGTCCTTGCCACCGTGTGCGGTTGTCTTGTCCTCAGCGTGTGGGCCGCGCTCAGCCTGTAGGAGGAGGAAGAAGGAGTGGACCAGAACCAGGGGATCGCCATGAGGATAGTAGCCAGTCTACTCGTGCTGGGCTGCTTCGCGGTGCTCGCCTGGCTGAACGGGCGCGTGGTGGGTGAGGGGGCCGGCCAGGTGGCCATCTACACCGCCATCGGCTTCGCCTTGACCCTTCTGGGAGTGGCCGCCGTCACCGGGCTGAACCTGGCGGCCGATCCGGGCACCCTCGGGCCTTGGGGCTACGGGGCGGTCTGGGGCGCCGTGGTGCGCGGCTTCCTGGTGGTGCTGCCCTTCACGGTCATGGCCCTTCTGGCCCAACTGGTCTATGACTGGCCGGCCGCGCAGGCGTTCATCCAAGCGTCCATCATGACCGGAGGAGCAGCGGCGGGGGCTGAAGTCATGCGCCAGGCCGGCCGCAAGACCCGTTACCTGGTGGTTTCCACCATCGTGGCCTTCGTCTTCTCGGGCGTATGGGTGGTCTTCACCTACGCCTTCCAGAAGGTGGCGGGATGAGAAGGGTGGCGGGATGAGGAGGGTGGCACGTCACCTGGCGTGGACGATGGGCGCGGCTCTCGTCTGCCTGCTCGCCTTGTCCTCGGTCGCTCTTGCCGACCGGCTCCCCACCAGCGGCGCGTTCAACGGACTGGTCATCGATTACTCCATCTCGGGAGTGGAGATCGAGACCACTGAGGACGTGGGAGGTTTCACCACCTCCAGGATCATCACAGGCAAGCTCACCGGTAAGCGGATAGAGGTCTCCGGCTCCGTCAGCGCGTCGGCCGGCTGGTCGGCCGCCCTCAGCGTGACGGTGAGCGCGGGCGAGAACTCCGATACGCTCAGCGCGAAGTCACCGCCGAACGAGCATGGCCTGGGCCCGGATCCCTGGTCTGAATCGTTCTCCGTCGGCGTAGACGTACCGAAAGGGGCATCTGGATCGGTCAGCATCGTCCTGAGCGGCGAGTACAACGCAGGAGGGCGGGCGCTGGCCGTCAGCGGCTCCTTCGAAGGCAAGGGAGGGGCCGCAGCGGCCACCACCTCCACCTCACTCAGTGCCGGCGAAGGCACCGGGAAGAAGCCCGGCCGGCCGGCCGACAAAGTCCCCGGTCCTGCAAGGTGGTGGGAGTGGTTGGCCGGCACGCTCGTGCCCGGTCTCGTGGCTGGGGGCCTTTCCTTAGCCGGCGGCTTGTTCGGCGGGGGCGGCGCTCCTCCTCCGCCCGCGCCCCGACCGCCTCGTCCCAAGTACGTCCCGCCACACGACGGGCCCAGCATCGGACCGCCGCGCAACGGACCGAGCATCGGACCGCCGAGGCCCTATCGCCAGACTCCGGGTGGTCCGCTCATCTATCCTCCCGGCACCACGCCTCCTCCGGGTTACCAGCCACCGGGACAGGCACCGTCCGGCGAATGGGTCCCCGAGAGCACAGGTGGGGCGATCGTCAAGACCGGGGTGGATGTCATAGTGGCGGGAATTGTGGGCGCACTCGACTTCGGCGTCGGGATGGTGAAGACCGTCGCGACCGGCTGGGCTGAACTCATCGACATCACCGGCGGTGTAGATGTCGGGAAGTCGAGCTTGGGAGTATTCAGCAATAGAGAACCGTCGGTGATCAAAGAAATCTACGAATCGCCGTCCATCATCTGGGACACGGGGCTGAACATCGGCAAGGACATACTGGAGACCATCAACCCCATTGAGGAGTGCGAGACGCTGCTAGACCCGCACATGTCTCCTGAAGGAAAGGCTTGGGCTGTCTCCTGCATAGCTCTCAAGATCGCCAACGCCCTCCTCATGCGGGAATCGGCCAAAGACCTGAAGGGCGCCCCGGAGACCAAGTGCAAGAGTCTCAAGGAATCTCTGGGACGTGCTCCCAAGAAGCCCACACCGATCGCCCCGAAGCCGGTGAAGTCGCCTCAGCCCGGCTCGCGAGTCAGCAAGATGACGCCGAAAGAGGCTGTGGCCCAGGCTGAAAAGATGGTGCCGCGGGAGAAAGCCGCCGCCTTCAAGAAGTACAAGCAGGGGGTGGCGGAGACCCTGGACGACTTCGCCCAGAAGGTCAAGAACGGCGAGCCCATCACTTCCAAGGACGTGCTGGAGGTCACCAAGGACCCGACCTCCACTCGCCAGGTGTTGGGCAAGACCAAGAAGCCGGTGCCGTCTGAGGTCACGGAGGCCGTCAAGAAGGGTAGGCGCGCCATCTACGGTGAGACCGACGAGGCCGTCGCGGCGGAGTTGCAGAAGAACCCCAAGTACGCGGAGGGCAAGATCCGGGCCAAGGAAGTGAGCACGGGCGGGGCAGCCGACGCTGCCGGCAGCACCGACCGGGATGTCATGTACGTGCATGAGAAGCAGATAGTGGGCAAAGACGGAAAGATCCGGACCGTCGAGGAGCCCATACCCAGGTCGGACGTGGAAGCCGTCCACAACAAGGCCTTTGCCAAGGCGAGCAAGTTCGACGCCTCCACGCCGGTCGAGGGCATCGATCAGGCCACGTGGGACAAGATGAGTCTGGCCGACAAGCAGGCGGCCCACGCTCGGCAGTATCAGCAGATGATCATAGACAGGACGGCTCCCGAATACATCGCCGAGTACAGCGCTGAGCGACCGCCTCAGATCAGCACCGAGGAGTGGAGCCAGATGAGTCTTGCTGAGAAGCAGGCCGCTCACACCAAGGCCACCGGCAAGATGACCAGCGATCCTGCGGAGATGGGCAGGATCTACGCGGAGGAGAAGTTCAGCAAGCCGTGGCGGGAGGGCACCTACAGTTCGCAGACCGAAGCGCTGGAGGGGTTGAAAAAGACCGGTAAGGCGGCGCAGAAGACGGCGGAGGCGGCGGGAAGGGCCCTCGATCCCCAGACCATGGACGCTCTTGAGATAGTGGAGCGCGGTGGCGACCCGGCGATGGTGGATCAAGCGGTAAGGAACCTGGGCGTGAACGGAGGCGTGGAGGGGCTCGCCAACCGGCTTCGTTCCATCATCGAGAGCAAGAACCTCACTCCTAAGGCCTGGAAGTAGGGGCTTCGATCAAGATATGAGGAGAGACACGAGGAGGGGCTACGCGGCATGAGCGATCACGAAGACAAGCGGACCGTCAGGTTGTCGCCCCCTGCCCTCAAGGCCCTGGCCGGCCTGCAGGGTGTGGGACGGAACCTTCTGTCGCCTCTGCTGGCGGTACCACTCCCCGAGGGGCCGGAAGACCGGGCCGAGATGGCCGCCCGCCTCCAAGAGATGGACGGCCCCTGGGACTGCGCGGCCCCTGCCCTAGTGGACCCGACGCGGTCGTTCGCCTTCTTGTACGCGGACGCCGAAGGCGTCAAGTTGGGGCAGTACGTGTTCTCGGACGCCGAAGGGGCCGGGCCCGCGTTCAGTGCCGATGTATCCGGGGACGGGCTGAAGCTCAGCGGACCGTGGTCGCTCTCGGAGATCCGTGCCGCCCTCTTGGGGCACTTCGCCCTGGAAGAGGTCACCGATTCTCCGCTGGTCCGCATGGACGTGAGCCGCCGGCAGTTCTGGTGTCTGGCTGCGTACGTGGATGCCTACAGAGCCGCGCGGCTGGCACGCGAGTTGGCTCGGTCGGGCGGCTTCCCGGCCGGGGTGGGCACCGCGGAAGTGGTGGAGGCCTGGAACACCGGCGTTACCAAGGTGGATCCCGGATGGTCGGTGTCTACGCTCTTCCTACTCGAGCCTGACCGGTCTCTTGCCGGGTTCGAGGCGGAGATCCCCGCAGTCTTGGCCGAACTCGCCAGCGTGGGACTGCTGGAGTACGTCAGGGCCGCTGAGGACCAAGCCCTCTACGCACCCCGCAGGGAACTCGAAGTGCTCTGCCGCGAGGTAGCCCGGTCAAGGGCCACCTTCGGGCTGGTGTCGAGGCA
>Ga0123333_10006119_pt1 | contig 10667 bp, 13 predicted proteins | sample BioC12SIPDNA_3_FD_89957 | JGI IMG/M metagenome (GOLD analysis project Ga0123333, IMG submission 89957) | Anaerobic biogas reactor microbial communites from Washington, USA - Biogas_R2_B C12 SIP DNA | ecosystem: Engineered > Bioreactor > Anaerobic > Unclassified | place: Washington, USA...
ATTACGGCTTTGACGATCTTCATCAGATCACCTCGCGATGGAACATCGCAACCTATGGTACGGCAAAGAGGTCTACGGTGCAAATGTTAGTGGCCGCGTCCTTTATTTGCCTGTCGTGTTAATTGCAGTGGCTGCCTGGAGGAGCACCTGCCCTCCAAATTGAGCGGCCGTTGCTCAGGAGGCTCCCTTGACTCGACCAGACTCCCAGCGTGTGGTCGCCACCGGCCTTGGGCTCGTAACCCCGGCCGGCAACGACGTTCCCACCACTTGGTCCGCACTTCTGGCCGGCCGCTCGGGCGTAGGACCGTTGACCCAGTTCGACCATTCCGCATTCAAAACCCATATCGCAGCCGAAGTGAAGGATTTCGACCCGACCCGGTATATGGACAAGCCGACCGCGCGGCGGATGGATCGATTCCTCCACTTTGCCGTCGCGGCTACCCAGGAGGCGCTCGCGGATGCGCAATTCAAGATGGAAGAATGGGGTCCGCAGCGCGTTGGGGTCGTAGTGGGTTCGGGCATCGGCGGCGTTCATGCGCTGTTGGAGAACCAGATGGTTATTGTGGAGCGCGGACCGCGCCGCGTCAGTCCCTTTGCGGTGCCCGCGCTGATGCTGAACAGTGCTTCTGCACATATCAGCATCATGATCGGCGCGCGCGGGCCGAACCTGGCCATCTCGACCGCCTGCGCAACGGGCACGCATTCGCTGGGGGAAGCCGCGGAGATGATCCGCCGGGGCCATGCGGACCTGATGATCGCAGGCGGGTCTGAGGCAGCGGTCGTAGCAATGGCTGTGGCGGGGTTCGAGAACATGCAGGCGCTCAGCGGCCGCAACGATGAGCCGGAACGCGCCAGCCGGCCGTTCGACAAGGACCGGGATGGTTTTGTGGTCGGTGAAGGGGCCGGGATCGTCGTGCTGGAGCGGTTGGATCGCGCGCGGTCTCGGGGGGTGCACATCTACGGCGAGCTTATCGGATACGGCATCACCGCGGATGCTTATCACATCACTGCACCGGCGGAGGATGGGGTCGGTGCTGCGGAGTGCATACAGATGGCGCTCGGAGATGCCGGCATCCACCCGTCAGAAGTCGATTACATCAACGCGCACGGCACCAGCACCCCCCTGAATGATGCCGGCGAGACGCGCGCGATCAAGGCCGTGTTTGGCGATGACGCATACCGGGTGGCGATCAGCTCGACCAAGAGCATGACCGGGCACCTGATGGGCGCCGCGGGCGCCATCGAGGCAGTTTTTTGTCTGCTGGCCATGCGCGATGGCATCCTGCCTCCAACCATCAACTACGAAACACCGGATCCCGTGTGCGACCTCGACTATGTGCCCAATCGTGCCAGGCGCAAGACCGTCGATGTGGCGATGTCGAACTCGTTCGGTTTCGGCGGGCATAACGGCACGGTCGTCTTCAGGCGGGTCGCATGACGGGCGCGAACGGGTCCGGCGCAAGCCATCCGGCGCGGTACGCTCAGATCACGGGGTGGGCCAGCTGTGTCCCTGAGAAGGTGCTGACCAACGAGGCTTTGGCGCGTGCCGTCGATACAACGGACGAATGGATCGTCTCCCACACGGGTATCAGGGAACGCCACGTGGTGGCAGGCGAACGTGAGACAACTGCGGTCCTGGCCACGCGCGCGGGACGCGACGCGCTCCTGAAGGCCGGACTGCCACCCTCGCAGCTGGATCTGATCATCGTCGCAACCGCCACGCCGGAGTATGTGTTCCCCTCCACGGCGAGCCTGGTCCAGGATGCGCTCGGTGCAGCATCGGCCGGCGCCTTTGACCTGAGCGCCGGCTGCTCGGGCTTCATCTACGCCCTGACGATGGGGGCTGCTGCGGTTCGCAGCGGCACGGCAGAGCACGTGCTTCTCATCGGTGCGGAGACGCTGTCCCGGATCACCGACTGGACCGACCGCAACACATGCGTGCTCTTCGGCGATGGCGCAGGCGCAGTCGTTGTCAGCGCGTGCGATGCGCGCTGCGGCGTGCTGGCAACTGAGCTGGGCAGCGACGGCTCGGGCGGTGAGCTGCTGATCCTCCCCGCAGGGGGCAGCCGCCAGCCGGCAAGCCTCGAAACCGTGAGCAACGGCGGGCATTTCATCAAGATGAACGGCCGGGAGGTGTACCGGTTCGCCACCACGGTCATGCCCAAGGCAGCGCAAAACGTGACGCGCAAGGCGGGATGGGAGCTTGAGGATGTCTCGCTGTTCATTCCGCACCAGGCCAACACGCGCATCATTGAATCCGCCGCCAAGCGGCTCAGCCTGCCCATGGACAAGTTCTTCGTCAATCTCGACAAGTATGGCAATACTTCGGCGGCATCCATCCCCATTGCCTTGGCCGAAGCGGTTGCGGCGGACAGGCTGCACGAGGGCGACAAGGTCGTCCTCGTCGGCTTCGGAGCTGGCTTGACCTGGGCTGCGGCCGCAGTAGAGTGGGGTGCGCCGCCTCCGCCGACCACGAAGACCTGGTTCGGCAGGCTGCTGGCACGGCTTGGTTTCGTGTTTGCAGGGCTTCGTTCCTGGATGATTCGGAGCGAGCGTCATGCCTACAATTGGGTGATGGGCCCGGTGGGGAAAGATAACTGGCGCGGACGGCTGCGCAAGCGCATCGATGCGTGGCGCCACAACCTGCGGCAATAAGGGGAGTTTACTCCGCGCGACCCACTGCAGGATTGGTCAGGATGCCGAGCACGTGAGGATGCCATGCCTTAGGCGCAGGGCCGATGACAAAGCCGAGCTGCTCGAGCAGCCTGACCGACCGCCGGTTGTCGGGGTGCGTGATCGTGACCAGGCGCAACAGGCGAATATCTTCGAACGCGAAGCGAACAAGGCTGCGGCAGGCTTCCCGTGCATATCCCTGCGACCAATAGGGCCGGCCGAATTTGTAGTAAAGCTCCACCTCGGGCGTTGCGAAGGGTGACCAGCGGAGAACGAACATCTGCAGCCCGGCCTGCCCGATGAACTCGCCCGATTCCTTCAGGATGACGGCCAGCGTGCCCTCTCCGTCCTCCTGGTTGTCGGCCATCAGCCGGCGAATGATGGCCGCGCGTTGTTCGGGCGTGCGTGCGAACCCGGGATCGTACCGGTATACCGCAGGGTCGCTTTCGAAAAGACGCACTGCGGGCCCGATGTCTTCTTCGGTATAGGGACGCAGGATCAGGCGTTCCGTTTCCAGCGTGTGTGGCATCTCATCACCTTTGCATCACTCTCGCATCTCCAGGGCCAGGTTCGGCTCGACGTCGAAGTCCAGCGCGGAGGGCCCACCGGTCGACAGACGATAGTGTGCGGCAGCGCCGATCATCGACGCGTTATCTGTGCAGAGGAAGAACGGCGGGATCGACGCGGGCACCGGCAGGCGCGCGGCCACCGACTCGCGCAGGGCTTTGTTCGCGGCCACGCCGCCGCATACGCAGATGCGTTTCACGTTTAGTAACTGCGCTGCATGCGCCGTCTTGCTGATGAGCACATCGACGACGGCTGCCTGGAAGCTGGCCGCCAGATCGGCGACGGGCAAAGGCCCTTCGCCCAGCTCGCGCACCTGGCGGAGGACCGCAGTCTTGAGCCCGCTGAAACTGAAATTGTAGCGGTGCTCGGGCTGGATCGCGTAGTTGGTCAGTCCGCGCGGGAAGGCGAACGCCAAGGGATTGCCGCCCTCGGCCGCGGCCTGGATGGCCGGCCCGCCCGGGTAGTCGAGCCCGATGAGCCGTGCAACCTTGTCGAACGCCTCGCCGGCCGCGTCGTCGAGCGTCGCGCCGAGCCGCCGGTATTCCCCATGCCCGGCCATCACGATCAGCTCCGTGTGGCCGCCCGAGACGATGAGAACAAGCAGCGGAAAGGCCTCGCCGGCCGCGTCCAGTTCCGGAGGGCTGGGGCGAGTGATGGCTGATGGAACGATCTTGTCGCCCTCATCCAGCCAGTTCGAATAGAGATGACCTTCGAGGTGGTTGACCGCAACGATCGGCAGCCCGCGGCCCCAGGCAATGGCCTTGGCGGTATTGGCTCCGACCAGTAGCGAGCCGGCAAGGCCAGGTCCGCGCGTGACGGCCAGAGCGTCGAGGTCATCCCACGACGACCCGGCCTCATGTATGGCAGCCTGTATGACGGGCACGATGTCGAACACATGCTGGCGGGAGGCGATCTCAGGGAAGACGCCGCCGTAAGCACGGTGAATGTCGATCTGTGACGCGACAACGTTGGAATGGATGATGTGACCATCTTCGATGATGGCGGCCGCGGTCTCGTCGCAAGAAGTTTCGATGGCCAAAATCAGACTCATGATATACTCGTGCTCATTATCGTAAGGAGACGTCCATGACCAAAACGCTGGCTGAATTCCAGGCCGAACGCTTGCAAGCCAATGAACGCATCCTGTCGGGCGATGACCGGGTCATCAAACGCTTCTTCCGCCTCGACGGCGAGGCGTATGAAGATGGCGCGTTGCCGGCAAAGACCAAGGAATTGCTTGGCCTCGTTGCATCGCTGGTGTTGCGCTGTGACGATTGTATCACGTACCACGTGATCCAGTGTGTTGAGGCAGGGGTGTCGGTTGACGAGTTTGAGGAGGCGTTTGCGGTCGCGCTGATCGTCGGCGGTTCGATTGTCATACCCCACCTGCGCCGTGCATACGCCCGGATGGATGAGGTGATGGCGACCGGCTAGCTCAACGCATCCGAAACGGGCCGGCAGGGGCCGGCTCGTCGGTGAAGTGCATCTCCACTTCCTCGACATCGGCCCAGCGCGGTCCGCGGTGGCACCAACGGATCATGTGGTCGACCGCTTCTTCCGGCCCCTCGAACAGGGCCTCGACCGTACCGTCCCACTGGTTGCACACCCATCCGCGGACCCCAACCGCGCTGGCTTCCCGCTGGCAGCTCGCGCGGAATCCGACCCCCTGAACATCTCCTCGCACGATCACGCGTATGCGTTTGTCTGTCATGAGAATCAATCTGCGGTCAATGACGCGACCACCTCGGTCATGTCATCGCTTCGATAGGCATGTGCCAGGTAGGGGGTGCTGTGTGCGAACCCGATCTGGCCGCTGGGCGAGATGCAGATAACGCCGCCCAGGCCCCCGATGCGGTGTTCGAAGTAGGCGATGGCTACGTGTGCGGCATCGCGTGCACTGCCCAGAAGCGCGATGTGATCTGCGGTGGTTTTTGCGAGCACGGTCTTCATGATCTGCTCGCCCCAACCGGTGCACGCGGCCGCGCCGAGAGCGTTGTCCGCGTAGAGGCCGCAGCCGATGATCGGCGTATCGCCTACCCGGCCGGGGTGCTTGTAGAAAGTGCCGCCGGTCGAGTTGCCCACGGCGAGATTTCCGTCCGCGTCCAGCGCCACCGCGCCGACTGTGTCGGCCGGCTCACTGTGGAAGAGCGCGGCGGGCGGCTGGGGCTCTGCCTCGGCGCGCCTGCGATTCCAAAGCTCACGCTCGCGAGGCACAATGAGTGATTCGGGGTCGCACAGGGGCACGCCGGCCGCTTGAGCGAAACGCTCGGCGCCCTCGCCCACGAGGAACACATGCGGGCTTTCCTGCAGCACATGGCGCGCCAGGCTGATGGGGTTGGCCACACGCTTAACGGAGGCTACCGCGCCCGCCATGAGCGTCTTCCCGTCCATCATGCCGGCGTCCAGCTCGACCACGCCGTCTGCGTTCAGGTGCGAACCGCGGCCTGCGTCGAACACCGGGAGATCCTCCATGATGCGCACCGCGGCCTCAACTGCATCCGTTGCCGTCCCCCCGCGCATCAGCAGCTCCCAGCCCGCCTCCGCAGCGGCGCGGCAGCCCGAGAGATGGTCCGCGTGTAGCTCCGTGGGGATATCCCAGGCCCCACCATGAACGATGATTGCAGCAGCCATCGGTGCTCCTGATCAGCAGGTGATGTGGAAGAGGCCGATGATCAGGCCTTCTGCCTTATTCCATTTTTCGATGGCTTCGGGGGTCGGATAGAGCTCGGCGGGGCACTTCTTCTTTTCGAGGAATGCGGCGGCTTCGGGCGACAGATGCACCTGGCCTTCAAACCCTGTGCCGATGATGATTCGTTCCGCGCGCTTGCGGTGCAGCTCGACGATCTCCGCCAGGCTGAGGACATGAGACGTGCCATAGACAGCCTTGGAGAGTTGCTTGTTGCGCCGCCGCACTTTGCCGCTCAACCGGATAATGATGTCATACTCGTAGCGAGCGCCATCAACGGTAATGCTCCCGAACCATGCATCTTCGATCTTGGGCCTCATAGAGTGCCTCCGCCTGCCACACTGCCGATTTAAAAAGATTGTAACACAATTTGAGAACCGCAATCAAACGGTGGGCAGCCGCGATATCAACATTCGCGACAATTCGATTGGCCATCCGTCATTGCGCTTACTGCGCGCAGTGCTATAATTGGATCATAGTTCACGTGGACCTCAAAGGGAGGATGTCATGTCCAATGTGCGTATCGTCGCTGACAGTGGATGCGATCTGCCGCCTGCCCTGGTGGATCAGTATGCCATCACAATCGTGCCCGTCTTTGTTCGGTTCGGACAGGAGATGGTCTCGAGCGACGACCTGACCAACGATGATTTTTGGAAGCGGTCTGAGCTATTGCCTGAAGGTCCCGGCACCTCTTCACCGCCCCCGGGGACTTTCTACAAGGCGTTCCAGAAGCTGGTCGATGCAGGCCACGAGGTCGTTTGCCTGACGCTGCCCGGCAAACACAGCGGCACCTATAATGCCGCGTGGCTGGCTGCACAGGACTTCGGGGAGAAGGTGCGCGTGATCGATACCGGGTCGTTTTCCCTGGGCATGGGGTTGCAGGTGGTGGTCGCAGCCAGGGAGGCCATCGCGGGCAAGAGCGCGGACCTGATCCAGCGCACGATCGAAAACCTGCGCGAGCGCACCTCTATCATTTTCGTGTTGGACACGCTGGAGTGGGTGCGCCGCGGGGGCCGGCTGGACCGGATCATCCCGCTGGTCGACAAGGTAGCGCGTACGCTCAGGGTCAAGCCCGTGCTGGAGATGTGCAACGGCGAGTTCCGCCTGGTGTCCATTGCTCGCTCGACTCGCAGCGCGCTTCAGCGGCTCGAGGATGAGGTGCGCGAGCGGCTGCCCGTGCAGGACATGGCGGCGGTCTATACGCGCGGCTGCGTGGCTGCCGGCGAGCTGGCAGATCGCATCGCAGGCCTGGCAGGCGTCAGCCGGTCTGAGATCATTCTTGCAGAGGTCGGCCCGGCCTTCGCCGCCCACGCCGGTCCGAATGCGCTCGGCGCAGCCATCGTTCGTCTTGTAAAGAAATAGGAATGCGCGTCGCGATCTTATCGGACATCCACGGCAACTTTCTTGCACTCGAAGCTGTCCTGGCTGATATAAGCAGCGCAGGACCGTTCGATCAGATTGTGGTCGCGGGTGACCTGGCCTGGGCCGGACCACGGCCGGCTGAGGTCGTCGATCGGGTGATCAACCTGGGCGCAACCGTGATCCAGGGCAATACGGACGCGTTCTTCAATGCAAAGCCGGATGAGGCGCCCGATGGCAAGGAGGCGAGCCGGTTCGCCGTTCACCTGGCGTGGATGCGCGAGCAGCTCGGGAGAGAACGAGTGGCTTACTTGCGTAAGCTGCCATTCAGCCATCGTATTGCGCCCTCTGCCGAGCCGGGCCACGACCTGTTGATCGTCCACGCCAACCCGCACGATATGGAGCGTGCAATCCCGCCCCGCGCCTCGGAAGCGGAGCTGGACGAGCTGCTGCTCGAGGGTGGGCAGGCTCCGTCATGGCGGGCCCTCGCATTCGGCCATGTGCACACCCCCTTCACGCGCACCTGGCGCGATCGCCTGTTGGTTAATGTGGCCAGTGCGGGCCTGCCGATGGACGGCGATCATCGTGCCGCGTACGCGATCCTGACCTGGGATGGTGACGCGGGCTCGGGTGGGGCGTGGCGGGCCGAGCACCGGCGCGTGATGTATCGCCAGGCGATCGTCGCGCATGAGATGCGCACCGGTGGGCTGCCGCGCGGCAAGCACTTTGCCGAGCGCCTGATGTCCGCGTCTTATGGCGGCCTCGACTGAGCGCGGGCCATGCTTGAGGCGATACTTCCCCTCCACCCGCGCTTCGTTCACTTCCCCATCGCGCTGTCCCTCGCAGGCGCACTGTTCCTGGCGCTCGGGCTATTGCGCCGGCAGGAGCGCTTCACCGGTTACGGCCAGTGGAGCCTGCTGCTGGGTTGGCTGGGGATCGTGGCAGCGGTGGTGACCGGGCTGATCGACCAGGCCGGCGCACCGCAGGAACCCGCAGTGATCGCGATCATCAATCAGCACATCACCGCAGGCATCGCGCTGCTGATCGCTTCGGGACTCGCACTTTATTGGCCGCTGCGCAACAAGAAGCTGTGGACTACCCCGGCGCGCTGGGGCTACCTGGCCCTGCTGCTCGCGATCGTCCTTCTGGTCCTGGTGGAGGGTTGGCTGGGTGGCAAGCTCGTCTATGATTACGGCGTTGGAGTGAGGTAGATGGCACCTATTTCGTGGCATATCGGTACGGGCGACGATGGCTTCACCGGGGTGCTGGGCCGCGAGCGCGTCCCGAAATACGCGCTGCGCCCGGAGGCGTATGGCACCGTCGACGAGGCCTCCGCCTTCCTGGGCATGGCCCGCGCGCAGGCGCAGTCGGACGAGGTGCGCCGGACGCTGTTGATCGTACAGCGCGACCTGTACCGGATGATGGCCGACCTGGCCACGCAGCCCGAGACCGCGCCGTGCAAGCCGTGGCTGGCTGAGGAGCGACTGGCGTGGTTGGAGGCGACCATCGAGGAATACGACAGCCGGGTGGAGCTGCCCAAGGCGTTCATCGTGCCGGGCGACAGCCAGCCGGGCGCGTGCCTGGAGATCGGCAGGACGGTGGTGCGTCGCGCCGAGCGGCTGGTCGCGCGGCTCAGCCACGAGGGCCAGTTGTGCGGCGATATCACGCTGAAGTATTTGAATCGCCTGTCTTCACTTTTGTTCCTGATGGGAAGGTTCGAGGACAAGCATGCGGGCGTGGAGCACTTCACGCTGGCCGCAGGGGACGACTAACTTTACGCCTGGAGGCGGTTCGAAACCGCCGCCTGGTACGCCAAACCTGCTGCGCAGGTTGCGACTAGTGCATGTTAAAATAGCAGTCGCCGGTCCAGAATCAGCGGCGGCTCTGGAGGGTGGTATGGCATTGTTGGGCGCGCATATGTCTACATCGGGAGGATTGAGCACTGCCTTCGATCGCGGGGTCAAGGTGGGCATCAACACGATGCAGATCTTCACGAAGAACCAGAACCGCTGGCAGCAGAAGCCGACTCCGCCTGAGGAGATCGAGCGCTGGGCCGAAAAGCAGGCGGAGACGGGCATCGCGCCGGTCGTCGCGCACGCAGCGTACCTGCTCAACCTGGCAACGCCCAAGGACGACTTGTGGGAGAAGTCGATCGACGCGCTGGTCGACGAGCTGACCCGCGCGGAGGAGCTCGGGTTGCTGGGGGTGGTGTTTCATCCCGGTGCGCACATGGGGACCGGCGACGAAGCGGGAATCGCACGCATCGTCGCGGGGATCAATCACGCGCACGCGCGCACGCCGGGCTACAAGACGCTGACCCTGGTCGAGGGCACTGCGGGCCAGGGCACCGCGTTGGGCTGGCGGTTCGAGCACCTGCAGGCGATGCTCGCAGGCACGGACGCGCCGGAGCGCCTCGCCTTCTGCCTGGACACATGCCACATGTTTGCCGCCGGTTACGATCTGCGCACCGCGGAGGTGTATGAGGCCACGATGGCCGAGTTCGACCGGTTGTGCGGGATCGACCGGCTCCGGTGCTTCCACTTCAACGACGCCAAGAAGCCGCTCGGCTCGCGCGTCGACCGCCACGACCACATCGGGACGGGCCAGCTGGGGCTGGACGCGTTCCGCTTCATCCTCAACGACCCGCGCCTGGTCGACGTCCCGAAGATCCTCGAGACGGAGAAGAGCGAGGATATGCACGAGGATGTGGAGAATCTGGCTGTGTTGCGGGGGTTGATCGGATAGCTGGCGCGCGGGCGATGGGTTGGAGGAACGGGCTGGGAATACGCCTTTTCAGACCACAATCTCCTCTTCATCGGCCGCGTTCTGGTGCAGCTTTGCTACTTCTCCTATGCGACAGCTGCGTTTTTTCACGGCCTGTCAACGCAGGCCGCCGCGACTGTTTACATCGCCACGGCCACGCATCGCGCGGGCCTGCTGGCTGGTTGACCGTTCTCTCCCGAATTGCCATACCGTGTCAAGCCAAATGATAATGTTACTGAACGATAGGATTGACAGGAGTATCTCTGAATGATATACTTTTGCAGGCTATCTTAGTAAGATACGGTTTGTGCGGGAGGACCTATGTTTCGTAATCGCCAACGCGAGCTGGGCTACCTGGAACGTCGCTATGCGCGACCGGGCGCAGAATTCGCGGTCCTCTACGGCCGCCGGCGCGTCGGCAAGAGCAGCCTGATTTATGAGTGGTGTCGCGAGAAGCCACACCTGTATTTCTTTGCGGCGCGGCTGCCGAGCCAGGCGCTACTGCACGAATTCGGGCAGCAATTGGCAGTTGCGCTGGGCGAACCCGGGCGTACTTTCGCCGATTGGGACAGCGCGCTGCTGGCTCTTGCGGAACTGGGGCGCGTGCGGACCCCTGACG
>Ga0123333_10006123_pt1 | contig 10663 bp, 9 predicted proteins | sample BioC12SIPDNA_3_FD_89957 | JGI IMG/M metagenome (GOLD analysis project Ga0123333, IMG submission 89957) | Anaerobic biogas reactor microbial communites from Washington, USA - Biogas_R2_B C12 SIP DNA | ecosystem: Engineered > Bioreactor > Anaerobic > Unclassified | place: Washington, USA...
ATGAACCTGGAGCTGGAAGGCTACCAGGTATTGGAGGCGCACACCGGCCTGGAAGCCCTCGAGATGATCCGGACTCAGCTACCCGATCTGGTGCTGCTGGACGTGATGATGCCCGAGCTCGACGGTTTCGAAACGCTGCGCATGCTGCGCGAATTCTCGAGCATTCCGGTGATCATGCTGACGGCCAAAGGCGAGGAGGACGACAAGGTCTATGGCCTGGAGCTCGGCGCCGATGACTACGTGACCAAACCGTTCGGCTCACGCGAGCTGTCGAGCCGGGTGCGCGCCGTGCTGCGCCGCGCCGAGATGCCCAGCGCCTCGCCAGAACAGGCCGTGCTGCGGATCGATGACCGGCTGAGCGTCGATTTCAACCGGCGCGAGGTCATCGTGGCCGGCGAGCATATCAAGCTGCGCCCGACCGAATATCGCCTGCTGTACCACCTGATCGAGAATGCCGGCTGGACGGTTCCGCACGAGCAGCTTCTGGCAAAAGTATGGGGCTACGAGTACCGCGACGAGACGCATTACGTGCGCCTGTACGTCAACTACCTGCGCGAAAAGATCGAAGAAGATCCGTCGAATCCCAAATACATCCTGACCGAGCGCGGGGTGGGGTACCGTTTCGTGGATTTCAAACACGGCAAGCTCTAGCGCCGCGCCGACCAGAGCCCTGAAGAATGCGAGCCGGGTCCTGTGCCCGGCTCGTCGCGTTGTCGTCCCTCTTGGCTTGGCTGGCATCACCTGGGCGGTCCGCACTCCGGCAGCGCGTCGAGAGCGGCCTGGGCGGATTCGCGCTGGGCCGGGTGCCAGCCCTCCTCGCGCACCATGCGCTGCAGGTGCGCGCAAACGGCCCGCCGTTCTTCCTCGCTCAGATCGCGCCACTGGCTCCGGACGCGCTTCGGGTCGCGGCTCAAAAGATTGTCCCATAGGCTGTCAAGACCGGTCATGCCGCGCCATCTCCTGGTTCATGCTGACCCATGATCCGTGTATACTCGGCCTCGAATGTCGCTAGCAGGCGTGCCTTGTCCGGCTCCGGTAGGTAGCTGGCGCGGACGGCGTTCAGGCCCACCTGCCGCAGTTGATCCAAGTTCACGTCGCAGTCCTGAACAGCATGCAGGTACTCGTCGTTGAGCGTCGTGCAGAACAGCGCCGGATCGTCTGAGTTGACTGTCACGCAGACCCCCGCCTCTAGCAGCCGCCGCAGCGGATGCGCCTGGTAAGAGGGGTATACGCCCAGGCATATGTTGCTCGTCGGGTTGACCTCCAGCGGAATCTGGTGCTCGGCCAGATACGCGACCAGGGCGGGGTCTTCGATGCTGCGCACGCCGTGGCCCAGACGCTCAGCCTTGAGCGCGCGGATGGCGCCCCAGACGCTCTCCGGCCCGACGGTCTCCCCAGCATGCGGGTTGCTGTGCAGGCCGTGCCTCTTGGCGCGCTGGAATGCATCCGCGAACAGCTCCGGCGGGAAGCCCACCTCAGGCCCGCCGAGGCCCAGCGCGACGATACCGCCCGCTTGCGCCTCCGGTGAGGTGAGCCAGTCGACGACCGTGTCGGCCGTGTCTGGGAAGCAGCGCACGATGTCTGGAATCCAGCGCATCTCCACGCCGTGCTCGCGGCGGGCGCGCTCGCGACCCGCGTTGATTCCGGCCAACAGCTCTTGCCAGGTGAGTTTGCCGCCCGCGCCGGCATGCGTACCCGGCGACCAGGTGACTTCAGCATACCGGATATTCTGGCGCGCCATGGTCTGGCCGTACTCGGCGGTGATGCGGGCGAAGTCGTCCGAGGTTTGCAGGCACCGGCAGATCGCCGAGAAGATTTCGAGGAAGTGATCGAAATCGCGGAAGGTGTACCACGCCTCCAGCGCTTCGACATCGGCGGCGGGCAGAGGCACGCCGTTTTTCTCCGCCAGATCCAGCAGGGTGGCGGGCTGGACCGTACCTTCCAGATGAACATGCAGCTCCACTTTGGGCAGCGCAGCCACGAGTTCGGCCAGAGTCATCGGCTATCCTCCGCGCCGCCGCTGGCGGGAGCGCCGTCCGGCACATGGTTTTCGCGGTAGGCGATTGCGGCCTGGATCAACTGCTTGAACAGCGGGTGCGGGCGGTTGGGCCGGCTCGTGAATTCGGGATGGAACTGGCTGCCCAACATGAACGGGTGACCCTCGATTTCCAGGATTTCAACCAACCGGCCATCGGGGCTCAGCCCGCTGAAGCACGCACCAGCGCCCTCGAACGCTTCCCGGAAGCGATTGTTGAATTCGAAACGGTGGCGATGCCGCTCGTTCACCAGCGCGGTCTGGTAGGCTTCGGCGGCGCGGGTGCCCGGCTTGAGGGCGCAGGGGTAGATGCCCAGGCGCATGGTGCCACCCAGATTCGCCACGCTGTGCTGATCTGGCATCAGGTCGATCACGGGATGCTCGCACGAGGCATCGAACTCGGTGCTGTTGGCATCCTCCAGGCCGAGGACGTTGCGCGCGAACTCGATCGACATGACCTGCATCCCCAGGCACAGGCCCAGGTAGGGGATCTGGTGGGTCCGGGCGATCTCGGCGGCAACGATCTTGCCCTCGATCCCACGATAGCCGAACCCGCCCGGCACGACCATGCCATCGACCTGTTCGAGTACATCCAAGTTCCGGCTCTTCTCCAGGTCGCCGGAATAGACCCATTCAATCTGCAGCTTGCGGTTGTGGACTGCAGCGGCGTGCATCAGCGCTTCTTTGACGCTCATGTACGCGTCGCGCAGCTCCACATATTTGCCCACGATCGCGATGCGCACGGGATCGCTCGCGCCGCGCATCCGCGCGACCATGTCGCGCCAGTCGTCCAGGTTGGGGGCGGCGGCGTCCAGGCCGAGCTGCTCGACGATGTACTCGCCCAGCCCGGCGTCTTCCAGCACCAGCGGGACGTCATAGATGTTGTCGGTCGTTTTCAGCGGGATGACCGCGCGCGACTCCACGTCGCAGAATAGCGCGATCTTGTCGATGAGGTCGCCGCTCACCGGGTAGTCGGTGCGGGCGATGATCACTTGCGGCTGGATACCGATGCTTCGCAGTTCGCGGACGCTGTGCTGGGTGGGCTTGGTCTTCAGCTCGTTCGTGGCGCCGATGTGGGGTAGGAACGTCACATGGACGTACAATGTCTGGTCGCGCCCGACGTCGGTGCGCAGCTGGCGCACGGCTTCGAAAAACGGCTGGCCCTCGATATCGCCCACCGTGCCGCCGACCTCGACAATGACCACCTGGGGGTTGGCCTCCTGGCCAACCAGGCCGATGCGGCGCTTGATCTCGTTGGTGATGTGGGGGATCACCTGGATGGTCCCACCCAGGTAATCGCCGCGCCGTTCCTTGCTGATCACCTCGGCGTAAATCTGGCCGGTCGTGACGTTGCAGGTGCGGTCCAGATTCTCGTCGATGAACCGCTCGTAATGGCCGAGATCGAGATCGGTTTCGGCGCCGTCGGCGGTGACGAACACCTCGCCGTGTTGGTAAGGGCTCATCGTGCCGGGATCGACGTTGAGGTACGGGTCGAGCTTCTGGATCGAGACGGTGATGCCGCGCGCCTTCAAGATGCGCCCAATGGCGGCAGCCGTCACGCCTTTGCCGACCGAACTCACCACTCCGCCGGTGCAGAAGATGTATTTGGGCATGGTTGTCTGTTCCTGATCGCCTTTCTTCGCGGAATGAGCGGAATAAAGAGTGACGGCGAGGCTAAGGCCGCTGAGAGTGCCTCATTCCTCGCCGTCCCGAGTGCGTATTGGACAACGGATTATGTGCGCGAGATTACACCAGTTTTTCAAGGTCTTCCGCTGCACGCTTCATATCCAGGAACACGAGCCCCAGTTTGGCACTTTCGCGGACCAGGGCGGTCAGCACCGCTTCTTCGCCAACCGACATCAGGATCACGTAGCCGCTACTGCCCCGGATGTACACCTGATTCAGCGTGCCGCGCCCGAGCTCGTTGGCGATGCGCTCGCCCAGCGACAACATAGCGGCCGACATAGCCGATACGCGATCCTCTTCGACGTCGGCGGGCAGGGAGGAGGCCATGATGAGCCCGTCCACGCTGACCATTGCGGACGCTTCGATATCCGGTGTGCCGGACTGCAGATCGCGCAGGCGATCAACCATCAATTCTGTCCGCGATTTCGCCATAAATCGTGCTCCTTCCCCGTATCGGGATCTGGCAAAGTGCACCATAATGGGATCTGGTGCGCCAGGTGGGACAGCCAGATGGGTACGGCACCGAACATGACGGCATGATAGCATATGCCCCGGGCTTCGTCAACCTGGCCGGGCGCGGTTTTCGGGAGACTCATAACATGGCGTGGAACATCGCTATCCCGCATTTTGGTGATCTCAGGATCGAACATGTGCTGTTCGATTTGAACGGGACGCTGGCCTGCGAAGGGATGATCGCGCCCTCGACGAGGCAGCGGCTGACAGCCCTGGGGAAGCGGGCGGACCTGGTTGTGATGTCGGCGGACACACACGGCACCCTGGCCACCGAATGCGCCGGTCTGCCGCTGCGGATTCACCGGGTGGAAGAGGGGCCGGGAAGCCCGCAGAAGCTGGCGCTGCTCGAAACCCTCGGCGCCGCCCGGACAGTCGCGGTGGGCAACGGGCGGAACGACGTGGAGATGCTGCGGGCAGCGGCGCTGGGGATCGCCATCCTGGGGCCGGAAGGGGCCGCCCGCGACGCGCTGCTGGCCGCCGCTGTCTGGTTCGTGGCGATCGACGACGCGTTGGATTCGCTTCTGAACCCGCTACGTCTGGTGGCCACGCTGCGCGGATAAGTCTCGCGCCAGCCGGGCTGCCGCGAGTAGGACTAGCGAACGAGTTGTTGCGCGCTGCAAATCGGTTACAATAGAGCAAGAGTTGTCGTAAACACGATGTCGCTTTTGTGGTGCAATCATTGAATTGAAAAGCAGGTGGTCGAACCATGCCGCTGGTCCCCCGGATTATAGTCGTCGATGCCACGCGTGACGTTGTACCCATCCTGCGCGGCGCCCTGGCGCTGCTCAGCCGCCGGTCCATCCTGATCGAAGTGCCCACCGCGGACGATGCGATCGATGAGATCCAGCGCGCTCCCACCGATCTGGTCGTGGCCGCCTACGCGCTGCCGGGCAAGATCAATGGTATCGAGCTGGCGACGCGCATCAATCGCGAAGCCCTGGGTACCCCCGTGATCGTGCTGGCGGAGGCGGACAGCCAGCCCCACGATGATCCGGCCGTGATCGATGCGCACTGCCAGGTCTTCGTGCGGCCGGTTGCGGGAGCGTTTTTGCGGGGCCTGCTGGCTGCGTTGGATGGCCAGACCGCCGTGCCAGCCGAGCCGGAAGTGTCCGACACCGCGGCGCTGGAGCATGGATCGCTGCCGCCGATCAACCTGACCGATGTGCGCGGCATTCTGATCGACCTGATGCGCGACGCGGGCGCCATGGGCGTGATCCTGGCGAACCGGCGCGGGCGCGTGCTGGCCCATGAAGGCGCCACCGGCTACGTCGACCGGGAGAAGCTTGCCGCGATTGTGGGGCCGTCGCTGGCCCAGGCGGTCGAAGCCAGCCCGTTGTTGGGCGGCCACGCGTGGTCCATGCAGTACTACAATGGCGAGCGGATGGATGTTTACGCGCTGGCACTGGGCTTTCACTACGTGATGTGCCTGATCTTCGAGAGCACCAACCGGCGCGCGCTGGCGTCGGTTATGCTCTATGGCCGGCGCGCCGCCGACCAGTTGATCGAGATCATCGGCGAGGATGCCTACCGCGTGCGCACCGCTGAAGGGGCGGAAGACCGCGCCGCGCCCGAGGCCACGGGGCCGGTGGACGCCGCGCGCGGCGATAAGCGTTCCAGGGATGCGGCGGAAGTCGAGGCTCTGCTCGGCCAGATGGAAGGTGAGGCTGGCGCTGAGGCGATCCCCGATTTTGACGCCGATCGGCTGTTCGGCCAGTCGGTCGATGAGGCTCTGGCCGATGACCTGTTCGATCCGGAAACACTCGAGGACTTGGTTTCGTCGCTGGGGGAAGACGGCGATGACCGGCTGAATTACGATGATGCCGTCAATATGGGCATCCTGGAAGACTGACCCCGTCTCGAGTACGTCCACGTGATATTTGACCTACCGGATACGGTGGAATGCGCACTTGCCAACGCGGAGTGAGCATATTAGAGTAGTGATGTTTGTCTGCGCCAAATGCCACCTCTGCCAGCCCACCGGACCGGTGCCGCGTGATCGCAAGGCGGCATTCCAGCCCTGGTGGGCTGGCGCGTCTGCACGAATAGCCTCTTATTGAAATGAGCGGAGAAAAGGTTATGTCGACTAAGGTTGTACCCAGCGATCTCGAGATCGCGCAAGCGGCAGATGTTCGCCCGATCCTGGAGATCGCGGACAGGCTCGGCCTCACAATTGATGACCTGGACCTGTACGGCAAATACAAAGCCAAGGTGCATCTGTCCGTGCTCGAGAAGTTCAAAGACCGGCCCCAAGGCAAGTACATTGACGTGACGGCGATCACGCCTACCCCGCTCGGCGAGGGGAAGACGACGACCAGCGTCGGCCTGACGCAAGCCCTGGGCCGGCTGGGGCACAACGCTGTCATCTGCATCCGGCAGCCGAGCATGGGGCCGACCTTCGGCATCAAAGGCGGCGCGGCTGGCGGCGGGTACAGCCAGGTCGTGCCCATGGAAGACTTCAACCTCCACCTGACGGGCGACATTCACGCGATCAGCGTGGCCCACAACCTGGTGGCGGCGGCTATCGATACGCGTATGTACCACGAAAGCCGCCAGTCGGATGAAGGGCTGGCAAAGCGCGGTGTGACGCGGCTCGATATCGATCCCGATGCGGTGACGTGGAACCGGGTGGTGGACGTGTGCGACCGCACTTTGCGCAGCATCAAGGTTGGCTTCAACGACGACAAACTGCAGGATGGCTCACCCAGTCCGGTATTCCCACGCAGCACCGGGTACGATATCACGGTTGCCAGCGAGTTGATGGCGATTCTCGCGCTGGCGACCAGCCTTAAAGATCTCCGCCAACGTGTGGGCCGGGCGGTGATCGGTTTGAACAAGGCCGGCAAGCCGGTGTCGCTGGAGGACCTGGGCGTGGCTGGGGCGGTAACCGTGCTGCTCAAGGACGCGATCATGCCGAACTTGATGCAGACGCTCGAAGGCCAGCCCGCCTTCGTCCACGCCGGGCCGTTCGCGAACATCGCGCACGGCAACAGCAGCATTCTGGCCGACCAGATCGCGCTGAAGCTGGGCGACTATGTCGTGACCGAGAGCGGGTTCGGTGCCGATATCGGCATGGAGAAATTCTTCAACATCAAGTGTCGCTATTCCGGGCTGGTGCCCGATGCCGTCGTGCTGGTAGCGACCATCCGCGCCCTGAAGATGCACGGCGGTGGTCCGAAAGTGACGCCTGGCGCGCCCCTGGACAAAGCCTACACCAGCGAGAATCTCGAACTGCTTGGGGCGGGCGCAGAAAACCTGGCGCACCACATCCGGATCGCGCGCAAGTTCGGTGTCCCGGTGGTCGTGGCTATCAACCGCTTCTCGTCGGACACCGAGGCCGAGGTCCAACTGGTCCAGCGCATCGCGGACGAGGCCGGGGCTGAAGCGGCGGTGATGACGGATCACTGGGCGCGCGGTGGCGAAGGCGCGATCGAGCTGGCCGAAGCCGTGATCGCCGCCTGCGAAAAGCCCAGCGAATTCAAGTTCCTCTACCCGCTGGAACTGCCGCTCAAGCAGAAGATCGAGATCATCGCCAGGGAAGTGTACGGAGCCGATGGGGTTGCCTTCGAGCCGCTGGCTGAGGAACAGATCGCGCGGTACGAAGACGCCGGTTTTGGCAACCTCCCGATCTGCATGGCGAAGACTCACCTGAGCCTGAGCCACGATCCCACCTGGAAGGGCGTGCCCAAGAACTACACCGTGCCCGTGCGCGAGGTCCGCGCGAGCGTGGGCGCGGGGTTCGTCTACCCGCTGCTGGGCGCGATGAGCACGATGCCCGGCCTGCCCACCTCTCCCGCCTTCATGAGCATCGACATCGACGAAGACGGGCACATCGTGGGGTTGTCCTGACCGATTGTTCTGAACGTTCCGCTCCGTGGTATAGTACGTACACCGGGATCGCCCCGGTGTACGTTGTTTTTGTCCTGGTGAGGGCGAAGGATTGGTGTGATGTCTCAGGGTGATGATCTGGTCCAACAGGCGATCGCGGCCTACAAGGGCGGTCAAAAGGATCACAGCCGGAGTCTGCTGCTGCAGGCCATCGAGATCGACGAACGTCACGAGCACGCCTGGCTGTGGCTGAGCGCCGTGGTGGATGATCTGGACGAGCAGCAGATTTGCCTGGAAAACGTGCTGGCGCTGAATCCCGCGAACGAACGGGCTCGCAAGGGCCTGGAGATCGTCAACCGCAAGATCGCCGAAAAGCAAGCCAAAGCGTCAGAAGAGGACGAGCTGGCGCTACCCGATTCGGCGCCGTCCTTCGCGCCGGTGAACGAGCCGGCGCTGCCAACGCCGGCTGGGACCAGTCTGCCCGGAACTCCGGACGACCTGCCGGACTGGGCACGGCCGGCCGGGCCGGGCGAAGGATCGAACGCGGTATCGGAGCTCGACTTCGAGGACTGGCTGGCCGCGGCGGCACAAGCAGAAGACGCTTCGCCGTTTTCCGCGGACAGACCGGCGACGAGCGTGGACTGGGGGCGGCCGGGCGGTCCGGCGGTCCATGGGAGCGGGCGGAAGGTTGAGCTGCCGTCCCCGCAAGAATTCGATGAGTGGGTCCAGGGGCTGAACCTGAGCGAGAGTCCGAAGGCTGCCCCGCCCGACTTCGCGCCAGATGCCGAGGGCAAGCTGGAACTCTTCACGGACGCTGAACCATCACCGCCGGTCGAGGGAGTGCCCCTGTTTGGCGCGGAAACTCCGGCAGAGGGCACGCCCACCCCCGATTTCGATTCGCTCCCGAGCTTCGACGAAGACGATTGGCTCACAGAAGACGACAGCGCGCGCATCGGAAACGTGTTCACACTGGATGATGACGACGAACAGAGCGAGGGCGGCTCGTTCAATTTCGACTTCGATGCAGAAGAACCCACCGCGCCGGCTGTTGAAACCCCGAGCAAAGCTGACGAGGACGACGATGACTGGTTGAGTGAGCGCCTGGGGACAGGCATCAGCGTGGCCCCCGCGTTCTCGACGCCGGACCTGGCAGCGGCGGGAGCGGAGGGCCAGGACTACTTCTCGTATATCCCCGATGGGATCGAGGCGCGATCCGGCATCAGCGTGCGAGGGCTGCTGCTGTTGGCTGCGATCGTGGTACTGCTGGTCTTGAACGTGCTCTCGTTTGGCCTGTTGATTCTCTGACGGAACTCCACTATGGCCGAATTCTTCAACGTGCTCCCGCCGGCTGAGGCGCGCGCGGTATGGCTGGCGCAGGTGGCTCATCGGGCGGGAGTGGAGCTGATCGCACCGCTGGAGGCGTTGGGGCGCGTGACCGCGCAGCCCCTCCTCAGCCCGGAAGCGCTCCCGGCCTTTGCGCGCTCCACGGTGGATGGCTACGCCGTCCGCGCTGCGGACACGTTCGGCGCCAGCGATTCGCTGCCGGCCTATCTCACGGTGGCGGGCGAGGTGCCGATGGGGCAGGCGGCGAGCGTGGCAGTCGCCAAGGGGCAGGCCGTTTTGATCCACACCGGCGGGATGATCCCACCGGGAGCGGACGCCGTGGTGATGGTCGAGCACACGCAGCTTTTCGGTGACGGCGAGATCGAGGTGTTGCGCCCGGTTGCCCCCGGCGAAAACGTGCTGCAGGTGGGTGAGGATGTCGTGATGGGGGCCGAGGTGCTGCCCGCCGGCCACCGCATCCAGCCGCAAGACATCGGCGCGCTGCTGGCGCTCGGGCTGGCGAGCGAGATCGCCGTGGTGCGCAGGCCGCGCGTGTGCCTGTTCTCGTCGGGAGACGAGTTGGTGCCGCCGTCCACCCGTGACCTGAAGCCCGGCCAGATCCGCGACATCAACAGCGGGACCATCGCCAGTTTGTGCCTCCAGGCGTGCGCCGCGCCGGAAATCAGGGGGATTCTGCCGGACGAAGCCGAGGCGTTTTACCAGGCACTGGCGGCGGCGCTGCCGGATGCCGATCTGCTGGTGGTGACGGCGGGCAGCAGCGTGAGCGTGCGCGACATGACCGCCCGGACGATCAACCGGCTGGGCGCGCCCGGCGTGCTGGTGCACGGCGTGGCGGCGCGCCCCGGCAAGCCGACCATCCTGGCGGCGGTGGATGGCAAGCCAGTGATCGGGCTGCCCGGCAACCCGGTGTCGGCGCTGGTCATGTTCTCGCTGTTTGGCGTCCCGGCGATTGCCCACCTGTTGGGAGCGGATGCGCCGCTCCAGGTGCGGACGCCCGCGCGTGTGACGGTCAACGTGCCATCGAGCGCCGGGCGCGAGGATTACGTGCCGGTGCGGCTGGTCCAGCGCGATGGGGAGCAGTGGGCGGAGCCGGTCTTCGGCAAGAGCAACCTGATCTTCACGCTGGTCGGCGCGCACGGTTTGCTCAAGGTGCCGTTGAACGCGGCCGGCCTGCGCGAAGGCGCGTGGGGAGAGGTGGTGTTGTTTGGATGACCGCGATGGATGAGCGAAACATCTACCTGGAAGATATCCCGCTGGATG
>Ga0123333_10006127_pt1 | contig 10662 bp, 13 predicted proteins | sample BioC12SIPDNA_3_FD_89957 | JGI IMG/M metagenome (GOLD analysis project Ga0123333, IMG submission 89957) | Anaerobic biogas reactor microbial communites from Washington, USA - Biogas_R2_B C12 SIP DNA | ecosystem: Engineered > Bioreactor > Anaerobic > Unclassified | place: Washington, USA...
AGTACATCCCTCGCGGACCTTGATCCAGTGATCAGCCTTCGCGAGGGAATTTTTTCGCGCCCATCAGGCAACTTGCGCAGATTCTGCCGGTTATCCCGCCCTGATCTCGCCCACGCTCACTGGATCGTCGGGGGAAGACCCGCGACGAGCAGAGGCACTGCTCCACAACAGCCATTTGCGACCTCCTCAGTCTCGGGCTGGCACCTGTCGAACAATCCGATGCGTTTCTCGTCGACGAGAACTCCGAACCTGCGCCGGTGAGGATCGGCCAGGCGCGCGTATGCGGCACAGGCGAGCAGGGTACCGTCTGGCTGCACGGTCAAATATGGAGACCGGGATGCCACACATCGCTGAACCGCCTGTCCGCCGTATACGCGAGGGACTTGGATCTCACACTGTAGGCTTCGGCTGAGATCCCCGGCCTCGCGGACGAGCCGAATCCACCGTTCAGGAGTTATGTAACCGTACCGCTCTATGTCTTTGTCCCCAGGCACCGAAAAGTGCAGCCGTATGCGTCGGACACCCATTCCCGCCACCATCTTGCAGATGCTCTTGATGTCGTCGATGTTGTCCGGATAGACCGTCGTGTTGACGGTCACACCGCAACCCGATCGCTCGGATTCTTGAACCGCAAGGGCGAGACTAGCCAAGAGCGTGTGAAATGTACTCCGGCCGTTCTGAGAGGGGCGGAGTCGATCGTGCGACAGCCTTGAGGACCCGTCTACACTGAATGTGATGTTGGTTAGGCCGGAATGTAAGATCGACCGAAGTCGCGGACGCGGCAGGATGCCGTTCGTCGTGACGGAGGTCTTCTCGTAGCCGCGCCGGCGAGCACGCTGTATGATTGTCGGAAGGTCAGGATGTAGGGTCGGCTCACCACCAAGAAGACTTACATTGTGGATATTTGCGTTTCTGCCGAAGGCAAGCGCTTGATCGAGCAAAGTATCTGACATGAGACCGTGCGTTGGTCGTGCCCAGACGTCCTTGCGCGAAATACGAACCCAGCACCCGGGGCACCGGAGATTGCAGGCTCGGGCAACTTCAATCGCCAACGTAGTCTCGCTCAGAACGAATCGATTCGCGAGGTACGATTGGGTCTGCTCAGGGGTCAGGAGGGTGGGATGTGTTGTCATAGGTTCAGGTCGACGGAGGTTGTAGGCGGGGGAATCCTCCGGATGCCGAGAACTGTGCGTGCATCCGTGTCCCCACGATGATGGTAGTGCCACATTGCAGTGCCGTGCTTGCGACAAATTCAGGCTACGCGGCTCGGTGAGTCTGCCGGACGATGCCTTCGTTCGTAGGACACATCTCCGGCCGATGACTGCTGCGGTCACGCGCGTACTACGCCCGTGCAAGGGTTAAGACGCAGACCGGGCGGAGCGGTTAAGCCGTGTGCAAAAAATAGGCGCCGTACGCGCCGTAACGCGGGGCCGGTCGAACGGGGCAGAGACGCCGTGACCTGCGCGGCGCTGTCGGAACAGACGCAACGGACCGAGAAGGGCGGGCGGCTAGAGCGTCGTGGCGAGATGAGCTTCGGCGATCTGCCGGTACGCAGGTCGTTGCTCCCGCTTCAGGTATTCTGTCCAGGCCGTTCGACTTTCCGCGAGCCGCCCGTCCAGTTCCAAATAGAGGGCCAGATTGTACCACGCCGGCGCAAAATCGGAGTGCGTCCGCGTGATCTGGCGCAAGGAAGCTTCGCCCTGTCGTTGTCGGTCTTGCTCCTGCTGGGCCAGCAGCCAGACCGCGCGCAGGTTCAGGGCGGCTGGTTCTGCGCCCAGCAAGCCGTCGGCCTTCTCCAGGTGCTTGCGCGCTTCGGTCAATCGCCCCGCGGCGATTTCGACGGACGCCAACTCCAATTGCACCAGGCCGGCCTGCCGCGGGGCATCTGCCAGGGATTCCAGGTGTTGCCGCGTCTCCTCGGCCCGCGCCGCGGCCATCGGAGTCAGTTCAGCGTCGCCACGCCCCATCGGAAATTGTAGAATCTCGGGTGTGACACTGCCCATCCAGAACGCGCGGACCGGCGAAGGGGCCTGCTCCAAGAAGCGGGTCTTGCTGAGCAAGCACAGTTGTTGTTGGTCCTGCACCCGTTGCTGCCGCTCCGATGCGAGTTCGTCTTCCATCCGGGATTCTGATCGCCCCGTATAAAGCGCCCACCCACCGGTGGCAGCGGCGACCAACAGGGATGCGGCAACGGCCCACCAAACCTTGGGTGCCGCGCTGACGGCCGGCGTCGCTGGCGGCGTCGGCGACGCCATCGACTCCGCGCGACGCGCTTCCCACAAATCGGCGGCAAGGCCCAGGGCCGCCCGGTTGCGCGCCAAGAGCTGCTCGCACCGCTCTCGCTCCGCTGGCGTCAACTGCTGTTCGACGTAGGCCGCAATCAGTTCCAATTCACTGTCGTCCAAGTCGCTCAGCTCGTCGTCGTGAGTCGAACTCCGCGCCAACTGGCCCAGGAGTCGTACGAATCGTTCTTGACGGTTGCCAGTCATGGCGAGAACCCATCTTGTAAAGCTGCAGACGCCAAGACGACGGCCGTCCTCTCTAAAGACGCAGGTTGATCGTCAGACTTAAGCCGCATCATGGGAATCGTCTCCAGGGGTTGCATTTGGGGAGTTACCAGCCTCCGTGTCAAACCAGCGGTCGACCTCACGATGCACAAGCGCCTCGGCATCGTGGAGTTCCAGGCCCAACCCCAACGCGAGCTCTGCGCAAAACGGAGAACGGGTAACGTGGCGGTGGACATCATCGCGAGCGGCTTTCAGGTGCTGCCAAACGGCCACCCCCGTGACCTTCTTGAATTGGGCGATGTCGCAGTTTCTCCAACCCCGGTATAAGCGCAGTTGGGCGACCAGGCGGCGTTGGTCGGGCATCCCCTGCAACGCCTGCTTGATCAGGTCTTCAAAGCCTTGCCGCAAGGGAACAAGTTCGGATCGCGCCGCTAGTTCGGCGGGATTCGCTCCGCACTGCTCTAGAAGCTGTGGATCGATGCTCTGCCGGAAGGATCGCTCGCCTTGTTGTCGATGGCGTTCCCAAACGCGTAGCAAGGTGCCCAGACAACGGCAGGCTGCGGTTCGCAGTAATGCCTCCAACGGGCCCCGGCCTCGGTACGTAGCCAGACGCACCTGGCCAGCATTCGGGCCCTTCGTCGACGCCTGTAGAAGATGATCGTACAAATCAAATATGGCTGTTTCAATCAGCGCCGCCGGGGCCTTGTCACGGCGGCGTAGCCACTGAGCCACCGGACCGTCCACGAGCAGATAATAATGCCCGCGAGCCGCCTTATCGCCCGCGACGCAGGCGACGACCAATAGTCGCGTACGCATCAAGATTCTTGATCACCAGTACGCACCGCCGCTGCTGCTGACGTTGATTCCAACTGTTGATCAAGCCTTTGCATCTTGATGCATGCTGGCGGTCGGCCACTCTACTACACTCCCGCGGTTCGAACATGTTCGTGTCGCACAGGCCCTCGTAGATATCTTGGAAACAACCGTCGACGTCTTCCCCAAACCCGTTCGCGTCGCACGACACCCAAGGTCGATCGGCGGAGCACTCGGCCTCGATTTCCTTGAGTAGTTCTTCGACGAGAAACCCCGGCGGGGCGATGATTTGGCGGGAGTCGCCTTTGGAACGTTCCAGAATTCCCCTCAACTCGTTAGCGAGCGAAGGGTGCAGCAACGAAGCTCCCATCGAGACGCCGGACGCCTGTGGCTGGGGTCGATACGGCTCGCTGACGACGATCGAGTCCCATTTCTCTCTCAGGCTTTTGAGTTGATCGACGATGGGGCCTCGCTTGCTTTTCGGTGTATAGTACTCGGCCGACGCTTCCGCAACCTTCGCGACGAGTTCGAAGTGGGGCAATTGGGTCAGAGTTGCGTTCATCTTGTCGATGCGTATCTCCAGTGCGTCTACGGGCAACAAGTCGCCCAAAGTGCAAGTGGCCGCGGAGAACGGAAAGCACAGCGGGAAGAACCGCGTCTCACCGTCCCTCGCGTGTTCCCCACCAACACAGCAAAAATGGTCCTTCCAGATAGCGGGGGTGTGCCTGAGGAGATCCGCGTCGCCCGTATCAAGCGTACAACTGTATTCCGTCTCACCCTTGCATCGCTGAAGGCAAAACTCCGTCAGCACTCGGACCAACAGCATTAGCTGTTTGCCATTTCGGCCTGGTTTGATTGTGGTGGCTCTTGCCGGTAGCAAGAGAAGCGGATGTGCCAATCGAAATCGCGTCACCCTCGGGGTGGGCGAACCCTTGGCCCAGGTCAACTCCACGACGAGTCTCGCTTCGCTCATCCGTTCGTCTCTGCGAAGGTGAATTGGGGTCAAGCTTCGAGGAGGGAATTATCCCCCAACCATGAACTCGGGCAAAGCCCCCGACGTTAGGTTTTGTCTCGAAATACCCCTTTAAGTATTTGGAGCGGAAGATCGTGCGTGAGCACCTTTTTAGCGTCGCTGCGCGACGAACTCCATACCTTGAGCCTGAAGTTAGCCTGAAGTTGCAGTGAAAATACTCTTAAGTTGTTTCAGTGTAACGACTTTGCGCCGAACATCGACTTTGTGGGTTTTGCCAAAATTGAGGCTGAGTTGTGGCCCAAACTTCCCTCAAAATTGGAGAAGATCATGAGTTGGTCAAGAATGCTGAAGCAAGCGTCGATCTCGCTTATTTCCTGGCCTTGGTTGATTTGTCGGTGGGCGCTGACATGGGTCTTTGCCCGCTACGACCGACCCTATGGGCCGCAGGCGATCGAGGGCATCCAGCCTGTCTTTCGGCAAGTGCTGGGCCTGGTGATCGCCGGCCTTCTGCTGGTTTGGCTGTTGCCGTTGCAGGGGTTCTGGAAGATCGTCGGCGAGCAGTATCGTTTCGGCAACGCCATTCACAACTGTCCCTGGCTGCTGGCGAAACTCTATCCTGGTTCTGCCGACTTCACGCTCTCCTGGATGCTGACCGCCGCAATTTGGTACGTCATCATCCTCATCCACACGTTGTGGGTGACGCTCGCCGAGCAATACGACCGACTGCAAGTTCCGCCAGCTAGGGCGTCCCGGCTCACGATACTCGCCACGCTTGGAGTAACCTGCGCGGCCGTGTTTGTATTACTGGATTGCATAGTCGCGAAGTCCGCCTGGTCACATCTCCGCGGTGCCCTCATGTTGGCAGGAACGGCTGCCAGCGTCAACTTTGGCTTCATCACATGGTCGATTCGCAACTCACTTCCGAGTCGTGGTTTCGTTCTGCAATGCCTCTTTGTCGATTTGCCGTCGCTCAGCGGGTTCGTGACCATAACTGCGTTCTCGAATTCTGCATCGTTGAATCAACCGACAGCTGAGGCGTTCGTGTCTGGCTGCACGGCGATCAACTTGCTCGTATCCGGCATCGCACAGGTCATTCTGCCGATCGTCGACGCGTATGAGGACGCCAAACAGAGGCTGATCTTGGCCGGTATTCCGCCGGAAGACGCGGCGGATCCGCACGGAATTGATGGTCTGGACGCGGCTGACTCGAAAACGCCCGATCCGCTACCCCCCCCGATTGTCTCGAATCGGTCAGACTCCGCGGAGTCCATTCCGTGATCAGATTGACGGCGCGACATGACGATTCACGGGATCGTCAATGCCTGTCGTTCCGAGTCTCAGACCAAGTGATCGCCAAAGCCAAATCTTCTTCTGCTTCGGGCGAGCGCCGGCGACTAGCACCGAACGCCGTTTTTCATGCGAGAATAGTGCTTCGGTCTGACCGAATCGCTAGACAGCGTGCGTCCGCGGGGATGCGACTGATGGCCCCACCAAGTCGTCGCCAAGCATGTCAGTACACCACCGAATACGGGGTACCGGTGCCGGGCTGAAGCCCGGCCATTCCCACGACTTCTCGACCAGGTGTGCTGATTGCCGACCAGCAGCGATGCTCTTGGAACGCCATTGTGGTTGCCATTCTTGGATCGGACGTGCAAGCTACGCTCGACGCCGATGTCAGCCCCGGCTACATAGGCCCTCGTCATCACCGTCCTCAACCTCAAGGTGGTGTCGGCAAGACATACACAGCCTGGCGGCTTGCCTCGGTCGCCGAGGATCGCGGTCAGCGACTGCTCGCGATCGACAGTGACCATCAGGGGAGTTCAGCGTGGAACCGCGAACTTCTTGCGCCGGTTCCCACTGAGCGACCTTGACGGCTCAGGGATGCGCAGTGCTATCCCGTGGATGCCGCTGGCATCGTTTGTCTCAGAAGGCGACGTCCGCTCGCCTGGGCTTGCTGCTCGCTCCTCATCGGCATTCTGCTGGCGGACGGTCACCGTCACGACGGGCTTACAATAGAGCCAGCGATTCCTTCAGCGCCGCGTCCACTCGCTGCATCAGGCCGTCCGGCAAGTGGCCGATGGTGCGCAGGATGTCACTCTGGACTACCGTGAGGATGTTTTCGCAGGAGACGACCGAGGTCTGCTTGAGACCGGAGTGCCTGGCCTCGGGAGACTGGATGTCCACGAGGACCTGCGTCGGCTCGGAAGCACGCGACACGTTGGACGTAATGAAAACGAGGATGGTGTTGGCCATCCGCGCGTTGTTCCGATCGTTTTGCACCACCAGCATGGGCCGGGTCTTGGCGCCCGCGCGGCTGGTGAAGGGGGCCTGGAGGAGGACGACGTCACCGCGTTGGACTGTCATGGCTGTTTCTGGGGAGTCTCGTCCGCGTCATAGGCTTCCATGCCGGGCGCGTCCACGTCATCCTTCACGGCCGCGGCGAATGCCGGGTAGAACGCTCGTGGATCCGGATCGCTCGTGTCGTAGTCGACCGCGCGCTGCAACTGCTCGTAGGCGTCAAGTTGGACCAGCACGTACTGGGCGTGCGTCAGTGGATCCTCGACCTGGAGCGGTCGCCCAGGCTGCCGGGACAAAGCTTGGCGGAGTTCGGGGCTGAGTTGCGGATTCATGGCCGTATTATACCACAGAACGCGGTTTTGAAACGAGCCCAGTCGGCACGATCGCTCTGGCCGCAACAACTTGCAGCGGCAGGGTCGCGCCGCGAACTTCTTGCCGCGGTTCCCCCTGAGCGACCTTGACGGATCAGGGATGCGCCGTGCTAAACCGAAGATGCCGCGAGCAGGGGAGCGGATTACAGAGCGAACCGCTGGCGATCAGAAGACGAGGACGGGCTAAGCGGAGAAGTTCGCGAGCAAAAAAGCCCCGGCGGACATCGTACAGAATTTCGTACAGAACCCATCCAAAACCGTACAGAATCATTGAACTTATGTAAAATTTTGAAGACGCGATTTGGTTGTTTCGTTGACGGAACACGCTGTTGGATAACACGTTACAACCGACCGTCGGATAGCCAATTAGAGGCTTATGAGTCCCCTGCTCTAACCGCTGAGCTACGGGCCCGGGCCGTGCGTGGGCGATGGTCGCGTCCGATGGGTCGAAGCGGACAGGACGCGTCGGACGGACTGGGACGGCCCACGTTAGCATACACGAGAGGGCTTCGGCAGGCCAGACAGGGCATGGCGTGGGGGACGTCGTACGTCTTGATGCAGCGCATCCGTTGAGCGATGCGAGTCCATTCCTTTTCTGTCCGAGGCTATTTCGCCGACGCCCATTCGGTTTTCGTGACGGCGGTGAAAGCCTCGTACTGCAATTTCAGTTGGTCCATGTCCGGGGCTCCAGCGTGCAGCCAGAGGCGATAGCTCAGCCGGTGCGGTTGACCGGGTTCGTAGGTGCGCGCGTGGACGCCCGGCCAGCCGACGCACAGGGGGCCGTAATGTCGGGTCAACCAGGTAGGCGGATAGTTGGGGTGTTGCGGATGCACGAACACCGCCGCTCCGCTGCGATCCGGGGCGCCGGCGATCTGCGTCGTCAGGTCGGCCCACGGCAGGGGCGTGTCGTACAGATCTGCCGTCGTCTTGCCGGTGGGCACGGTGATGGTGACGTCCGCCGGACGCTGGACGGCAAACCGCACGGTGAGGCCGCCGTAGCTCTTACCGCCGGCGCCCTGCAGCGACACCGGGACCAGCGGGACGAGGTAGATCTCCAGATCCACCGACCGCTGCTTGTCGCCAGCCCGGTACGCGCGCATCCAGACGCGTTCCGTCAACACCTGCCGGTCGCCGACGAACCAACCGTTTTCGACGCCGATCACCGCGGCCACCGGTCCGGTTTTCCGAGCCAGCCAGCGGACAAAACGCTGCTCGATGCCGGCGTTGGTCCACAGATCATATTCTTTTCCGTCCACGGTCACGTGCGGCCAGGCCCAGAACGCGCCGTGGTGATGGTAGTGGTCCTTGGGGAAATCGTCGGTCAGGACTTCGCCGTTCAGGCCCCAGATCGGATGCAGGTAGCAGGCACGGAATCGTCGTCGGTCTTTTTCGGGAACGTTGTCGCCGGTGATCGTGCCGTAGTTGTAGGCCAGCACGGGCTGGTCTTGTTCCGAGAGTTGCAGCGTTGTGCCGTTGACGTCGGCCAGTTTGAAAGGCCCCGTGGCGGAGTCGGCCGAGCCGGTTGCGCGCCGGAACTGGAACTGCCGCGTGAGCGCCGCGTCGGAGCCGGGCGGGATGATGGCGAGCAGTTGTCCGGACGCGGCTGCGACGGCGCCGTCTGCGGCCACGCGCGGCGCCAGCTGGACGGCCAACCGCGAGGCGGAGTCGGCGTCTGCCAGTTCCCAAGCTGCCGCCGACTCGGTCACTGCCTGTGGCAGAACCGCCGACACCGGCAGCGCCACCTTGGCTCCCGGCACGTGGAGAACGCCGTCGTCGGCCCGGCCGGAAGCGATCAGGAGGGCGAATCCCGCGAGGGCGGCGAGCGGCAAAGACGGACGCGAGGACAGCGGGCAGCAAGCAGGCCGTGGAGATGGGGTGACGCGATGCAAGGCTGGTCTCCCTGAGTTCATTGGGTACGGCGCCAGGGGGCGGGGACATGGGTGACACCGAGGTGCGAGGCGGGCGTTCAAGGCGCGTCGCGACTCTTGTGACGCTCATCTTTCTGCCGTACGCGTTGCCGGTTGTCAAGAACCGGTGAAGCCGCCCGCGCGTTTTCTCAATGGCAGGCCGAGAGATTGCCGCCAGGCGCTTCACGTCCGGCGACTGGACGATCGAGCGAGGCTGCTTCTGAGGGCAAGCTCGGCAGCGGCCGAGGGACTCAGCTCTGGTGGGCGTTGGACTTGGTCCGCGTGGTGCGCGGCGCGCGCCCGTTGGCGTCTGGCAGCAGCGCGTTGCTCGGCCTCGCGCGCATCGCGTTTTCTCAGGCATTCCCCGATCAGCACGCTGAGGACGATGCCCGCGAAAAACACCAAAACTGCGGCAATTGCCAGTTTTTCGACCATCTTGGCACTCCCTCTTCCGAGACTCACGCCCGGCTAGGAATCCGGCTTCGAACCGTCGTTGCTTGGCAGCCTGTTGAAACAGCAGCCCAGGCACCGTGCGGTGGCCGTTTTGCCTTGGGTTTTTCCAGTGCAGCCCGGAGCCAGTCCCCTCGTTCCCACAGACGGTTAGAGCCAGTCCGGAGGCGAAAAGTTCCGACGGCGTCGAAAACACTTCGCGCCGGATTGGACTGTTGCCTGGAAAACTCAAAGCGGCCGCAGGGCTTTCAGGATCAGAAGCGCTGCGGCCGCAAACGGAGACGAGACGGTGGACCCGCCGTGGGGGCGAAGTCCAGCCGCGACTAGTGTCGGAAATTGAAATAGCGAATGATCTGGAAACGACAGATTTGAGAAGCGACGAACGCGCCGAAGACGGCGACGCCGTACAGAGACACCATGGCGATGGCAAGGATCTCAATCATGGCTACATCCACCTTGACAAAAGCATCCGGGAGACACAAAACGCAACGCGAGCGCTCTTTCGAGCGAAACCGGGAGAACATCGGGAAGTGGCCGAGTTGTGACTGACGGGGAATCGCTCCGCAGCTGCGAGTTGAACTCCGGTTGGCAGTCCGGCGTTTACGACTCGCAGTGCCACCCAGCGGCCTGGGAAACCGTCCGTTTTCAGGGCCAAGACCCGCCGCTGGGAAAGTGTAGGTCACAAACGGAGCGGAACGCGGCGAGGCGACCTTGACCGGCGGCAAAAACTGCGAATTCTGGGGAGAAGGAATCGGCGGGCGCGAGCGGAAGGCCGGCGCGGATCATGTCGGCCGTAACGAACTTGCCGGGGCCTGCTGCCGCACTGCCCCAACCGCGGCTGGCTGCCGGAAACGGCTGGTTCACGCCGCCGCGGATCGCGGTCTGTCCGGCGGACCGGTACTTGACACCGCGCGGCTGATCCGACATTGTGCGTGTTCCGGCAGCGAGCAACGTGCATGGGCGATCTGAAGGGAGACCGGTGGAGCGCGCCTTTTCGCAACGGGTTCGCTGAACCTGCCAGTCAACGGAAACCCGAGGAGAGTCCCATGCCCGCATTCCGCGCGGAAGTCCCTCATGGTCTGGGCCAAGAGGAAGCCACGAAGCGTCTAAAAGGATTCATGGATCAAGTTACGAAGCGATTCGAGGACGACATTTCGGCCGTCGACGGAGTCTGGACGGACCATGTGTTGAGTTTCTCTCTGTCGACCAACGGCCTCACGATCAAAGGCGCGTTGACGGTCGAGGAAGACAAGGCGCGCGTAGAAGGCAATTTGCCGTTGTTGGCCTCGCCGTTCAAGGGCATGATCGAGAAGTCGATCGCGGGCGAGTTATCGCAAGCGCTG
>Ga0123333_10006130_pt1 | contig 10659 bp, 5 predicted proteins | sample BioC12SIPDNA_3_FD_89957 | JGI IMG/M metagenome (GOLD analysis project Ga0123333, IMG submission 89957) | Anaerobic biogas reactor microbial communites from Washington, USA - Biogas_R2_B C12 SIP DNA | ecosystem: Engineered > Bioreactor > Anaerobic > Unclassified | place: Washington, USA...
CAACTCCGGTGGGTAGCCGATCTCAAGCAAGGTGCTGAGATCGCCGTAGGCTTCGGGAAGCTTGTAGTCATAGACGAGGAAGGTGTAGCCACCGAAGGAGGACTTCAGCCGGTTCAGGCTTTCCAGGACGCTCCTGTCGTCTGCGTTCCCCGGGACGTAGAACAGAAGGACGATGGGGGCCTGGCCGTACACATCGGTGAACTCTGCCGGGGTATCGCGGGTCGTGTCGACGGTAGTCCCCACCAGTTCCTGGCCAGGGGCCCCGCCGCTGCCGGCAGGAGCTGTCGTGGTGGCTCCGGCTCGGCTCGTCGTAGTCTCGTCGTCGCCTCCGCCCCCGCCGCAGCCGCAGGCCAACAACGCCACGAACAGGACTAAGAGCAGGACGCCCAACTTCTGTCTACTTCGTCCGGACATCGCTTACCTTCCTAAATAAGAATGCTCCACCTTGCCGTGTCTGACAGGCGCTTGAACCTGCCGAAGCAGGTGGGTGGCCGCCCCTGAAAGGTAATACGCCGTTCAGGCGAACAAGCCTCCCAAGCGAAATGTGTTGGCTCAAGTTTGGGCCAGATCACGCACAAGGTCGAGCACCTTGAGGGTAGCACAAGCCCCCCCACCCGACAACGCACACCTGGCCGCCACACCCGCTTTCGGGCGCCTTATCACCTCCATTCTCGACGGGTGGGGCGCCTCGCTTGAGGGCCGTCCCTGCAACCCGGCGCCGGAGCGGCCTAGACCGTTCTGATCCTCAGCTCGCGGAGTTGCTCGACCGGCACTCCCGAAGGCGCGCCCGTTAGGGGGCAGGACCCGCTCTGAGTCTTTGGGAAGGCTATGACATCCCGTATGGAGGACTCTCCGGCCATCAGCATCACCGTTCTGTCCAGTCCGAGACCTATCCCTCCGTGAGGGGGGATGCCATAGTCCATGGCCTCCACGAGGAAGCCGAACTTCAGGTCTATCTCCTCCTCCTGCAGACCGAGGGCGCTGAAGACCGCCTCCTGCAGTTGCGGGTCGGAGATGCGCAGCGAGCCGCTTCCAAGCTCGACGCCGTTCAGCACCAAGTCGTAGGCGTACGTGCCCAGCTCGAGCGGACGGTCCTTGAGATCCTCGAGGCTGTTCAGTCGAGGCTTCGTGAAGGGGTGATGCTGCGCCTTGAGCCTCTTCTCCCTCTCGTCGTACTCGAACATGGGGAAGTCGACCACCCAGGCGAAGGCCCATCCTGCGCGCTTCACACAGAGACGCTCCGCCAGCGCGAGCCTGAGGGCTCCAAGACTCGGCTCGACGACCGCCCGGCTGTCGGCGACCAACAGTATGAGGTCACCCACCTGAGCCTGGAAACGCCCGATGAGAGCCTGCATCTGCTCGGCGGTCGTGAACTTCTGCAATGGTGATCGCGACCCCGCCTCCTCCACCCATATGGGGAGAAGCCCTTGGGCCCCGAACACCGCCGCCTGCGCCGCCAGGTCGTCGACGTCCTTCCGGGAGAAGCTCCCTCCACCCTCGGCTCTTATCCCGCGCACCACGCCGCCCGTGGATATCTTGTCGGCGAACAAGCGGAAGTCGATATCGGTGGCCACGTCGCTCACGTCGACTATCTCCATGCCGAACCGCAGATCCGGCTTGTCGCTTCCGTACCGGGCCATAGCCTCTCTGTAGCTCAGGCGGGGGAAGGGCCGCCCAAGCTCAACCCCGAGGGTGTCGAGAAAGACGGCCGCGAACATCCCTTCCACCGTCTCCTGGATGTCTGCCTCCTCGACGAAGCTCATCTCGATGTCGATCTGCGTGTGTTCGGGTTGCCTGTCGGCCCGGAGGTCCTCGTCGCGGAAGGCTTTCGCGATCTGGTAGTAGCGCTCGAGCCCGGAGATCATCAGGAGCTGTTTGTACAACTGGGGCGACTGCGGCAGGGCGTAGAACTCGCCCGGCTGCAGCCTGCTCGGCACGAGGAAGTCACGGGCCCCTTCGGGCGTGCTCTTGCAGAGAGTCGGTGTCTCGACGTCGATGAACCCGTGGTCGCCCAGATAGCGCCTGACCGCCTGTACCACCTGGTGCCGGAGCAAGAGGTTGTGGAACATGCGGGGCCGACGAAGGTCGATATACCGATATCGGAGCCGCAAGGTCTCATCGACTTCCAGGTCGTCTTCCGGCAGGAACGGCGGTGTCTCCGCCGCGGCCAGGATCTCGAGCTCCTCCGCGACGATCTCTATGGCGCCCGTAGCCAGGTTGGGGTTGACCCTCTCCGGGGAGCGGGCGACCACCGTGCCGGACGCCCACAACACGTACTCGCTCCTCAGGTCCTCCGCCTTGGCATGAACCGTCGGATTACCCTCAGCCTCGAAGACCAGTTGCACCAGGCCTGTGCGGTCGCGCAGGTCGACGAATATCAGCCCGCCATGATCGCGTCTTCGCTGAACCCAACCGGCGACACGGACCCGTCGGCCTATGCTGCGCTCGTCGAGGCTCCCGCACCATTCGTCTCTGTGTGCCACCGTTGGTCCTTTGCTGTTCGTTTGATCCCTGCCCGGTCCTCAGCCGGCCGCCTACACCCCACTGCCCAGACCGACCGCCTGGGCGCGCTCCACCGTGCGCTCCTCCCCCGAGGCCAGGTCGCGCACGGTGACCGTCCGTTCCGCAAGTTCTTGGGGGCCGACGATGAACGCGTAGCGGGCTCCGCTACGCCCGGCCTGCTTCATCTGGCCTTTGCCGCTCCGTTGCATATAGTCCAAGTCGATCGCGGCACCCAGGCTCCGCATCTCGTGGGCAAGCGCGAACACCTCCGGGCGGGCTTCCTCGCACATGGCCACGAGATAGGCCACAGGCGCGGCGGGAGCGGGTGGCTCCACCCCGGAACGGGAGAGAGCCAGGATGATGCGCTCCACGCCCGTGCCGAAGCCCACGCCGGGCACGGGCTGCCCTCCGATGGCCTCGACCAGGTCGTCGTACCTCCCGCCGCCGCCGACCCCCGACTGGGCCCCCAGGACAGGTGACTGGAACTCGAAAGTGGTGCGGGTGTAGTAGTCCATGCCTCGCACAAGAGTGTGGTCGGGAGTGAAGGCTATGCCCTGCATCTCGAGGCACTCCTTGACGCGGTGATGGTGCTCCGAGCACTGAGAGCACAGGTGATCGGTCAGCCGCGGCGCCGTCGCCAGGGCCTCTCTGCAGGTCTGCACTTTACAGTCGAAGGTCCTCAAGGGGTTGAGACGCGCCCGCTCCCGGCACTCCCCGCAGAAGGAATCCGCATGCTCGGTCAGGAACGCGCGGAGCGCCGCCGAGTACGCCGGGCGGCACTCCTTGCAGCCCATGGAGTTCAACCGGAGCTCCAACCCCGTCAACCCGAGCGCCTGGTAAAGAGCAGCCAGGACGCCGATGACCTCGGCGTCTACCCCGGGAGCAACAGAACCGAAAGCCTCCACGCCGAACTGATAGTGCTGCCGGTAGCGTCCGGATTGTGGGCTCTCGTACCGGAACATAGGGCTGTGGTAGTAGAGCTTCACCGGTTGGGCCAGCGTGTGCATGCCGTGCTCCACGTAGGCGCGGGCGACCGGAGCGGTCCCCTCTGGACGCAGGGTCATGCTGCGGCCGCCGAGATCCTCGAAGGTGTACATCTCTTTGCGGACGATGTCGGTTGACTCTCCCACTCCACGAGAGAAGAGCCTCGTCTCCTCGAATGTCGGAGTGTCTATCCGGCGGTACCCGTAGCGCTGGAAGACTCTCTCGGCCTGCGCGACCACCCAGCGCCGGAGCGGCTGGTCCTCCGGCAGGATATCGTACGTGCCCTTGGGTGCGCTTATGGCCTCAGCCATGAACGCCCAGTCCTCCAAGGAAGGGATTCATGGTCAGCTCTTCACCCAAGGTGGTCGACTGCATGTGCCCCGGATGCACGGGGGTCTCCGCGGGGTACCGCTCGGCGAGCCTGCGCACCGAAGCGAGCAGCTGAGCGAAGTCGCCACCCGGGAAGTCGGTGCGTCCGACCGACCGGTAGAAGAGGAGATCACCGGGGAACAGGTGTCCCTCGAGCTCGAACGTGATATCGGCGGGTGTGTGCCCGGGAGTAGCGATGACGGTCACGCGGAGCGCGCCGATGCTGAGTACGCTCCCGTCGGAAACGGTCTCCAAACGCTCCGCATCCACCGCCGGGATCGCGAGGCCGGTGGCCGAACAATCCTTCGCCCCTTTCAGCACGGGCGCCACGCCTTGAGAGCAGTACACGAGCGCCTGGGTGGCGTCGCTGAGTCCCTTGACACCCTCCACATGATCGAAATGCCCGTGGGTGACAAGGATGGCGTCCAGAGTCAGGCCTTCCTGACGTACGATCCCGGCCAGACGCTCGGGTTCGCCTCCTGGGTCGATCGCGCACGCGCGGAGATCGTCATCCCACACCAGATAGCAGTTGGCTTGAAGTGGCCCCACGGGTACGCACAGTATCTTCATGAGGCGAGATTCTACCAGAGGCCAGGGGCTCGGCTAGTGCGGGGTCACCCGATAGGCGTCGTAGACCGTATCTATCCTGCGGATACGCTGCAGAACGGTCTCGAGGTAGTCGATCTCGGGCACGTCGAACACGAAGCGGTCTCTGACCATGTTGTTGCGGGCTGTGGTGATCTGAGCCGCCACGATGCTGATGCCGCTCTCACTGAGAGTCCGAGAGATGTCCTCCAACAGGTGGTCCCGATCGTAGGCCTCCACCTGGACTTCCACACGGAGCGGGGCCTTCGTCTGGTTGCTCCACTCCACATGCGCGAAACGCTCGGGGTTCTTCTCCAGAGCCTTCACGTTCGGGCAGTCCCGTCGATGGATAGTGATGCCCCGGCCCAGAGAGATGTAGCCCACCACGTCGTCGCCGGGGACGGGCCGGCAGCATTGAGGCAGGCGCACCGCGATGTCTTCGATACCGTCCACCTTGATGCCCAACTGATGGGCGGAGGGAGCCCCCTTGGCCTCCTTGCCGGTGATCTCCGGAGCCGCCAAAGCCGCCGTCCCGCCCTCCGTCTGACGGTTCAGGCCCTGGATGATGCGCTGCAGGACGTGCTGAACGCTCACCTTGCCCGAGCCCAGCGCGATGAAGAACTCCTCCTTCTTGGGAAGGTTGGCCTCCTTCATCACTTCCGTCAGCAGATCCGAGCTGATCAGCCTCTGGGCCGGGAGCCCTTGCTTGCGGAGCGCCTCGAGAAGGGCTTCGCGACCCAGGTGCTCGGCATCCTCGCGCCGTTCCCGTTTGAACCATTGGCGGATCTTGTTACGAGCCCCCGAACTCGCCACGAACTGCAGCCAGTCGCGAGAGGGTCCTTGGGCCGTTCTCGACGTCAAGATCTCTACGATGTCGCCCGACTGCAGCTTGTAGGTCAACGGCACGATACGCCCGTCGACCTTCGCCCCGATGCAACGATGACCCACGTCGGTGTGGATGGCGTAGGCGAAGTCCACGGGAGTGGATCCCGCCGGAAGGCTCTTGACCTCCCCTTTCGGCGTGAAGACGTATACCTCATCCTTGAAGAGGTCGATGTGCAGGGATTCCATGAACTCGCCCGCGTCTTTGGTCTCCGACTGCCAGTCCATGATCTGGCGCAGCCACTGGAGCTTCTCCAAGTGCGCGTCGGACTTCTGCGCGCCCCTGCCCCTGTCTTTGTATACCCAGTGGGCGGCGATGCCGTACTGAGCCGTCTCATGCATCTCCCGGGTGCGGATCTGGATCTCCAGCGGTTTGCCTTGCGGGCCCATCACGGTGGTATGGAGAGACTGGTACATGTTGAACTTGGGCATCGCGATGTAGTCCTTGAAGCGGCCCGGCACCGGCTTCCACAGAGAGTGGATGATGCCGAGCGCGGCGTAGCAGTCCTTGACCGAGTCGACCAGCACCCGCAGGGCGATGAGGTCGTAGATCTCGTTGAACTCCTTGCCCCGCCGCACCATCTTGTCGTAGATGGAGTAGAAGTGCTTGGCCCTTCCGACGATCTCCCCTTCGATGCCCACCGTCGCCAGCTCATCCGCGAGGATCGACCGGGCTTCTTCCATGTCCCGCTCCCGATCCGCCCTGCGCTGGGCGACCATGCGCTGGATCTCGGTGTACTTGCGGGGATGGAGCGTCGCGAAAGCGAGGTCTTCGAGCTCCCAGCGGATGGATTCGATCCCCAGTCGATGGGCCAGTGGAGCATAGACCTCCAGTGTCTCCTTGGCCTTCTGTATCTGCTTCTCCTTGCCCAGGTAGCCCAAGGTGCGCATGTTGTGGAGCCGGTCGGCCAGTTTGATGAGGATCACCCGGATATCCTTGGCCATAGCCACGATCATCTTGCGGATGTTCTCGGCCTGTTCCTCCTCGATGGTGCTGAAGGACATCTGAGAGAGCTTGGTCACACCGTCGACCAGGAGGGCCACCTCATCCCCATACTCCTCCCGCACCGCTTCGACCGACATGCCCGTGTCTTCCACGACATCATGCAGCAGAGCAGCCGCCAGCGTGGCGCTGTCCAGCTTGAGCTCGGCACAGATGCCGGCCGTTCCGAGCGGGTGGTTGATGTACGCCTCCCCGGACGCTCTCATCTGCGTTTGGTGCTGGAATGCGGCGGTCTCGAAGGCCCGGGTCAGCAGTTCCCGGTCGAACGCGGGGTTGTATCCCTCGATCTTGCCGAAGAGCTCGTCGAGCGACGCGCGATGCTGTTCGACGGCTTCCTGACGGCTCAAGGGACCCGGCTGATCGGCGGTCGCCTTCGTCCGAGTGGTTGTCAGAGGGTCAGACACAGCTTTGAACACTCCTCATAGTCCGCCTCCGCCGCCACGTACGCGGAGACGCTCCGTGCTTCCAGTTTAGCTTCCCCAGGGCAGGAGCGTTCTATGCCGAGTTCGGCCAGGATGGCACGGGCCCGTCTCAGAGCCCTTTCGGGGAGATAGACGCCGGCTTCCTGCCTGCCCAACTCGCGGGCGCGCTCGAACACACCGTCATCCCACCCGTCCGACTCCTGCAGAGCCCTGTACACACAGATCATCGCGAAGCGCGGGTGCACCATGTAGCGCAACAGCCCGGCCGTCGCCAGCCTCTCCTCCTGCCCGTAGCAGAGGTGCACCACGGCCCCCTGGGTGTCGGCATTCCGCAGGAAGATCAGGTGGCCGGCCCGGTACGGAGGGTCCACCGCGACCACATGAGTGCGATCCGCAGACGGCCAGGCGGCCTCCGCGGCGGTCTCCCAATCCACCACAAGCACCCTCGACGCCTTCAGGGCGTCCACGGCGGTCCCGTCCACCCCTCGGACGTATGCCACCTCATCGCCGGCCAGCGCCGCGAGGGGCAGACGCACTCGCGCCTCTCTCGATACGCGCGCCGCGGAACTGCTGACGATCAACACCCGCTCACCGGTCGCCACCACCTGCGCCAGCGCGCTCGCCAGGCCCGGCTGATCCCTCAGATCCCGGGCGGCGGGCATGGCGAGCGACCCAGTCACGCCCGCCGGCCGGCAGCCGGCTCCCCCGCCCTTCTGTGCGACGGGGCGCGGAAGCGTCCCTTCGCCCTCGCGCTCCGGCAGACCGGCCGGGCCATCCTCACGCTCGCCGATACGCTCTATCAGGAACTCGGGCCGAGGCACTCCCTGCCATTCGTCCACGCGGAACTGCACCCCCACCAATCGGCCCCCAGGTTGCTCCCGCAGCTCGGCAGCCTTCTCCCCCATCCCGAAGCCTATCCCTCGGACCTTGATCCCGTCGAGCTGCACGCTGCAGCGCAGGTGGGCCCCGTTGCGCGTAGCTTCGACGTCCCCGATCTCACCCCCCACGAGCAGCAGCCGCGGGCGGGGGTTGCCGCTTCCGAAAGGTCCCAGTGAGGCCAGGGCCAGCGCAGTGTCCACATCGATATCGACGCCTCTCAGCACCGCATCCGCACGGTAGATGGGTGTGAGCGCACGCTCGTCGAGCGACCCGCCTGCGTGCTCCTCCATGGCGCGGCGAAAGCCGTCCACCCGATCGGCGGGAAGAGTGAGCCCTACGGCCTGGGTGTGGCCTCCGTACACGGTCAACAGACCGGCCGCCGCGGTCAAGCCCTCCATGAGGTCGTAGCCCGGCACGCTCCGCCCTGAGCCCTTGGCCACCCCCTCGCGTACGCCGAGCAGGATGCTGGGCCGATGGTAACGTTCCACCAACCGTGAGGCCACGATGCCCACGACTCCCTCGTGCCACTCCTGGCCCGCCAACACGATGGCCGGAGGCAGCGCGCTCAGGCTCTCCACCTGCTCCACGGCTTCCTCGAGTATCCGCCGCTCGACCTCCCGACGCGCGCCATTCAGCTCGTGCAGCTCGGCCGCCAACCGGGCCGCCTCCTGCTCGTCCTCCGTCAACATGAGCCTGAGCGGCGGCGACGGATCGGCCAGCCGTCCGGCTGCGTTCAGCCTCGGCGCCAGCCGGTAGGCCACGGTGCCCGAATCGGCAACGCCCGTGCACCCCGAGACAGAAGCGAGCGCACGGATGCCGACACGCTGCCCTATGGCGATGAGCTTCAAGCCCTCTCGTACGTAGTAGCGATTCTCACCTTGGAGCGTGGCCAGGTCGGCGACGGTGCCCAGAGCCACCAAGTCGAGCAGGGGATAGAGCTGCTCAGGGAGCGACTCGGCGCCCGCTCCCGATACCCGGATGTGCAACGCATGCATGACTTTGAGCGCCAGGCCCACACCGCACAGGTCGCCATGCGGGTAGTCGCCCACGACGTGGTGGATCACACAGCAGGAGGGGAGCTCAGGTCCCGGCCGGTGATGGTCGACCACGACCACATCCAGCCCGGCCTCCCTCGCCAGCGCCACCTCCTCTGGGTAGTTGACGCCACAGTCGACAGTGACGAGCACAGCGGGGCCGGCGGCGGCGATGGCCTCCACCGCCGTGCGCGACAGGCCGAAGCCCTCGTTGAAACGGCTGGGCAGGTACCACTCGGCCCTGACCCCCAGGTCGCGCAGGCCGGAGAGCATTAGCGCCGTGGCGGTGATGCCGTCCGCGTCGTAGTCGCCGTGGACGACGATCCGCCTGCCCCGCCGGATGGCGTCGCTGAGGACGGCCACCGCCTCCTCCATGTGGCCGAAAAGGAAGGGATCGGGCAGCGGGCAGGAGCATTCGAGGAACGCCTTCGCCTCCGCCGGATCGGTCAGACCCCGGCCCGCCAGCACCATGGCCGCCAGCGGAGGGAGACCCAAGGAGTCGGCCAGCGCCAGCGTCTCGTGCCACGGATAGGGGTTGACCGCCCAGGAGGTCCGCTCGGTGCTCGTGCTCTCACTCATATCGAGGACACTATAGCGGCCGGGGAGGACGGAGTGGCCGCGCGTGTGCGCAGCCGAGGCGCATGGAGTCAGAGCCTACCCGAACGGATGATGGCGTAGATCAGCCAGACCCCGAAGATGAGCGCCACCACGAGGCCGGGTATGCCCCACACCGAGAGGCCGCCGAACTGGGGCCCGCTTTCCACCATCACGGCCACAGCAGTGCCCGTGACGCCCAAGGCGATGCTCACCAGAGCCACCACCACGCGGTTGGCGATCACGTCCAGCCGGTGGATCATGCCCTCCAGGCCGGTGTGGCGGAACTTGATCTCGACCTCCCCATCCCTCAACTCGTTCAGGACGTCGTGCAACTGGAGCGGGTACTCGCTGAGGATCTGAGCGTACTCAGCCGCATACCGCTGGACCCGGGTCGGGACCCGGCGTGGATCGACCAGACCCCACTTCAGCTCGCTGGTGTACCGGCCGGCTATCTCGAAGAGGTTGATGTCGGGATAGAGCCCGTCCACGACTCCCTCCAGCGTGAGCACCGCCTTGTCCAGGACGAGGAACCTGCTGGGCAGACGCAGTCGCAGCGAATAGACGAGCTCGATCACCTGGTGCAGCAGCGCCCGGACGTCGACGTTCTTGAGCGACATCCCGAAATACCGGCTGAAACTGTCCTCGATAGCCTGAGTCACGGCCTCGTCGGCGGCCGGGTTCCACTGCATCCCCAGGCGCTTCAGAGAGCGTTTGATACCGGGGATGTCCGATCGCATCACCCGCAGGAACAACTTCGTGCCCTCTTCCAGATCGTCGCTCCTCAGGACGCCCACCATCCCGAAATCCAGCAGGCCGATCCTGCCCTCCCCCAGATACACGATGTTCGCCGGGTGCGGGTCGGCGTGCACGAAACCATGATGAAGGATCTGCCTGAACCAGCACGCGGAGATGGTCTCAGCGAGCACCTTCCGTTCCGTCAGGGGAAGAGCCATGATCTCGGGACTGTTGAGCGTAGGCCCTTCGATGCGTTCCATGGTGAGGACGCGGGGGCTGCAATAGCGTGTGAACACCGAAGGGATGCGCACCGCGTCATCGTCCGTGAAGTTGGCGGCGAAACGAGCTGCGTTCCGCGCCTCGAGCACGTAGTCGAGCTCCCGATTGATGGTACGGGCGAACTCCTGGACGACCTCCATCAACGAGAACCCGACCTCCAGCCGTCCCTCGAGAAGCTCGGCGAACTGGAGGAGTAGATCGATATCCTGCCGGATCTGGCGCGCCGCATCCGGTCTCTGTACCTTCACCACCACTTTCCGGCCGCCGGGCAGTCGCGCGGCATGCACCTGGCCGATGGAGGCGGACGCCAGGGGCTCAGCGTCGAAGCTTTCGAAGGCCCGGGTGATGGTCAGCCCCAGGTCCTCCTGGATGACCTGGTCGACGATGG
>Ga0123333_10006131_pt1 | contig 10657 bp, 7 predicted proteins | sample BioC12SIPDNA_3_FD_89957 | JGI IMG/M metagenome (GOLD analysis project Ga0123333, IMG submission 89957) | Anaerobic biogas reactor microbial communites from Washington, USA - Biogas_R2_B C12 SIP DNA | ecosystem: Engineered > Bioreactor > Anaerobic > Unclassified | place: Washington, USA...
CTGTTCCTTCATCCCCTGGGTCCCGCGTTGATCCTGAGCCTCGGCGGCGTCGTGCTGGCAGTGTTGCGGCGAATGGCGCGGCGCAGCGCGGTCACCGCACAGATGATCGCCGGCCGGCCTCTGAAGGCTTTGCCCAAGTCCTGGCCTTTCGATGTGCGGCTGCCCATTGCCCTGCTCGCGGTCCTCGCAGCCACCGCGCTGCTCACCCACCTGCGCACGCTGTCGCCGCGGCCGGTGCTGTCCTGGACATGGCAGCCGCTGACGGTCGCAGGCAGCGTGATGGAATGGCGGGTGGATGCCTGGAACTGGACCGCGTCCGTCCTGATCATCGCCCTCACCGGCATCGCAATCCTCCTGGGCGACGGGCTGCTCGGCCGGCCGAGCCGGACGCGCTTCGATCTCATCGGCGTCGACGAAGAGCGCATCCTGTGGCTGGGCGCGGCCGCGCTGGTCTTTGTCTCATCCGGCAACATCCTGACCCTGGCCAGCAGCTGGCTGATCCTGGACGCGGCGCTGGCCGCGCGGCTCCACCTGAGCCACACCGCGGAGGTGTCCGGCCGCTCCTGGGGTGCGTTAAGCCTCGCAGGCGTCCTGCTGCTCTTCCTCCTGGCGTTGCTGGGAGAAAACGGCATCCGCGCCGGCCTGGCCGAGCCCAGGCTGCCCGGTGGACAAGCGTTGACCGATGGGCAGCTCGTGCTGCTCTGGGTGGCCGCGCTCATCCGCGCGGGGGTCTATCCCCTGCATTTCTGGCTGACCGGGCTGGGCGTTTCCCGGCGCGGTTACTGGCTGCCCATCTACCTGATCGGCCCCACGGCGGGCCTGTGGCTGTTGGGCCGCGTCCATGCACTTGCCGGGGCAGAGTGGCTGCGCCGTCCGGAGTGGATCGCGCTCAGCGCACTGGCGCTGCTGGGCACCGCGCTCGTGGCGTGGGCTGTGGAGGATCGCAACCGGCGGTGGCGCTGGATCGCGCTGAACCGCGCCAGCCTGGCCGTGATCGCAGCTTACACCGCCGCAGCCGCGGGTCCCGAGGCCCTCGTCTGGTCGCTCGCAACCTTCAGTCTCGGCTGCGCACTGTTGGCCGCGGGGCAAGCCTGCCGCGATATGCTCGGCTGGCGCGCCCCCGTGTGGCTGGCGGCGCTGGCGCTTTGGGGCTTGCCGGGCACCGTCGGCTTTTTTGCGCGCAGCGCGCTGGTGTTCCCCACCGATTTTGCGCTCGCCATCCCGTTGTTTGTCGTGGTCCTGCTCGCCGAAGTCCTCCTGGTGGCCAGCCTCTGGGAGGCCGTGCGCGGTGGCCGGGCGCCTAAAGACCCAGGAATACAAAACGGAACCGGGAGCGCAGTCACCCGGGAGGCCAGCATCCTGAGCGGAGCGACCGGAGGGAGCGCAGTCGAAGGACGCTCAGTCCCGGCGACATCCGGAAGTCCTGATCCCGGCCGCCTGGCGCGGCTGCGCGTGGCCGCCGCCGCGTTGGTGCTCATCATCCCATTGATTGCGTTTGGCTTCCTGCCCCGCTACCTGGCGGCACTGGCCGGCTGGCCCGATGCGGAGAACTTCGGGTCGATCTTCGACAACATGCTGGGCGAAACGCGACGCTCCGTCTGGGGAGGCCTGGCCCTGTCCGCGGTGTTGGGCGTTGCGCTCGGCATCTTCCGCGAGCGCATTCTCGGCCAGATGCGCGGCTGGCAGGCCGGCATCGTGGAAATCGCCAGCCTCGAATGGCTCTACAAGGCCGTGACCGCAGGGTTTGCGTTTCTTGCGGGCGTTCTCCGCTATTTTGCAGACCTGGGTGAGGGCGAAGGCTATCTCGGGTGGCTGGCGCTTGCCGGCCTGGTTCTTTGGGTCCTGCTGCGCGGGTAAATGAAGTATGTCGCTTGCTGATTTGTTCCGCCAACTGAGCCTGCTGATCGGTGCGCCCGCAGTGGTGCTGGCCGGCATCGGGGCCGTCCTGATCGTCGTGCCGCGCGATTGGCGCGCCGTTCTCTTCGGCTACGCGCTGGTGACGGTGATGCTGTCGCTCCTCCTCTCGCAGGTGATCCCCGCGGAGTGGGCGCTGCAGCAGGTGATTGCGGGCGGCCTGGTGGCCGTCATGCTCTTCATGTCCGCGCGCCAGCTCCGCACGCCGGCTCACCTGGCGCGCCCGCGCAGCCAGCAATGGCCGCGCATGGCCTCCGTGACCACCTTCCGCCTGCTGGCGGTGGGATTGGCTGCGATCGGCTTCGTCGCAGTGCGCGAAGGCCTCTCCCTGCCGAATATCTCGCCGCTATTCCGGGACGCAATTCTCTGGCTCGGCGTGATGGGCCTGGTGGGCCTGGCCTTGCACGAGGAGCCGCTCCACGCCGGACTCAGCCTGCTCACCTTCCTGGGCGCGACCCAGCTCGTCGTTTTCACCTTGATCCAGCGCCGCATGCTGGTCGGCCTGCTCCAGGGAGGACAGGTTCTGTTGGGTCTGGCGATCGCCTACCTGGTCCTTGCCCATGGCCTGGCCGCACCGCCGGCTGCGCAGGATGAGCCTGAGCTGTCGGTGTTCGGGGGAGAAGCGCCATGATTGCCGGACCCGTGCTCCTGCTGGGCCTGCTGGTCGTTGCGGCTGTGGCGCTCTACATCCTCCGGCGCTTCGAGTCCCTGGCTGCCATCATCGCGTCTGGCCTTTCAGCCGTGATCGCAGTTGCCCTGTGGCGGCTGCCCCTCACCGTGCCCACGATCCTCGTGGGCCGGCCGGTCCATCTCGGCCGGCCGTTCATGTGGGAGGACGTCTCGCTGCAGATCTCGCCGGCGTCGCGCGCGCTGCTGGTCTTTCTCTTCGCCACCGCGGCCGTGACCTTCATCCTGGCGTGGCGCACCTACCAGGGCCGCACATTCTATCCCTTCGGAATGCTCCTGCTGGCGATCTGGGGCGCGGTCGTCATGCTTCAGCCCCTGACCTACACGCCCATGGCTGTCGTCCTGGCCGCGGTGCTCTCCGTGTTCCTGATCCAGGCTGGCAAAGCCGGCGAAACGCACGGCGCGTGGCGCCAGCTTCTCTACCCGACCCTTGCGGTGCCGCTGTTTCTCATTGCATCGTGGTACATCGACCAGGCGCCGCTCAACCCCGATGACCAGGACCCCTACCGGATCGCGGGCTGGCTGCTGATCGCGGGCTTCGTGCTGCTGCTGCAGCCCGCGCCGCTGCACGTCGCGTTCCCAGCCGTGGCGAGCCAGGCGCCGCCCGTGGTGGCTGCCTTCCTGTGGACGGGGGGACAATCCGTCACGCTCTTCCTGCTCCAGCGCTTCCTGGTCACCTACCCCTGGCTCAGCGAGGCGGTGGACAGCGCGAGCTGGCTGCTCTGGTTGGGCGTGTTCACCGCGGTGCTGGCTGGCGCGCTGGCGTCCACGCGGCAGCGGCTCGGACGCATGGTGGGGTATGCCGCGCTCTACGACTACGGGATCCTGATCGTCGCGCTGGGCCTGCGCGGCACGGCCGGACTGCCGACCGCGATCTGGCTGCTCCTCACACGCACGTTTTCGCTGCTCACCATGGCCGCGGGCGCCGCAGCGATCCGCCACTACATGGCTTCGGATCAGTTCGAGCGCATTCGCGGCGCGGCCTCGCGGCTGCCGTGGGCGGTCATTGCCCTGATTGCCGGCGGCTTCGGCATGGCCGGGCTGCCGCTGACCGCGCAGCTGCCGTCGCGCTGGGCGCTGCTGCAGCTCGTCGCTGAGAACGACCGCCGCTGGGCGCTGCTCCTGCTGCTCGGTGCGTTAGGTGTCGTGATCGGCGTCATCCGCGCGGGCCAGGCGTGTTTCGGCGAGCTGAAGTTTTCGCCTGTCGAGCGCGCGCCGCGCGCCCTGACAATCATCGCGTTCCTCCTGGTGGCGGCTGGGGTGCTCCTCGGCCTCTTCCCCCAGCTGTTGACCGGCCCGGTCGCGGCCGTCATCTTGCCGCTTTCTATCCTCGAGCCCTGATTTCGATAGGTTTTGAGAGGCGTCTCCGGTTATAGTTCGGAACTAATGCGGGCTGCGGCCCGTTTTTTGTGGGGAAAGTGACACATGGCGCGATCTTCTCGTATCAGTGGATTCTACAACCTTACGCCCGCCGAACGGCGCCGCGTCGTTGCGGATTGGGCCAGCCTGTCTCCCGACCAGACCGCGGCGACAGACGAGCTCCTGCGGTCACTCGGCGGCCTGAGCCTGGAGCAGGCCGACAAGATGGTGGAGAACGTGGTCGGCGCGTATGCGCTGCCGCTGGGCATCGCCACCAATTTCGTCGTCAACGGCCGGGACGTGCTCGTGCCGATGGTCATCGAAGAGCCATCGGTGGTGGCGGGCGCCAGCTTTGCGGCGCGGCTCGCGCGCGCGGGCGGCGGCTTCCACGCGGAGGTCACCGAGCCGCTCATGATCGGCCAGATGCAGGTGCTTGACATCACCGACCTGGGCCAGGCAGCAGCGAGCCTGGAAGCGGGCAAGAAACGCCTGCTGGACCTGGCGAACAGCACCGACCCGGTGATCGTGTCGCTGCATGGCGGCGCAAGGGACATCGAAGTGCGCACTATCGCTGCCAGTCCTGCCGGACCGATGCTGGTGGTGCACCTCATCTACGACTGCCGCGACGCGATGGGCGCCAACATGGTGAACACCGCGTGCGAGGCCCTGGCGCCCCTCGTCGAGGAGATGACCGGCGGCCGGGTGAACCTGCGCATCCTGTCGAACCTGGCCGACAAGCGGCTGGCCCGCGCGCGCTGCGTGGTGCCGGCCCGAGAGCTGGCCACGGAGGAGCTGGATGGCGAGCTCGTGGCGCAGCGGATCGTGGAGGCCTACGCGCTGGCCGCGGTCGACCCTTACCGCGCAGCTACGCACAACAAGGGCATCATGAACGGGGTGGATGCGGTCGTCATGGCCACCGGCAACGACTGGCGCGCGATCGAGGCGGGTGCGCACGCGTACGCCAGTCGCAGCGGCTCGTATACCTCGCTTTCCACGTGGTCCTACTCCGCGGGCGACCCGGTTGCGGGAGCCAGTAGGCCGGGCTCCGGAGCCAGCAGGCCGGGCTCCGGCGCAGGACCTGCGCTGGTCGGCAGCCTCGAGCTGCCCATGGCCGTCGGCATCGTCGGCGGCGCGACGCGCGTGCACCCGCTGGCCCAGTTCAGCCTGCGGCTCATGGACGTTGCCAGCGCGGCCAGCCTGGCCGAGATCGTCGCCTCGGTCGGCCTGGCCCAGAACCTGGCCGCGATCCGCGCGCTGGCGACCGAGGGCATCCAGAAGGGGCACATGGCGCTCCACGCGCGGCAGATCGCCACCGCGGCCGGCGCGGCCAGCCACGAAGTCGACGCGGTCAGCGCGGTTCTCGTGGCCGAGCGCAAGATCCGGGTCGACCGGGCGAAGGAAGTCCTCGCGCAATTGCGGTCAGGCGGGTCTTGACAATCCTTGAACAAAGAATATAATATGACTGTGCAGAGTTCGCCGGGCTACGAGGCAACGCCCCCTGAAAGGGGGCTTACGCTGCATCCACCGGCACGTTTAGCCCCCTTCAGGGGGCGCTGCTTGGTAGTTGACGGGCAGGCGGTCACCGGTGGCAAGCCATGTGGTCGGTTACCCGGTTATTTTGTGAATGTTCATAATTGCCGGGCGGTGGTGCGGCGGTGCGACGACCGTCGTGACACGGTTAATCGTTGATTATCATCACCCCCAGGCGGTGATCTTAGAGGACGAACGCATGCTTAAACCTTCACGTGACGTTGGAATCGTGGGATATGGCGCCTACGTCCCCCGCTACCGGTTGCCGGCAAGCGAGGTGGCGCGGGTGTGGACGAATGGCATGGGCGGGCTGCCCATCAAGGAGAAAGCCGTCGCGGGGCTGGACGAAGACACGCTCAGCATGTCGATCGAGGCCGCGCGCAATGCCCTGGCGCGGGCGCAGATCGACCCAACCCTGCTGCGCGCGGTGTGGGTGGGCAGCGAGTCGCATCCATATGCGGTGAAGCCGACCTCGACCATCGTGGCCGAGGCCATCGGTGCGGTGCCGTTCACCCAGGCGGCCGACCTCGAGTTCGCGTGCAAGGCGGGCAGCGAGGCGGTGGTCATGGGCATCGGCATCGTTGGCGCGGAGATGGGCCGCTATGCGCTGGCGATCGGCATGGATACCGCGCAGGGCCGGCCGGGTGATGCGCTGGAGTACACGGCCGCGTCGGGCGGCGCGGCGTTCATCGTCGGGCCCGCGGAAGAGAGCCTCGCGGTGTACGAGGCGACCCTGTCGCACGTCACCGATACGCCCGACTTCTGGCGGCGGGCCTATGCCCACTACCCGTCCCACGGCCACCGCTTCACGGGCGAGCCCGCCTACTTCGAGCACGTCGTGAGCGCGGGCCGGGAGCTGATGGCCGAGCTGGGGACGACCGCAGCGGACTACAAGTACGCGGTGGTGCACCAGCCGAACGCGAAGTTCCCGCAGCGCGCGGCGGAGCTGCTGGGGTTCAACCCCGAGCAGATCAAGACGGGCCTGTTGTCGCCGGTGATCGGCAACACCTACGCGGGCTCATCGCTGATCGGCCTGACCGCGATCCTCGACGAGGCGGCGCCGGGTGACCGCGTCTTCATGGTCTCCTTCGGTTCGGGCGCAGGGTCGGATGCATTTTCGATCCGCGTCACCGGCCGCATCGAGGAGGCCCGCGGCCGCGCGCCCACCACCGCAGATTACATCGCGCGGCGCAAGGTGATCGACTACGCGACCTATGTGCGCTACCGCCACAAGCTGCAGATGAACTGAGGCGATCGATGAGAGACGTGGTTATTATTGGAATCGGGCAGACGCGCGTCGACGAGCATTGGGGCCGGTCGCTGCGGCACATCAGCCATGACGCGATCGTGGCTGCCATGCGGGATGCGGACATCGAGACCGCGGATGCGCTGTACGTAGGCAACATGCTTTCGGGCGAGCTGAGCGGCCAGGAGCACCTGGGTGCGCTGGTCGCGGATTTCATCGGCCTGCGCGGCATGGAGGCGATGAAGGTGGAAGCCGCATGCGCTTCGGGCTCCGCCGCGCTGCGCGTGGGCGTCATGGCCGTCGCCAGCGGCATCCACAACGTGGTCATGGTGTGCGGGGTGGAGAAGATGACGGACGCGCTGAGCGATGACGTCACTTCCGGGCTGGCGACCGCGGCAGACCAGGAGTACGAGGTCAGCCAGGGCATCAGCTTTGTCGGCCTGAACGCGCTGCTCATGCGCCGCTACATGCACCAGTTCGGCGTAAAGCACGAGCAGTTTGCCGGGTTTGCGGTCAACGCGCACAGGAACGGTGCGAACAACCCGCACGCCATGTTCCAGAGCGCGATCAAGCCCGAGACCTATCTGCGTGCGGCGATGATCGCGGACCCGATCAACCTGATGGATTCCAGCCCGGTGTGCGACGGTGCGGCGTGCGTGATCCTTGCGCCTGCGGAGCACTACCGGTCCAAGGCGAAGGCGCACATCCTGGCGTCGGCCGTGGCGACCGACAGCCTGGCGATCCACGACCGCCGCGACCCGCTGAGGCTGGACGCGGTGGCCCTTTCCAGCCAGAAGGCGTATGCGCAGGCACGGATCACCCCTGCCGACGTGGACCTGTTCGAGCTGCACGATGCGTTCACCATCATGGCTGCGCTGTCGCTCGAGGCGGCTGGCTTCGCGCCGCGCGGCCGCGGCGTCTCGATGGCCGTCGACGACGAGATCGGCATTCACGGCCGCCTGCCCATCAGCACCATGGGCGGCCTGAAGGCGCGCGGGCATCCGGTCGGCGCGACGGGCGTGTACCAGGTGGTGGAAGTGGTCAACCAGCTGACCGGCGCGGCGGGCAAGAACCAGGTCGCCGGGCCGCGCATCGGCATGGCCCAGAACATCGGCGGCAGCGGCGCGACCGTGATCACGCACATCCTGGGGGCTGTCTGAGCCTGTCAAAACCTATCACGGGCGGCTTCAGGCAGGCCCTGGAAGCAAGGTGATAGTTTTTGGCGGCACAATCACGTTAGAATGCGCATTGTATCTCAAGCCAAGCGTAACTTTACGTACCCTTGAGTACTTGTATTGAGATCCTTTAGGAGGAAACCTGGATATGTCTATACCGCGCAATTGGCGCACGCGCCAGCAGCGTTACAGCCTGAAGGCTGAGATTTGTAATGACTGTGGAAAGCACATCTTCCCGCCCCGCGACGTCTGTCCGCATTGCGCTGCCGAGAAGCAGAGCTGGACGAACCTGAGCGGCCAGGGCGAAGTATTTTCGTTCACGACCATGTACAATGCGCCCGCCGGCTTTGCCGAGTATGCGCCATACACCATGGCCCTGGTGAAGCTGGCCGAGGGACCGATGGTCACCGCACAGCTCACTGATGTAGACGCCGAGGATGTCAAGATCGGCATGCCGGTCGAGATGGTAACGCGCAAGCTCACGCAGGATGGGGACGAAGGCCAGATCCTGTACGGCTACAAGTTCCGCCCCCTGCTGCGCCAGGCCGCATAACGCGGCGCTTGAAGTCAATTAGGTGCCCGGCACTACAACGATCCGAAGGATCGTCCAAGTGCCGGGCACCTGCGCGTGGGGCGGTTGAAGTGCGGGGCACCTGCGCGTTATCCGGGCGCCAGCGCGTGTTGAGCCGGCCGGCGGTCCGTGGTAAGATGGCGTTCGTGATGTCAAATGCAGAACTGAAAATGCCGTCCGGCGGACGGGGCGAGATCGTCATCTACCAGGAGGCACAGGGACCGGGTCTGGAAGTGCGCCTGGAGCAAGACTCCGTTTGGCTGAGCCTCAACCAGATTGCCGCCTTGTTCGAGCGCGACAAGTCGGTCATTTCCAGGCATCTGAGGAATGTCTTCCGGGAGGGGGAGCTCGATCGCCAGGCAGTTGTTGCATTTTATGCAACAACTGCCACCGACGGAAAGACCTACCAGGTTGAGTACTTCAACCTCGACGCGATCCTCTTCGTCGGCTATCGGGTGAACTCGAAGCGCGGCACGCAGTTTCGCATCTGGGCCACCTCAGTCCTGCGCGATCACCTGCTCTACTTCCTGGTGAAGAACCACAGTTTCGTGGACGGCAACAAGCGCATCGGGGCCGCCCTTTTTCTCTGGTTCATGGAGAAGAATGGCATCCTGTACCGGCAGGACGGCGCCAAGCGGATCGCGGATAACGCGCTCGTCGCCATCACCCTGATGATTGCCGAGAGCGCGCCCGCCCAACGCCAAATCCTGACCCACATCATCGTCGAGCTCATCAACGATCGGAATTGACACGGCGAAGACCGGCGCAAATCGCCCGATTGCGCTTGAACTCACATTGGTGCGGTATCACCAAATGTCAGAGACGTCTTTTTTGTTGCCGCGAGCCCGAGCGTCTACTGCAACTTCGTCACTTCGTCACTCATTTCGGGGGGGATAGACGGGAAATATTTCTTCAGCACCCGATCCCTGAAGCAGTCACGTGCCTGGCATCCATGGAAATGCGATCTGTTGGCGCGAGTAGCAATGTGAGAGTCCCGATCAAGATCAAAATAGATTGACAGGGTGTGGTATATCTCTATTGGTATTTAGTGTTAACGCGTTAAATCAAAGTGTTAACGGCACGCCATCCTGCACACCCCTTCGCAGGGTATCCACGCCACCACGAGGGCCGACCTCGACCGACCGGCCGGCCGAGCGCATCGGGTTCCGGAGCACTCCACTCCGCTCCCAAACGACTCCACTGGGGAGCACCACGGACTGCACCAACTACTCTCTCCTCTCCCCCCATACTTAAATGGGGGGAGAGAGTGGAGTGGTGTGGTGGAGACCGCAGGGCAGCAGCGATGGCCAAACGCGGGCGATTGACCCGCGCGGCCGGCCATGCTACAATCGCAGCCAATGAGCCTGAGACGCCGGACACTGCGCTCCTTCGGAGCGTCCAAGTGCCAGGCGCCTCAACAACACCGCCTGCCATTAACCGACCACCGCACCGTGAGGCGCCGATGACATCATCGCCGATGACGGCTCCCGCCGAGATCGTCCACCTTGTCGAGCTCTTCAAGAGCAACTACGACCAGTATCGCTCCCCCGCATTCACCGAGGCTGCAGTCCGCCTCCAGTTCATCGACCCCTTCTTTGCCGCGCTCGGCTGGGATATGTACAACACCCAGGAGTTCTCCGAACGGTACAAGGAGGTAGTCCACGAGGACAAGGTCAAGGTGAGCGGCGCAACCAAGGCGCCGGACTACGGCTTCCGCCTTGGCCCGGCGCGCGTCTTCTTCGTGGAGGCGAAAAAGCCGGCGGTCGATATCCAGCACGACGTCGAGCCCGCGTACCAGCTCCGCCGCTACGCGTGGAGCGCCAAGCTGCCTCTCTCCATCCTGACCGATTTCGAGCAGTTGTCCGTCTACGACTGCCGTTCCAAGCCGGCTGCGACCGATAAGGCTTCCGCGGGCCGCATCCTCCTGCTGAACTACCAGGAGTATCCCAGCCGCTGGGATGAGATCGCGGGCGTGTTCAGCAAGGCTGCCGTGCAGAAGGGCGCACTGGACAAGTTCGCGGAGGCCAAGGCAGGCAAGCGCGGCACCGCGGAGGTGGACGATGAGTTCCTGGCCGAGATCGAGCGGTGGCGCGAGCTGCTGGCGCGCAACCTGGCGCTGCGCAACCCCGCGCTCAGAGGCCGCGATCTCAACTGGGCCGTCCAGCAGATCATCGA